>C687J35021_10000627_pt1 | contig 27724 bp, 26 predicted proteins | sample RifCSPhighO2_12_FD_35021 | JGI IMG/M metagenome (IMG submission 35021) | reverse complement strand
GTCGACGGCGTGCAGGACCTGCAAGTGCTGGCCGATGTCGGCCTGAGCGTGGCCCAGGTCGAAGACATGTACCGCTACCTGGCCATCGCCAACTACGAAGACCGTTTCGTGATTCCGTCGGCGCACCGTGAAGACGCCATGACCGATGCCTTCGCCGAGCGTTCCGGCTGTGGCTTCAGCTTTGGCAGCGGTTGCAGCGGCAGCTCGGACACCAACATGTTCGGGGCGAAGAAGGCCAACCAGCGCGACATCCTTAAAACCGTGCAGTTGTGGGAGGAGTGAGCATGCAAGTTCTCAAGGTGATTTCCCTGTTGCTGGATTACCCGACCGAGCAACTGCTGGAAGCCCGGGCCGAACTGGCCCGGGCCATCGACGCCGCGCGCGAGATCAGCCCGCAGCAACGCAGCGCGCTGCAGGAGTTGCTGGCACTGATCTGCGACAACGACCTGATGGACGGCCAGGAGCACTACGGCGCGCTGTTCGGCCGCGGTCGCTCGCTGTCGCTGCTGCTGTTCGAACATGTGCATGGCGAGTCCCGCGACCGTGGCCAGGCCATGGTCGACATGATGGCGCAGTACGAGGCAGCCGGTTTCGCCATCGGCATCAAGGAACTGCCGGACTATATCCCGCTGTACCTGGAGTTCCTCTCCACCCGTGAGGACCTGGAAGCCCGCGAGGGCCTGGCCGATGTCGGTCATCTNCTGGCGTTGTTGGCAACCCGTCTGGACGAGCGCGANAGCGCCTATGCCAGCTGCTTCCGCGCGCTGTTGCAGATTGCCGGGGTGGAACCGCAGCAGGCNATGGCCGAGATCCGCGANCAGGTCGCCGCCGAGGTGCGNGACGACTCCCTCGAAGCCCTGGACAAGATCTGGGAAGAGGAGGCCGTGGACTTCCTCCAGGCCGAGCAGCAGGACCGCTGCCCGAGCCAGACAACCCTACCGGGCAAGGCCCGCGAAGAAGTGCCGGTGCCGCTGCACTGGGTGGATTTCAAGCAAGCAGGGCCGGCCGCCGAGCCGGTTCAGGAGGTGGGTAATGTCTAACATCAATCTGCTGGCGTTCGGGGTCTATCCCTATATCGCCCTGGCCATCTGCATCATCGGCAGCTGGGCGCGTTTCGACCTGTCGCAGTACAGCTGGAAGGCCGGTTCGAGCCAGATCTTCGCCCGCTCGGCGGCCGAGCAGCGCTATATGCGCATCGCCAGCAACCTGTTCCACGTCGGTGTGCTGTTTATCCTCGCCGGCCACTTCGTCGGCCTGCTGACCCCCGAGGCGGTGTACCACTCGGTGATCAGCACCGCCAACAAGCAACTGGTGGCCATGGTTTCCGGCGGCTTCTTCGGTGTGCTGTGCCTGATCGGCCTGCTGATGCTGCTCAAGCGTCGCCTTAGCGACCCACGGGTACGCGCCAGTTCCAGCACCTCGGACATGCTGGTGCTGGTGGTGTTGCTGGCACAGCTGGTCCTGGGCCTGCTGACCATCGTCGCCTCGACCGACCATATGGACGGTTCGGTGATGGTGATGCTGGGCAACTGGGCGCAATACACCGTAACCCTGCAACCGGTGGCTGCCGCCGCCTCCATCGCACCGGTGGCGCTGGTCTACAAGCTGCACGTGTTCCTCGGCCTGACCCTGTTCGTGCTGTTTCCCTTTACCCGTCTGGTGCACATCGTCAGCGCGCCGGTGTGGTACCTGGGCCGGCGCTACCAGATCGTTCGGCAGAAGGGCACGCGCCCGGTTGCACAGCGGCCTGCGCAGCCACGCCAGTTCGAAGAGCCGGCTCGCCAGGCTCCCGGGCAAGCGGCACCCGCTTACGCCTTGAAGGCCAAGGATGCCTGAGTCGTTGCCCCGGCTGGCGCAGACGCGCCGGTCAGGGCACGTCGGGTATTTGATCAACCAATTGATGAGGTAAGGATCATGGGATGTGGATGCGGTGGTGGTAATGCGGGACAGGGCGGTTGTGGTGGGCAAAAGCAGCCCGTCGAACAGCCGGTGAATACCCCCGTGGTGCAGCAACAGGCACCCCAATCGCGGCCCTCGGCCGACGAGCAGGAAGCCGAGCAGGACGGCGTAACAAGCGAACAAGCGAAATAGTCGCAAACAGATGTACATGAGGGGTGTCGCAATACGGCAGTCCTCCACGAATCGAGGAACAGGTCATGGCATGTGGATGTGGTGGTAGCAATGCGGGACAGGGCGGTTGTGGCGATGTCAAAACGCCGCCCACCGCCATGCCCGAAACTGAACTGGCCCATGAATTGGCAGCCCCGGCCGTCAGCACTGTGGTCGAACAGCAGGCGGTGGACGCCGAACCGCTGCTGATCGCCAGCAGCGAACAGGAATGGCCGCGCATCCGGGTCAACGGCGTGACCATCGCCCCCGAGGCCATGGCCCAGGAGCTGCAATACCACCCGGCANCAAGCCGCGAGGAGGCGCTGTTTCTCGCNAGCCAGGCGCTGGTGATCCGTGAGCTGTTGCAGCAACGCATCGGCGAACTGGGCTTGCTCGTGGTNCCNCAACCCGGGCAGAGCGAAGAGGAAGCCGCCACGGCGTTGCTGATCGAGCGCGAAGTGCTGCTGCCCGAGTGCGACGAGGCAAGCTGCCAGCGTTATTACCAGAGCAACAGCGAGCGCTATGCCACCGCACCCTTGCTGGCCGCGCGGCATATCCTCCTTGAATGTGCCCCCGAGGACGCCGAGGCNCGCAGCCTGGCGAAAGAAAAGGCCGAAGGCCTGCTGGCCTTGNTGCAGGAAGATGGCGGGCGTTTTGCCGAACTGGCGCACGCCCATTCGGCCTGCCCATCCAAGGCCCAGGCCGGCTCCCTGGGGCAGATCAGCAAAGGCCAGACCGTGCCCGAATTCGAACGTCAGCTGTTCAANTTGCCGGCCGGGCTGGCCAGCCAACCCATCGAAAGCCGCTATGGCTGGCATGTGGTCAGCGTCGACCAGCGCCTGGAAGGCAAATTGTTGCCCTACGAAATAGTCGCCGACTCCATCCGCGGGCTATTGCAGCAGGGCGTTTGGCAGAAGGCCGTGTCCCAGTACCTGCAAACCCTGATCGGCGCGGCGGATATCGTCGGCATTCGCCTGCAGGGGGCCGATTCGCCGTTGCTGCAATAGCAACAGTCGCGAATGGGTAGGGTGGATGAGGCCTTTTTCATCCACCATCGCCAGGGGTGGATCGCAGTTCCGTAGCATGGATGCAATCCGGGGCGACCTGGTCGGCGCGCAATTCCCCGGATTGCATCCGGGCTACGGGAAGTGGGTAGGGTGGATGACGTTTTTTTCATCCACCACCGCAATTGGTGGATGGATAAAGCGTCATCCACCCTACGAGATCGCAGGTCTTACGCTGGATGCTAACAGCAATAGGTAGCCCTGCTATCGGAGGAAGGATGGACACACCACTGCAGGATGGCTTCGGCCGCACTATCGATTACCTGCGCATGTCGGTCACCGATCGTTGTGATTTCCGCTGTGTCTATTGCATGGCCGAAGACATGACCTTCCTGCCGCGCCAGCAGGTGCTGGGCCTGGAAGAACTCTATCGCCTGGCCGCGTTGTTCGTCGGCCTGGGCACAAAGAAGATCCGCCTGACCGGCGGCGAACCCCTGGTACGCAGCGGCATCGTCGAGCTGTGCCAGCGCATTGCCGCCTTGCCCGGCCTGCGCGAACTGGTGATGACCAGCAACGGCTCGCAACTGGTGAAACTGGCCAAGCCGCTGGCCGACGCCGGGGTCAAGCGCCTGAATATCAGCCTCGATAGCCTCGACCCGGGAAAATTTCGCGGCATTACCCGTACCGGCAGCCTGCGTCAGGTGCTGGACGGCATCGAAGCGGCGCGCGATGCCGGCTTCGAGCGGATCAAACTCAACGCCGTGATCATGAAAGGGCGCAACTTCGACGAAGTGCTGCGCCTGGTCGACTACGCCATCGCCCGGCAGCTGGATATCAGCTTTATCGAAGAAATGCCCCTGGGCGATGTCGGCCGTTCGCGCGGCGAGTCCTACTGCTCCAGCGAAGAGGTGCGCAATCTAATCGCCAGCCGCCATGCCGTACTCGACAGCGCCGAACACAGCGGCGGCCCGGCCCGTTATATCCGCCTGAAAGAACATGCCGGCACGCGCATCGGTTTTATCTCGCCGAATTCGCACAACTTCTGCAGCACCTGCAACCGCGTGCGCCTGACCGTCGAAGGCCGCCTGCTGTTGTGCCTGGGCCATGAGAATTCCATCGACCTGCGGGCCCTGGTGCGCCGCTACCCGCTGGATGATCAGCCGATCATCGACGCGGTGCAGCAGGCCCTGCAACGCAAACCGCTGCGCCATGAATTCACCGCCGATGGCGAGGTGAAGATACTGCGCTTTATGAACGCCAGCGGCGGCTAACCCTTTACCCTCCCTTTGGGCCGCCACTGAGCGGCCTTTTTTTGCTTATGCCGCCGAAACCGTAGGGTGCGCTGTGCGCACCAGCCTCCTGTGGTTTGAACTGTTACACACGGCTCAGCGATGGGGCGGCTTCCCCACTACAGCAGCTCGAAGCGCTGGCTCTGCACGGCTTGCGAGTCCAGGCCGATCTGCACCTCGAATTCACCCGGCTCGGCCAGGTGTTGCAACTGGGCGTTGAAAAACTTCAGGTCCTCTTCATTGATGCTGAAACGCACCTGGGTCTGTTCGCCGGCCTTGAGCGTGACCTTGCGAAAGCGCTTCAACTCCTTGACCGGACGCACCACGGAAGCCGCAATGTCGCGGATATACAGCTGCACCACAGTCGCGCCGTCACGCGCGCCGGTGTTTTTCAGGGTCAGGCTGACGTCGAGGCTGCCATCGCGCGCCAGGTGGCGGCTGGACAGCTGCATCGCGGAAAGGCTGAAATCGGTGTAGCTCAAGCCATAGCCGAACGGATACAGCGGCCCGTTGGGCTCCTCGAAGTACTGCGAGGTGTAGTTGCCCGGATGCCCTTCGACAAAGGGACGACCGAGGCGCAGGTGGTTGTAGTAGGTCGGAATCTGCCCGACCGTGCGCGGGAAGGTGATGGGCAGCTTGCCGGACGGGTTGTAATCGCCGAACAGGACGTCCGCAATCGCATGACCGCCCTCGGTGCCGCTGAACCAGGTTTCCAGTATCGCGTCGGCGTTGGCCTGCTCCCAGTTGAGCGCCAGCGGCCGGCCATTCATCAACACCAGCACCAGTGGTTTGCCGGTCTTCTTCAGCGCACGCAGCAACGCCTGCTGGCTGGGGGGGATGTCCAGGCGCGTGCGGCTCGAGGATTCGTGTGACATGCCGCGCGCCTCGCCAACCGCTGCGACTATCACATCGGCCTGTTCGGCNGCTTGCAGCGCTTCGGCGATCAGCTCGGCGGGCGGNCGCGGGTCCTGCACCACCACAGGTTTGTTCTCCTTGAGGAAGTTCAGGTAGTCGATGATGCGCCGGTCATCGGTCACGTTCGCCCCCAGGGCGTAGATCACTTGCGCCTGCTCGCCCAGCGCCGCGCGCAGGCCCTGGCGCAGGGTGACCGACTGCGCGGCGTTACCGGCGGCCGACCAGCTACCCAGCATGTCGATGGGCGAATCCGCCAGGGGCCCCACCAGGGCTATGCGGGCGGTTTTTTTCAGTGGCAGGGTCTGCTGACGGTTTTTAAGCAAGACCATCGACTGGCGCGCCACGGCCCTGGCCTCGGCGCGGTGCAGGCGGCTTTCGGCCTGGACGTCGGCCGGGTCTTCGGCGGCAATGCCAATGCGCCGGTATGGGTCATGGAACAAGCCCATGTCGTATTTGGCCCCGAGCACTTCACGCACGGCATTGTCGACTTCCGCCTCCTTGACCTCGCCCGAGCGCACCAGTGCGGGCAGCTCCTGGCGATACAGCGAGTCGGCCATGCTCATGTCGATTCCGGCCTTGATCGCCAGTTTGGCGGCCTCGCGACCATCGCGGGCAATCCCGTGGCTGATCAGTTCGCTGATTGCGCCGTGGTCGCTGATCGTAACCCCGCGAAAACCCCAGTCGCGGCGCAGCAGATCCTGCATCAGCCAGGTGTTGGCGCTGGCCGGCACGCCGTTGATGGTATTCAGGGCGACCATCAAGCCACCCGCACCGGCATCGACGGCAGCGCGGTAGGGCGGCAGATAGTCCTGATGCATGCGCATCGGGCTCATATCCACCACGTTGTAATCGCGGCCGCCCTCGACCGCGCCATACAGGGCGAAGTGCTTGACGCTGGCCATCACACTGTCGGCGGCGCTGGGCGTTGGCCCTTGCAAGGCCTTGACCATGGTTNGGGCAATCTGCGAGACCAGATAGGGGTCTTCGCCAAAGCCTTCCGANGTGCGCCCCCAGCGCGGATCGCGGGTGATATCGACCATGGGCGCGAAGACCATGTCGAGGCCATCGGCGCTGGCCTCGACGGCGGCGATNCGGCCGCTCAGGGCAATCGCCGGCAGATCCCAGCTCGACGCCAGCGCCAGGCTGATCGGAAAAATGGTGCGATGGCCATGGATCACGTCGTAGGCGAAGAACAGTGGAATCTTCAGCCGGCTGCGCTGCATCGCGGCGTCCTGCATGGGGCGATTGTCGCGGCGCGTTACGCTATTGAAGGTGCCNCCGATATTGCCGGCGGCGATCTCCTCGAGGATGCGCGGGCGCGGCATGTCCCCGCCGATGCTGATCAGACGNAACTGGCCGACTTTTTCCTCCAGGGTCATCTGCGTCATCAAATCGGTGATAAAGGCCTGCTTGTTATCCAGCAGAGCGGGAGAGACCCCGGCCAGCGCCGAGTGACCGGTAAAGCAGGCTATAAAGCCAAGCAAGTACAGCCTGTTCATCTGATGGTAGTCCTGAGTGATGCAATGCTTGGGGTTGGGCTGTGCGATTGATGCGTAACCGCGCCAGAGGCTGGTACCGCTCAGGCACCGGGCATGATCCGCGTAAGGTGCGCCGTGCGCACCAGCCAATCACGCCGGCACGGCATGCTTTGGCTGCAGCCCGGCATTATGGTTCACAACCAGCGGCGAACTGCGGATTTATAGCGGGAAAATTCAGCACCAAACAGCGCCTCAAGCGCACGTTCCTCCGCGGCGATCTGCAGGCGGTTCATATAGAGGATGAACCCCAACACCCCGAGCAGCGCCCAGGGTGATGCCAGAAACACCGCCCAGGCAGCGAGAAACAGGGCAAAACCGAGGTACATCGGGTTGCGCGACAGCCTATAGATCCCCGAGCTCACCAGCGCCGATGCCGTCTGCGGTTTCAGCGGATTGACCGTGGTTCTGGCCCGGCGGAACGACAGTACGCCAGCCAGGCAGAAGAACGTACCCAGCGCCACCAGGGCCGCTGTGGCGACCAGGCGCAGCGTGTCGCTCACTGCAACCTTCGGCAGCACAGCGGCAAGTGCCCACATACAAAGGGCGAAAAGCGTCGCGACCAGTGGCGGTGGAATCCTGTTTTCTAGTGTTGGCATGGAGGCTGTCCTTGGGTTGTGGTGCAGGGTAGGGCGGGCCGACAGGTTCAGTAAAGCGTCGATCAGTGCCTTACGACACCCCCACAAAATTCCTGGCTCGACGTCATGGCTTCATAGGCTGTGCCTTGCACAGCGATCTTGGTGCGCGCGGCGCACCCTNGGGGTTAGGTGTCCGGCTGAGCTACGGGGGTTGCTGTCGGTGCTGCCATTGGCAGNTTTCAAGCCTTCCGTGGATCTTGATCGAGGTCAAGCTCGGCTGGAGGTTTCTCGGGTAACTTTCACTGCATATTGTGTTTTCAGATAAACAAANATCTATATGTAGTGCCAGGAGGCGACATGCTCAGCTCGGTTAAAGCCTTTCATCCCCAGCAGTTGTGCAAGCGCGATGGCAGTATCGCCGCGTTCGATCTCGGCAAGATCCGTCAGGCGATCAGCGCGGCGGGCGCGGCCAGTGGCGAGTTCGACCAGGCACTGGCGGGGGAGTTGGCCCAAGCGGTACTGGCGCGCCTGCTGGACTTGCCCAGTATCGATGTCGAGCAGGTGCAGGATCGCGTTGAACGGGTGCTGATGGAAGCCGGTTTCTACCAGACCGCACGCGCCTATATCGTCTACCGCGAGCGTCATGGCCGTTTGCGTCGTGATCGCAAGGCGCTGGTGGATGTGGCGGCGTCGATGAACGAATACCTGTCGCGCGAGGACTGGCGGGTGCGCGCCAACGCCAACCAGGGCTATTCCCTCGGCGGGCTGATCCTCAATGTCTCGGGCAAGGTCACCGCCAACTACTGGCTGGACGAGGTGTACAGCGAGGCCATCGGCCAGGCGCACCGCGAGGCCGATCTGCATGTGCACGATCTGGATATGCTCGCCGGTTACTGCGCCGGCTGGTCGCTGCGCAGCCTGCTCAACGAAGGTTTCAACGGCATTCCCGGGCGGGTCGAGGCGGGGCCGCCCAAGCACCTGTCCAGTGCCCTGGGGCAGATGGTCAATTTCCTCGGCACGCTGCAGAACGAGTGGGCCGGGGCCCAGGCCTTCAGTTCCTTCGACACCTACCTGGCCCCCTATGTGCGCAAGGACAACCTGGGCTTTGCCGAGGTGCGCCAGGCGATTCAGGAATTTATCTACAACCTCAATGTGCCGTCGCGCTGGGGCACCCAGACGCCATTCACCAACCTGACGTTCGACTGGGTGTGCCCGGAAGACCTGCGCGAGCAAATCCCCTATATCGGCGGGGTGGAAATGCCCTTCGCCTATGGCGACCTGCAGGCCGAGATGGAGCTGATCAATCGCGCCTATATCGAGGTGATGCAGGCCGGCGACGCCATGGGCCGGGTGTTCACCTTCCCGATNCCGACCTACAACATCACCCATGACTTCCCCTGGGACAGCGAGAATGCCGACCGTCTGTTCGAGATGACCGCGCGTTACGGCCTGCCGTACTTCCAGAACTTCCTCAACTCGGACATGCAGCCCAATCAGGTGCGCTCGATGTGTTGCCGCCTGCAACTGGATGTGCGCGAACTGCTCAAACGCGGTGGCGGCCTGTTCGGCTCGGCCGAGCAGACCGGTTCCCTGGGCGTGGTGACGATCAACTGCGCGCGCCTGGGTTACCTGTACAAGGGTGACACCCAGGGCCTGCTCAAGCGTCTCGACCAATTGATGGAGCTGGCGATGGAGAGCCTGGAGGTCAAGCGCAAGGTGATCCAGCACCATATGGATGCTGGTCTCTACCCCTATACCAAGCGTTACCTGGGCACCCTGCGCAATCATTTTTCCACCATTGGCCTGAATGGCATGCACGAGATGCTGCGCAATTTCAGCGGCGACGAGGAGGGCATGCATACGCCGAAGGGCCGCCAGTTCGCCCTGCTTCTGCTCGACCATGTGCGGGCCACCCTGGTGCGTTTCCAGGAAGAAACCGGGCAGATGTACAACCTCGAAGCCACCCCGGCCGAGGGCACCACCTACCGCTTCGCCAAGGAAGACCGCAAGCGCTACCCGGACATTCTCCAGGCTGGCAGTGCCGAGGCTCCGTACTACACCAACTCCTCGCAATTGCCGGTGGGTTTCACCGACGACCCCTTCGAGGCGCTGGAACTGCAGGACGAACTGCAGTGCAAGTACACCGGCGGCACCGTGCTGCACCTGTANATGGCCGAGCGGATTTCCTCGATCCAGGCCTGCAAGCAACTGGTGCGCAACGCCCTGGGGCGTTTCCGCCTGCCGTACCTGACGATCACCCCGACCTTCTCGATCTGCCCGGTACACGGCTACCTGGATGGCGAGCACGAGTTCTGCCCGAAATGCGATGAAGCGCTGCTGCGTAAGCAGCAAGGCTGCGGCACCACAAACTGCTCCTCTTGAATGTGTAGGAGCCCCCCTTTACCCACAGCAAGGAGCTACACCATGCAAAACACTCAGCAACTCCCAGAAGCACAACGCCAACGCTGCGAAGTCTGGACCCGGGTGATGGGCTATCACCGCCCGGTTGCGGCCTTCAACCCGGGCAAGCAGTCCGAGCACTTCGAGCGTCAGCACTTCACCGAAGCGGCGGCGCGAGTCCGCGCTGCGTGAGTAGAGCGCTACGGGTCGGGGGCATGGTGCCCCTGACCACCCTCGACTACCCCGGGCTGCTGGCCTGTGTGCTGTTTTGCCAGGGGTGCGCCTGGCGTTGTCGTTACTGCCACAACCCGGACCTGATTCCAGCCCGTGGCGAACAGGAAATTCCCTGGCCCCAGGTGCTGGAATTTCTCCGCCGACGTCAGGGCTTGTTGCAGGCCGTGGTGTTCAGCGGCGGCGAGGCGACNCTGCAAGGTGGTCTGGTGCCGGCGATGAATGAGGCGCGTGCGCTGGGGTATCGCATCGGCCTGCACAGCGCCGGGATCAAACCCTGGGCCTTTGCCTGGGCGCTGCAGGCGGTGGACTGGGTCGGTTTCGATATCAAGGCCCTGGCCGAGGATGCCGAGCTGATCACCGGCGTCAGCGGCAGCGGCAAGGCCAACTGGCGCAGCCTGGAACATCTGCTGGCCAGCGGCGTGGATTACGAATGCCGCACCACCGTGCACTGGCACCTGCTGGATGTGGACAAGCTCTGGCGCATCGGCCAGCGCTTGCATGCCTTCGGCGTCAAGCACTTTGCCGTACAGCTGGTGCGCAGCGCGCGCATGCTCGACGCGGAGCTGCCCATCAGCGCAACACCGAACGAGGCGGACGAGCTCTGGTTGCGCCTTGAACAGCTGTTTACGCATTTCGAGTTGCGTGGCCACTGATCACAACGCCGGTATCTCTTCTCGCTCCGCCGCCGAACGGGACCGGCCTGTGCGCGAGAATTGACTCTCGTCAGGTGTGACACCGGCGCGGGCCCGTACAATCGCAGCATTAGTGCCAGCTATAGCGGCTGGCAGAGCGGGCGTTCCGCTAGCCGCAATTGCGCTCATCCTGTTTATGTTGCGAGGTGGTCGAACATGGCCCAATCACTGAGTTTTGATCGTGCCCTGGTCGAGAAATACGACCGCCCGGGGCCGCGTTATACCTCCTATCCGACCGCGCCGCAGTTCCATCAGGCCTTCGCTATGGACGACTACCAGAGCGCCGTGGCGGCCAGCAACCACGCCGTGGCACCCAAGCCGCTGTCGCTGTATATCCATATCCCGTTCTGCAAGAGCCTCTGTTACTACTGCGCCTGCAACAAGATCATCACCCAGAAGACCCACCGCGCGGTCGAGTACCTGGATTACCTCAAGCGCGAGATCGCCATGCAGGCGGCGCTGTTCGACAGCACGCGCAGGCTGACCCAGTTGCACTTCGGCGGCGGTACGCCGACCTACCTGACCCGCGAGCAGTTGGCCGACCTGATGGACTGCCTGCACCAGGCGTTCGACATGGACGACAGCGACGAGCACGAGTTTTCCATCGAGGTCGACCCGCGCACCATCAGCGCCGAACAGATCCAGCACCTGCGCGGGCTGGGCTTCAACCGCCTGAGCTTCGGCGTGCAGGATTTCGACCCGCAGGTGCAGGCGGCGGTCAACCGGGTGCAGAGCGAGGAGCAGATCTACGCACTGGTGGCAGCGGCGCGCGAAGCGCATTTCAAGTCGGTCAGCGTCGATCTGATCTACGGCCTGCCACTGCAGACCGTGGCCAGCTTCGACGTGACCCTGAGCAAGATCATCGCCCTGCGCCCGGACCGCATCGCCGCCTACAGCTACGCCCATCTGCCGGAACTGGTGCGCGCGCAACGGTTGATCCGGCGCGAGGACATGCCGCCGCCAGAGCGCAAGCTGGAATTGCTGGAGCTGACCATCAAGCGCCTGACCGCCGCCGGCTATGTGTACATCGGCATGGATCACTTCGCTCTGCCGGACGATGAGCTGGCCCTGGCCCGCGTCAACGGCACCTTGCAGCGCAACTTCCAGGGTTATTCCACCCATGCCGATTGCGACCTGATCGGCCTCGGTGTGTCCTCGATTGGCAACGTCGGCGATAGCTACAGCCAGAGCGTCAAGGAGCTCTCGCAGTACTACGCGCGCCTCGACCAGGGCCTGCTGCCGGTACATCGCGGCTACCGCCTGAACGCCGACGACCTGCTGCGCCGCGAGGTGATCAGCGACCTGATGTGCCACGGCCGTATCGACTTCGCCAGGATCGAGGCGCGTCATGGCATCGACTTCAAGGACTACTTCGCCGATGCCCTGGGCGCGCTCGACGAGCACGTGGCGGATCGTCTGGTGGAAATCCATGACGACCAGCTGCTGCTGTTGCCCCAGGGCCATTTGCTGATGCGCAGCGTGGCCATGGCCTTTGATGCCTATCTTGGCAAGGCGCAGAAGGGCAACTTCTCGCGCACGGTGTGAGGCGCTTATGAGTTACTCGCTGTTGCATGTATTGCACCTGCTCGGTGCTATCGCCTTTATCGGCACGCTGTTCTTCGAGGTGATCATCCTCGCCAAGGTCAAACCGCAGCTGGCTCCGGGTGCGGTGCTCGAGCTGGAGCAGGCCCTCGGCAAACGTTCGCGCACCGTGCTGCACTGGGTGGTGCTGCTGGTCTACGGCGCCGGCTTGGGTCTGGCCTGGTATCACCGCCAGGCCCTGAACGACCCATTTGCCAGCAGCTTCGCCACGCTGCTGAGCCTGAAGATAGTGCTGGCCGTCAGCGTATTTCTCAGCTTCGGTCTGGTCGCCATGCTGCTGCGCTCCGGGCGCATGACCCCGAACCTCTACCGCAAGCTGCACTGGACCGTGCTGGCGCAGATGCTCGGCATCGTGCTGCTGGCCAAGGGCATGTTCTATATCCAGTGGTAACCTCGCGGCCAAGGCCACGATCCCGTAGCCCGGATGAAATCCGGGGCGCTTTGGNGCTTGCAACACCGCTCCCGGATTGCCTCCGGGCTACAAAAGCCTTAACAGCTTTACCACCCGGGATGATGATCTCGATCAAGCTTCCTGGGCTGCTGAGCGGTGGTGATTGGTACCGATTCAGGCGGTCGAAGATCCTGGGTTTTGCCTGGATGGCGGCCTAAGGTAATGCCTCAATTCCATGATCGACACGAGGCTCGCCATGCACTTTGCCTATAGCCCCCGCACCGAAGCGCTGCGTTTGCAGCTGCGCAATTTTATCGACGCCCATATAGTGCCGCGCATCGGTGCCTGGCATGCGGCAGTGGCGGCCGGGCAGTTTCCGGTGCCCTTTATGGCCGACCTCAAGGCCCTGGCGCGGGCCGAAGGGTTGTGGAACCTGTTCCTGCCGTCGCTGCATGCGGACGAACCGGGCACGGCCCTGAGCAATCTGGAATACGCGCCCCTGGCGGAGATCATGGGCCGCGTGCACTGGGCCTCGGAGGTGTTCAATTGCAACGCGCCGGACACCGGCAATATGGAATTGCTGCATATGTTCGCCACACCCGAGCAGCGTACGCGCTGGCTGCTGCCGCTACTTGAAGGTGAGATCCGTTCGGCTTTCGCCATGACCGAGCCGGACGTGCCCTCATCGGATGCCAGCAATATCCAGACCCTGATCCGCCGCGACGGCGACGACTACGTGATCAACGGCCGCAAGTGGTTTATTACCAACGCCTCGCACCCCGATTGCAAACTGCTGATCGTCATGGGCAAGACCGACCCGAATGCCGACGCCCATCGCCAGCAGAGCATGATCCTGGTGCCGTTCGACACGCCCGGCGTGCAGCTGCTGCGCAATATTCCAGTGATGAACCATATCGCCCCGGAAGGCCACAGCGAGCTGCTGCTACGCGATGTGCGGGTGCCGGCCAGCAATCTGCTGGGCGAGGAGGGTGCGGGTTTCATGATGGCCCAGGCGCGCCTTGGCCCCGGACGCGTCCACCATTGCATGCGCTCCATCGGCATGGCCGAGCTGGCCCTGGAGCTGATGGTCGAGCGCGCCCAGGAGCGCAAGGCCTTCGGCAAGTACCTGCACCAGTACGCCAATATCGGCGACTGGATCGCCGAGTCGCGTATCGAGATCGAACAGGCGCGTTTGTTGGTGCTCAAGACCGCCTGGATGATCGACGAAGTCGGCACCAAGGCCGCGCGCAAGGAAATCGCCATGATCAAGGCCCTGGTGCCNGGCATGCACACCCGNGTGGTCGACCGCGCNATGCAGGTGTATGGCGCAATGGGCCTCACCCCGGACACGCCCTTGGCCGATATGTGGACCACCGGCCGCGCCCTGCGCTTCGCCGACGGCCCGGATCAGGTACACCTGCGCAGCATCGCCCGCATGGAGCTCAAAGCCAGCGAAGCAAGCCGTGGAGCGACCGCTGCGTATCTGACCCCGCACAGTAGCTAAGCGGCCACACCGTAGGGCGGGTGAAACCCGCGAGGGAGCTATGGGTGTGGCTGCGCAACTGGGTGCGCACGGCGCACCCGACGGCTGAACAGCCTGGGCACCCGCGGCTGGATGTCGCAACTTGATTTTGGTCAAGGGGAGAGAAGCCAGGCATCCCTACCATGGCTGCACGTTCTAACCGCCTGAGGCGGAAAATGCACATGCAGTCTGTCAGCCCTCAAATGGAATGCCCTGGCGTTTCTCTGCCGTTGCTACGGTGGTTAGCCAAAGCGCTTCAAACTAACCTTTTCCTTTCCCTGTCTGGTTCCTGGCGCTTGGCTGTCGCGGTTTTGTTCGCGTGCATATTGGCAACCACCCAGACAGTGCAAGCCAAGCCATACGGCGAGATAGAACAACAACGCATCGATTCGGTTTTTCCCCAAGCCGATGCGCCGTCCGAGCCACAAGGCGAATTCAACGTACGCACCCTGTCCAGCGGCGACAAGGTGCTCGGCTATGTGTTCCAGAGCCTGGATGTGATCGATATCCCGGCCTACTCCGGCAAGCCGATCAATATGCAGGTGATCCTCGACACGGCCGGTGTGATCCAGGACGCCTATGTACTCGAACACCACGAGCCGATCCTGCTGATTGGCATTCCCGAAGCCAAGCTGCACGCCTTCAACGCCAAGTACAAAGGTATCAAGGTCAACCAGCGGGTGGTGGTGGGGCGCTCCAGTGACCCGAATGCGGTGACCGTCGATGCGGTGACCGGTGCCACCGTGACGGTGATGGTGGTCAACGAAGTGGTGATGCGTGCCGCCCATACGGTGGCGGTTTCGCTGGGACTGGTGGCGGATGATGCCGGCCTGACGCAGAAGCCGGCCACGCTGCGCGAGGACATTTATCAACCTGCCGACTGGACCCAACTGACGGGGAACGGAGCCATTCGCCGCCTGCACCTGACCCGTGGTCAGGTCGACGAGGCGTTCAAGGGCAGCGAAGCCGAAGGGGTCGAGGTAGCTGCGCCCGAGCAGGTCGACGACACCTTTATCGACCTTTACACCACGCACCTGAATGCGCCGACCATCGGCCGCAATCTGCTCGGCGACAACCAGTACCGTTTTCTGATGGAGTCGCTCAAGCCNGGCGAGCAGGCGATTGCCGTNCTGGGCAGCGGCAGCTATTCGTTCAAGGGCTCGGGTTACGTGCGTGGCGGCATCTTCGACCGGGTGCAGCTGCGCCAGTTTGGCACCACCATCAGTTTTCACGACCGCGATTTCGAGCGTCTGAGCGATGTCTATGCCGAGGGCATGCCGGACTTCAGCGAGATGGCGATCTTTATCGTGCGCGAGCCCTATGGCTTCGATCCTGGCTCGCCCTGGACCCTTGAGTTGCTGGTAAAGCGCCAGACCGGCCCGATCAGCGGCATTTTCAGCAGTTTCGAACTGGCCTATCAGATGCCCGAGGAGTACCTCGAGCGGCCGCAACCGAGCGCCGCCGAGCTGGCCGCCAGCGAGGAAGCCAACCGGCCGTTATGGCTGAACATCTGGTACCAGAAGAGCTTTCAGATCGGCGTGATACTGGTCGCCTTGCTGCTGCTTACGGTGATTCTGTTCCTCCAGGACAAGTTCACCCAGCGCCCGCACTTTCTGCATTGGCTGCGTCGCGGTTACCTGATCTTTACCGTGGTGTTTATCGGCTGGTACGCCCTGGGCCAGTTGTCGGTGGTCAACGTGCTGACCTTCGTCCATGCCCTGGTGCAGGATTTCAGGTGGGAGCTGTTTCTCACCGATCCGATCATCTTCATTATCTGGACCTTCACCGCCGCCAGCATTCTGCTCTGGGGCCGTGGTGTGTTCTGCGGTTGGCTGTGCCCCTTCGGCGCGCTGCAGGAGCTGATCAACGAGGCCGCGCGCAAACTGAAAATCCCTCAGTACGAGCTGCCCTTCGCCCTGCATGAGCGGCTGTGGGCGATCAAGTACATCATCCTTCTGCTGCTGTTCGGCCTGTCCCTGGAGTCGCTATCCAGCGCCGAGCGCTTCGCCGAAGTGGAACCGTTCAAGACCGCCATCACCCTCAAGTTCGACCGCCAGTGGTGGTTCGTGCTCTACGCGGTGATGCTCCTGGTGATCAACATCTTCACCCGCAAGGTCTACTGCCGCTATGTCTGCCCGCTGGGCGCAGCGCTGGCCATTCCGAGCAAGTTCCGCCTGTTCGACTGGCTCAAGCGCCGTAAGGAATGCGGCAACCCCTGCCAGCTGTGCGCCAAGGAATGCGAGATCCAGGCGATCCACCCCGACGGCCATATCAATCACAACGAGTGCCACTACTGCCTCGATTGCCAGATGACCTACCACAACGACGACAAGTGCCCGCCGCTGATTCTGAAGAAAAAGAAGCGCGGCAAGCAGGCCCCCGTGCAGACAGATCTGACCCACCCGACTTTGATACCCGTAGTGCACGTGGTTGAGCCCTGAACCAGCCCTGTGAGGCTTGCGTAGTCCGGTCGATACCGCGCTTTTATTCAGCCAAGGAGCAGAACCGATGAGCGATAAAGAATCGAAGAACAGCAACCCGAAAAACGCAGCCGAACAGCAGGAAAAACTCGGCCTTAGCCGCCGCGGTTTCCTCGGTGCTTCGGCCATCACTGGCGCGGCAGTGGCTGCGACGGCCCTGGGCGGTACTGTGATGACGCGCGAATCCTGGGCGGCGGCGGTCAGTGAGTCGAAGGCAAAGATTCACGTCGGCCCGGGCGAACTGGACGATTACTACGGTTTCTGGAGCGGTGGCCACCAGGGCGAAGTGCGGGTGGTGGGGGTGCCTTCGATGCGCGAGTTGATGCGTATCCCGGTATTCAACGTCGACTCGGCCACCGGCTGGGGCCTGACCAACGAAAGCAAGCACATCATGGGTGACAGCGCCAAGTTCCAGAACGGCGACTGCCACCACCCGCACATCTCCATGACCGACGGCAAATACGACGGCAAGTACCTGTTCATCAACGACAAGGCCAACAGCCGGGTCGCACGTATCCGTCTGGATATCATGAAGTGCGACAAGATGATCACCGTGCCCAACGTGCAGGCCATCCATGGTCTGCGTCTGCAGAAGGTGCCCTACACCAAGTACGTGTTCGCCAACGCCGAGTTCGTCATCCCGCACCCCAACGATGGCAGCACCTACGATCTGCAGGACAAGAACAGCTACACCATGTTCAACGCCATCGATGCCGAGACCATGGAAATGGCCTTCCAGGTCATAGTCGACGGTAACCTGGACAACACCGACGCCGACTACACCGGCAAGTACGCCGCGTCCACCTGCTACAACTCGGAGAAGGCATACGACCTCGGTGGCATGATGCGCAACGAGCGCGATTGGGTGGTGGTGTTCAACATCGAGCGCATCGAAGCGGCGATCAAGGCCGGCAAATTCACCACCCTCGGCGACTCCAAGACGCCGGTGGTCGATGGCCGCGAAGGCTCGCAGCTGACCCGCTACATCCCGGTGCCGAAGAACCCGCACGGCTGCAACACCTCGTCCGACGGCAAATATTTCATCGCCAACGGCAAGCTGTCGCCGACCGTGTCGATGATCGAAATCGCCAAGCTCGACGACCTGTTCGACGACAAACTCAAGGACCCGCGCGACGCCATCGCCGCCGAACCCGAACTGGGCCTGGGCCCGCTGCACACCACCTTCGATGGTCGCGGCAATGCCTACACCACGCTGTTTATCGACAGTCAGGTGGTCAAGTGGAACATGGCCGAGGCGGTGCGCGCCTACAAGGGCGAGAAGGTCAACTACATCAAGCAAAAGCTCGACGTGCACTACAACCCGGGGCACATCCACGCCTCGCTGTGCGAAACCAGCGAAGCGGACGGCAAGTGGCTGGTGGCGCTGAGCAAGTTTTCCAAGGATCGCTTCCTGCCGACCGGCCCGCTGCATCCGGAAAACGATCAGTTGATCGACATCTCCGGCGACGAAATGAAGCTGGTGCATGACGGCCCGACTTTCGCCGAACCGCACGACTGCACCATGGCGCGTCGCGATCAGATCAAGACCCGCAAGATCTGGGACCGCAACGACCCGTTCTTCGCCCCCACCGTCGAGCGGGCGAAGAAGGACGGCATCAACCTGGAGGCCGACAACAAGGTTATCCGTGAAGGCAACAAAGTCCGCGTGTACATGACCTCGATGGCACCGTCCTACGGCCTGACCGAGTTCAACGTCAACCAGGGTGATGAAGTCACCGTGACCATCACCAACATCGACCAGATCGAGGACGTGTCCCACGGCTTCGTGATGGTCAACCACGGTGCGAGCATGGAGATCAGTCCGCAGCAGACCGCCTCCATCACCTTTATCGCCGACAAGCCCGGCCTGCATTGGTACTACTGCAGCTGGTTCTGCCACGCCCTGCATATGGAAATGGTCGGCCGCATGATGGTTAAGCCGGCGTAAGGCTAAAGCTCCGTAGCCCGGATCAGCCTTGGTGCAATCCGGGCTACGGCCCCCATTTATTTCGCCAGCCCTGTGCGGCTCGCGAATCAAGGTAAGCGCAGTGCTCAGACCTCAGGCAATCGTTTCGCTTTACGCCGCTGCGCTGTCGCTGCTTATCTTCTGCGGCGCTGCCCAGGCGACGCCGCAATCCATCACCGCGCTGCCGCTACAGGCGCAGGGCGACAATCGCTGGTGGCTACCCGTCGGCGAGTATCAGGGCTCGTTCAGTATTGATCAGCCGATGCATATCCTTTGCGAAGCCGGTGCCGTGTTGCAGGGCGAGGGGCAGGGCAACGGTCTGCTTATCAGCGCACCGGACGTAACAGTCGAAGGCTGCACGCTGCTCGACTGGGGCCGCGATATGACTGCCATGAACGCCGCCATATTTATCCAGCCCAAGGCCCGCGGCGCAGTGATCAAAAACAATCGCATGCAGGGGCCGGGCTTCGGCATCTGGGTCGATGGCACTGCGGATGTCAGCCTGATCGGCAACAGCATCCAGGGCGATGCCAGCATTCGCTCGCAGGATCGCGGCAACGGCATTCACCTGTACGGGGTGCATGGTGCCAAGGTCGTCGGCAACCAGGTGCGCGATACCCGCGACGGCATTTATATCGACACTTCCAACGGCAACCTGCTCGAAGGCAACACCCTGGAGGACCTGCGCTACGGCGTGCACTACATGTTCTCCAACGACAACCAGGTGCTTGGCAACACCACCCGCCGCACCCGTACCGGCTACGCGCTGATGCAGAGCCGCAAGCTGACGGTGATCGGCAATCGCTCCGAGCAGGACGAGAACTACGGCATCCTGATGAACTACATCACCTATTCTACCATCCGCGACAACGTCGTCAGTGATGTGCGCAGCGGCTCGACCGGCGACAGCATGATTGCCGGTGCCGAAGGTAAGGCACTGTTTATCTACAACTCACTGTTCAACAGCATCGAGCACAATCACTTCGAACGCAGCGCCCTGGGTATTCACCTGACCGCCGGCTCCGAGGACAACCGCATCACCGGCAACGCCTTCGTCGCCAATCAGCAACAGGTCAAATACGTCGCGGTGCGCACCCAGGAGTGGTCGGTGGATGGGCGCGGTAACTACTGGAGCGATTATCTGGGCTGGGACCGCAACGACGACGGTCTGGGCGATGTCGCCTACGAGCCCAACGACAACGTCGACCGCCTGCTGTGGCTTTACCCGCAGGTGCGTCTGCTGATGAACAGCCCGAGCATCGAACTGCTGCGCTGGGTACAACGCGCTTTTCCGGTGATGAAATCCCCTGGCGTGCAGGACAGCCATCCGCTGATGCAATTGCCCACCGCCGATCTGCTGCAAAACCGCCAGGAGCCAACGCCATGAATGCCGTCGAAATCGAAGGCGTCAGCCAGCAGTACGGCAGCATGACCGTGCTGCACGACTTGAATCTGAGCCTGGGTGAAGGCGAAGTGCTGGGCCTGTTCGGCCATAATGGTGCGGGCAAAACCACCACCATGAAGCTGATTCTCGGCCTGCTGCAGGCCAGCAGCGGCACGGTGCAGGTGCTTGGGCGCAGCCCGAACGATGCGCTGGTGCGGCGTCAGCTCGGCTATCTGCCGGAGAACGTGACCTTTTATGCGCAACTCAGCGGCCGCGAAACCCTGCGCCATTTCGCCCGGCTCAAGGGCGCGCCGCTCAGCCAGGTGGACGAGCTGCTGGAGCAGGTCGGCCTGGCCACAGCCATGGAGCGCCGGGTCAAGACCTATTCCAAAGGCATGCGCCAGCGTCTCGGCCTGGCTCAGGCATTGCTCGGCGCGCCGCGCCTACTGCTACTCGACGAACCCACGGTGGGCCTCGACCCCATCGCCACCCAGGATCTCTACCAACTGGTTGACCGTCTGCGCCAGCAGGGCACCAGCATTATTCTCTGCTCCCATGTGTTGCCGGGGGTCGAGGCGCATATCAACCGCGCGGCGATCCTCGCCCATGGTCGTTTGCAGGCGATCGGCAGCCTGACCAGCCTGCGCGCGGATGCCGGCCTGCCGGCGCTGATTCGCGCCAGTGGGTTGCAGCACAGCGAAAAACTGCTGCAGCGCTGGCACAGCGACGGTCATCAAGCCCGCTCGCTCGGCGTCGATGGCGTCGAAGTGGTGGCGATCAACGGCCACAAGCTCGGCCTGCTGCGCGAACTGCTCGGCGAAGGCGGAGCCCAGGACATCGATATCCACCAGCCGTCGCTGGAAGACCTGTACCGCCACTATATGGATCAGGCCCAGAGCACGCAGGCCGAGGAGGGCGCGGTATGAGCCAGGTATGGAATATCGCCCGCAAGGAACTCAGCGACGGCCTGCGCAACCGTTGGCTGCTCGCCATCAGCCTGCTGTTCGCGGTGTTGGCGGTGGGCATCGCCTGGCTCGGCGCGGCGGCGTCCGGGCAACTGGGCTTTACCTCGATCCCGTCGACCATCGCCAGCCTGGCCAGCCTGGCGACCTTTCTGGTGCCGCTGATCGCGTTGCTGCTGGCCTACGACGCCATCGTCGGCGAGGACGAGGGCGGCACCCTGATGCTGTTGCTGACCTACCCCCTGGGCCGCGGTCAGTTGCTGCTGGGCAAGTTCGTCGGCCACGGCCTGATCCTGGCTCTGGCGACACTGATCGGTTTTGGCTGCGCGGCCCTGGCCATCGCCGTGCTGGTCGAGGATGTCGAACTGGGCCTGCTGGCCTGGGCCTTCGGCCGCTTCATGTTGTCCTCGACCTTGCTTGGCTGGGTGTTTCTGGCCATGGCCTATGTGCTGAGCAGCAAGGTCAGCGAGAAATCCAGCGCCGCCGGGCTGGCCCTGGGGCTGTGGTTTCTCTTCGTNCTGGTGTTCGATCTGGCGCTGCTGGCGCTGTTGGTACTGAGCGAGGGCAAGTTCAACCCCGATCTGCTGCCCTGGCTGCTGCTGCTCAACCCGGCGGATGTCTACCGGCTGATCAACCTGTCCGGCTTCGAAGGCAGCGGCAATGCCGTGGGTGTAATGGCCCTGGGCGGCGACCTGCCGGTCGACGGTCTGCTGCTGTGGCTATGCCTGTTGCTGTGGGTAGGGCTGCCATTGTTGCTGGCCCATTGGGTATTCCTGCGTCGGCCGACCTGATGGTTGCCTGCGCCCTGTTTGCCGCGCGCACCGCTATTTGCCCTGGTGCGCGCAGCGCACCCTACACGTTGTGTTTCAGATATGGAGAAGCAAGCATGAAAACCGCGTCCATACGCGCGTCGCGAACCCTGCTGGTGCTGCTGCTCGGCCTGCTGCTGGTGGCCTGCAACGAGCCTGAGGTCGAGCAGAAAAGCCTGGATCCGGTGGCCTTTCACGGCAGCGATGAATGCCATGTGTGCGGCATGATCATCACCGACTTTCCTGGACCCAAGGGCCAGGCGGTGGATAAATCCGCGGTGAAGAAATTCTGCTCCGCCGCCGAAATGCTCGGCTGGTGGTTGCAACCGGAGAACCGGATTGGCACTGCCAAACTCTATGTGCACGACATGGGCCGTAGCGAATGGCTCAAGCCTGACGACAGCCACCTGATTGATGCCAGCAGCGCCTTCTACGTGGTCGGCCTCGGCGAGACCGGTTTGCAGGGGGCCATGGGCGCGGTGCTGGCCTCGTTTGCCGATGAGCAGGCTGCCCGTAAGCTGGCCGCTATCCACGGTGCCCGGGTGTTACGCTTCGAGGAGATCGACCANGCCGTGCTGCAACAGGCTGCGGCATCACAGCACTGAGCATTTTTCACCACTCATAAAAAGAGGGAATCCCCATGGGTATCAGTATCTGGCAACTTTTGATCGTGCTGCTGATCGTGGTCATGCTGTTTGGCAGCAAGCGTCTGCGCGGCCTGGGCTCCGATATTGGCGGTGCCATCGGCGGTTTTCGTAAATCGATGGCCCGCGACGACGCACCGCAGCAGGCGGAGTCGAAGCAGCCGTAACTCGCTACGCCCCCAGACCTGACGCTTTGCGCTGGCCTGGGGCGCAAAGCTGATCGCGGTCAAGTCGTCCAGGCCTTGGCATCCTGTAAAAAGAGCCTAACGGCTGCCAATACCCTCGTAGCTGCAATGCCCCGGTTGTTGCTGCCGGGCGCTTGACGATCTTTTCAGGAGGCTTGCAGTGAACATTATCGACCGGCGTACCGCCCTGAGTATCCCGCCCATCTGGCGGCTGGCCTTTCGCCCGTTTTTCCTCGCTGGCAGCCTGTTCGCGTTGTTTGCCATTGTCCTCTGGGTGCTGGCCTGGAGCGGCAATGGGCCGGACTGGCAACCCGTCGGCGGCTGGCTCGCCTGGCACCGTCACGAAATGCTGTTCGGATTCGCCGCCGCCATCGTGGCCGGCTTTCTGCTGACCGCGGTGCAGACCTGGACCGGCCAGCCCGGCCTGAGCGGCACGCGTCTGATGCTGCTCGCAGGTCTCTGGCTGGCAGCGCGGCTGGGCTGGTTGTTCGGTTTGCCGCTGGTGCTGCTGATTCCGCTCGACCTGGGCTTTCTGCTCGCGGTGGCCGGTCTGATGGCGCGCATGCTCTGGGTGGTGCGGCAGAAGCGCAACTACCCGATCGTTGCGGTGCTGTGCTTGCTGGCCGCGGCCAATGCCTTGCTCCTGTCCGGCCTGGCCCAGGGCAACGATGAACTGCAGCGGCGCGGCGTATTGGCCGGGTTGTGGCTGGTCGCGGCCTTGATGGGTCTGATTGGCGGGCGAGTGATTCCCTTCTTTACCCAGCGCGGGCTGGGTCGCATTGACGCGGTCAAGCCCTGGCTCTGGCTGGATATTGCTCTGCTGCTCGGCACCGCTCTGATCGCCGCACTCTATGCCAGTGGTCTGGCCCTGCAGGCTCACGCCCCGCTGGCCGGGTTGTTTCTGGCGGTGGCGGCGGGGCATCTGCTGCGCCTGGCGCGCTGGTACGACAAGGGCATCTGGGCGGTGCCGCTGTTGTGGTCGCTGCACCTGGCAATGCTCTGGCTGGTGCTGGCCTGTATCGGCCTGGCGCTGTGGCATCTCGGCTTGCTGACTACGCCGAGCCCGGCCCTGCACGGTTTGACCATGGGGGCCATGAGTGGGCTGATTCTGGCCATGATCGCCCGCGTGACCCTGGGGCATACCGGGCGGCCACTGGAACTGCCGGGCGGGATGGCGGCGGCCCTGGTGTTGTTCAACCTGGGCTGCGTGGCGCGGGTCTTCGTGTATCCGCTCTGGCCGCTGGAAGGTCTGTGGCTGTCGGCAACCGGCTGGTCACTGGCGCTGGCCATCTATGCCTGGCGCTATGCGCCGATGCTGGTCGCGCCACGGGTGGATGGTCACCCGGGCTGACTGCCCCGGCCACGAGCCGAATCTCAAAATGCGCAAAACCCTTGCTGATGCAGCGCCACGCTGCCTGTCCATTGATGTCCGCTTGCCTGTGCTTTGTGCATGGGTGGCCTTACCGCTCGCTATTGCCGAGCACCGGAGAAGCTGATGAAAACCGAATTTCAGGATCGTCTGGCCGTCGTTACCGGAGCCAGTTCAGGTATTGGCCTGGCGTTATGCGCGGCTTTGCTGCAGCGCGGTGCCAGAGTGTTGGCCATGTCGCGCACGCTGGGCGGTTTGCAGGGCCTGCAGGACATCTACCCGCAGCGCCTGGTCTGGCATGCCGGCGATGTGACCTCGAGCGAGGATCTGGCCAGCCTCGGCCTGCGCGCAGCACAACTGGGCCAGGTGGACTACCTGGTGCCCAANGCCGGTATTGCCGAGCTGGCCGAAAGCCTCGATCTATCAGCCTTCGACCGGCAGTGGGCGGTCAANGGTGCCGGCGCATTGAACACCCTGGCGGCGCTACGCGACGCGCTGGCGGCCCCCAGTTCGGTGGTGTTTATCAGCAGTTTTCTTACCCGCTCGACCTTTCCCGGCCTGGCCGCCTATATCGCCAGCAAGGCGGCCCTTAGCGCCCAGGCGCGCACCCTCGCGGTTGAGTTCGCGCCACGCGGTGTGCGTATCAATCTGGTTTCACCCGGCCCCACGGCAACCGCTATCTGGGGCACCCTGGGGTTGAGCGACGAGCAATTGGATGAGGTCGCCGACAGCGTCAGCAAACGTCTGCTGCCGGGCCACTTTCTCGATGCCGCGGCTGTCGCCAGCGTCATCCTGTTCCAGCTGTCGGCAGGCGCGCGCGGTGTCTATGGCCAGGACTGGGTGGTCGATAACGGCTATGGCTTGAGCTAGGAGCCCGAGGGCTCCTATTGAGAAGGAAGGGTGGGGTGGACGCCAGGAGTCTGGCGTCCTTCAGCCGGTTATTTGAGGCTCAGTACCCATTCGGCAAGGATCTTGGCTTCTTCATCGGTGACCGGGTTAGCTGGCATCGGCATCGGGCCCCAGTTGCCCTGGGTGCCGTTCTTGATGCGACCGGCCAGCAATTCGACGGCACCTTCGGTGCCTGCGTATTTGGCGGCGACTTCTTTCAGCGCCGGGCCAACCATTTTCATGTCGACGTTGTGGCAGGCGGCACAGGGCTTGCTCTTGAACAGCGCTTCGGCGTCAGTGGCGAAGGCAGGCTGCACACTCAGCGCAGCCCCCAAAACGAGCAAGGGGAGCAGAATTTTCTTCATGGTGATTATTTCCTCAAGGCTATTGAGAGCAGGGTATAAGCCCTGCCAATTTCGCTGCAGTTACTGTTGAGCGTCTTCTTCTGGGCGCTGCCTGAGCCTCTCTGCGTGAGTACGGATTTCTACGGTTATAGGTATGGACCCGTGCTGCGCGTAAAGGGTTCGGATACGAGGGCTGACAGTAGTCATTGCATGGCTGAGAGGTGAGCCGGCTATATCCGACCATTTCAGTCAACGCTAGGGGCAGCATACTCAGGCCGATTGCCGATGGGCTTGACCAGAATCAAGAGTTGCCGGCACGCGGCTTGAGGGNCGGAGTAGGTCGCAGGTAGCGTGCAGGCATGATTAATCACCGCGGTGAGGTACTGACTGTGAATGCGCCTGTGAAACTCGTCGAAACGGCTGCTGTGTTGGATGCGCCGTTCTACCAACCCCTGGGCAATGAGCAGGTGTTGTTCGAACAGGCCTGGCAGCACGGCATGCCGGTGCTGATCAAGGGGCCGACCGGTTGCGGCAAAACCCGCTTCGTTCAATACATGGCGCACCGCCTGAACCTACCGCTGTACACCGTGGCTTGCCATGACGACCTGAGCGCCGCCGACCTGGTCGGACGTCACCTGATCGGTGCTCAGGGCACCTGGTGGCAGGACGGTCCCTTGACCCGCGCGGTGCGTGAGGGCGGCATCTGCTATCTGGATGAGGTGGTCGAGGCGCGCCAGGACACCGCTGTGGTGCTGCACCCGCTGGCCGATGATCGCCGTGAACTGTATCTGGAACGCACCGGCGAAGTGCTGCGCGCGCCACCGGGTTTTATGCTGGTGGTGTCCTATAACCCTGGTTACCAGAACCTGCTCAAAGGCATGAAGCCGAGCACTCGCCAGCGTTTCGTCGCCCTGCGTTTCGGCTATCCGCCGGTGGCCGAGGAAGAGCGTATCGTCGCCAACGAGGCGCGGGTCGGGACCGAGCTGGCCGCCCAGGTGGTCAAGCTCGGGCAGGCTCTGCGCCGGCTGGAGCAGCATGATCTGGAGGAGGTGGCCTCGACCCGCCTGCTGATCTTTACCGCACGGATGATCGGCTCCGGGATGAGCCCGCGCGATGCCTGCCTGGCCTGCCTGGCCGAGCCGCTGTCGGACGATCCGCAGACCGTCGCCGCGCTGATGGACGTGGTCGATGTCCACTTCGCTTGAACTGCCCGATGCCAGTCCGGCACGCCATCTGCCGGGCGACCTGGCGATGTGGTTGTTTATCCTCGCCGAACTGACGGTTTTTGCCCTGCTGATCCTCACCTTCGCGGTGGCCCAGGCCCTGCAGCCGCAGCTGTTCCACGACGGCCGTCAGTTGCTCGACAGCTCCACCGGCCTGGCCTTGACCCTGAGCCTGCTCACGTCCGGCCTGCTCGCTGCACTGGCCCAGGAACAGGTGCGCCAGGCCCGCGCGCGGCAAGGCGCATGGCTGTTGCTGGCGGCGCTGCTGTCGGCCAGCGTCTATGTGGGGTTGAAGCTCGGCGAGTACAGCCATCTGGTTGCTGGCGGGCTGGGCATGGAGCACAACACCTTCTTTACCCTGTACTGGATCCTCACCGGTTTTCATTTCGTCCATGTACTGCTGGGTATGCTGATCCTCGTCTGGCTGGCCGAGCGTTGCCGACAGCGTGTCTATGGCCCGGGCAATTGCAGCGTCCTGGAATCCGGCGTGCTCTATTGGCATATGGTCGATCTGGTCTGGGTGCTGCTGTTTCCGCTGGTGTACGTGCTGAACTGATCGAGGAATTCACTATGTCCGCTTCGCGCACCCTGATTCTCTGCTGGCTGGGCCTGGCCCTGCTGTCGGTTGCCAGCGTGCAGCTGGGCAATGCCGGGGCGACCCTGCTAATGGCCAGCGCGGTATTGCTCGCGGCCCTGGGCAAGGCCTGGCTGATTACCGACGGCTTTATGGAAATGCGCCACGCCCCGCGTTTATGGCGCGGGCTGCTGCTTGCCTGGCCGCTGGCGATGGCGGCGGGGGTGCTGCTGGCGTTGCAGTTTTCCTCATAGCCCGGATTGCATCCGGGCTATGAAACCTGTGTAGGGTGGATCGGGGCGCGTAGCTGAGGCCTTTTTCATCCACCGTCGCGATTTGGTGGATGGACAAAGCGTCATCCACCCTACGATGCCGCACGCCTTGCACATGAACATAGGGCCTGGGATTCGCCCGCCAGCCTTGTCCACCGAAGCCGGCAACCGGCGCTTTCCAGCTTTCTCTTCCCCCGTTCCCCGCCCTTCATCGCTATACCCGAGCGTAACCATCGGGCTTTCTTGATTCTTATCAAGCAGGTTTCGTTAGCAGGCTTTCTAGAATGGTCACGCCAAGCAAAGAGGAAGCGACCATGTCAGAGACCTTCACCAAGAGCATGGCCAGGAATATC
>C687J35021_10000620_pt1 | contig 27918 bp, 20 predicted proteins | sample RifCSPhighO2_12_FD_35021 | JGI IMG/M metagenome (IMG submission 35021) | reverse complement strand
TTTGCCTGAAAGAAGATCAAGGCAATGCCCTAGAGTCGTCAAAATAAAGCCTCAAAAGTACCCAAGAAAATGCCAGTCAATTTCTTAACTGACTGGCATTATCCCTTGGGAGGCTTTTTTGATAATGAATGCCGTTTAAAAACGGTTTTGTCTATGAAAAGTAATATTTCCCTACAAAAAGTCGTTTGGAGCTTTGTTAAAACAAGGTAATAATGTGCAGTTACATTTTTCCTTCCGATCATATTGAGTCTTTATGTCGCATATTTCTGTATTACTTCACGAAACTGTTGATGCTTTGGTAGCAGATCGCAATACAGGGATTTTCATTGACGGGACGTTTGGTCGTGGCGGACATACACGCTTGCTGTTGTCTAAGCTGGATGAAAATGCACGTGTCTATGGTTTTGATAAAGACCCGCAAGCACTGGAAACAGCCGCGATTTTAGAACAAGAAGATCCACGGTTTAAAATTATCCATGCCAGCTTTGCTGACCTTAAGCATGAGTTAGAAGTACGCGGCATTGGCTTGGTCGATGGTGTTATGGCCGATTTGGGCGTGTCTTCACCGCAGCTTGATCAGGCGGAGCGTGGCTTTAGTTTTATGAAAGATGGACCACTGGATATGCGTATGGACAATTCAAAAGGTCCAACCGCAGCGCAGTGGTTGGTCAATATTGAGGAAGAGGCGTTAGCCAATATTATTTTCCAATACGGTGAAGAGCGTTATAGCCGTCGTATTGCCAAAGCCATTAAAGCGGCTGGGTTGATTGAAACCACCGCGCAGTTGGCTGAAATTGTGAAAGTGGCGCACCCGAAATGGGAAAAAAATAAACATGCCGCAACACGAACTTTCCAAGCAATTCGTATTGCCATTAATAAAGAATTAGAAGATATTGAAGTTTTCCTACCGCAAGCGGTAGACGTATTAAAACCGAATGGTCGCTTGGCTGTGATTAGCTTCCATTCCTTAGAAGATCGATTAATTAAACAATTTATTCAAAAAGAGTCGACACTTGAGGAAGACATGGGTTGGGGTATGCCACAACAACGACCAGATACACGTCGTTTAAAGAAAGTATCACGTGTGAAAGCAAGTGATGCCGAGGTTAAAGCCAATCCACGTTCACGTAGTGCATGGCTTAGAGTTGCAGAGCGCTTAGCACTTAAAGGCGAATAATGAAAACTGAAGTCGTTGAAAAAATTCCAACAAAGTTAAAGCTTAAGAAGCTGATTGCCTATGCCATTTTATTGGTGCTGGTATTTATTAGTGCCATGATGGTGGTATTTCAAGTGTTTGAATACCGTCATGACTATCGTGAAATGAGCTCTTTTATGCGCGAGCGTGATGACTTAAATGCAGAGTGGGGCCGTTTGCTGATTGAACAGCAAACTTTTGGCGCAACTGCACAAATTGGAACGCGCGCAGTGACGCAACTGCGGATGTATTCACCACCTGCGGCGCAAACCGTAGTGATTTCTTTACCCACGACTTCAGAAGACAAAAAATAAGGCCGCTGTAACATGGTAGAAAAGCGTAAACCCACTCGTAAAAAACAGCAAGCGGTGACTGAAAAATCGGCTCTACAGGTTGAAATGTGGCGCTTTTATCTCATGTGGGCGGTGGTTTTAGCTTGCTTTATTGCTTTGGTTGGACGTGCTTTTTACGTACAGGTCATCAATACTGAGTTTTTGCAAAACAAAGCCAATGCCAATATTTTAAGAACTGAAAAAATTAAAGCCATGCGCGGTGTGATTTATGACCGTCATGGTGTGCCTTTGGCGATCAGTACGCCGATCATGAAAGTGGTGATTGATCCACGTGATTATTTTGATAATAAAAAGCTGTTTGATGAAATTACCGCTGAATTAGCCAAAGATCCACACAATCGTAAATTGAAGCGTCAATTACCAGACAAAAACTTAAATCTGGATGAGTTGGCTGATGCCGTCGGCATGGATCGTGCGGAACTGAAGCGGAAACTGAATGAACGTCCGCGTTCGCGCTACTTGGTCTTAAAAAAAGAAGTGCCACCTCAGCAAGCTGAACTGATTGCGAAACGTGAGTTCCAAGGGGTGTATACCGAAAAGAACTACAAGCGTTACTATCCACAACCACAACCGAATGCGCAAATTATTGGTTTGACCAACAGTGAAGGTTCGGGCATTGAAGGTTTAGAAATGCAGCTGAATCAACGCCTGTCGGGTATTGATGGTGAGCAGCAAATTGTTCGAGATAAAAAGGGCAATCGTTTTAAAGATGCAGAGGTAATTAAAGAAGTTGAGCCAGGCGAAAATATTACGCTCAGTATTGACTCGCGCCTTCAATACATTATGTACCGTGAACTGACCGCTGCGGGTGTAGCCAATAATGCACGTTCTGCAACAGCAATTGCGGTCGATGTGAAAACAGGTGAAATTTTAGCAATGGCGTCTTGGCCGTCGTATAACCCGAACGATAAAAATAGTTTGTCCAATAAAGACGCCATGCGTAACCGTGGTGCGGTTGACTCTTTCGAGCCGGGTTCAACCATGAAGCCTTTGACTATTTCAATGGCTTTGGAAAGCGGCAAATACATGCCGAATACTGTGGTCAATACCACTCCGGGTTCAATGCGAGTCGGTAACCACACTATTCGAGATACGCATAACTACGGTCCACTGACTTTGGGTGGGATTATTCAAAAATCCTCTAACGTGGGTGTGGCTAAAATTGCCTTGTCTCTCCCTTATGCAACTTTACCGACTTTTTATAAACGTCTTGGTTTTGGTCAGCGTTCTGCGGTTAAATTTCCGGGTGAAAGTGGTGGTTTAATTCTTCCACCAAGTAAATGGAATGTATCAGAAGTGGCGACCATGGCGTATGGCTATGGCTTAAATGCGACTGTGCTGCAACTGGTGGATGCTTATGCCATGTTGGCTAACAAAGGTGTGAAAATGCCTTTGAGTTTGTATAAATTAGATGCGCCGCCCCGTGGTGAACAAATGATTGATCCAAAAATTGCGGATCAAGTTTTGTTGATGATGGAAACGGCAACTTTACCGGGTGGTACCGCGACTCGTGCGACTATTCCTGGTTACCGGGTGGGGGGTAAAACGGGAACCGCGCATAAGTTACGTGCTGACCGTAAAGGTTACTCAACCAATGAATATCGTGCACTTTTTGCTGGTGTAGCACCAGTCAGCGACCCGCGTTTAGCGATGGTGGTTGTGGTCGAAAACCCGCAAGGGACCTACTATGGTGGTACGGTGTCTGCGCCTGTATTTGCCCGTGTTATGCAAGAATCCTTACGTTTAATGAACGTGCCTTTAGATAAACCTTTAGATGCTCCTGTAATCAAGAGATAGGTGATGAATGTCCATTACATTTCAACAACTCTACACCGCTAACCAAAACGATGGATGGATGGCACAGCCATTTCAAGGTTTTGTTCTTGATAGCCGTAAAGTACAGGCAGGGCAAATTTTTATTGCGCTGACATCACTTTCACAACCTGAAAAAACCGTGCAGTTTGCACAAATAGCCTTGGATAAAGGGGCTTTAGCGGTGGTGAGTGAAACTGAGCTTGCACTTGAAAACAGTATTGTGGTGCCGAATGTGCGTCACTTGATGGGAGGCTGGCAAAAGCAATTTTTGTTGGCCACTAGCCAAGTCCAGCCTGCTCGTATTTTAGCGGTGACAGGAACCAATGGTAAAACCACCATTTCTCGTTTGGTTGCTGAATTGTTGATGTTGCAAGGTCAGTCTTGTGCTGTGATGGGTACGACAGGTAATGGCATTTTACCGAATTTAGAAGCATCGTCGCATACCACCTTGGATGCGCTGCACTTACAAAATGCACTGCATAGCTATGCCAAGCAAGGGGCTGAATTTGCATCGATTGAAGCCTCTTCACATGGTTTGGAACAAGGCCGTTTAGCGGGCAGTGAAATTGAAATTGCTGCGTATAGCAACTTAAGTCGCGACCATTTGGACTACCATGGCACGCTTGAGGCCTATGCCGAAGCTAAATCTCGCTTGTTTCAATTTCCATCATTGAAAGTTGCAGTCATCAATCTGGATGATGAGCACGCTGGAGTCATGATTCAAGCGGCAGAAAATAATCCAGCCCAACCGAAAATTTTAACCTATTCAACCACGCAGCCTGCAGACTATCAGGTGAAGAATATTCAATATAGCCTGACGGGTGCGAACTTTAGCCTGTGTACGGCACAGGCCGAATATCAGGTACAGAACCCATTATTGGGTCATTTTAATATTGAAAATTTGGTCGCAAGTTTAATTATGGTTGAACAAGCGGGTTTTGATTTAGCCGATGTGGTTGCTACGACAGCACAGCTCAAAGGTGCACCAGGCCGTATGCAAGTGATTCGTGATGATGCGCGTTTATTTGTGGTTGATTATGCGCATACGCCTGATGCTCTGGTGCAAGTATTAAGTACGTTGAAGCGCCACGTGGAACAGCAGCTCTGGGCGGTATTTGGCTGTGGTGGAGACCGCGACCGTGGCAAACGCCCACTCATGACCCAAGCTGCTTTAAATGGAGCGGATGTAGTGTTGTTGACTTCAGATAACCCACGGACTGAAAATCCTGATCAAATTTTTGCCGATATGAAAGCAGGTGTTGATTTCTCAACTCGTGTGGTTCATGAAATCCATGATCGTCGTGAAGCGATTAAATTTGCCGTTCAACATGCCCAAGCGGGTGATATTGTCGTGATTGCAGGCAAAGGTCATGAAAACTATCAAGAAATAGAGGGTGTTCGGCATTGGTTTGACGATGTCGTTGAAGTGCAATCCGCGATTGATGCACAGCACCACACTACTGATTCTGCTTATCCTGCACACTAAGGAAGTCGTATGCATACCTCAACAACTAGCACAGTGCCTTTAGTGTCATGGACCGCCGCACAGTTACTCGAAGCCACCCAAGGTTATTGGCTAAATGATCAAGCGCCAAATACTGAAATTAAGCGTATTTTGACGGATTCGCGTGATGCAGAAGCAGGAGATGCTTTCTTGGCACTCAAAGGCGAACGTTTTGATGCGCATGCTTTTATTACGCAAGTTGCTGAACAAGGCTGCCAAGTGGCCATTGTGAGCCAGCCTATAGATGCGGAGATTTGTCAGTTGGTGGTGCCTGATACACGTTTGGCATTGGGACAGCTGGGGGCTTATCGTCGTGCACAAAATCCACAGTTAAAAGTGATTGCGCTGACGGGTAGTAGTGGTAAAACCACCACCAAAGAAATGTTAGGCAGTATTTTGTCACGTATAGCACCAACGTTGGTGACCCGTGGCAATCTGAATAACGACTTGGGTGTGCCAGTCATGTTATTGGAATTATGTCCTGAGCATCAATATGCAGTGATGGAATTGGGTGCAAGCCATCAAGGTGAAATTGACTATACTTCGAGTTTGGTCCAGCCCTTGGTTGCAGGCATTATCAATATTGGTACAGCACACTTGGGTGAGTTTGGTGGACGCGATGGCATCTGCCGTGCCAAGTCTGAGATTTATGCGCATATTGCCCCAAATGGAACATCTATTGTGCCTGCGGCTGATGATTTTGCCGATAGCATTCGCCAAGCAGTGCAAACTGAACAGGTGCTCAGCTTTGGTGCGGGTGGTGAAATCTTTGCCACTGAGATTGAGTTACAGGCACAATCTGCAACGTTTAAGCTAAATACCCTGCAAGGCGTGCGTCAGGTGAATTTGCCGTTTGCTGGGGAGCATAATGTTCAAAATGCAACTGCTGCGGCAGCTTTTGCTTTAGCGATTGGTATTAGCTTGGATGATATCGTGCTTGGCCTTGAGCAAGCGGTCGGTGCAAAAGGGCGTTTGAACTTTATTCAACAAGGCCGTCATTTGTTAATTGATGATACCTACAATGCCAACCCAACCTCTATGCGTGCCGCTGCTGAAGTGCTTGCACAGCAAGAGGGGGTTCGAGTGATGGTGATGGGTGATATCGGTGAGCTAGGTAGCTCTGCTGCACAGCAGCACTATATGCTGGGGCGTGATTTGGTCTCAGTGAAAGGGCTGAACTTCGTGGTGGCTGTCGGTGAATTTGCACCTGCGGCACAAGAAGGCGCACGCAGCACCCAATATGGCAAAAAAATGCAGGCTTTTTTGAATCAAGAGCAGGCTTTGCCGTTCTTACTCAGTTTAATTGAAACACATCAACCCCAGTCTATGAGTTTCCTGTTTAAAGGTTCTCGTTATACCCATATGGAAACGTTGATGGCTGATTTGATGGAGAAACTCTAAATGTTGTTATGGTTATTTGAACAACTGGCGGGCTATCATAGTTCGTTTCAGGTGGTTCGTTATTTAACATTGCGTTCTTTGCTCAGTGTTTTAACCGCACTGACCATTGGTCTAGTGCTCGGTCCTGTGATGATTCGCAAGTTGCAAGCACTCAAATATGGTCAAGCCGTGAGTTCATATGCTCCTGAAAATCATGCCAAAAAAATGGGTACACCAACCATGGGTGGGGTGCTGATCTTACTCTCAATTGGTATCTCCACACTGTTGTGGGCAGACTTATCCAACCCTTATGTATGGATTGTCTTGGCAGTGATGGTGATTTTTGGTGCAGTGGGTTGGGCCGATGACTGGATCAAGATTCGCTATAAAGACAATGCTGGCTTACCTGCCCGTAAAAAGTTCTTCTGGACGTCGCTTGCGTCACTGGGCGCAGGTATTGCGCTGTATGTAATTGCGCAACAACAGAGCAATCCTGTACATACTGCAAATATGCTGGATCTGCTGATTCCATTTTTTAAAGATTTAAGTATTCCTTTGTCGGTGATCCCGTTGGGTATTGGTTTTATCATTTTCACCTATTTGGTGATTAATGGTGCATCAAATGCCGTGAACCTCACTGATGGTTTGGATGGTTTAGCGATTATGCCTGTGGTACTGGTTGCAGCGGGTTTAGGCGTATTTGCATATCTGGCTGGTGATGTCCGTTTTGCCAATTATTTACATATTCCTTATGTACGATTTGCCTCTGAATTGGTGGTGATTTGTGCAGCTATGATTGGCGCAGGTTTGGCCTTCCTTTGGTTTAATGCACACCCTGCACAGGTCTTCATGGGCGATGTGGGTGCATTATCATTGGGTGCAATGCTCGGTACAATTGCGGTCATGGTTCGTCAGGAAATTGTCTTTGCCATTATGGCTGGTGTGTTTTTGGTCGAAGCGATTTCAGTCTTCTTGCAAATTGGTTCCCTTAGAATGCGCAATAAACGGGTATTCCTGATGGCGCCATTACACCACCATTATGAGAAAAAAGGCTGGCGTGAAACCCAAGTGGTGATTCGTTTCTGGATTATCACAATTATGCTGGTAGTTTTAGGGCTAATGACCTTAAAATTGCGTTAAGCAAAAAGTATGAAAAGAGTCGGTATTTGCCGGCTTTTTTTATGCCTGAGGTAATGTCTTGGAGAAAATAATGAATCTGCTCATGTGTCCTGTGTGTCGTGAGGCTTTAACTTTAAACGAAAGAACATGGCGCTGTGCGAATTCACATAGTTATGATGTGGCGAAACAAGGCTACGTCAATCTGCATGTCGTTCAACATAAGCACAGCAAAAATCCGGGGGATACGCCTGAGTCGGTACAAGCTCGCCGTGCCTTCTTAAGTGCAGGTCATTACGCGCCTTTACAGCAAGCAGTGGTCAATAAGGTACGTGAGTTACGTATTGAAAATTTACTCGATATCGGCTGTGGTGAAGGCTATTACACCGATGCGATGCAGGCTGAAGTGCTGCAATGTGTCGGTGTAGATATTGCAAAAAATGCAGTGCAAGTGGCTGCGAAAATCAATAAAAATATCACGTGGGTGGTGGGTACAGGAGCAACTTTACCCGTGTTGGATCAATCGATTGATCTATGTAGTAGTTTGTTTAGCCCGATTCCAAAACAAGAGATTTTAAGGGTGCTCAAGCCGCAAGGATATTTATTGGTGGTGACGCCTGCGCCTCAGCATTTATATGCAATGCGTGAGGCTTTGTTCGAAGAGGTGAAGCCACATGAGCCGAGCAAATTTGTAGAGCAGTTGAGTGATGCGTTTGATTTGGTGAGTGATGATGTTGTTGATGCTGAACTTAAGCTTAATCAGCAGGACTTAAAAAACCTGATTGCCATGACCCCTTATGCCTATAAAGCAAAACAAGAGCGCCGTGAAGCTTTAGAGGCTCAAACAGCTTTTGAACTACAGGCACAGTATCAAATTTTACTGTTTCAGAAAAAAGCATAAGTATAAAAAAGCCCGCAGATGCGGGCCTTTCTTATTGGACTTGATCAATCAAATGATCGAGTGCATCTGATTTAGGTTTCGGTTGTTCTTTCGGTGCTTGCATGGTAGGTGGGGTACTATTCTTTGGAACTAGCGTTTCCTCCTCACCCGGCAAATCATCAAAGTCACGCTCAGGTGCACGTGGAACCACCACTGGTGCAGGTCGATACAACGGCTGCGCCAAAGGTGGGGTTGGGCCTAAGTTGCTCTGAGGTGTTTCTTTCTGATGGCGTTGAATTGGTGCTTTGGCTTTAGCGTCGAGTTGAACCCAAGCCGAAGGCGTGCCTTGTAAGGCTTTGGCCATGAAGTCTGTCCAAATCGGGAGCGCAGCCACACCGCCGTATTCGCGGCGTCCTAAAGTCGTTGGTTGGTCGAAACCGACCCACGCTACGGTCACCAATTTGCCATTAAAGCCAGCAAACCAAGCATCTTTTGCATCATTGGTGGTTCCTGTTTTTCCGCCCAAGTCATCTCGTCCAATACGTAGCGCAGCACGGCCTGTACCATGTTGAATCACGTCTTTTAAAATATTCGCCATATCATAAGCAGAACTGGATTTTAAAATATGTTGCGCTTGGCGATAGTCACTGTTGATCTCAACTGGATTCGTCGATTTTTCAACAGGGTTCAGCTCTTGGTTGGTGACTTCAATTACTTCATCATCAGGCGTGATGGTGTCAGCAGACTGAGGATTTGATTCTTGTTGAGAGATACAACTGATACATGCATATTCAGGGTTGTTCTGATAAATGACCTTGCCATAGGCATCTTCAATACGATTGATGAAGTGCGGTTGAATACGATAACCGCCATTGGCAAAGGCTGAGTATCCAGTAGCCATTTGAATCGGTAAAACCTGAGGTGTTCCTAGTGCAATGGTGTAGTTACGGGGAATCTGTTCATCAGTTAAGCCAAAGTCCATGAACAATTGGCGTGTCCGTTCAATGCCCACAGTTTGTAAGAGTCGAACTGACACGGTGTTACGCGATAAATAGAGTGCACGACGCAATGGAATCATGCCTAAATAGCGACCATCGGCATTGCGTGGTGACCATTTCCCAATGGTGATTGGGCTGTCATTGACCATGCTATACGGTGTCATCCCGCGCTCTAAAGCGAGTGCATAGACAAAGGGTTTAATAATCGAACCTGGTTGGCGCCAGCCTTGGGTGGTTCGGTTAAATTTAGATTGATAAAAGTTATAACCACCGACCAGTGCTTCTACAGCGCCATTGTTTGGGTTAAGTGCAATCAGCTGGCCCTGAACTTTAGGCAGTTGCACCAAAGCCCATGAGGTTTTGTTGTCATTGGGGCGCAGACGTACAATGTCTTTTACTTTAACAATCTGAGATGCTCTTGATGGTGCACCGCCTACGGCATTCGCGTTGCGATAAGGACGTGTCCAAGACATGCCAGACCATGGTACGGTTACCGTTGAGCCATCTTGCATTAAGGCATCAAAACTATTTTGATTCACACGGGTAACTTCGGCAGGGAAGGTGTTGGCAAATGCACTAAAGCTACTTAAGGGCTTGTCATGAGCTTCCGCACCACGCCAACCATGACGACGGTCATAGGCTTCTAAACCATCTTGTACCGCTTGTTCGGCATAGGCTTGGCGTTCACTGTTGATGGTGGTGTAGACCTTATAACCAGAGTCAATGGCATGCTCGCCGAACTTTTCAATCAGTTCGCTGCGGACCATTTCACCGATGTAGGGAAATCGGTTACTTACCCCGCGGTCAGGCATATCGAGGTTAATTGGTTCGGCAATGCCTTTTTCATATTGGCTTTGGTTAATATAGCCTAGCTGCAGCATGCGACCCAAAATCCAGTTACGACGTTCTAAAGCACGTTCGGGGTTGACCACTGGATTGTATTTAGACGGCGCTTTAGGCAGACCTGCAATCATTGCCATTTGTGCAATGCTGAGTTCGTCTAAGCTTTTGTTGTAGTAAATTTTAGCTGCCGCTGCGATACCGTAGGCATTTTTACCCAAGAAAATCTTGTTGACATAGAGGGTTAAGATTTCCTCTTTCGTCAAGTTTTGTTCAATTTTTCGGGCTAGAAAAACCTCAGTCAATTTACGTTTTAATGTACGCTCGGGACTGAGATAATAGTTTTTTGCCACTTGCATGGTGATGGTCGAGCCACCCGTTTGGACATTTGAGCCAGTAATACTTTCACTGACTGCACGTCCTAAACCTTTAAAACTGATACCACTATGCTCAAAAAAAGAAGAATCTTCCGCCGCTAAAAAGGCATGAATAAAACTTCGTGGGATCTGATCGTAATCTACGGGTACAGATAGCTTGCCACCGTATTCCGAAATGAGTTGGTTATCCGCACTATAAACTTGTAAAGGTTTTAGTAATGGCGCCTTTTTTAGAGTTGTCATTTGCGGCAAAGATGGGGCAATATAGAGATACATGCCATAAAAACCCATTGGAATTGAGACCAACATTATAATAATGATCAAAAAAAATGGATGAACACGGCCCGAACAAGATAGCTTTTTCATAACAAGTAAGTTTTAATAAGAGCTAATGGCAAACTAATTAGCGGTCAGTATATCCTGTACACATACGGAATGTTAGATGAGTTATTGTATCCGTATAAAATTATAGACGCGGACTAATTAGTGGGTTACTTTTTTTGGGGATAAAAAAATAATAGGAATGATACTGTGCTCAGGTTATATCGTAAGCCAAGTAAGGGGTTAATAGGAGTAGATATTAGTTCGACTTCTGTTAAGGTATTGGAACTTTCTGTTAAAAACAATCGGTATTGGGTGGAGAGCTATGCATTAGTCCCATTACCAGAAGGAAGTGTGGTCGAAAAAAATATATTGAATCCAGAAGCAGTTGGTGATGCCCTTGAGCGTGCGGTAAATTTGGCCAATGTTCAATCGACAGACGTAGCACTGGCAGTTCCGACGTCCATGGTGATTACTAAAATCATTGAAATGGATGCCGATATGAACGATGACGAACGTGAAATTCAGATTCGTGATGATGCTGAGCAATATATTCCATTCCCATTAGATGAAGCGAGTTTGGACTTTGAAGTCCTTCCAGACCGTTTAGCCAATCCCAATCGTGTCAATGTACTCCTCGTTGCAACCCGCATTGAAAATGTAGAGGCGCGTTCCGAAGCATTGGAGTTAGGCGGTTTAACGCCTAAAATTGCCGATGTTGAAAGTTTCGCCATTGAAAATGCATTCAAAGTCTTTTCGGATACGCTTCCAATGGGTGTAAACACCGTTGGGATTCTGGACATCGGTCATACCATGACGACCTTATCTGTCATGCAGAATAATAAAGTCATTTATACCCGTGAACAGGTGTTCGGTGGTAAACAACTGACTCAAGAAATTCAAAACCGCTATGGTTTGTCTTTTGAAGAAGCTGGACGTGCCAAAAAAAGCCGTACCTTGCCTGACGATTATGATATTGAAGTGCTTGAACCTTTTCTTGAAGCGGTGGTGCAACAAGCAGCACGTTCTTTGCAGTTCTTTTTTTCGTCCTCTCAATTTAATGAGATCGACCATATTTTATTGGCAGGGGGGAATGCCAATATTCCAGGACTAGCGAAGTTATTACAACAAAAATTAGGTTATCGGGTCACTATTGCCAACCCATTTTTACAGATGGGCTTTTCTCCACAAATCGACATTAAAAAAATTGAAAATGATGCTTCATCACTCATGGTGGCATGTGGATTGGCATTGAGGAGTTTTGATTAATGGCAAAAATAAACCTACTCCCTTGGCGTGATGCGTTAAGAGAGAAACGAAAAAAAGAATTTATTGCCTATTGTGTTGGGGCTGCATTAGTTGGGGTTTTAGCTGTTGCTTTGGCTTGGTTCTTTTACAGTCAAAAACTGGAAGATCAAGAACAAGCTAATCAGTTGGTGGTGAGTACCAATCAAAACTTAGATGTTCAATTAAAGTCATTGGAAGGTCTGCAAGAGCAGCGCAATGCGATTGTTGAACGGATGAAGTTGATCCAAGGTTTGCAAGGTCAACGCCCTGTGGCTGTGCGTTTGGTCGATGAAATGGTACGTGTCACACCAAGTAATATGTACATTACTAAGTTTGTGCGTACGGGTGATAAATTTACCATTGAAGGGAAAGCGGAAAGCCCGAATACGGTTGCGGAATTCTTACGAAATCTCGAAGCATCGGCGTGGTATCGCAATGCCTTTATGAATTCATTCTTGGTTGCTGAAGAGAAAAAAGATAAAGCACCAAGTTCCATCGTGCCACGTGTTGAAGAAACCTATGGCACCTTTGTGGTCACGGCAGATTTAGATGAGATTGCACAGCCAGTAGCGCCTAATGCGACGACACCTGAAGCCGCAAGTACAGTTAATAATTCAACAGCGGGGGCAGCACAATGAGTCGCGATGAATTTGAAGAATTAACATCAGAAAACCATGCTGTAACCAAGAAAAAAATGACGGTTGATAAATTTTTTCAACAGTTTAATACCTTAGATCCAAACAATTACGGCAGTTGGCCCTTTTCAGTCAAATTGACTTGTTGGATCTTTATCATTTTAGTGATTGGAGCTTTGGGTTATTTTGTCGTGATTAAGCCGAAGCTTGATGCGATTTCAAATGCACATGCACAAGAGCAAAATTTACTGAATGAGTTTCGTGAAAAAGATTCAAAATTACGTAACTTGCAGCAATATCAAGCGCAATTGCAAGAAATGGAAGCTAATTTTAATCAGCAGTTAGAACAGCTGCCGAAAGAAACTGAAATTCCTGGCTTGGTTGAAGATATCAACGTGAGCGGCGTAAATTCTGGATTAAAGTTTAAAAATATTCGTTTAGAACCAGAAATTCGCCAAGAGTTCTTTATCGAACAGCCGATTTCCATTGAAGCGACGGGTGATTATCATTCTTTTGGTTCATTTGTCAGTGGAATTGCAGCTTTACCGCGTATTGTGACCTTGCATGACTTCGATATCTCAGCATCAAGTAACAATGAGAAAAAGACGGATATTCCGCAAATTTCATACAGTGTAAAAGCAAAAACCTACCGTTATGTCGGGGCGACGGCTACCACAGATGTTGATGTGAAAGATGCAAAGAATGATACGAAAGCCGATGCAGGAGGTGCCAAGTAATGAAATATCAAAATCTCATGCTTAGTCTCTGCGTAGGGTTATTCCTTGTCGGTTGTGATTCGCGTATTGATGCGGTCAATATGCAAATGGCTGAAATTCGTAATCAGCCACCGTTACCGATTGAACCTGCGCCAGATTTCCCACCTGTACCGACTTTTAATTATGCTGCGCATCAATTAAAAAGTCCGTTTATGCCAAGCTCGTTAGCGGCTGAACTGAAGATTATGGCTGGAAAGCGCGTTTATCCAAACCTAGCTCGACAATTACAACCCTTGGAAAGCTATGCGATTGAATCGCTTAACATGAAAGGCAGCATGCGCGGACAAAATGGACAAATTTTGGCGTTGATTCAAACACCTGATGGTGAAATTGAACGCGTGCAGCGTGGTAGTTATTTGGGGATGAATCATGGTCGTGTGATTAATATCACCGCCACACAAATTGATTTGATTGAAATTATTCCGGATGGGCGTGAGGGCTATGTCGAGCGCCCGAGAAGCCTAGTATTAATTGGGCCGGCGCCTTAAAAAAGGAAAAGGAATAAAAATGAAAAATAGTGCTAAAGATTTTATATTTGGGGATGGCAATACGATGAACCATATGTTCCGTCAGTTTTCAATGGGCGCAATTGCAATGGCGGTGATGCAGGCTGCAAGTGCGCAAGTCAGTATTACGAATATTGTGCCGATGCAGATTCCGGGACAGGGAACAGAAATTCGTGTCATGTTCAACGGTTTGCCGCCACAGCCGCAAGCCTATCAGTTGGAACAGCCATCCCGTTTGGTTTTAGATTTTGATAAAGCACAGCAGAGCTTAAAACAAGGTAGTATTGCGATTGCAACGGCTGAAGCAAGTACAGTAGATGTAACTTCAGATGCGCAGCGTTCACGTTTAACTGTAAATTTGGCGGATGCCGGTGCATTTACTACACGTGTTGAAGGTAATACCTTTATTCTGAAAATTAACTCAGCGAACCCGGCGGTAGCAACACCTGTTGCTGCGGCACGTTCAGAGCAAGGTATTTCAAATATTGGATTCCAACGTGGTTCAGACGGCGAAGGCCGAGTTGTCATTGATTTAAAAGGTAGCAATACCCCTGTCGATGTGAAACAACAAGGCAGTAAAATTGTGGTGCGCGTTTTGGGGAATAAAATTCCTGCCCACTTATCGCGCCGTCTCAATGTGAATGATTTCGCAACGCCTGTATCGACCATCGATGCACAAAACGATGGCAGTAACGGCCTGATCACGATCCAATCGAATGGCAGTTTTGAATATATGGCTTATCAGGCTGAAGATAAGCTCACCATTAGTTTAAAGCGTCCTGAAGATAAAAATCCAATGAAGCCTAAAGCACCAAGTGCTTATACGGGCAAAAAGATTTCTTTAGATTTTCAAGATATTGAAGTGCGACGTGTATTACAGCTCTTAGCTGATTTTACAGGCATTAACATGGTGGCTTCTGACACTGTACAAGGGAATATTACCTTGCGCCTTAAAGATGTGCCATGGGATCAAGCGCTTGATATTATTATGAAAACCAAGAATTTGGATAAGCGACGCAATGGCAATGTGATTTGGATTGCACCTGTAGCTGAACTGATCAAGTCTGAGGAAGATGAGGCGAAAGCCATTGCACAAAGTATAAAGCTTGCACCAATCCAAACCGATTATATTCAATTGAGTTATGCAAAAGCTGCTGATGTACTGAAGTTGTTAGAGGACTCCCGCGATGCTAAGGGGAGTGTGTCTAATCGTACAGCGGGTTCAGACTCCTTAGCTTTGGAAAGTTTATTGAGTTCGCGGGGGAGTGTTGTTTCTGACTCACGTACTAATACGCTAATTGTGAATGATACTTCGCAAAATATTGATAAAATTAGAAAAATGATAGACTTGCTTGATGTGGCTGTAAAGCAGGTGATGGTTGAAGCGCGTATTGTGACTGCTTCTACGGACTTTTCTCGTGAGTTGGGGATTAAGTGGAGTGCACAAAAGCTGGGCAATAGTCCAGTATGGGGCGGGGATTTCCAACCGAGTTTTGATTTGGGGGTGGATTTAGCAACAAACACGGCTGGTACATTTAACTTCGGGTTATTGAAAATCTCGGATTATATGTTAAACCTTGAGTTAACGGCGCTACAGGCAGATGGTCATGGTGAGGTGTTATCAGCACCGAAAGTACTTACTGGCGATAAACAAAAAGCTTATATTTTACGAGGAACAGAGATTCCTTATCAAACATATAGCGCGACTGAGGGTTTGAAAACAGAATTCCGTGCGGCTAACTTAAAGCTAGAGGTGACTCCAAGTATCACGCCTGATGGTAAAGTTCAGATGGCACTCTTGGTTGAGAAAGACTCCATTGGTGCGATTACTAATGATGGTATTGCGATTGACACCAGTGAATTACAAACCAATGTCTTGGTAGATGATGGTGAGACGGTTGTACTGGGTGGTATTTTTGATGATGTGAAACGTAATGACTATGAAAAAGTGCCATTTCTAGCTGATTTACCAGTGGTGGGGAATTTATTTAAGAACAATGTCAAAACTACCATGCAAACTGAGTTGTTGATTTTTGTGACACCACGAATTGTTAATGACAGTGTTTCAAGAAATCATTAATATATTTTCAATTTGAACAAATCTAAAAGGTGACTCCTTGCCAAGCAAAGAGTTTGAAACCCTACCAAATATTTATTTGGTAGGGCCTATGGGGGCTGGAAAAACAACGGTAGGACGACATTTAGCTGAACTGTTAGGACGTGAATTTCTTGATAGCGATCATGAGATTGAGCGTAAAACAGGGGCAACGATTCCATGGATCTTTGAAAAAGAGGGTGAGCTTGGGTTTCGTAGTCGTGAAACGGTTGTAATCGATGAGTTAACCTCTCGAACCAACTTGGTCTTGGCCACAGGTGGTGGAGCGGTGACTCAGGCACCAAATCGTGCATTTCTCAAACAACGCGGTATTGTTGTTTATCTTTATACTCCTGTAGAAATTCAATTACAGCGAACCTATCGTGATAAAAATCGCCCACTGCTTCAAGTGGAGAATCCTGAACAAAAGTTAACTGACTTACTCAGCGTTCGAGATCCTTTATATCGTGAAGTTGCCCATTATATTATCGAGACCAATCAAGGGGCTGCACGTGATCTTGCGCAGCGTATCTTAAACTTGATTCTTGTAAAGTAGTTTTGATTCAGTTTTGAAGTGATTTGATCCATGCAAACCTTATATGTTGAACTTGGCGAACGCCGTTACCCGATCTTTATTGGTAGTGATTTAGATCCAAAAGCTTTACTTGAGCCTTATATTCATGGTCGTCAAGTGATGATTGTGAGTAATGAAACGGTCGCGCCTTTGTATTTAGCGCGTTACGTGGCAGCAATTGAAGCGTTGGGAAAAACAGTTGCAACGTGTATTTTGCCCGATGGTGAAAAATATAAGAATATTGAGCAACTCAACCTGATTTTTGATGCATTGTTAGCGTCAGGCTTCAACCGTGATTGTACAGTTTTAGCTTTAGGTGGTGGTGTGATTGGTGATATGGCGGGCTTTGCTTCGGCATGCTTCCAGCGTGGGGTCTATTTTATTCAGGTGCCAACGACACTGCTTTCACAGGTTGATTCGAGTGTCGGTGGTAAAACAGGGATTAATCATCCGCTGGGTAAAAATATGATCGGGGCGTTTCAACAACCGCAAGTGGTCTTGGCGGATATGTCTCAACTTAAAACGCTGCCACCACGTGAGTTATCCGCAGGTTTAGCAGAAGTGATTAAGTATGCACTCTTGGGTGATGCTGATTTTCTCGCTTGGTTGGAACAACATATGGATGCTTTGGTGCAGGGTGATGAAGTTGCACTGGCTGAAGCCGTATATCGCTCTTGTACCCATAAAGCGCGTATTGTTGCCATGGATGAAAAAGAACAAGGTGAGCGTGCCTTATTGAATCTTGGGCATACCTTTGGACATGCGATTGAATCTTATCTAGGCTATGGTGAATGGCTCCATGGTGAAGCTGTGGCAACAGGTATGGTGATGGCAGCAGATCTATCGCAGCGTATGGGGTGGATCAGTGCAGAAGATTTGGCACGTACAAAAAATATCATTCAACGCGCGAATTTACCGATAGTATGTCCGCAGATTCCCCTCGATGACTTTTTGGCGTATATGGCTCATGATAAAAAAGTCTTGAACGGGCAACTGCGTTTGGTTTTGATGCAAGCGGTAGGACAGGCCATCATTACCAAAACATTTGATGTAGAATTGATGAAACAGGCGATTTTAGCCAACCAAGAACAGGCATAACTTTATTATGGCAACAACCCTTCGAACCCAGTGGCAGACAAAGCAAAATTATATTTGGCTTGCATTCGGAGGGGTATGCTTGTTTGGCGCCTTAGTCTTTTGGGCCATTACAGATCAAGAGACTGTGGTTGAAGTTGAAAAAAAAGCTGAATCCGAAGTTGAGTTACAAATTCAGCCAGAAAAAGTCGCAACCACCGCCCATTTAGGTTCATTCCTCGATGAAGTAAAACCTTTGGATATGACGACACGTGTTGTAGCAATCGCGCAGCATGAAGCTGAATTTCGTGGGACCAAATTTATTCAGGAAAATAAAAAGAACAGTACAGTTGAACTGTTTAGAGTCTCAGAAGAAGCGATTATTAAGCGCTTTTTGCAAAGGCAATCTGATCGTCAGGCTTTTAGCTATTTAAGACTGACGGGTGAAAACCAAATTGAGCAATATGTGCTGATCTATGGTGTATATAAAAATGCCAATGAGGCGCAAAAGGTATTGGCGGACTTAAAACTGACGTTGCCGAAGTCGGTGCAACCCAAAGTTGAAAAAATTGAAAGTTATGCTGAATATGTCAATGACCTAGGTTCTGATGAACTTGGACTTAGCAATAAGCTTTATGCTGTGCAGTTGAAACCAGCCGCTGTCCCCGTGATTGATGAAGCTACCCTTGCTGCGCGTCAACAAGCGGCACGTGCGGCAGTCGCACAAAATAAACAATCGACCACATCGACAACGGTTACTCGTCGTAATGCGGATGGAAATGTGGTTGATGTGCAAAAGTCACAAACAACCGTAGAGAATGCGCCACAAAATAAAACAAATGAACCTGAAGTGACCGACCCATTTAATTAAAATTGGTTCATTATGGCGCATCAAAAAATTTAAATTTCATATACGCACAAATATAGTGCAATAAATGGATTGTCTTCGAACTAAATTTTTACGTAAAAAACACAAACCTAATAAAACTAAAGTGCTTAACACACAAAATAAATAATTGGCATAAAACTTGCTTTAATGGTGCATGAATTGAGTTGATGTCACTGTTTTGGCGCAAAAAAGATTCGATTTATGAGCGAAATAGTAGCGGCCAAGTGCCTTAAATAAGTGCGTGACCGCTGCATACATTTTTTCAATTAAGACATGCATAAAGACGAAAATCAGTCTATCTTGGGTGTGAAGAAAAAATGCTGTACTTCAATCAGAATCTGAATATGAGTCAATTGAACGAATCGGCAAGAAGTAATTAGATTGTTAGACGCCCGACAGGGCCTGTAGAAAGAAGGGTACGCTATGCACATGCCATCGCCTAATACTGTAGCTCCCGCTCAAGGTTTATACCAACCGGATGAGTTTAAAGATAACTGTGGTTTTGGTTTAATCGCCCATATGCAGGGTGATGCAAGCCATGATCTTGTCAAGACTGCTATGCACAGTCTGAGCTGTATGACCCACCGCGGTGGTATTGCTGCAGATGGTAAGACAGGGGATGGTTGCGGTTTACTCTTGGCAATGCCAAAACAGTTTTTCCGCGAAGAAGCGAAAAAACTCAGTGATATTACACTTAGTGAAGTTTTTGCTGTCGGCACGGTGTTTTTAAGCCTCGATCCAGCAATTGCAGCACATGCAAAACAAATTCTAACTAAAGAAATTGAATCTGAAGGTTGCCGAGTATTGGCGTGGCGTGTGGTCCCGACCAATAACGATGCTTTAGGTTCGATTGCGATGCAGTCACTTCCTGCATTTGAGCAAATTATTGTGAACTGCCCAATGGGTGTGTCTGAAGTTGAGTTTAACCGTAAACTCTTCTTGGCACGCCGCCGTGCTGAACAGCAGCTCAGCAATGACTCATCATTTTATGTAACTACATTATGTTCAACAGTGATTAGCTATAAAGGCTTGATGATGCCTGAAGCAATTGCTGACTTCTACACAGACTTGGCAGATCCACGTCTTGAGTCACATATTGTGGTGTTCCACCAACGTTTCTCGACCAATACATTGCCGCGTTGGCCTTTGGCTCAGCCATTCCGTTATCTTGCACACAATGGTGAAATTAATACCATTACTGCGAACCGTAACTGGGCGATGGCGCGTACGCCAAAGTTTGAAAACCCATTATTGCCTGGTTTAACTGAGCTCAATCCAATCGTGAACCGTACTGGCTCGGATTCTTCAAGCTTAGATAACATGCTTGAAATTCTTGTGGGCGGCGGTATGGACTTGTTCCGTGCATTGCGTATGTTGGTTCCGCCAGCATGGCAGAACGTTGAAACTTTAGATGCCGATTTACGTGCATTCTATGAGTTTAACTCGAAGCATATGGAAGCGTGGGATGGTCCTGCTGGTCTCGTGATTCAAGATGGTCGTCACGCAATTTGTATGTTGGACCGTAATGGTTTACGTCCAGCACGTTGGGTGATTACCAAAAATGGTTACATCACATTGGCATCAGAAATTGGTGTATGGGGCTACGAGCCTGAAGACGTGATTTCTAAAGGTCGTGTCGGACCAGGTCAAATTTTGGTGATCGATACCTTCACAGGTAAAATGCTCGACACTAAAGATGTCAGCACGCATTTGAAAAAAATGCGTCCTTACCGTGAATGGTTACGTGAAAACTCGGTTCGTGTACAAGGTAGTCCAGAGCTTGAAGAATATTTATGTGATCAAGGCTTAAAAGGCGACGACCTGAAAGCATCACAAAAAATGTTTATGGTGACCTTTGAAGAGCGTGACCAATTGCTTCGTCCAATCGCTGAAAGTGGTCAGGAAGCAGTGGGTTCAATGGGTGATGATACGCCAATGGCAGTTTTGTCTCGCCAAGTACGTCATGTGTCGGATTACTTCCGTCAACAGTTTGCTCAGGTCACTAACCCACCAATCGACCCATTACGTGAATCGATTGTAATGTCATTGGAAACGTGTTTAGGCCGTGAGCAAAACGTTTTTGAACAAAGCCCTGAGCATGCAGATCGTTTGATCATTTCAAGCCCAGTGTTGTCAAATTCGAAAATGCATCAAATCCGTACGTTGGGTCGTAAGGGTTATGAAATTGCAGATATCGATTTAAATTATGCGGAAGATGAAGGTCTAGAAGCTGCAATTGCGCGTATCTGTGAAGAAGCAGCGCAAGCGATTCGTGACGGCAAAACCTTATTGGTGTTGTCTGATAAGAAAATTCGTCAAGGTTTCTTGCCTGCAAATGCATTGATGGCAACAGGTGCTGTACATCACTATTTAATTAATGTTGGTTTACGTACGGATGCTAACATTATTGTTGAAACAGCATTGGCGCGTGATCCGCACCAATTTGCAGTTATCCTAGGCTTTGGTGCGACAGCAATTTATCCTTACCTTGCTTATGACGTGATCAATGACTTGGTTGCAAAAGGTGAGCTATTGGGTGACCCAATCCAAGCGCAAGTAAATTTCCGTAAAGGCATTGAAAAAGGCTTGTTAAAAGTCCTTTCAAAAATGGGTATTTCAACAGTTGCCTCTTACCGTGGTGGTCAGTTGTTTGAAGCGGTGGGTCTGTCTGAAGAAGTGGTTTCAAAATGCTTCACGGGTGTACCGAGCCGTATCAAAGGTGCAACCTTTGTTGACCTTGAAAATGACCAAAAGAAATTGGCTGATACCGCATGGAAAACACGTAAACCAATCGATCAAGGTGGTTTGCTGAAATTTGTCTTCGACAAGGAATACCATGCATTCAACCCAGACGTGATCAATGCTTTGCATAAATCAGTGCGTTCTGGTCAATATACAGACTTCAAAGAATATGCTGAGCTGGTGAATAACCGTCCAGTGGCAACAATTCGCGACCTATTAAAGTTAAAAACAGATAACTCGATTGCTCTAGATCAAGTGGAGTCTGTAGAAGCGATTTTACCGCGCTTCGACTCTGCAGGCATGTCTTTAGGTGCATTGTCTCCTGAAGCGCATGAGGCGATTGCGATTGCGATGAATACCATTGGTGGCCGTTCAAACTCTGGTGAGGGCGGTGAAGATCCAGCGCGTTATGGCACGATTCGTAACTCGAAAATCAAACAGATTGCATCAGGTCGTTTTGGTGTAACACCTGCGTATTTAACCTCTGCTGAAGTCTTGCAGATTAAAGTGGCGCAAGGGGCTAAACCGGGTGAAGGTGGTCAATTACCAGGGGGTAAAGTGAATGGCTTAATTGCACGTTTACGTTATTCAGTACCGGGTGTGACCTTAATTTCTCCTCCACCGCACCATGATATTTATTCAATTGAAGATTTATCACAATTGATTTTTGACTTAAAACAAGTCAATCCTCAAGCGATGGTTTCAGTGAAACTGGTGTCTGAGCCGGGTGTAGGCACCATTGCTGCAGGCGTGGCAAAAGCCTATGCCGACTTCATTACCATTTCAGGTTATGACGGTGGTACAGCAGCATCGCCATTGTCTTCAATTCACCATGCAGGTTCGCCTTGGGAGTTGGGTCTTTCTGAAGCGCATCAAGCACTTCGTGTCAATGACCTGCGCGGTAAAGTTCGTGTTCAAACCGACGGTGGTTTGAAAACTGGTCTAGATGTGGTGAAAGCAGCCATTTTAGGTGCAGAAAGCTTTGGCTTTGGTTCTACACCAATGATTGCTTTAGGTTGTAAATACCTGCGTATTTGTCACTTGAATAACTGTGCAACGGGTGTTGCAACTCAACAAGATCATTTACGCCAAGAACATTATATTGGCGAGCCACAAATGCTCATCAACTTCTTCACCTTCATTGCTGAAGAAACACGTGAGTGGCTGGCAGCGTTGGGTGTTTCAAGCCTCAAAGACTTGATTGGTCGTACAGATTTGCTTGAAATGCTTCCAGGTGAAACGGAGAAACATGCGCACCTTGATTTGAGCGCATTACTGGAGTCACATCCTTCTGCGCAAGGTAAGGCGCAGTACTGTGAAGTTGAAGGTAACGCACCGTTTGATAAAGGCTTGCTTGCTGAGAAAATGGTGGCTGAAATGCTACCAGCAATTGAAGCTGGGACCACAGGTGAATATCACTTCAGCATTGGTAACTGTGACCGTTCAATTGGTGCACGTATTTCAGGTGAGATTGCACGTCGTTATGGCAACCTCAGCATGGAAGCGCACCCAGTGAAGATGAACTTGGTAGGTACTGCGGGTCAATCCCTCGGTGTTTGGAACGCAGGTGGTTTGCACATTCGATTAGAAGGTGATGCGAACGACTACGTGGGTAAAGGCATGGCAGGTGGTCGTGTGTCGATCTTCCCGCCAAAAGGTTCGCCTTTCCAAACTCAAGAAACGGCAATCATTGGTAACACTTGCTTATACGGTGCAACGGGCGGTAAATTGTTCGCGGCAGGTACAGCAGGTGAGCGTTTTGCAGTACGTAACTCGGGTGCTTTCGCTGTAATTGAAGGTGCAGGCGATCACTGTTGTGAATATATGACAGGTGGTATCGTGACTGTACTTGGTAAAGTGGGTCATAACTTCGGTGCAGGTATGACAGGTGGTTTTGCTTACGTTCTTGACCTTGATAATGACTTCGTTGATCATTACAACCACGAGCTGATTGAGCTGAATCGTATTTCGACTGAATCGATGGAAGAACATAAAGAGTTCTTAAGCCGTATCTTAGATGAACACATTGCTGAGACTGGTAGTGCTTGGGCGTACAAGATCCGTAACGAGTTTGATTTCTACAGTCGTAAATTCTGGTTGGTGAAACCGAAAGCTGCCAATTTACAGACTTTGTTGAAAACCACTCAAGCTGATCCACAATAATTCCACTACTGCTGATACATAGGCAGGTGCAGACGATAGATAAACGGGCTGCACCTACCCACGGAGAGAGACATGGCAGAGCGCCTAAACAATGACTTTCAATTTCTGGATGTAGCACGCCAAGATCCAGAGAAAAAAGAGATTCAGGTCCGCAAAGCAGAGTTTGTGGAAATTTATAAACCTTTTACAGCGGAAGTGGCAGCAAATCAGACCCACCGTTGTTTAGGGTGTGGTAACCCATATTGTGAATGGAAATGTCCAGTACATAACTACATTCCAAACTGGTTAAAATTGATCGCTGAAGGTCGTATTTTCCAAGCAGCAGAATTGTGCCACCAAACCAACACGCTACCTGAAGTATGTGGTCGTGTTTGTCCGCAAGACCGTTTATGTGAAGGGGCTTGCACCTTAAACGATGGTTTTGGTGCAGTGACGATTGGTAACGCTGAAAAATACATCAATGACACCGCCTTTGCACTGGGCTGGCGTCCAGATATGTCTTCAGTAAAGTGGACAGATAAAAAAGTCGCGATCATTGGTGCAGGCCCTGCGGGTCTAGGCTGTGCTGATATTTTGGTGCGTAGCGGGGTTAAACCTGTTGTATTCGACAAACGCCCTGAAATTGGTGGTCTACTGACCTTTGGTATTCCAGAATTTAAAATGGAAAAAGATGTGATGAAGCGTCGCCGTGAAATCTTTACGGGTATGGGTGTGGAATTCCGTTTAAATACTGAAATTGGGACAGATGTCACCATCGATCAACTGCTTGCAGAATACGATGCGGTGTTCATGGGTATGGGTACTTATACCTATATGAAAGGCGGCTTTGCAGGTGAAGACCTTAATGGTGTCTATGATGCATTGGATTTCTTGATTGCCAATGTCAACCGTACTCAAGGTTGGGAAAAAGACCCAAGCGAGTACATTAGTGTTGAAGGTAAAAAGGTGATCGTTCTTGGCGGTGGTGACACAGCAATGGACTGTAACCGTACCTCTATTCGTCAGGGTGCAGAAGTTGTAAGCTGTGCATACCGTCGTGACGAAGAAAACATGCCAGGTTCACGTCGTGAAGTGCAAAATGCCAAAGAAGAAGGTGTAAACTTCTTGTTTAACCGTCAACCGATTGAAATCGTCGGTGAAAATGGCAAAGTCACGGGCGTGAAAGTGGTTACGACTCAACTTGGCGAGCCGGATAGCCGTGGTCGTCGCAGTCCAGAACCAATTCCGGGTTCAGAAGAAATTTTACCAGCAGATGCAGTTTTATTGGCATTTGGTTTCCGTACCAGCCCTGCGGATTGGTTTACAAATGTGAATATTAACCTTGATGGTTCAGGTCGTGTAGTTGCGGCTGAACAGCAAACCTATAAATTCCAAACCTCAAATCCGAAAATCTTTGCGGGTGGTGATATGGTTCGTGGTTCAGACCTTGTTGTCACAGCAATTTGGGAAGGCCGTCAAGCAGCTGAAGGTATTTTGGATTATTTAGACATTTAATCTAAATCATTCAACACAAAAACCCGCTTCGGCGGGTTTTTTATTATCACGACTTGCCTGAGATGATATGAAAGAGGTGAATCGGGATAAATCGAAAAAGATCTGGTGGTGAGTCAGATAAAAATGGATGAATTTGCAAACGCACTAAGCATTTTTGCCATATGTGAACGGCCTCTAAATTCAGATATTGAAGATCGCTCGATTAAATGTTAGGAAATGGACATGACTCAAGTGACGACAGAAAAATTATACCAACATCGTCCAAAAGCTCAGGGTATTACGATTCGACGTTTGCAATTCAACCCCAAAGCCATTCGCAGGCATTATTTTGCCAATTCACCGGTCATGTCGCATTTACTGACGGCATTGTCTTCGACTTTTCCCATCGGTGAGCAGTTCTTTGTGCATAGCGTACGCAATGTACGTGACCAAGTGAAGGATGACAATCTTCAAGCGCAGATTGCGGCATTTATTGGTCAAGAGGCGATGCATTCTCAAGCACACACTGCATTTAATGCGGCATGGCGCCGTGATGATTATAATCTTGACCGTTTTCAGGCGTGGTTGGCGCGTAAAGATGATGATGTGAAAAATTTGCATCCTAAAATTCAGCTCGCAATCACCTGCGCTTTTGAGCATTTTACGGCACTTCTAGGTGGCTATATCTTAAGGCATCCTGAGGTATTGAGTACCTTGGATGATGATGCGGTTAAGCTCTGGGTGTGGCATGCCATTGAAGAAATTGAGCATCGTGCGGTTGCGTTTGATGTATATCAAGATGTCTATGGTGATGACAAGATTCGCCGTTTAATTATGCGCAGTGTAACGACAGGTTTCGCCAGTTTAACTTTTTACTCGGCCAGTCGATTATTTTTACAAGACCACAAAAAGAGTATACCTAGATTGGGCGGGAATCTCTTTGGGTTGTATTTACTGGCGAAGATGTTTGTGCAATTGCTGCCTGAATATCTGTCCTATTATAAAACCAATTTTCATCCCTCTGACATTGATTACAGCCAACTGTTGAAATATTGGAAAACTCGTTTAGCAGAAGACTATCAACTCGAAGGTTTTCAGCAGGAGTGGCACGCGGTTGTTTAATGTTAAGTATAAGAAATGAGTAATAAAAACCGAGTGAAGTTCACTCGGTTTTTCATTTTTAGATGCTTTAACTAAAAGCAACAAAAGGATAATCAAATGTGTTTACAATCAGGTTATTGCAATAAATACAAAAGAAAGAGGATAGCTGAATGAATTTTATGAAAAAAACTGCTGTCGTTGTTACCCTTGCGAGCACGTTAACGCTATCGGGCTGTGGTTATAATACCTTACAGGTCAAAGATGAGGCGGTTACAGCTGCGTGGTCGGAAGTACAAAACCAATATCAACGCCGTGCAGATTTGGTGCCGAACTTGGTGAATGTAGTGAAGGGGTATGCTAAGCATGAAGAGCAAGTCCTAACTGAGGTCACACAGGCTCGTGCCAATGTGGCAGGTTTAAAAGTCGATAAAGAAGTATTAGAAGACCCTGCATTATTCCAAAAATATCAAGAAGCGCAGGCGCAAATGACAGGTGCATTGTCGCGTTTAATTGCGGTCTCAGAAAACTATCCAGACTTAAAAGCCAATGAGCAATTTCGTGATTTACAGGTTCAACTCGAAGGCACCGAAAACCGCATTGCTGTGGCACGTAATCGCTACATTAGCACGGTACAAGACTTTAATTCCTATGCACGTCAGTTCCCACAAGTCATGACTGCGAAGGTGATTGGGATGGACACTAAACCAAACTTTAGTGCAGAGCAAAGCGCGCAAAAAGCACCAACGGTGTCATTTAACTAGCTGTGACTTAAAGTAATCGCAACCATAGGGTGAATGAATGATAGTACAGCAGCAGTTCTTACGGTTTTCGTATAAATGGGTGGTTGCATTCATTTTAGCAGGACTGTTGTGTCTAAGTTCTTTAACATGGGCAGAGGTTGCTACAGCGACAGATGATGCTGCGGAAACAGTTGTTGCTGGAAAAATTATTCAAGGTCAGCAAGCGGAGAGTTCCAATAAGGTAAGCTCTACCAATGCTGATGCCGTGTCACAACCGCACGTTGCTAATGATATGGCAGAAGGTGAATCGATACGGACATTACCGACCTTAAATGAACCTGTGATCGATCAAGCACATATTCTAAGCGCTGAAGATAAGCAAGCCATTGGCCAAAAAATCCGTGCCTTGCATGATGCAGGAAAAGCCCAAATAGGCGTAGTGATTGTACCCACCACAGGTCAAGAAGATATTTTTGGTTTTGCCATGCGTATTGCAGACCAATGGCAACTTGGTTCAGCAAAACAGGACAACGGTTTGCTGATTGCAATTGCCGTTAATGACCGGCGTATGCAAATTCTTACGGGTTATGGTTTGGAAGGCGTCATTCCTGACATTATTGCGAATCGCATTATTAACCAACAAATCACACCGTATTTTAAGCAAGCTCAGTATGCTCAAGGGATCAATGCGGGACTTGCTGAAATTGAACGTATTTTAAATCTTGATCCTGAAGTTGCAGCCCAAGCGGCGCAACAACTACAACAACGCCAAGACCAAGCCACTCGGGAGCAAGAAGCCAAAAGTAAAACGTTGAGTACTGCTTTATTTATCTTAATTGCTGGCGCAATTGGCTCATTTGTGGTGGGGAAGCGTTTAAGTGCCTCGACGGCTGCAGTTGCAGGAACCGTGGCAGGCTTGGTGAATGGAGCAGGTTTCGTCACCAGCTTACTGATTGGTGGTGGTATTTTCTTTTTACTCATCACGACTTTAGCTCAAACGATTTTTCAGCTCTTTCTCTCTTCTGGCGGGGGAGGCGGACGCGGGGGACGTGGCGGCGGCGGTTTTGGTGGTGGGGGATATAGT
>C687J35021_10000618_pt1 | contig 27934 bp, 22 predicted proteins | sample RifCSPhighO2_12_FD_35021 | JGI IMG/M metagenome (IMG submission 35021) | reverse complement strand
AACCCACGTTGCGCGGGTTTTCGTAATGGTCAATCACTTTTTCAGAGTAAGCCATGGTGTTTACCTCTTTGATTCGGAAGTTCGGGACCGCGTGCTCAGTGCGCAGCCCACTGGATGGTGCTCAAGTCCACACCATCCTTGTACATTTCCCACAGGGGGCTGAGTTCACGCAGCTTTTCCACGTTCTCGCGGATCGTGGCGATGGCGTAGTCGATCTCTTCGTCGGTCGTGAAGCGGCCGATGGTCATACGCAGGCTGCTGTGGGCCAGTTCGTCGCTGCGACCGAGTGCGCGCAGCACGTAGCTGGGCTCCAGGCTGGCAGAAGTGCAGGCCGAGCCCGAGGACACCGCCAGGCCCTTGATGCCCATGATCAGCGACTCGCCTTCGACGTAGTTGAAGCTGATATTCAGGTTGTGCGGAACGCGCTGCTGCATGTCGCCGTTGATGAAGACCTGCTCCATGTCGGTCAGACCATCGAGAAGGCGCTTTTGAAGGCGGCGGGCCTTTTCCTGCTCCTGGACCATCTCCTCACGGGCGATGCGGAAAGCCTCGCCCATGCCGACGATCTGGTGGGTGGGCAGCGTCCCCGAGCGCATGCCGCGCTCGTGGCCACCGCCATGCATCTGTGCTTCCAGCCGCACACGCGGCTTGCGGCGCACGTACAGCGCACCAATGCCCTTGGGGCCATAGGTCTTGTGAGAAGCCAGGCTCATCAGATCAACGGGCAGATTTGAAAGATCGACTGCAATCTTGCCGGTAGCCTGCGCAGCGTCCACATGGAAGATGATGCCCTTTTCACGGCACAGCGCGCCAATGGCCGGGACGTCCTGGATGACACCGATCTCGTTGTTCACGAACATCACGCTGATCAGAATGGTGTCAGGGCGAATGGCCGCCTTGAGCACCTCGAAATCGAGCAGGCCATCGGGCTTGACGTCGAGATATGTCACCTCGAAACCCTGGCGCTCCATCTCGCGCATGGTGTCAAGCACGGCCTTGTGCTCGGTCTTCACCGTGATCAGGTGCTTGCCTTTGCCTTTGTAGAAGTGACCCGCGCCCTTGATGGCGAGATTGTTCGATTCGGTGGCGCCACTGGTCCAGACGATCTCGCGCGGATCGGCGCCAATCAGTTCCGCCACCTGGGCACGGGCCTTTTCGACGGCCTCTTCGGCCTCCCAGCCCCAGGCGTGGCTGCGGGATGCAGGGTTGCCGAAATGTTCGCGCAACCATGGAATCATGGCATCCACAACGCGGGGATCCACCGGCGTAGTGGCGCCGTAATCAAGATAAATAGGGAAATGCGGAGTCATGTCCATGGCTGGCTCGGTCAGGTATTCGGGCTGGCAATTGCAATGCGGAGGCCGTTAGCTTGCCGCAAACGTGGGCTACGCGCCGGTCGACGCGCAGCCACCCGCTTCTGTATCAGGGTCTTCAGGACTTGGCGAACACGTTGCCCAGGGCGAAGACCGAGTTGGGCGCGTTCACACGGATGGGCTTGACCACGGGTGTGGTGGAAATCGCGCGGCGAACCATGGGTTTTTCCTCGATCTGCAGGCCTTTGGCGAGCTGCTCGTCCACCAATTTTTGCAGCGTGACGGAATCCAGGAATTCGACCACACGCTGGTTCAGCGTAGCCCAGAGATCATGCGTCATGCACCGGCCGGAATCGCCCAGACAATTTTCCTTGCCACCACACTGTGTAGCATCGATCGGTTCATCCACCGAAACGATGATGTCAGCGATGGTGATGTCCCCCGCCTTGCGGGCCAGCGTATAGCCACCGCCGGGGCCACGGGTGGACTCCACCAGTTCGTGGCGACGCAGCTTGCCAAACAGCTGCTCAAGGTACGACAGCGAGATGCGCTGGCGCTGACTGATGGCGGCCAGGGTGACCGGGCCGTTGTTCTGGCGCAATGCCAGGTCAATCATGGCGGTGACCGCAAAACGGCCTTTGGTTGTGAGACGCATCGCAAGCTCCTTAATTAGGCTTGTTGGTTCATGAAACGCCTGAATGGTTCATGGCCACCAGGACACCGTCTCCACCCGTACCTGCTGCACCTTGGCGCTACAGGCCCTTCATCGTGGGTTCTTGTTGATTTGTAAGGACATTGTAGCACAATCCATATTAAATTTGTCGGGTAAACAAACTCCCTGGTCGCGATTGCGCCCGACAAGTTGCAAAAACCCTGCTTCCCTAGTTTTCTGAAGGGATATTGTCGGAGCCATGCGCACCAAAGGCCAAGTCCTTGAGCCGCGTCAACTGGTCGCGCACCCTTGCTGCCTGCTCGAACTCCAGATTGCGTGCGTGCTCGAGCATCTGCTTTTCCAGGCGCTTGATCTCGCGGGCCATGTCTTTCTCTGACATATCCTCGGCTTTCGCGCGCTGTAGCGCTTCCTGCTCCAGGCGTTCAGCATCTTTGCCCGCTTTCTCGCTGTAAACGCCGTCGATCAGGTCGCGCACCTTCTTGACGATACTGCGCGGCGTGATGCCGTGCGCTTCATTGAAGGCAACCTGGCGTGCACGCCGACGTTCTGTCTCGCCGATGGCCCGTGCCATGGAGTCGGTCACCCGGTCGGCATACAGAATGGCCTTGCCCGAGAGATTGCGCGCCGCCCGGCCAATGGTCTGGATCAGGCTGCGCTCGGAACGCAAAAAACCTTCTTTGTCCGCATCCAGAATGGCGACCAGCGACACCTCGGGAATATCCAGACCCTCGCGCAGCAGGTTGATACCCACCAGCACATCGAACGCTCCCAGGCGCAGATCACGGATGATCTCGACACGCTCCACAGTGTCCACGTCACTGTGGAGGTAGCGCACCTTCACACCGTTGTCGGTAAGGTAGTCGGTAAGCTGCTCGGCCATGCGCTTGGTCAGCGTGGTGACCAGCACGCGCTCGCGCAGGTCCGAGCGGATGCGGATCTCCTGCAGAACATCGTCCACCTGGTGTGTGGCGGGCCGCACCTCGACCTCAGGATCCACCAGCCCCGTGGGCCGCACCACCTGCTCGACCACCTGCCCGGCATGCTGCTTCTCGTAGTCAGCCGGCGTGGCCGAGACGAACACCACCTGGCGCATGCGGCGCTCGAATTCCTCGAACTTGAGAGGCCGGTTGTCCAGTGCACTGGGCAGGCGAAAGCCATATTCGACGAGCGTGGTCTTGCGCGATCGGTCGCCGTTGTACATGGCATTGAGCTGGCCGATCATCTGGTGGCTCTCGTCCAGAAACATCAGCGCGTCGGGTGGCAAATAGTCGGTCAGCGTGCTCGGCGGGTCACCCGCAGCTGTGCCCGCCAGATGCCGAGAGTAATTCTCGATGCCCTTGCAGTGCCCCACCTCGCTGAGCATCTCCAGATCAAAGCGCGTGCGCTGCTCCAGACGCTGGGCCTCCACCAGCTTTCCGTCGCCCACCAATTGCTTGAGCCGTTCCGCCAGCTCGGCCTTGATCGCCTCCACCGCCAGCAGCACCTGGTCGCGCGGCGTCACATAGTGGCTGCTGGGGTAGACCGTGAAGCGCGGTATGGCCTGGCGCACACGGCCCGTGAGCGGGTCGAACAGCTGCAGACTCTCGATCTCATCGTCGAACAATTCAATGCGCAAGGCCAGTTCCGAATGCTCGGCCGGAAACACATCAATGGTGTCGCCCCGAACGCGGAAGTTACCGCGTGCAAAGTCCATGTCGTTGCGCTGGTACTGCATGCGCACCAGCTGGGCAATCGCATCGCGCTGGCCCAGCTTGTCACCCACGCGCAGCGTCATGATCATGCGGTGGTAGCTCTCGGGGTTGCCAATGCCGTAGATGGCCGAGACCGTGGCCACGATCACTACGTCACGGCGCTCCAGCAGGCTCTTGGTGCACGACAGCCGCATCTGCTCGATGTGCTCGTTGATGGCGCTGTCCTTCTCGATGAACAGGTCGCGCTGTGGCACATAGGCCTCGGGCTGGTAGTAGTCGTAATAGCTGACGAAATACTCCACCGCGTTCTTCGGAAAGAACTCGCGGAATTCACTGTAGAGCTGGGCCGCCAGCGTCTTGTTGGGCGCAAAAACGATGGCGGTCCTGCCCAGCCGGGCGATCACATTGGCCATGGTGAAGGTCTTGCCCGAGCCGGTGACGCCGAGCAGTGTCTGGAACACCTCACCCTCATTCACTCCTTCGACAAGCTGGTCAATGGCGTCGGGCTGATCGCCCGCAGGCGGATAAGGCTGGTAGAGCTCGAAGGGAGAACCGGGAAAGCGGACGAACTGGCCCTTGGCGGGCTCGGTGGTGGCGTCTTGCATGGACATGGTGCGGCACGGCCTGGCGGGCCGCTAAAATCAGGGGTTAACCCGAAAGCCTAACGCAGCTTGGGTTTGCCCGCCACCTACACCCTCCAAGGACTTTCCATGTCTCTGTTCTCCGCCGTCGAAATGGCCCCCCGCGACCCTATCCTGGGTCTGAACGAGCAATTCAACGCTGACACCAACCCCAACAAGGTCAACCTGGGTGTGGGCGTGTATTTCGATGACAACGGCAAGCTGCCCCTGCTGCAGTGCGTGCAGGCCGCCGAGAAGGCCATGATGGACAAGCCCGCCGCACGCGGCTACCTGCCCATCGACGGCATCGTGGCCTATGACAACGCCGTCAAGGGCTTGGTCTTTGGCGCCGACTCCGAGCCGGTCACGTCTGGCCGGGTGGCCACCGTGCAGGCCATCGGCGGCACCGGCGGCCTGAAGATCGGCGCCGACTTCCTCAAAAAGGTCAGCCCCGACGCCAAGGTGCTCATCTCGGACCCGAGCTGGGAAAACCACCGCGCCCTGTTCACCAATGCCGGTTTCACGGTCGATACCTACGCCTACTACGACGCTGAAAAGCGCGGCGTGAACTTCGACGGCATGCTGGCCAGCCTGAACGCTGCCGCCCCCGGCACCATCGTCGTGCTGCACGCCTGCTGCCACAACCCCACGGGCTACGACATCACCCCCGCGCAATGGGACCAGGTCGTGGCCACCGTCAAGGTCAAGGGCCTGACCGCCTTCCTCGACATGGCCTACCAGGGCTTCGGCCATGGCATCGCCGAGGATGGCGCCGTGATCCAGAAGTTCGTCGCCGCCGGCCTGAACTTCTTCGTTTCCACCTCCTTCTCCAAGAGCTTCAGCCTCTACGGCGAGCGCGTAGGCGGCCTGTCGGTGCTGTGCGCCGACAAGGAGGAAGCGGGCCGCGTGCTGAGCCAGCTCAAGATCGTCATCCGCACCAACTACAGCAACCCGCCCACGCACGGCGGCGCCGTGGTGGCCGCGGTGCTGAACAACCCCGAACTGCGCGCCCTGTGGGAGAAAGAACTGGGCGAGATGCGCGTGCGCATCAAGGCCATGCGCCAGAAGCTGGTCGATGGCCTGAAAGCCGCCGGAGTGCAGCAGGACATGTCATTCATGACCCAGCAGATCGGTATGTTCAGCTATTCGGGCCTGACCAAGGACCAGATGGTGCGCCTGCGCAGCGAGTTCGGCGTGTACGGCACCGACACCGGCCGTATCTGCGTGGCCGCGCTCAACAGCAAGAACATCGACTACGTCTGCCAGGCCATCGCCAAGGTCGTCTAACCCTCTTCAGCTGACCAACCGCCCTTCGGGGCGGTTTTTTTTGGGGACGCACTCGCGGCCATGTCCTACGGGCCAGGTCGCGTTACAAATCCTTGCATAATTCTGTCGCTCTGCGCACCTGAACAACCCTATTGACACCCGCAACTGCACATCATGAATCATTTCAAGATCTCGACCCGACTGGTGTTCCTCATCGGACTGATGTCCGTTCTGTTGCTTATCGTCGGGGGCATAGGCCTCTATGGCACCGACCAGACCAAGGAAGGCCTGCGCACCGTGTACGAGGACCGGGCTGTGCCTCTGGGCCAGTTATCGCAAATCCAGTCCAACCTGCTGGAGAACCGGCTGGCTCTGACCAACGCCCTTGCCAACTTCACACCCGAAGAAGTCACGCGCACTGCCACTGAAATTGACCGAATCCTGGCGGAAAACAGCAAAGTCTGGGAAGCGTACGCTGCCACCAGCATGACCGCTGACGAGCAGGTGCTAGCCAAAAAATTTGAGGCCGACCGCGCCAAATTTGTGAATGAAGCCCTCAAACCTGCGGTGGCTGCTTTGCAGGTGGGTGATTTTGACAAGGCTAAAACCCTCAACGACACCATGGTTCGCCCGGGCTATGCCCCCCTGCGCGAAGGTATCCAGGCCCTGGTCAATTTGCAGCTGAACGAAGCCAAAGCTGAGTTCAATGCCGCCACCAGCCGCTACAACACGCTGCGCGCTCTCTCGATCGGCTCCATCGTCCTCGGAATCGCCTTTGGTGTGCTTTTTGGGCTGGCCGTGATGCGCAACATCACCCGCTCCCTGAAAGAAGCCGTGGAAGCCGCCGACGCAGTTGCCCATGGTGACCTGAGCCGCAGCATTCCCGTCCATGGCAAAGATGAAATATCACTGCTCTTGCGCTCGCTCGCTGCCATGCAGGAATCGCTGGCACAGGTCGTTCAGCGGGTGCGCAGCGGCTCCGAGTCGGTCTCCCTCGCCAGTGCCGAGATTGCCCAGGGCAACCAGGACCTTTCGGGCCGCACCGAAAGCCAGGCCAGCGCACTCGAGGAAACCGCCGCCAGCATGGAACAACTGGGCTCCACGGTACGCCAGAACGCCGACAACGCCCGTGCGGCCAACCAGCTGGCCCAGAGCGCCAGCACTGTAGCCGTTCAGGGTGGACAGGTGGTGGCCCAGGTGGTGGACACCATGAAGGGCATCAACGACAGCAGCAAGCGGATTGCCGACATCATCAGCGTCATTGATGGCATCGCCTTCCAGACCAACATCCTGGCCCTCAATGCGGCCGTGGAAGCCGCCCGGGCGGGCGAGCAGGGCCGCGGCTTTGCCGTAGTGGCCAGCGAGGTGCGCAGCCTGGCCGGGCGCAGCGCCGAAGCGGCCAAGGAGATCAAGAACCTCATCACCGACAGTGTCAACCGTGTCGAGGCCGGCAGTGCCCTGGTGGACCAGGCCGGCACCACCATGCAGGAGGTGGTCGGGTCCATTCGCCGCGTAACCGACATCGTGGGCGAAATCAGCGCTGCCAGCAGCGAACAGAGTGCTGGCGTATCGCAGGTAGGAGAAGCCGTGACGCAGATGGATCAGGCCACACAACAAAACGCAGCACTGGTCGAGGAAATGGCCGCCGCCGCCAGCAGCCTGCGCAGCCAGGCTGCCGATCTCGTCAACACCGTGTCGATCTTCAAGCTCGGCGGGCAACATGGCGGCAACACGACTGTGCGCCCCGCAGCCATGCAGGCCCCCGCCGCACGCACACCATCGCCGGTAGCCGCCCCGGCCCCACGCCCTGCACTGCGCTCGGCTGCAGCCCGGCCGCCCGCTCCAGCGAAAGCCAAGACGGTAGCCGCACTTCCACCCAGCACGGCAAAAGCCCCCTCCGGCAATGCCGGCAAAGACGATGACTGGGAGTCTTTCTGAACATGCTCTCCCCTCTTGCCAATACCCGCATCCTCAGCCTGGCGCTCAACCTGCCGGGCCCTGCCGCTCTGCTGCGCTGTGCGCAGATGGGCGCACAATGCACCAAGCTGGAACCCCTCCCGGCACCAGATCAACCCAGCGCCGACCCCATGGGCATCTACAGCCCAGCCGCTTACAGCGAACTACACCAGGGTGTGCGCGTGCTGCATGCCCACCTCAAGACAGATCAGGGCCAGGCCGCGCTGCATGCCGAACTGGCCAACACCGACGTGCTGATCACTTCCTTCCGCCCCTCGGCACTGACCAAGCTGGGCCTGGGTTGGGAGGCACTGCAGGCACGCTATCGGCGCCTGTCGCTGGTGCGCATTGTCGGCGCGCTGGGCGAGCGTGCCGAAGAGCCCGGCCACGACCTCACCTATCAGGCGGAAGCCGGTTTGCTGAGCAGCCTGCAGGTGCCGCCGACACTGTTCGCCGACATGGCCGGCGCCCTGATGGCCAGCGAGGCCGTGCTGCAGGCGCTGCTGGCACGCAGCCAGCAGGGCACGGGCGTTTGCATCGAGGTGGGCCTGGCCGAGGCCGCACAGTGGCTGGCCCTGCCGCTGCACTGGGGCCTGACCACCCCGCAAGGCGACGTGGGCGGCGCGCACGCGGGTTACCGCATCTACCCCTGCCTGGATGGCCGCGTGGCCGTGGCGGCGCTGGAGCCGCACTTCGCGGCGCGCCTGTGCGAGGCAGCGGGCCTTGCAGCGCGGGGCGACATGGAGCACCTGCGCGATGCGGCCACCCATGAGGCGATCGCACGCTTCCTCCTGGGCCAGACCCGAGACCAACTCACGGCGCTGGCGCAATCCCGTGACATACCGCTGCACGCACTGGACTGAGCTGAACCATGCGGGGAACCATCAGGCGCTGGGATGGCGACAAGGGCTTCGGCTTCATCCAGGCCGCGCACAGCAACAAGGTCTTCTTCCACATCCGCGACTACCGAGGTGACACCCCACCCACCGAGGGGATGGAGGTGGACTACGAAGAAATCCAGGTAGGCGGCAAAGGCCCGCGCGCCATGCAGGTGCGGCCCCGATCAGCGCAGACTACCGCCGCGACAGCCCGCCCACCCCGCCCTCCTCAGCGCTCAGAACGGCAGCGCCCTGCCCGCCCGCAGTCCGATGCCCCCACAGGCAACCGCCTGGCCATGGCACTCATGCTGGGCTGGCTCGCCCTGCTGGCCTGGGGCGCCTGGACACAGCGCCTGCCGCTGTGGTTGCTGGGCGCCCTGGCGGTACTCAACATCACGACCTTCTTGGCCTACGCACTCGATAAAAGCGCGGCCCAGCGTGGTGCCTGGCGTATTGCAGAGCAAACCCTGCACCTGCTGGCCTTGCTGGGGGGCTGGCCTGCGGCCTGGTGGGCGCAGCAATGGCTGCGCCACAAATCACGCAAACAGGCGTTTCGCGCGGCCTACTGGGGCACGGTATTGCTGCACAGCGCTGGGCTGACGGCTGTCGTGCTGCGGCCTGAATTACTACCAATTTGATAGCTTCCAGCGCTTACCCACAAAGCGCCAAAGGCCAAAAAAGCTTAAAATTTTGGCACGCCCAGGCACCATCATCCGGCAGGCGCTGGCGCCGAGTACAGCAAGACGGGATGGTTGCCGTAGCCGTCCACACTCTCGATCTGCACGCCAAACCCCCACAGCCGGGCCACATGGCGCAGCACCTCCGGTGTGTCATCGGCCAAAGGCCGCCCCTGGTACTGGGTGTGGCGCAGCGTCAGGCTGCGGTCACCGCGCAGATTCACGTTCCAGACCTGGATATTGGGCTCACGCGTCCCCAGGTCGTACTGCTGTGAGAGAGTCTGGCGCAAGGAACGGTAGCCGTTTTCGTCGTGGATCTCGCTGACCACCAGTTCGCTCTGGCGAGCATCGTCATGCAGGGCGAACAGGCGCATGTCACGTATCAGGCGCGGACTCAGAAACTGGCCGATGAAGCTCTCGTCCTTGAAGTTGCGCATGGCGTGGTCGAGTGCAGGCAGCCACGGCGTGCCCGCGATGTCGGGGAACCATTGCCTGTCTTCCTCGGTGGGGTTCTGGCAGATGCGCTGGATGTCGCGGTACATCGCAAAACCCAGCGCATAGGGGTTGATACCGCTGTAGGCACGGTGCCCCACGGGGGGCTGGAAGATCACATTGGTGTGCGAGCCCAGCCACTCGATCATCACCCCGTCACTCAGATAGCCCTCGTCGTACAAGGTGCCCAGCAAGGTGTGGTGCCAGAAGGTGGCCCAGCCCTCGTTCATGACCTGACTCTGGCGCTGGGGATAGAAATACTGCGCGATCTTGCGCACGATGCGCACAATTTCGCGCTGCCAGGGCTCCAGCAGCGGGGCGTGCTTTTCGATGAAATACAGGATGTTTTCCTGCGGCTCCTTCGGAAAACGATCCATCTCCTGCGCTGCGTCCTCTTTGCCGGGGCGCGTGGGCAGGGTGCGCCAGAGTTCGTTCACCTGCTGCTGCGCGTACTGCTCACGCTGCTCGCGCTCCAGCCGCTCGCGCGCCAGTGTGCGCTTGGCGGGGCGGCGATAGCGGTCCACACCAAAGTTGGCCAGGGCGTGGCAGGAGTCAATGATTTGTTCCACCGCCTCAAAACCGTAGCGCTCCTCGCACTGGGCCACATAGTCCTTGGCGTACACCAGGTAGTCGATGATGCTGGACGCATCAGTCCACATGCGGAACAGGTAATTGCCCTTGAAAAAACTGTTGTGCCCGTAAGCCGCGTGGGCGATCACCAGCGCCTGCATGGCGGTGGTGTTTTCCTCCATCAGGTAGCTGATGCAAGGGTTGGAGTTGATGACGATTTCATACGCCAGCCCCATGTGCCCGCGCCGGTAACGCCGCTCGGTCGCCAAAAACTCCTTCCCGTAGCTCCAGTGACGGTAGTTCACTGGCATGCCCACGCTGGAGTAAGCGTCCATCATCTGCTCCGCGGTGATGATCTCCAGCTGGTTGGGGTAGGTGTCGAGGCCGAAGCGCTCGGCGGTGGCGGCAATGGCTGCGTGGTAGCGCTCGATCAGCTCGAACGTCCAGTCACTCGGATCAGGCAGGGGCTGCGCCGGGCGCGCTCCGGCAGGCAAGGGGGCATCTGGAACGGTGCGATGGCGCCGCTCGCCCACGGCGGCAGCCTTCCACGGGTTGTCGCCCGAGCGCCGCTCAAGCACGGGGTAGTGCGCCATGTTCATGCCTGTACCCCCTCTTTCTTGAAAAGATCGCGGAACACAGGATAGATCTCGCCCGGCTCGGAGACCTTGCGCATGGCAAAGTGGGGATGCAGAGGCAGCAGCTGGCTGTATTCCTCCCACAGGTTCTGCTCTTCCTCGGCCACCTGCACGTAGGCAAAATAGCGCACCAGCGGCAGGATTTTGTCCACCAGCAGATTGCGGCAATTGCCGCTGTCGTTGGTGAAGTTGTCGCCATCGCTGGCCTGGGCCACGTAGATATTCCAGTCACCCACCGGGTAGCGCGCGCGGATGATCTGGTCCAGCAGCACCAGCGCGCTGCTGACCACCGTGCCGCCGCTTTCGGTGGAGTGAAAAAACTGCTCTTCACTGACCTCGGCCGCCTGGGTGTGGTGGCGGATGAAGACGATCTCGATCTTCTCGTAATGCCGCGTCAAAAACAGGTAGAGCAGGATGAAGAAGCGCTTGGCCAGGTCCTTGCGTGCCTGGTCCATCGAGCCCGACACATCCATCACGCAGAACATCACCGCCTGGCTGCTGGGCACGGCTACCTGCGTGCGGGCACGAAAGCGCAGGTCGATAGGGTCGAGAAACGGAACCTTGCCAATGCGCTCCTTGAGCGTGTCGATTTGGCGCTGCAATTGCGCCAGCGTTTCACTGGTGCCATCGTCCTGCGCCAGCAAGGCGTCGAGTTGCGCCTGCAGCACTTCCAGCTCCCGGTGTGGTGCCTTCGTCAGGGCAATGCGCCGCCCCAACGCACCCCGCATGGTTCGCACCACGGCCAGGTTGTTGGGGGTACCGTCCTGGCTGTAGCCAGCGCGGCGTGATTTCCACTCCGGATTCTCGCCAATATGGGTGCGCAGCAGGTGCGGCAGGGCCAGGTCTTCAAAAAAGAGTTGCATGAACTCTTCCTTGGTCAGGGTGAAAGTGAAGTCGTCCTCCCCTTCCCCACTGTCGCTGGCCTGTGTACCGCCCCCAGCCCCTCCCTTGGGCCGCTGGAAACGGTCGCCACGCACATGTTCGGTATTGCCCGGATGCACCACGTCGCGCACCCCGCCCTGGCCGTGGTGGAACACCGGTTCGCTGATGTCCTTGCGGGGAATGGTGATGCTCTCGGCCTGTTCGATGTTGCGGATGTCGCGCTGCGAGACTGCGCGGCGCACGGCCTCGGCAATCTGCTCCTTGTAGCGACGAACAAAGCGCTCACGGTTGCCGACTGATTTGTTCTTGCCTGCGAGCCTGCGGTCGATGATTTGCAATGCCATCTCGTTGCCCCCATGCATGGGCCAGCGCTCCGGCGGGACGCGCTGGCAACCCGGTCAGCTGCTCTTGCGCACGCGCAAGTACCATTCACACAACAGCCGCACCTGCTTGGGCGTGTACCCCTTGTCCACCATGCGGGTGACGAAGTCCTCGTGCTTGCGCGCATCTTCCGCGCTGGCCTTGGCGTTGAAGCTGATGACGGGCAGCAGCTCTTCGGTGTTGGAGAACATCTTCTTCTCGATCACCAGGCGGAGCTTTTCGTAGCTCGTCCAGCTCGGGTTCTTGCCCTGGTTGTTGGCGCGCGCACGCAGCACGAAGTTGACAATTTCGTTGCGAAAATCCTTGGGGTTGGCGATGCCCGCAGGTTTTTCGATTTTTTCCAGCTCGGCGTTGAGCGCACCCCGGTCAAACACCTCGCCGGTGTCGGTGTCGCGGTACTCGTTGTCCTGGATCCAGTAGTCTGCGTAGGTCACATAGCGGTCAAAGATGTTCTGCCCGTACTCGCTGTAGCTTTCCAGGTAGGCGGTCTGGATTTCCTTGCCGATGAACTCGGCATAGCGCGGCGAGAGGTACTCCTTGATGTAGCTGGTGTACCTCGTTTCCAGCTCGGCGGGGAACTGCTCGCGCGCAATCTGTTGCTCCAGCACATACATCAGATGCACCGGGTTGGCAGCCACCTCGGCGCTGTCGAAGTTGAACACCCTGGACAGAATCTTGAAGGCAAAGCGCGTGGAAACACCATTCATGCCCTCGTCCACCCCGGCGTAGTCGCGGTATTCCTGGTAGCTCTTGGCGCGCGGGTCGGTGTCTTTCAGGCTTTCGCCGTCGTACACCTGCATCTTGCTGAAGATGCTGGAGTTTTCCGGCTCCTTCAGGCGGGTCAGCACCGAGAACTGGGCCATCATCTTCAGCGTGCCCGGCGCGCACTTGGCCGCACCCAGCGACGACTCGCGGATCAGCTTTTCATAAATGCGGGTTTCCTCGCTCACGCGCAGGCAGTACGGTACCTTGACGATGTAGATGCGGTCCAGGAAAGCCTCGTTGTTCTTGTTGTTGCGGAACGCCTTCCATTCGCTCTCGTTGCTGTGCGCCAGCACCACGCCGTCGAACGGGATGGCGCCAAACCCTTCCGTGCCCTTGTAGTTTCCCTCCTGCGTCGCGGTCAGCAGCGGGTGCAGCACCTTGATGGGCGCCTTGAACATCTCGACGAATTCCAGCAAGCCCTGGTTGGCCAGACACAGGCCGCCGCTGTAGCTGTAGGCATCGGTATCGTCCTGGGCAAAGGTTTCGAGCTTGCGGATGTCCACCTTACCCACCAGGCTGGAAATGTCCTGGTTGTTCTCGTCACCCGGCTCGGTCTTGGCGATACCCACCTGCTTGAGGATGCTGGGGTAACGCTTGACCACCTTGAACTGGCGGATGTCGCCGCCGAACTCTTCCAGCCGCTTGACCGCCCAGGGCGAGAGCACGCGCTGCAGGTAGCGCCGGGGAATGCCAAACTGTTCTTCGAGCACCGGGCCGTCTTCCATCGCATCAAACAGGCCCAGGGGCGACTCATTCACCGGCGAGCCCTTGAGTGCATAAAACGGCACCTTCTGCATCAGGTACTTGAGTTGCTCGGCAATTGAACTCTTGCCACCGCCCACGGGGCCCAGCAGGTAGAGGATCTGCTTGCGCTCCTCCAGCCCCTGCGCGGCATGTCGGAAAAAACTCACCACCTGCTCGATCGACTCCTCCATGCCGTAGAACTCGGCAAAAGCGGGATAGCGCCGAATGATCTTGTTGGCAAAGAGACGCGAGAGGCGCGGGTCATTGCGGGTATCCACCATCTCGGGCTCACCAATCGCGGCCAGCATGCGCTGTGCTGCAGTGGCATAGGCCATGGGATCACGCTTGCACTCGGCGAGGTACTCATCGATCGACATTTCCTCTTCGCGGCTGCGGGCGTAACGCGCAGTGAAATTGCTGATGGCATCCATACGACCTCCTATAGCGGCACCCCTGGCGGGCTCAGGAGGTACCACGGTGTTGTAATGGCAATCGCGACCGGTACGGTCCTTTGTAGCACCCCGGTCATACATTGAACAGGGTATTTATGGGAACACTCCCGGTTTATTTTTAGGCTTGCACACACTGGGATAGAGCGTGGCAGACTGCGCAAAGTTCAGGCTGACACGCATGTAGCTGAATGCCTGCATGATCACGAACGGCTCTGATACTGGCCGCACCGCAACGCCTATCCAGATGCTCCATATGCTATTGACTCAATAGCGCCAGCCGACCTCTCTTTGGGCCGCAACTCTCGGACCCTTTGGCTCCGCGCCAATGCCGACTGTGTTCCATAGGGCACATGCGACGCCCACCAGTGTGATCGGCCTTTTCACCCAGACCAAGCAGGGCACGCCAGACATTCGTCGAGCCGATGTTTTCCATTGGATGTCCGATACGCGGACGATCGTGTGCTGCAGCGTCCTGCGCCCTCGCCAAAGAAAACCGCTTCAATGCTGTCGTATTTTTTTGCTCTGCTAGGGTGACAACGCTGGTTCTGATGCACCAGCGCAACGTGGTGTGATGGGCTCCGGAAGCCATCCGTTCCCACACACCATCCTGCTCAATGCACGGGTTTACCCTATTTTAAAAAACCACATATTGTTAACAATATCAATATCAACAAAAGGAATGCCATGCACAAAGTTCATTCGGATGTCACAGGAACCGTGTGGAAAGTCGAAGCCCAGCCGAACCAGCAAGTTGCAGCAGGTGACACACTCCTGATCATCGAGTCCATGAAAATGGAAATCCCGATCAGCGCCCCCAAGGCGGGTGTCGTGCGCGAGATCTATTTCGCCGAGGGCGAAATCGTCGAGGACGGCCAGATCGTGGCCGTTCTGGGGTGAACCGTATGCGTCCTTCGGAAACACCCATCGACATCTTCACGGCCCTGGAAGGTGCCGTGGCCTTCCGGCTATTTGCCGACAAGACCGATCCCACGCTCACGGTGCCGGAGCAGATCGCCGCCCGGATTGGTGAGCGCATTCTCGACGGCCGGATGGCCAGCGGCTCCCGCATCGGCGAACAGGAACTGGCCGATGAATTCAGCGTCAGTCGGGGCCCCATCCGGGAGGCGTTGCGCATCCTGGAGCGCGAAGGCCTGGTCACCATCCTCGCACGCCGGGGCGCCATCGTGACCGAACCGAGCGCCGATGAACTGCGCGAGCTACAGGAAATCCGCGCAGGCTTGTTTGAGATTGTCGTGCGCAAGCTGGTGACCCGCTCACACCCGGACCTGCTAGGTCTGCTCCAAGCGGGTACGCAGAGGCTCAAGGCCCTAGCCAGCATGCCCGACGGGGGCGACGCGTACGCCGAAACCACCTACCGACTGCTCATCCTGTGCGCCGGACTCGCAGGCAACCAGCGGCTGCAGCGCATGCTCACCGCGCTGTCGCTGCAAACACTGCGATACAGCAAGCTCGGGCTGGCCTCCACCGAACGACGGATGCGATCGGCCAGTCTATGGACCCAGGCCACCGAAGCTCTGGAACAAGGCGATGTGGAACGCATGGTGGCCCTGACACGCCAGCGCATTGAGGAATCGGGCGAAGAAGCGATCCGCCAACTTCAACGCCCGGACACGGAACCGTCGGCATGAGCACCACCCCACCCCATTCCAGTGGCCCCTTGGAAGGCATCAAGGTGGTCGAGATCTGCTCGACCATCGCCGGCCCCGCATGCACCCGCCTGCTCGCGGACTTTGGCGCCGACGTCATCAAGATCGAGCCCCCCGATGGCGACCCCGTACGCCAGATGGGCCAGCATGTGGGCGATGTCTCGCTCTACGCGGCTTCCATCCTGCGCAACAAGCGCTCCATCACCCTGGATCTCAAGACCGAGCAGGGGCGCACGATCGCGGCTGCCCTGATCGATCGGGCCGACATCCTCGTGGAAAACAACCGGCCCGGCGTGATGGAGCGCCTGGGACTGGGCTACGAAACCATATCGGCACGTAACCCGGGCATCGTCATGGTGCGCATCAGTGGCTATGGCCAGAGTGGCCCTTACTCCGAACGCCCCGGCTACGGTGCCATCTGCGAAGCCGTGGGCGGGGTGCGCCACATGACGGGTGACCCCGACCGGCCGCCCGCCCGCGTGGCGCTGGCCACCACCGACTACCTCTCCTCGGTCTACGCAGCCTTCGGCGCCCTGGCTGCGATCCATGCCCGCGCATCCACTGGACAGGGACAAGTGGTGGACGTGGCGCTGTACGAAACCGCGTTCAGCCAGATGGAACCGGTGGTGCCCGCCTTCGAGAAGCTGGGCACCATCCCCAAACGCGAAGGACCGAACCTGCCCTCCATGGCACCCAACAGCCTGTACCCCACACGGGATAAAGGCTGGGTGCTGATCGCCGCCAACAGCAACCCGACCTGGAAGCGCCTCGTGGGTCTGATGGAGCAGCCCGAACTGCTGACCGATCTCCGCTTCGAGAGCATCCAGCAACGCGGACGGCCCGAAAACATGGCCGTGCTCGACACCATCGTGGCGCAATGGACACGCCAGTTCGACGCCGAACAGCTGGAGGCCCTGCTTCGCCAGGGCGAAGTGCCCGCCTCCCGGATTTACACCATCGCAGACATCTACGCCGATCCACATTTCCAGGCCAGAGAAATGCTCCAGGTCGTGCCACACCCCGTACTGGGCCATACCACGCAAGCTGGCATCGTGCCCCGCCTCTCAGCCACACCCGGGCGCATCCAGCGCACAGGGCCAGACCTGGGCGCAGACGGGCACGCCGTACTGGTCCACGAGCTTGGACTGGATGCCTCACAGATCCAGGCCCTGGTTACAGCGGGAGCCGTGAGGCTCCCTGGCACCCCTCAACCCGCATTGCAAGGATGAAGCCATGAAATACCACTCCATTGACCGTAGGCGGGCACTTGGCCTGATCGCGGGCACTGCCCTGCTTCCCACCGCAGCCCGTGCGCAGCCCGATGGCTGGAAGCCGACCCAGTCGCTCACCTACAACATCGGCGTTGCGGCAGGTGGGTCGGTAGACCTGTACGCGCGCGGTATCAAGGCGGGTCTTGAATCACTGGGGCTACTCAACGGGCAATCGATACTGGCAGAAAACAGGCCTGGAGCCGCTGGTCTGCTTTCGCTGCAGCAACTGCAACGCAATAGCGGCAATGCACATCACCTGGGAACCTTCCACACTGGCAGCATTGCTGGACAGATCACGGGCATCCTCAAGGCCGACATGCGCCTCTTCACGCCGGTGGCCATGCTGGTCGAGGAGACGACACTGGTCGCGGTGCGCGGAGATTCACCATTGCACAGCGGCAAGGACCTCGTTGATGCGCTGCGCAGAGATCCGACTGCACTGAAGATTGCCGTTGCACCGCTGCGGGGACTGAATATCCATCTGGCCATCGTCAAACCGCTCAAGGCGGCCGGCGTTGACGTGGCGCGCCTGACCATCGCCCCCTTCCGCTCCTCTGGCGAGTCGATGACCGCCCTGCTCGGCGGCCATGTGGATGTCGTCTCCGCCACCGGGCCCACCATGGTGCCCATGGTGCAAGGCGGCAAGGTGCGCATGATCGCCAGCGCAGCGCCCGTGCGCGGCACCGGCCCGCTGGCAGGCGTGGCCACATGGCGTGAACAAGGTGTTGCCGCCGACTACGTGAGCTACAACGGAGTGCTACTGCCGCCCGGGGTGAATGCCGACCAGATCCGCTACTGGGAAAACGCGCTGCGTAAGGTATCCGAATCCCCCGAATGGATCGCATTGGTCGAAAAATCTGGCAACAAGGCCCTGTTCAAGGGCTACGTCGATTCACACCGCTACCTGCAATCGGAATTCAGCGCAACGCAGGCACTCGTCGCCCACCTCGGACAGGATGCAAAATGAGCGGAGATCACCCTTCAGCACCAGCGATACCCGGCAGTTTTCCACCGGCTGGACAATGGCACGCAGAGCTCGCCGAATTGCAGCAGCGCCGGGCTGACGCCCTGGCCATGGGCGGCCCCGAGGCGCTGGCCAAATTCAAGGCCAGTGGCCGCATGAACGCACGCGAGCGCATCGGCCAGCTGCTGGACGATGGCAGCTTCCGCGAAGTGGGCCGCATCGCTGGAAAGGGCCATTACACGCAGGACGGCCGCTTCGCGCGGCTGGACCCCACCAACACCATCACCGGCACCGGCCGCATCGGGGGCCGCAAGGTCGCCCTGCATGTGGATGATTTCAGCATCCGCGCGGGCTCCTCCGAAGCCACCATCGCCGACAAATGGATCTATATTGAGCGCATGGCGCACCAGTTGCGCATGCCGCTGATCCGGCTGGTCGATTCCGCCGGCGGCAGTGTGAAGCTGCTCATGCAAATCGGCGGCACCAAGATTCCAGAGTACCCCAGCTGGCCGGCCAACGAACTGCTCAAGACCGTGCCCGTGGTCGGCGTGGCTCTGGGCGCCTGCGCGGGCCAGGGCGCCGTGAAAGTGCTGTCCTCCCATTTTTCTGTGATGGTGTGTGAGCAGGCACAGGTCATGGCGGCAGGCCCCCATGTTGTGCGCCAGGCCTACGGAACCGATGTGGACAAGAACGACCTGGGCGGCCACACCGTGCACCGCAAGAGCGCACTGGTGCACAACGAGGCCGAGGATGAGGCCGACGCGCTGAACCAAGTGCGGCGATTCCTGTCCTACCTGCCACGCAGCGTTTTTCACCATGCGCCTGTCACGACAGCGACCGACGACCCCCATCGGGCAGATGACTGGCTCAAGGACGCCATTCCCCATGATCGCCGAAAGATCTACGACCCGCGCCGCATCCTCGCCACTGTGATGGACCAGGACTCGGTGTTCGAGATCGGACGCTGGCAGGGTGGCTCGGTGATCACGGCGCTGGCACGCCTCCAGGGCATTCCTGTCGGCGTGATTGCCAACGACCCCAAGGTGCAGGGCGGCGCCATGACGACACAGGCTGCCTACAAGATGGAGCGGCATATCCAGTTGTGCAGCCAGTTCGGCCTTCCGGTGGTCAACTTCGTAGACCAGCCGGGCAACCAGACAGGCATCGAGGCGGAGTTGGGCGGCACCCTGCTGGGTGCAACGCGTGTTTCGCATGCCTTGCATGAATGCAGATCACCCTGGATGTCCATCCTGATCCGCCGCTGCTTTGGCATGGCGGGCGCTCTGCACGCACCCAAATACGGTGAGGCCCTCAACCTTCGCTACGCCTGGCCATCCGCCCGCTGGGGCTCGATCCCGATCGAGGGCGGCGTCATGGCCGCGCACAAGGCAGAAATCGAGGCAGCACCCGATCCTGCAGCCAAGCGCGCCGAGCTGGAGGCGTTCTATCTGGACATGACATCACCTTTCCGCACTGCGGAGAAATTCGGCATCCTGGACATCATCGACCCGCGCGAAACCCGCTCCATCCTCTGCGACTGGATCGAAGACGCCTGGGAACGCCTACGCTCCGACCGGTTGGTCAGCGACAGTCACTGAACCCATGCTGGAAATCGCCACCCGCTGGACGCAGAATCAGGCACGGGGAATCCTGCTCTGCGCGACGCTGGCCATCACGGCCATGTTCGTGTCGCAGAACCACGGAGGACCGCAGCTTCTGTATGCCCTGCTTCTTGGGCTGGCCTTCCATTTCCTTTCGCACGACGAAATGCTGCGTCCGGGCATCGATTTTTGCGCCCGAACCTTGCTGCGCGCGGGCGTGGCCCTGCTGGGTCTGCGCATCACCCTGGGACAGGTGGCAGATCTTGGCTGGCAAGCCGGGATCACTGCGGTACTCGGAGTGGTACTGACCATCGCCCTGGGAGTGCTGCTGGCCCGCTGGCTGAGGCGCCCCGCTGCCGAGGGGCTGGTTTCCGGTGCATCGGTAGGCATCTGCGGCGCATCTGCGGCGCTGGCAGTCTCCTCCGTGCTACCGCAAACGCCTGAAAACGAACGCTTCACGTTGCTCACCGTGGTCGGCGTGACGTTGATGTCCACTGCGGCCATGGTGCTCTACCCGCTGCTTCTCAAGGCAGGCGGAATCTCTCCCCAACAGGCAGGCATCTTCCTGGGAGCCACGGTGCACGATGTTGCGCAGGTGGTGGCGGCAGGCATGCTGCTGTCAACGCCGGGGGATACCTCGGCGGTGGACAGCGCCACGGTGGTCAAGTTGCTGCGCGTGACACTGCTCATGCCGGTGGTCCTCGTCATTGCTGCCCTGTATCGCCGCACACCCGTCAACGAAAAAAGCCTGGCTCCAGGATCTGTGCCTCTGGTGCCTGGCTTTCTGATGATCTTCATTGCCTGCATGCTGCTTTCCACACTGGGCTGGATCAGCCCATCCATAGTGCATGCTGCAGGTGATGTTTCGCGCGTACTGCTCGTCATGGCCATTGCCGCAGCGGGGACCAAGACATCTTTTTCCGAATTGCGTCAGCTCGGCTGGACCCCGGTGGTGATGCTGGTGGCCGAGACCACCTTCATTGCTTTCGTGGCGGCAATAGGTCTGGTGCTGGCCTGATTCGCAGCAGTATCACCATTGCCCAGAGTTCCAGCAGCCTGCCATCATCAAGCTGTCAGCCACAGTCACGCGGTGCACAAGATAAGAATCATCCCAGGTTCGTTAAGGCTTGTGAGGGGCGACAACGAGGGGCAATATCAGATCATGCATACGGGGGGCATGTTGAGCCCAACAAGGGCATGGTTTGAGCGAGCCACAAAACACGCTCATTTCACCAAGTCAAATTTCATGCTGAAATGCATTCCAACGCCCGTATTTATGACGCAAGAAGCTATATTTTTAATAGCAACCGGAACATATCGCCATCATGCATGCTGATCGACGGATGCACCCGCCCCCGGTGCAAAGCGCTCCAGCACATGCTGTGTCATGCCCTTGGCCAGTTCTTCCTCACCGTAGAACACTGTGCCCACACCATCCATGCGCAGCATCTGCGACTCGTTCTCGCTGTGCGTGCGGAGAACGATCTCGATGCCCGGGTTCAGGGTGCGTGCCGTGTCCACCATCTGCCGCACATTCAACGGGTCGGGCGTAGCCACCACCAGCATGGCGGCATCGGCAATATGGGCCTGTATGAGCACGGCGGGTTCGGCCGCATTGCCGGACACAGCAGCCACCCCCTTCTTGCGCAGGTCTTCGACCAGTTCGCGGTTCTGCTCTGCCACCACATAGGGAATGCTGCGCGCATCCAGGGATCTGGCGATGCGCTGTCCCACCCGCCCATAACCGACCAGCACCACCTGGCCTTCAAGGTATTTGCGCTCGGTGCTCATGGGCAGTTCGGCGTAGGGGTCGTCTCGCAGCTCCAGGCGGCGTGCCAGATCAGAACGCGACAGAACCCAGCGCCGCACCGGCTCGACCGCAGCAAACAAAAAAGGATTGAGTGCAATGGAGATGAGCGCCCCGGCCAGCACCAGACTCATGCCCTCCTTGGGCAACAGACCCAGCGACAAACCCAGCCCCGCCAGGATGAACGAGAACTCGCCAATCTGCGCCAGGCTCGCCGCAACCGTGAAGGCGGTATTGAGCGGGTAACGAAAAGCCAGCACCAGGCCCAGCGCGGCGACGGATTTGCCGACGATGATGATGGCCACCACGCCCAGCACATGGGCGGGCTCCTGCACGAGAATCTGCGGCTCGAAGAGCATGCCCACCGAGACGAAAAACAGCACCGAAAACGCATCACGCAACGGCAGCGACTCCTGTGCTGCGCGGTGGCTGAACTGGGATTCACGCATCACCATGCCGGCAAAAAAGGCCCCCAGCGCAAAGGACACACTGAACAGCTCGGCCGCACCATAAGCGATGCCGATGGCACAGGCCACCACTGAGAGCGTGAACAGCTCGCGCGACCCCGTCTTCGCCACCTGCCACAGCAGCCAGGGCAAGGCGCGGCGGCCAAAGATGAGCATCAGCGCAATGAAGGCCGACACCTGCAGCAGTGTCTGGCCGATGGTCGTCCACAGCGGGCGGGCCTCGGCCGCCTGGGCCACCACCGGCCCACCCAGTATCCCGGCCAGAGGGGGCAGCAACACCAGCACCAGCACCGTGGCCAGGTCTTCAACCACGAGCCAGCCCACGGCAATGCGTCCGTTCATGCTGTCGAGCACGCCACGCGACTCCAGCGCCTTGAGCAGCACCACGGTGCTGGCGCACGACAGCGAGAGCCCGAAGACCAGGCCGGCCCCCAGGGACCAGCCCCACCACGTGGCCAGCCCCATGCCAAGGACCGTTGCCAGGCCCATCTGCACGACCGCACCGGGGATGGCGATGCGCTTGACCGCCATGAGATCGCTGAGCGAGAAATGCAGGCCCACACCAAACATCAGCAGCATCACGCCGATCTCGGACAACTGCGCTGCCATGTGCACATCTGCCACAAAACCCGGCGTGGCCGGGCCAATGATGATGCCCGCGACCAAGTAGCCGACCAGTGCCGGGATTTTGATGCGCTCTGCAATGAAACCCAGCACCAATGCGATGCCAAAGCCCGCCGCGAGTGTCGTGATCAGGGGAAAGTTATGTTCCATGGCGTCCGAACAGAGGGAGGCCCGGGAAGCAGCCAAAGTACGTGATGGTCAACCTCCCCACAGCCTCTGAAACCCATTCTGTGGGGATTGGTGTCATTCTTCAAGAACACCCGGCGTACCAGACGCCCGGCAAGGTCTTTGCCCCGCCGCGTCAGCAGCACCCCGCTCAGCGCGGCTTCTTTTTGGGCCCGGGCCGTGCGTTGCCAGTGACCCGGGGTGGCAGGCCGGTGTGCTGGGACAGTATCTGGCCGAGCCTGGGCTCCGCCTTGGGGGGCACCTTTTCGGTCACCATGGACGGAATGGTGAGGAATTTTTCGTTCTTGCGCGCACCACAACCGCCCGTATTCATCGGCTGGAAGGTTGGAATCAGGTGGTGCTTGCCGTTGCCAATGAGGTCGGCCCGGCCCATGGCCTTGAGGGCGTCGCGCAGCAGCGGCCAGTTGGCCGGGTCGTGGTAGCGCAAAAAGGCCTTGTGCAGGCGGCGGCGCTTCTCGCCGCGCACCACGTCCACCTTCTCGCCGCGCTCGTCGCGGTGCACGCCCTTGAGGGTGTTGATGCCCGTGTGGTACATCGCCGTGGCGGTGGCCATGGTGCTGGGGTAGAAGGTTTGCACCTGGTCGGCGCGGAAGCCGTTCTTCTTCAGCCAGATGGCGAGGTTCATCATGTCCTCGTCGCTGGTGCCGGGGTGGGCGGCGATGAAGTACGGGATGAGGAACTGCTTCTTGCCCGCCTCTGCCGTGTACTTTTCGAACATCACCTTGAACTTGTCGTAGTTGCCGATGCCCGGCTTCATCATCTTGGTCAGCGGCCCAGCCTCTGTGTGCTCGGGGGCGATCTTCAGGTAGCCGCCCACGTGGTGCTGCACCAGTTCCTTGACGTATTCAGGCGACTGCACGGCCAGGTCGTAGCGCAGGCCCGAGCCGATGAGGATCTTCTTCACGCCCTTGATCTCGCGGCCGCGCCGGTAGATCTTGATGAGCGGGTCGTGGTTGGTGGTGAGGTTCTGGCAGATGCCGGGGTAGACGCAGCTGGGCTTGCGGCAGGCGGCCTCGATCTCGGGCGTGCGGCAGCCCAGGCGGTACATGTTGGCCGTGGGGCCGCCCAGGTCGGAGATGGTCCCGGTGAAGCCCTGCACCTTGTCGCGCACGTCCTCGATCTCGCGGATGATGGATTCTTCCGAGCGGCTCTGGATGATGCGCCCCTCGTGCTCGGTGATGGAGCAGAAGGTGCAGCCGCCAAAGCAGCCGCGCATGATGTTGATGGAGAAGCGGATCATCTCCCACGCCGGGATCTTGGTCGCGCCGTCGTGGCGGCCGCGCTCGTCGGCATAGCGCGGGTGCGGGCTGCGCGCATACGGCAGGTCGAACACGTAGTCCATCTCTGCCGTGGTCAGCGGGATGGGCGGCGGGTTGAGCCACACGTCGCGCGCCGTGGTGCCCTCGCCGTGGGCCTGCACCATGGCGCGGGCGTTGCCGGGGTTGGTTTCGAGGTGCATCACGCGGTTGGCGTGGGCGTAGAGCACGGCGTCGCTGCGCACCTGCTCGTAGCTGGGCAGACGGATCACGGTACGGTCCTGCGGCGGTAGCCTGCGCTTGGCCGCCAAGGCCGGGTTGGGCACGAAGTTGAGCTTGTGCGTTCCATCGCCGGAATTTTTAGCGTCTTTTTGGCCTCCAGGGCTTTCTGGCTGTGCGCCATCAGCTATCGAAACAGTAGTATTCGGGGCGCTGCAGCTGGTGCCCTGGGCCGCAGCCTGCTCACTCGTCGTCTGGTAGGGGTTGATGTGGTCTTCCACGCGGCCAGGCTGGTCCACGCTGGTGGAGTCGATCTCGAACCAGCCCTCGGGCGTGGTGCGGCGCACGAAAGCCGTGCCGCGCACGTCGGTGATGCTCAGTACCGGCTCGCGCGCGGCCAGGCGGTGAGCGATCTCGACGATGGCGCGGTCGGCGTTGCCGTATAGCAGCAGGTCGCACTTGGCGTCCACCACGATGGAGCGGCGCACCTTGTCGCTCCAGTAGTCGTAGTGGGCGATGCGGCGCAGGCTGCCTTCGATGCCGCCCAGCACAATGGGCACATCTTTGTAGGCCTCACGGCAGCGCTGGCTGTAGACCACGGCGGCGCGGTCGGGGCGGCGGTTGCCTTCGGCGCCAGGGGTGTAGGCGTCGTCGCTGCGGATCTTGCGGTCGGCCGTGTAGCGGTTGATCATGGAATCCATGTTCCCCGCCGTCACGGCCCAGAAAAGGTTGGGCTTGCCCAGCGCCTTGAAGGGCTCGGCGCTTTGCCAGTCGGGCTGGGCGATGATGCCGACGCGAAAGCCCTGCGCTTCGAGCAATCGGCCGATCACGGCCATGCCGAAGCTCGGGTGGTCCACATAGGCATCGCCCGTTACCAGGACGATGTCGCAGCTGTCCCAGCCCAGCTGCTCCATCTCGGCGCGGCTCATCGGCAGGAACGGGGCCGTGCCGAAGCGCTTGGCCCAGAACGGGCGGTAGCTCGTCAGGGGCTTGGCGGCGCGCGGAAACAGGGAGACGTCAACGTAGGCGGTCATGGGGTGTGGGCGGCCATGCGGGAATGACGGCGGCCATGTGGGGTAACCCTTGATTTTACGGCGCCCCCCTGAAATGCGCACCTGGCGCCGCTTGTCCCCACACTGAGCAGGTATTGGCGCAACCTGGCCGGACAACGCAGCTCCACCAGCGAAAACACACCGGCCTTGACCAACTGCTATGCTGAAATCATCCCACCCGTTGTTACGCCCGCACCACCATGAAACGCATCTCCCAGTACTTCTTCCGTGGTCTCATTGCCTTTCTGCCCGTGGTCCTCACGGTGTATGTGCTGATCCTCTTCGTCACCTGGACCGAGCGCTCCGCCATGGCGCTGATTCGCCCTGTCACGGGCGACTTCTACCTGCCCGGCCTGGGCATCGCGCTCGGCGCGTTGCTGATCTTGGCACTGGGTGTGCTGATTTCGCAGCCGATCGCCTCGCGCCTGCTGTCGTGGGTGGAGCTGCCCTTCACCAACCTGCCGGTGGTGAAAAGCATCTACTCGTCGCTGAAGAACTTTGCCGATTATTTCGCGCCGCATGAGCAGGATGCGCAGCAGGTGGTGCTGCTCAAGATGCCGGGCCATGAACTGGGCATCGTCGGCCTGGTCACGCGCCAGAGCATGAAAGGCCTGCCCCAGGGCATTGGCGAACTGGAAGACCATGTTGCGGTTTACCTGCCCATGGGTTACATGATCGGTGGCTACACCGTGTTTGTGCCGCGCAGCTGGACGGTGCCGGTCAACATGTCGGTCGAAGAAGCTATGCGCATGGCGCTGATCGCCTTCATGGCATCGGGCAAGGCCCCAAAGCCTTGAGCGGCCGGACGCGGCAGGGCCGCTTCACCGGCCAGATCGCCCCGTTCGCCCCCCGGCACCCGCGCTGCATCGCACACCCGCCCGCCGCAAGGTGCCGACCCTCACCATTCCCCGAGTTCGCGCACCCGCTGTGCAAGGTCAGGCTCATCCATCTCCAGCGCCACGGGCGTGGTCGGCACGGTATCCATCCCACCCACAGCGGCACCGGCATGACCACCCGGCGGCATGCGCGCAACGAACCGGCCAAAAACATGGCTGGCCAGTAAATCCGGCAAAGGCGTGACAAAGTGGGTGGCATACATGGCGTTTCCTTCCGTGGGGGCGTGCGTTCAAGCGTAGGGGCGCGGTCTGGCGTCCAGTGTAGGAAAGCACCGCATACGGGCGTGTGACAGAACGCACATCTCCACTCACCATGGGCCCTGGGGACGCACACGGTGCGCCCGCGTGTGACGAAAGTCACATGTTGTCAGCTCCGCGCCTGCGCCCGGTACTGCCCCGGCCCCTGCCCTTGCCACTGCTTGAAGGCATGGTGGAAGGCAGGCGCATCCTGATAACCCAGGAGATAGCCCACCTCGGCAATCGGCAGGGCCGAGCTGGCCAGGTAGTGGCAGGCCAGCTCATGCCGCGTGGCGTCCAGCAGCGCCTGGTAGGCCACACCTTCTTCCGCCAGGCGGCGCTGCAGGGTACGGGTGGACAGGCGCAGGTCGGCGGCCACGTCGGCCAGCTTGACAGCACCCTGCCCTAATCGGCCCGAGATGCTCTGGCGCACCTGGGCCACAGTGCCGCTTTGCTTCGGGTGGCGCGCCTGCAGCAGCTCATCGGCATGGCGCTGCAGCAGCGGCAGCAAAGCCTTGTTGGCCTGCGGAATCGGCAAATCCAGCAGCACCGCCGGGAAAATGGCGCGGTGTGCCATGCCGCCCCAGCGCACGCGGGCACCGCTGGCCTGGGCAATGGATTGCGCGGTGGCGGGCTCCTGGCAGTGCGCAAACTCCAGGTCGAAATCCGTGATCGGCTGGCCCACAAGCCACTGCGCGCAGGTCTGGATGCCCGCAAACACCGACTCTGCCAGTGCATCGGCCGCCGGGTGGCCCGCACAGTCGTTACGCCAGGCGTATTCCACCGTGTCGCCCTGCCGCGCGAAGGACGAACGCCCCAGGTCGTGCACCAGCGACTCGAAGCGCAGCACCTGCTGCAATGCCTCGCCCAGTGTGGGGCAGGCCAGCAGCAGAATGCCGTTGACGCCATAGGTGGTGGGCTTGACACTCTGGCCCAGGCGCCAGCCAAAGCCCGGCCCGGCATGCGCCAGCGCCTGCTGCAGCAGCGCCAGGTAGGCGGGCACGGGCATGTCCTCCTCGCCTGGGGCCTCGCAGCCCGGTGTGTGTGGCACACCCACAGCCCGCGCGGCGTCCCACAGCGTGCGCGCATAGGGCGCCACGACACGGGGCGGCAGCGTATTTGGCGTGATTAAACAATCGGTTGGCGGCATTGCGGAATGGCAAACGAGCGGCTCGCGCCTACAGTGGCGCAAGAACCTGTTCTAAAACCAATGGGGAGTATGCATTCATGCGACGCTGGAACGGCTGGGGCGACGACGCCACCTCGATGAACCTGGGCGAAGGCGCCCGCGCCATGCTGGCGGCACGGCTCGGGCCGGGACTGCCAGGGCAGGACGCCCGGCGCGAAGACCTGCTGGCGCGCATTCCGGCCTCGCGCCTGCCCGCGCACCCGCTGATCGAGCGCGATGCCTCGACGCGTCTGACCATGGCGCTGGGCGAAAGCTATGCCGACTGGATCAAGAAGCGTTTGGGCCAGTTGCCCCCGGTGCCCGATGGCGTGGCCTTCCCCGAATCGGGCGAGCAGGTACGCGCGCTGCTCGACCTGGCCCACGCACAGCACTGGATCGTGATCCCGTTCGCCGGCGGCACCAGCGTGGCGGGCCACCTCGACTGCCCGCTGGGTGAGCGCCCCATCCTCTCGGTCAACCTCACGCGCATGAACCGGCTGCTGCACCTGGACAAGACCAGCCAG
>C687J35021_10000616_pt1 | contig 28064 bp, 33 predicted proteins | sample RifCSPhighO2_12_FD_35021 | JGI IMG/M metagenome (IMG submission 35021) | reverse complement strand
TTTTGGCGGGGCTATTAGCGGAGTTCGAACCATCGGCTGACGGTTTCGGCGGGGAGGATTCTTCGTTTCTTATTCGCGTCTATGCAGAGCTTCCTATGCAGGATGGCTTCATCTTTGCAAAGTGGGTGTAAGCCATGACCACCTCCCCTCGTTGGCACATACCCGCAAAAAGTGCAGTAAAAGTCTTCTGCGATAGGTTCGCCGCATCTTGGGCATCTTCTATCTCCGTGCGACATTGGTACGCCTCCGATATTTCCAACGGCGTTTAATTTCTGTTTTCAGGCAGAGCCACCAATAGACAAATTCATAGTAAATCTTCATTGGTTGCCTCCGAACAGGAGAAGTCCCGATATTACGCCAATCAGGTAAATCAAAACAGTTATTTCATCCATTGGTTCGCCCTCCTTCCCTAATATTTGACTTGTCTAAGGTACTATGATATACTGACCATAGTCTGAAAGTTAGTGATGACTTTTGAGACTCAACTATGAATCTAAAAATGAATAATTATAATGGTTTTCCCTGCCTTATATCATTCTTTTCGAGCCTCCCATATGCAAAAAATAGCCAAGAGGCTTTTTTCTTTTCAAAACATTTTCTTTTTAACCCATTCAATTACAAATACTGAAGCTATACTAATTCCTCCAGCAAAAGCGTAAATATAATTCAGCTTGGCGTCTATAGTATCAAACCTTCTTTCCACTTCCGCTCTAAATTCTTTATTAGCTTTATCCTCGTTAATCTGATGTTCCTCCATTCTGCTGAACCTTTTATCAAGCTCTTGAAAGAATTGACTGCGGTAAAAATTATTTTGGTCTTCTGGCATAACTTAATTATTACATGATTTGACTTTAAAATAGAGAACAAGCTAAGAAAAAACGACGTCGGGAAAGTTTTTGTGGGATTCTTATATGACAACGTTTCTAATAATCATTTTTATAATATTCATCATCGCGCTCCTGAAGTGATTTTCCTGATATAGTCTAGGCTTTTTGCTGCACCCAATTTCGTTGGAGTAGAAATAAAGTCCGGTATTGCTCTATCAATTACGTCTCCAATAGTCTTTACGCTTGTTCCTTTATGTCCAATTACCTTTATTAGTTGGTCTCTTGTTTGCTTAAACAAGCTATAAGTCGCATTTAATTTAGAGAATTCTGTTCCTTTAGCTCCTGAATCTAATACGTCTGATATTTTTATTGCCGCGTCTTGTAATCTTGTATTTAATCCAGAAAGTTTTGCATCAAATTTAAAGGCAGTTGTCGGTAGCTTTTTATTATTGATTAACTGCTTTAACTTTAAAGCATTTCTCCACGCCATCTGTCCTCCATTTTTAATAGCATCATCAATCGCTCCAAGCAGCTCATCTCCTTTACCTAAAATTGTCCTAAATGACCTTTTCGCGTCATTCAGCGTACCCAAAACATCATCGCCCAAATTAACTACTTTTGAACCTACATCACTGGCGGCTATTTTATTAAAACCTTCCCCTGTCTTTTTTAAGACATTGGTAGCGACCTTAACTCCCTGTCTTGGAGTAGCAAAAAATTTACCAGCGTCTAAATACTTACGAGCATAAGAAGTAACCGCCTCACCTTTAATAGGAAACTCCCTTGCTACATCTCCTGCGACTTTACTGCCACGACCAGTAGCAGAATTAACTAACGATTGTGCCGCTCTATCCATCGCCTGTTGAGTTACTTTAGCTGAAAGAACACTTTTAATCGGCCCTGCAAATAATTCAGCCCCAAACTCTGCTACCTTTCCAGAAGTTTCTGCTAAATTACGAGATTTAAGTTGTTCCTCAACAAAAGCTCCTTCGGAAGTTTCGGGTTTTAACGACTTCAAGCCCGTTCTAGCTCTTATTTGCTGATAGTTTTCTGTTGGGTCTATGGCTGCAAGAAGTTTTTGCCCTCCTGTTTGCAACGGTTTAGCAATGCCTCTGCCAGATTCAATCAATCCCTTAACTGCTCCTGCGGAAAAGTCTCCCAATGTTTCGCCAAATTTCTGGTAACCTGTTTTGGGTGGTTCAAATCCAGGTGGAACAAAACCAGCTTCAAAACGCTTAATCTGGTCTATGGTTAATCCTTTAGCTCTTAATGCTTTAAATTCTTCAAATTGTAATGGCATTATTGTGATTCCTGAAGATAAAGTTGGTAAGCCTCTTCATCGCCAAGCTCTGCTTCTGCGTTGTCCGCAACTTCACTTAAAACATTAACATCCGTAGCCACACCCGAAGCGATAGTATAACCGGATATTTTCAGTTCCCTCTCATAGGCACTCTTCATTGTGTTATAAAACGTGGTTGTATCAATACGATTCTGCTCGTTGGTTTTATTCGGACTTGGTAGGGTCGCCTTTAAACGTTCAAATTCTTGTTCATTTATTTGTTTACCTGAACGCAAGTAAAGAAGGGTATTATTCATATCGCCTAACATAACCAAAAACTGTTCTTGGTCTTGATTTAATCCTCTTTGACCGACTGGTTTATCCTGTACTGTTGTCATAAGTCTACCAACCGCTCCACCCGTAGGAACTTTGTTAATTAGTGTCTGTATATTAGGTACAAAATAATTTATAAATTGGTCATAACCTGCATATCTTGTTCTTTGTACGTCCGTTAATTTAGCAGGTAACCCATTTTGAGCATTAACCACTTGACCAGGAGAAACCGCAGTCATATTCATAAGGTTTATTTCACGAATTTGATTTAAAATTGCGTTTCTTTCTTGCGACGTGTACGCATTTGTTTGTGCTATTTTTAATCTCTCAATGGACATAGCATTTAAAGCATTTCTTTGTGTATTTAAAGCATCAAATTCATTTAGTCTTTGGTCAAAAGAAGCTAACGCCAATTTTTGAGTTAATTCCATATTGCGCGACTCTCTGGCCTCTTTCATCATCGCCATATTCTGGTCAAAGAATTCTTTTTGGGCTTCTAAAGTCGGAACGAGTTTATTGCCAACAATAGTTAAGCCAGCTTCATTTAATTGTTTCAATGCGCTCTCTCTAGCTTTATCATTTTGACCTATGGCTGTATTTATAATCTGCTCTACATCAGTCAGTACCTGCTTACGCATATCAAAATTAGCATCTAGCAAAATACCTGCCAATTTTCTATCTACACCCAAACTGGAAGCCGCCAAAGTATCACTTAATGATTTTATTTGAACTCCTAAATCTCCGGAAAAGAATAATCCGGCTTGTTCGAATTTACGCTTATATGCCTCTACGTCTTGCGCGAACTGTGTACTTAACTGCGCCTTTTGTGCTTCAGATTCTGCAGTAGATAATGCTATTTGCGCTTCATTTCTTTCTTTGGAAAGTTTAAATTGTGGAGAAGATTCCACTTGTGCCAGAGCATCAGATGCCGAAGGTATTTTATTAAACTGCTCCATAAAAGAGGTGGCGTTGAATTCAGGAGATTTAATACTACCAAAACCCGATTCATCACCTCCGCCGGCAGTTTCTACCGCACCAGTAGCTGTCCCTCCTGTTGGCGGAGGTGTTTCAGTAGGAGTTGTTGGTGTTGGAGTTGGCGTAGGCGTAGGAGTATTTAATTGTTTAAGCAAAGCAGGATTTTGAAATTCGCTTCCAGTATACTGGCCAAGTCTATCGGCCAAACCCGATTCTTCATAGAGTTTCTTTCGTGCTGGAAAACTGGAATCTTGTCCTTTTGATTTCAGATAATCAACTATGGAAGTTGTGGTATTTAAATACGTTTCTGCCATATATTATTTATTATACGAGAAAAATTAAAAACTGTCTTAATTTTAATACATTGTTCACGTCTGCTCCTGACCATTGGGCTGTAATCCTGAACTCCTGCATAGCATTAGTGTTAAACGTTAAAGCTCCGGTTCTGCCCGTATCTTTATTCACGTTATTTATTTTAGCTTCTAAATGGGATTCAATAGTTCCAGTAGTTCCGACTGTAGGTACGGTCATAATCCACTCTACTGACCAAGGGGAGTCTGTAACCTGTCCTGCTGTAGAAGTAATCGTGTGATGAGTTGTAGCGGAACTCCCGCCCTCTAATGCCTTAAATCTTAAAGTAAAAGTAGGCGTTCCTGAAACAGTAGAATATGTCCCCAGAGCTTTAATTACAAAAGCGCGGGAACGAATAAAGGGAGTAAAAAACAATTTTTTCGATTTAAGGGTGGTTTCTGTAACCGTATTGGATAAATCGGAAGCTGCCGTATCATTCACAATATTTATCATGCCTGTAGGCACTCTTTCTCCTACTTCTGTAAATTCCTGCTTAATTCCTCTGGTAGCAAAAGAATCTTTTATCAGGAACAATTCTCTGGCATTTTCTTCAGGCTTGTTGAAATCAAACGGTTCAGGCGTTTTAGGTCTTACTTTATTTAATTCAAATCGCGGTTTCATTTAATTGTATCGGTTTTAATGTCCGAAATAATAAAACCATTAAATACAGGGGCATTTACGCTTGAATTTTCCGTTACCCTAAAACCAATACGATACCCCTTAGCCTCTCTTGGTAAAGGAAGGTAGTTGTTGATTTTCTCGGCGAAACCAAGACTTTTATAATCGGAAATTCCTTTCCTATCTTCTACCCGCCAATCAATCTGCCACCTGCCCTTTTCCGCCAGAGCTTGCAGAAAGCCAAAAGATTTAATGATATGCGGAGAATTCATGTCATACATTGGGGTTTCAAATTTAGCCGAAACAGCAGACCCGGTATTAGAAATCCTGTCTTGAAAAACATCTCCGCCTACAATAGTCGCATTAGAGTTTAAATGCCTTGTTGAGAACATTCTAAAAAGCTGGCCTGAAGTATTACCCCATACTAAAAAATCTTTTTGAGTAGTGTAATTTCCCGTCCCCTGCACAGTCCCAGTTCCATAGGGTACGGATTTAAACGAACCAAAATGCGATAAATTCGTAAATCCATCATACGTTGACCAAGAACGCGTCTTTGTATCAAAGACCAAAACAACGTCGTTTCTAGTTTCTGGTTGGGTGATATTTCCTATATACAAAAAATACTTGCCATCAAAACTTCCCGCAAATGTATTATTTATTACTCTTGCCTGCGAAGTATCATATTTAGGAACAAAGTTATCTATATATTCTTTTACTGGTTCAGAAATCAATCTCCATTGTCCTCCTGTTCCTTCCCAAATTCCTAAAGCACAAAAAGTGTATAAAAAACCATTTATTTCTTCTACAACTCTATGATTATACGCGCCAACTTTATAATCTAATTGAGTTAAAGAAGAAAGATTATAGCCAAAAGTGGAATTAGCTTTAAAGATAAGCAAGTTTTCTTTATAGTCTTTCAGCCCAGTTATAATCTCGCCGTACTGGTCTTCAACGTCAAAAAAACCGTCAGCGTTCCAATTAGCAGGGTCGCCCCTGTCAGAATAAGAAACTCGGATGGGAGAACTGTTCGTTCCAGAGATTCCAGAACCAGCCACATAAACTCGGTCTTTATAATTAGTTAAAAAGAGTCCGTTAGGCGGAGTGGTTGCCGAACTCATGGTTGTACCGTCCCATGTATAAATGGAGGTACGGGCGTTAATTACCAATAAATTATTTAGGATTGCGTAATAGACTCCCTGTTGTCCTGCGAAATTAGTGCTGTCTATTGAATCAATCTGATGTACTGCCGCGCCAGAGGAATGAGCTGAAGTAATTGTTCCGCCAGACACTGTAAAAGTCCCTGCCCCTTTTGCGCTATAAGTAATTAAATCCCCTTCAATTTCTATAGTTCCTGAAGCGTCAAAATTAGTGGTATCACCCACGTTTATTGTGGCGTCTCCAACAGCGACATTAGCGGTCAGCCTTGTACCGAAAAAGCGATTTATATCGGTATTGCCCGCGTCTTCCCTAGCAAATATAAAATGACGAGTCGGCTGGCTATTTCCAGAGATAGTCAAAGCAAAAGAATGAGAACTTCCTATGGTTCCGGCTAGAGTGTTTCCGAATTGTACTGAACCTCTCCTTTTCCTTAACCTGCCCCGATTGTCTATTTCGATATTCAGAGCGTCCCTTAATTCATTTGTTTCGTTTTCAAATTCGGATTTATCCGACCTGTGAATCCCGCCAGAGAAATTTAGTACCCCAAAATCATTTAACGGTCTTGTTGCCATTAGTTAATCATTGATTGCTTTTTATAATGGGTATACTATTGGGGTAATGGAGTGTGTAAATCGAATCTGTAAAGTTTGTAAAAGAAAATTTCAAGTTAAAGCGTTCAGGCTTAAACATGGACGTGGATTGGTCTGCTCTAAGGTTTGTAGACATAAATGGCAAAAAATTGTAATGGGTCAAGAAAAAAGTCTTTGGTGGAAAGGAGGAGTATCTTTTCGTAGTGGTTATAAATTTATTCATCAACCTAAACATCCTTATGCCAACGGAACTGGCTATGTGCGTGAGCATAGATTGATTATTGAAAAACACATTAAAAGATTTTTGACACCGGGTGAAATTGTCCATCACAAAAATGGGAATACGCTGGATAACCGTATTCAAAATCTTAAAGTAGTAACTAAATCTTGGCACTCCACGCATCATCATAAAATACAAACTAATTGTCTTTGTGGGAAAGACTCTCGGTCTAAAGGGCTTTGCTGGAATCATTATATACAGGGAAGAAAAAAAGGGTTTCATGTAGTTCTTAACCAATTGACCTCGGAAACAAATTAGGATTGCTAATACCAATCATCGCCTCTCCAGTTACTTCATAAACATCCTTTATTCTGCCAAACTGTGATGTTTGTTTAAGTGAATACTTTTCTTTTAATGATTTAACCTTTTCGTCATATTTTAATTTATACCTGTCATGCAAAGTTTCCTTGTCCAACTGCAAGGCAAGGTCAGCAGAAACTCCGTAAGTTAAAACTTCCGGTTCAGGTATTGAAGTTCTATCTTGCGTATCAATCAAATTGGTTGGTTCAGCGTGTCCGGTATAAGAAATATCTCTTTCTGTAACTGTCGCTCCGTTTAAATGCGTAGCGGCGGTTGTTCCCTCCCTACCCCTTAGACACCCTGTAAACGTGGTTGCAGTAGAAGCTGTGGCATAGATAACTTCAGAATCAATAATAAAGCGGTAATAATCTCCTCGATTAAAATTAGTGGTAGAAGCCACCGTAACCGTAGTAGCTGTAGCGGATGAAATAGCCGCTCCTAAAGTGGTGGTGGAAGCGGACGCGGAAGGACGAGGCCAGAATAATAATTGTCCATTCCAGATACAAAAATGAGAAGGGTCGGTTACTGATTCGTCCCTATCCCAATGAAATAGCTTCCATTTCTCAAAATTCACCCAAACTAAAGGCTGGGTATCAAATTGAGTATTGTAGATTTTCTGTACGGTGGAAGGAATATCATAAGCAAACTGGTCAGCTACAGAAGAAAAAGTCCTTTCTACTTCATAAAAAGACCAGAGCGTAATATGAGCTATATCCCGTTGCTTGTCGTTGATAGCGTCATCAATTTGTTGGTCGGTTATTTTAGTTTCATCTTTTTCGTCAATAAATTCTCTGATTTTCCTACGCATAGCTCCCAGAGTTCTTGCGTCCCTTGAAGAAGAGGTACCTGTAATATCATAATTTACCCCGTCCGAATACGAAGAAAATGCGCCTGTAGTTTCATTATTAAAGCGGACAAAACCATAGCCTGTAGTATTAGATTGGTCTTCATAGCGGGTAAATAGGTCATCTACTTGCAAGGGAATAGTGGTTAAAACCGTTGCCCCGCTTGTGGTGTCAGTTGAATTTTGGCTGAATTCAACGCGATTAAAAGCAATTCTATATACAGGCTCTCCCAAAGAATGATTATACCTTAACCCTCCAGCCTGTCCTTCTCGGTCTATTGTCAAAGAAGTAGCTGAAGTTACCGCCGCCGCCATCTGCATAACTTCGGCGTTTTCTGAACCTACTTCACCAATAATCATATAATCATTGTTCGCCCAAGTGTTTGAGCTTGCGCCTGCGGGCGCGAGGTCAGTAGAAACAACTGTCAAAGAAGTATCTGCCGCAGTTGCCGCCGCAGTTAAATAAGTTTTTTCACTATCTCTAACTAACGCCTGATTAAAACATTTTAATAACATAAGAATTAGTCTGCTGAACGATAAGTCCTCCTAATATTAAGTATAGGGGTGATAGGCAAAATTTCCAATTCTGGTTTCAATGTATAAAACCCAGTAGTCGTAGAAGATGAAGAAGACGACGTAGAAGAAGATGTGGTTGAGGTGCTGGTGGAAGTAGAGGTGGTGGAAGAGGTGGTCGAGGAAGTGGTTGTCGAAGAAGTTGAAGTTAAAGTGAATCTAGTTGTGGTCGAAGAGGTAGAAGATGAGGTAGTTGAAGTTGTTGTTGTAGAAGATGAAGTGGAGGTTGATGTTGAGGTGGTTGTTGAGGTTGAAGTCGAAGTGGTTGAAGAAGAAGTGGTAGTGGCAGGAGAGGTGTGGTCAACAGTCAAAAGCGGGTCTTTGGTCGTGCCTGTTTCGTCAGCAGTGAAAACAGATACGCTGATAACCTTTCCTCCAGAAAGACCAGAATCAGGATTATTTGTTCTGTCCGAATCAAATCTTAATCCGAATTTAGACACTCCGGTAAGAGAGATATTACCTCTACCCGTAGCTGTTAAAGTCCAAGTGTTGTATGCTCCCGTAACTATGGCAGTCAGCGCAATGGAATCTGATTGCAGTGTAGTCCCCACGTTAGAGTAATCAGTCGCAGCAATCGTTGTGTTAGAAGCCGGAGAAGAATCCACAATATCCAATCCATTTCCTACATTGGGGTCATTGATAACATTGTTCCCCCAAAGTTTTATAGTTGCTGAATTTATTGTATCTGAATTGCCTAACGCGGAAGTATCAAACAAAAAAATCAAACGACGCATATCATCAAAAGTTGTAGAGCTACTTCCGCCTTCAATCAGCACTTCCATTGTTGTTGAGCTTTCATTTCTATAAAGTCCAGATAAATCATCTGTCCTTATTTCATCCCATGTAGAAAGACCTGCTGGGTTATTCCCTACATGACCGTCAACTGAAGTGGATTCGGGATTAGCATCAGGAAAAAAAGTGGATGTAGTATTTAGAAGCAAGGGGATTTTTAACGCTCCGACACTAACCCCGCCTTTAATTAAATTGGCTCTTTGGATTAGCCAGCGTAAATATCCGTAATGAACTGGATATTCATACCAATTTTCTTTAAGGATGATTTTATGATTGCCGAAATAATGAGTGATTTCAGATAAATCCCGCCATTCATTATTCTGGGTTAAATAATGGATAGGTTTCACGTGAAATTCAGTACGCAGTCCGCCGTTTGGTTTTAAATACGTTTTGGAATTATATGTCCGTCTTTCTTTAAGTTCGTACAAGTCCATATATTAAGGATAATTTATATAAACAAAATCCTGAAGGGTGGAAGAATAAACACGTTTCGTAAACAAACCTCCAAAAGTTACTGATGGTTGCGTTGTGGTCGTAGAAGTGGAGGAAGAAGAAGTTGAGGTCGTAGTAGAAGTTGATGTAGTTGAGGTTGAAGTAGTAGAAACGCCAGCCTGCGTCGTGGTCGAAGAAGAAGTAGTCGAGGAAGATGTTGTGGAAGTCGTTGTTGAGGTTGTTGTACTGGTTGAAGTTGAAGTTGTGGAACTTGTTGTCGAAGAAGTAGTGGATGATGTTGTAGAAGAAGTTGTACTGGAGGTTGTACTAGAAGTTGTTGAAGTGGTGGTAGACGATGTCGTAGTTGAAGTAGAAGTTGATGTTGTGGAAGAAGTTGTAGATGACGTAGTCGAACTGGTCGTTGAACTTGTTGTTGACGAAGTAGTAGATGAGGTCGTTGAAGTCGTAGTGCTTGTTGTGGTTGAAGAAGTTGTACTCGTCGATGTAGAGGTACTGGTAGAAGTAGAAGTGGTAGTTGTAGAGCTTGATGTGGTGCTAGTTGTTGTCGAACTTGTTGTCGTAGAAGATGTGGTTGTCGAAGTGGTAGTAGAACTTGTAGTAGTGGAAGAAGTTGTTGTAGAGCTTGTGGTAGTAGAAGTAGTGGTCGAGGTCGTAGAAGAAGTTGTAGAACTTGAAGTGCTGGTGGAAGTAGAGGTGGTGGAAGAGGTGGTCGAGGAAGTGGTTGTCGAAGAAGTAGTTGAGCTTCCAAATTGAGTTGTAGTTGATGAAGAGGTGGTGGAAGAAGAACTTGTAGTAGTTGAAGTCGAAGTGCTAGTAGAAGTGGTCGTAGTCGAAGAACTTGTGGTTGAACTAGTTGTGGTGGACGAAGAAGAAGTTGAAGTAGTTGTAGTAGATGTTGAGGTTGAAGTTGTTGTGGAAGAAGTTGTAGTAGAACTTGATGTAGAGGTAGTAGAAGTGCTGGTAGATGTTGTAGACGAAGTCGTAGATGAAGTAGTAGTTGAAGAAGTCGAGGTGCTGGTGCTAGTTGATGAACTTGAAGTGGATGTAGTAGTAGTGGACGAACTAGTGCTGGTAGTTGTTGTTGAAGAAGAAGTGGTAGTCGAAGTAGAAGTAGATGAAGTAGTTGTGGAAGAACTAGTAGTCGGCGGACTAGTTGTCGTAGATGAAGAAGAACTTGTTGTGCTGGAAGTTGTGGTTGTCGATGTCGAAGTAGAAGTAGAAGTGCTGGTCGAACTGGTTGTAGTTGAAGATGTGGTAGAAGAAGTTGTGGTAGACGATGTCGTAGTTGAAGACGTAGTTGTAGAACTTGTGGTAGACGATGTCGTAGTTGAAGACGTAGTTGTAGAACTTGTGGTTGTAGTAGTTCCTCCTGAGGCTGTGTATGTAGCGTAGATGGATAATTTGTAACTGTCATAAATAGTGGCATCTGTGGGATTAGTTGGTGTAGTATAATTATTACTATCATCGTATGGTTGGTTTTGTGTGCCAGTGGCATCATAGTAAAATTGGGTCTCTACTGCAGTCGCTACACCACCTAGCCAATAACCTGTGCTAGCGGCAAGAGTGGGTTTAGTAGTATAAGTAGCTGTCCTCCATTGATGAGTCGTGTTTACCGCAACAATACCACCCACGCCATTAGTTAAAATAGTGCCTGAAGAATTAGTAATAACAGCCTTGAGATTTCCCGAACTGGAGTGGTAACCATAATAAGAAATACTATCTAATACCGCACCCCCTGCGTCAGATGGCGATGTCGCAACCAATGCAACAAATTCATTTGCGCCGATATATGCCCCTGAAGATGTACCGCCTATTGAAGTATTCCCAAATGTCGGGTCTACTCTTACTGGATAGGCCGCGCTATCAAGAAAACTCTGTGGAACAGTGACGCTTAACATTCCATTTACATAAGAAAGCTCCGCCCATTCTTCTTTTCCGTTTGCGTCAAATGCTTTTGGGCGATAAATATGAAAAGCTTTGCCGGTGGCATAATTAATGCTTCCTATTTGATGGCTTGCCTTTGTCTTATGATAGACGGCATAAGAGCCATTTACATTAGCCAACCTTCTGGCAATTCCTCCACGCCCGTTATCTCCCCAAGTAGAACCGTCAAGGTCTAAGTTCGCCAAAAAAGGTTGATAAGAAAAGTCTAATTGTTCTGCCCCATCAATCGTGAAATCAAATGTATTAGTGTCGGGTTTGTCTTTCAATACAATTTCAATCTCAAAACCCCCATCTTCCATTCCTTCCCCTTTTTCTAACGGATAAGCGTGCATTTCTTCTTTGATGTCTTTATATTCAATTCGGTTGTTCAGAGAACGCGCTCCTACGGCCTGAATTTTTGCATATTTCATGCCGAGTTGAACCTCGCCGTTCCATTTAGAAAAAACGACTTTTGGTTCGTTTTTTAGAAATTCTATTTTATTAATTCCTCCTTCTGGTAAAGAGGAAATATCCACTTTTTCAAAGCGGTCTACTTTTTCAGAAAAGATATTAAGTCGTTTATCTTCTTTGAAAGTCATTAAATCTGTCCGCTAATTTCTAAAATTGGCACAAAAGGAAAAATCTCTAATTCAGGAATTAGAAAAGGGAACGCCGTCGTAGTTGATGAAGACGAAGATGAAGTTGTAGAAGACGATGTAGATGTTGATGTTGAGGTAGAAGTTGTTGAAGTTGACGTAGAAGTGGACGTTGATGAACTTGTTGTGGTGGACGTTGATGTGCTGGAAGATGTTGTGCTGGTTGAAGTTGAGGTTGAAGTGGTTGAAGAAGTCGTTGAAGATGTGGTTGTTGAAGTCGAAGTAGTTGTAGTAGAAGTTGAAGTGCTGGTCGTGCTGGAAGTGGTTGATGAAGTGGTGGTGGAAGAAGAAGTGGTCGTTGGAGGTTGTGTTGTGGTTGAACTTGATGTGGTTGATGAGGTTGTTGTTGATGAAGTCGTTGTGGAAGATGTTGTCGAGGTTGTAGTTGTAGAAGAGGTAGAAGTGGTGGAAGTGGAAGTAGTGGTTGAAGTGGTGCTGGAAGTAGTCGAAGAAGTTGTGCTTGATGTGGTAGTTGAGGTGGTAGTAGAAGAAGTAGTTGTTGAAGATGAAGTCGTTGTCGCCACAACTTCCGCGACAATTTCCGCCGCGACAATCGTAGGGTTATCAGAAGCAGAAGGAGTCCAAGACATTGTAATCGTCCCGCCAGCAGGTTCAGTAGAAGAAGCGTGTCTGCATTTACCCGTACCCGTTCCCGTAGCTACGTTTCCCCTATCAGTTTGATTAGCCCCCGCCGTTACAGTAATAGCTGGGTCAGCTTCTCGAATAGAATCAATGACTATATTCCCTGAAGTAGTGCTTGCTACGTTTACAGTTTCCGCTTCTGCGGTAGCCGTTCCTCCTATAGGAGAAGTAGTATCCGCACCAGAAAATCTGGTTGCCACCGAAGCCAATTCCCAAGTCGAAGTTTGGGTAACAACCACATCTGCCGTGCCGATAAAAGGACTCGCCTTATACCATAAACTCGTTCTAAAACCCGTAGTGCTTTCTATCGCTAAAGTTAAAGCCGCGCCATTAAAAGTGACGCCCGTTACTGTGTTTCCTCCCACACTAACAACTAACAAGTCGTCACCAGAAACTGTGGTGACTGAATATGTAAGTGTTGTTGACGCGCCGCCAGTTGCGGCACTTGCAGAACCCGTTACTGATAGAGCCGTATATTTATCCTACGATAGATGAATCTACTAAAATGAATTTTCCACCTTTATAGAGAAAGCCTTTTTCTTTCTCTATAATAAGTTTCGCATAATTATGTGCGAGTATAAAGAAATAATCAGGAAGTTGCGATTCGGCTTCTTGCCTAGAAATGACAGGAATATGGTCAACGGGCGTATATTTTCCCTGCTTAGCCGGAGAATCATCCACGAAATAATCAATATGACTTTGGTCTATATTAGCTAGTTTTAGAACAGAAAACCCTTTAGCCGCCGCTCCATATCCCGCAATCTTTTTTCCTTCTGCCTTTAATCCTTCCACTACTCCATAAAGTTTTTTAGCCTCCTCTTGGCAATCTTTTCCATACTGTTTGGCGACTTTTAAAGTGTTAACTCCAATAGTTTCTTCTTCTTCAAAAAGTCCGGAGCACCGCTCTGAAAGATTGCGGTTATCTTTAGCCATGAATACTCTTAAAGAACCGCCCTGCGCTTCGGTTACATAGGCATCAAAAACATTCAAGCCAAACTTAGGGGCATAGTCCACCCAGTTTTTTAAAGAGAAATAAGAAAAGTGGTCATGATAAACAAGAGCATAATTCTTATTCTTAACCATTCCGCCCCAATAATTACACTCCACCCAAAATACGCCATCATCAGCTAAAAGAACCTGCACTCCTCTCATTAAAGAATCCAAGTCATCTATATGAGCGATACAGTTTGCTCCGCCGACTACTTTGGCTTTTCCGTATTCTCTTGCGATATTCTTCGCGTTGTTTTCATTAAATGGAGCAGAAAGAGTGGGTACTCCGTTTTTTAATGCTCTGATTACAACGTTGGTCGAAGGGTCAACACCTAGTTTTATGCAAGGAAAATTCTTCAACATTGTCCCGTCATTTGAACCTATCTCAACCACAAAATCAGAAGGGTTTAAATTTACTGAAAGTTCTTTGGCAAAATCAGTGAAGTATTCGTCAGTGGTCGGCATATCGCCCGTGTAATAAAGATAATCTTGCGCGGTATATATCTCATGCGAATCAATCGGCTTTTTAGTCTGTACCAAAGAACAGTCCCGACACCTTACGACTTCCAAGGGATAGACTGCTTCTGTTTTATCTAAATCCTCTTTTTCAATAAGTGAATTAACTAAAGGATTTAAGCCCATATCCAACACCTTATCGAACTTATTTCCTTTACACATCCTACATACTTTTTTCATAAAATTTTACTTGTTATGTTAATAATTGAACTTGGCAACTTTCTTAAATTCCTGTCATCTGCCTTTCGTTCCTGCCCCATCTCTTCTCGCCATCTATCCTTTTTTACATGAGTGAAGTGAATATATTTCTCATTAAGAACCCGCACTTGCGGTCTGGGATTATCTTTATCCCACAACTTTTCTTCTTCTCGATAAAGCCTCTCTTTACCAAATTTTCCCCGCCACTCTAAATCAAGACTGTTACGAAACAAACGAGCTGAAGGAATACGGCTAGTAGAAACATGGTACTCCTCTTTATTCCAAACAGCCCATGAGGTTAAAGCCAAAGTATCAACTTTAGGATTTCTGATTTCTTTTAAAATTTCATTGATAACTTCTACCGGATAAAGTTCGTCAGAATCTAAAATCCATATCCAGTCTTCGTAAGTTAATTCTAGTTGTTTGTTTCTCGCCTTAACCAAATCATCAGGTTCTCCTACTTCAAATTCCACAACCTCTAACTGCTTGTATGTTTCCTGCAATCTTTTCAGTATTTCCCTTGTCCCGTCTTTAGAACGCGAATCTAAAACGACAATAACCCTATCCACAAATAAAAGAACAGCCAGTAAGCAAATCTCAATAAAATCATCACTATCTCTTGCCAGCATATGTACACAGATACTTTTCATACCTTTTTAAGAAAGATAGAGTCTTGGCTCATAGTAATAATTTCAAGCCCATTCGGAATGTCTGTTTTTTGCACTTCTGTACCGTAATCATGCGAAACAATAATGTCATCTTTCTTCAGATATAACGTAAAGGTTTTTAATTCTTTTGGTTTATTGCCATTATCACAAAATACAATGGTCGTGCCTTGCCTCTGGATTATCTCACCGATTTCTTTTTTAATCTCAAATATATCCGCCTTTTTAAAACACTTATCAAAGTTAAGTTTATTTTTTAGGTGCGCCCTTTTATCAAAGCTCTTCCAATCCAGATTATCATAAGTGTAAAATTCTTTTTTATTTTGTATGCAGTAAAGATAAAGATAAAAACTAAAGTGGCCTTTATATGTGCCGAGTTCAATAATACGTTTAAAATTTGTGCGGGTTAAAAAACGCTCCCAGAATAAAATCTCACCTTCCGATTGCGACATTTCCCGACCTAAGAAAGTTCCTCTAACCATTTGATTACGTCTGTTTTAGTTTCCCAGCCAATAAGACCTTTTATTTTTTCTACAGAAGCAAGATGCCGCTCAACTTCGTAAGTCCTTTTAGGAATCCAAACCACTTCCGCGCCAATCGCTTTTACAATGTCCTCCATTGTATTGAATTTGCCAGAAGCCACATTCAAGATTTCCCCCTTTCCCGTATTTTCCGACTCTATCGCCATAACCAGAGCTTCGGCCAAATCTCCGGCATAAACAAAATCTCTTTGTCCCGATTTAAAGGTGGACTGTGCGGTAGTTTCCGTCAGAGTAACTGGCCTATCTTCTTTCTTGGCTTTTATAAAGGCGGCCAAAGCCGTGTCATCTCTTTGAAATTCTCCGAACACCTGAAAGAAGCGAAAGATAGTCGTAGGCAGTCCATAGACTTTTGAATACATCTTACAGGCGTGTTCAATAGATAATTTCTGCCAAGAGTATGGCTCGATTGGGTCTGCAGTCATCGTCTCTTTCCAAGGCGTAGGATTATTGCCGTATAAAGAAGCAGTAGAAGGGAACAAGAACTTTTTAATTCCGGCTTCTTTAGCAAGTTCGAGCATATGAATAGACATATCTATATTTTGTCTGGTTGATTCTTCAGGATGTCTTTGACAATCAGGTATATTGGTTCTCCATGCAAAATGCACAACAAAGTCGCAGCCCATCATATCCCTATAATTCAGGTCATTTACATCAGCCTGAATAAATAAATTCGGCTTATTATGCCCTTTAGGAATTGGCCTTTTGTCTACGCCTTTTATAAAGTAGCCTTTGTCCTGTACGACTTTAATAAAATGATGACCTAAAAATCCCGAAACTCCTGTGCAAAGAATTTTCTTCATACAAAAATATAAATAATAATTACGCCAATAACTATCCAACTAATCGGATTAAGCAATAAAAACACCAGAATTCCCGACAAAATTTCATCCCAAAAATACTTAATAAATTTCATAATTGATTGCCCGCACTTTTCTGCGTGCCGTGATAAACATTACGCCGATAATTCCCATAACTAAAATCGACTTTCTCGCCGTTTAATAAAGTACGCTCTACTTTAATTCCTTTACGCCAGTCCACCCCTTTGCGATAACCCAAATGCGTTACCATGTCTGTCGGAGGAATAATCACCAAATAACCCGCACGCACCATTGAACGATGCCAGACCGAGCCACCCACCCTATGTTGAGGCATCTCGCCGATAGTTTTAAAATCGTCGTACTTCATAATCATGCAGTTTGAGCCTGCCAAAGAATTTATCCGCGCGTCCTCCAATACTTCTTTATTAAAATTCGGCCTGTCTTTATCAGGTGTAATATATGGCGCGGCTATCAATTTTCTGTCGGAATATTTCTCCAAAAGATTTACACAAGAAGAAAGCCAGCCCTTATGATAGCGAATATCGTTACAAGTAAAACAGAGATAGTCGCCCGTAGCGATTCTTGCAAACTGATTCCACGCGAACGCAAAGGACATATTTTCCCGATAGCGAATCAGGGTTGAAATAGTACCGTCCCGCACCTTATCTAAAAGCCAGTTAGAATCATCAGGATTCCCGCCATTATCCATCACGATTATTTCCGCAGGATAATCCGTATTTTCTTTTAATGACAGAATAGACTCTTTCATCTGCTCACTTCTTGAAACGCCGTCGTCCGTATTCTGCTGTGCGTAGTGAACGATTCCGATGCTACAATATTTGGTATTCATAATGAAAATTTAAAATGCCATGCCCTGAATGAATATGCGTATCTTTGGCATTATTCCGATAAATTCTCCTATTCGGTAAAGACAAACCCCTAGTCATGCCCGGCTCTCCTTCATCTCCCACTACCGCCCAGAACAAATTAACCGTACTGGTTTTTACGCTCAGTTTTTTTAATTTTGCCATCCAGTCGTAGCCCATCCATCCGTAGTTCCCGCAAAGTTGTTCATCTTGTCCTTTAGTTTTTAAATACACTTCTCGACGCATCATAGTTACCATTACATTCGTTCCCCAACCCTTTATTGCAGTCCATTCTTCCATTGGTTTTGCCATCACTTCATCAATATTTACAACACTTCTTCTAAATCCGATACGCAAAACTTCCGGATGTTCTTCCAAAACCTGCAAAGCATTTTCATAAGCAGTCCGATAGGGGATATGGTCAGTATCTTGCAGAACAAAAACATCGCCAGTCGATAAGTAAAAACCCAAGTTGCACGCCCCGTTATAATTCCATAAAATATCTTCTTCCACGCGCGCGTAAATAATTCCCCTTCCTTTTGGCAACATCTCTTTTAATATCGGGTCGCCCCCGTCATTAACCACGATAATTTCATCAGGAACTCTGGTGGATTTCAAAGTTTCCTCTACAGCTCTAACAGTTAAAGGATGCCTACGGTAGGCGGGGATAATTGTTGATAGTTTCACGTTCTTGCTTGCTCAAATGTTTGAAATAAATCCTGCGAAGCACTCGACATGGTACTTCCTTATAGCCCAAATACTTGGCTGCCAAATATCTATGTCCGCCCTGAAAGCCTTTAAAATGTCCGTCCTTCTCATCTTCCACGATTAAAGATTCCCGCAAGCCCCGTTTTTGTATATCCTCTTTCAAGCGTTTAAATTCCTCGCCCTTAACGTCATAGGTTCTCGCCTGCTTTAAGATAGATTCTTCATCCCATCCGATAATCTTGTTTATCGGGATAAATTCAACAGGCAAATCATTTAGGTAAGGATAGCGAATATCATGCTTTTGTTTTTTGCATATCCAAAGATAATGCGGTTTTTCAGGAATATCAGACGCGCCCAAATACTCCACACTATCAAAATAAATATGCTTGGTTACCAAGTCTATATGCGCTTTATTCTTCTCGCCGTGATTTGATTCAAAGATTAAAGTATATTGTATTTTGTCGTCTAGCCAATCTAAGAACGCTTCCTTATCTTTTAAGTGCGTAATTACGGATAGCAAAAATACCACCTCGAATTTAGGACAAAATCTTTTAAACTCTTTGGCTTCCAAATCAGACTGCCAGAATTCTGCTTTTAATCCCTGTTCTTTAGCCAACTCTCTTGCCCCTAGAATAGCGTCTGACCTATCCACGCCTACCGCGCGTCTTGCCCCATTCTTTAACGCCTCTCTTACAAAGTAACCGTTATTACAGCCCAAATCCAAAACGCTTCTTTTGTTGCAAAGGTCGTACATATTGAGCATGGAAAGACGCTTATCAGTTCTAGGAGCAAGCCTGTCATTCAAAAGCCCTTCAGGGTTTTGGTATGAAGATAGTTTGGTTAAATCAGTCATATCTTCTGAGCAACGCACATGTAGCCAATAACTCCGGGCTGATAAACAACTTTTGATTCTTTCCGCATGGCTTTTTCCAACGTATCGTCTACTGCAAAACGAGGTTGTATATTTATAACTTTAAATCCGGTTTCTTCTAAAATCTTCCTAAGACCGTCTGAAGTTAATCGAATACAATCAAAGCCAATGTGATGAGGAAATAAAAAATTAGAGGAAATGTATAATAAGCCACCCGGCTTTAAGCACAACTCTATATTTTTAAATGCCTGAACCGGATTCCATAAGTGGTCAACAACTTCAATCAAAAAAGCATTATCGAACTCATCATAGACTTTTAGAGGATAATTAAAATCCCAAACGAAATGAGTCTCAATACTCTTACGCCTTGGTTTAATATCCGCAATCACATATTTATTTACATCCCACGCTTTAGTCCTTCCTTTTACTGGCATGAACAAACCGCCAATATCAATTACCGAACCTTTGACTTCAATAGTCTTTAACCATAACTCTATTTGACGACGTGAATTGGAGGCCATCTTAAATCAGTTGTTTGAATAATCGGATAAACTTCCATGTCAGAATCAATGATTCTTTGCAGTCTTAAAGTATCTCTAGTATTCCAATAATGCAGATGAACCTGATACCAGTCGCGCGTATCGCCACGCGAATTGAATTGGATTCCCAATTTGTCGCATACTTTCACGCCCCATTCTGGAAAATACATTCTCCCGTTCGGAACGTACCAATGCGTAACCTGAACATCAAATGTCTTCTCTATTTTCTCTCTCGCGTGCGCTAGTACTCCATATCCTTCATTTTCAGTCATAGCGTGCGGGTAGGCATGATTCCAGCCATGTAATTCTATCTTGTAGCGGTGCTTACGTTCTTTGATGTATTCGACCCATTCAGGATATGCGTCTATACCTTCCGCCAATACCGATAAAATACAGTGCAAATTATTTTCCTCGTAAATCTTATCGGTATGATAAAACCATTCTTCAAACGTGCGCATGCGCAGACAATTCTTCATTGACCCTGTTATCGGATTCACTATCAGCACGTCGTCGTTTCGCAATATCCAAGGCTTCTTTTTGTTTTCTAACATAAGTTTCTTTTCCATAACCCTCATTCTCGACCCCTAGCCATCTATTCGCAGGAACAAACAAGCCAGCTTTTTCGATTGGTTGATAATTAGGTTTTCTCTTTTTCAAAATTTTGTTCAGCAATACTTTTGTTTCCACTCCGTTTATTTTCAAAGAATTATTCAGATTAAAAGCAAACTCAATAATGCGTTTATCCAAAAAAGGACATCTATTTTCAATCCCAAAAGCTGAAGACATCCTATCGCCCATTCTTAAAAGCTCTCTTAGGTTGCCGTTGAATTCCTCCCACCCCGAATCATTCACGCTTTTCGCGGGTTCAAACATCTTAGAGTAAGAAGGATATTTCATCCGCGCCCAATAGTTAAAGTTAGGAAGAACGTAACGGATATAGCCACCGAATAGCTCATCCGCACCTTCACCGGACAAAATTACCTTTACCTTTTTAGAGGCTTCTTCGGCTAGTTTCCACAGAGCATAGGCCGAGAAGTGAGAAATTGGATAGTCTAGGTGCCAAGCTATTTTTGGCAGTAATTCCAAGAACTCATCCTTACTGCCATCTTTGTAAGTAAAAGTGTATTCAAAATTATGGAAAGTTGAAATCAAGGTAGAATCCACTCCGCCAGAAAGATAAAGACCGTAAGGGACGTCAGAACGCGTACGAAGTTTTATTGAATCGTCTAATAAAAACTCCAATTCCTCTGCGGCCTCTTTTAGGATTAACTTCCTATGTTTAGGAGTCCAATACTTTTTAATGGAAATATGGTTAGTAGGAATGTCGTATATCAGATAATGAGCAGGTTTTAATTCTTCACAATCCCAATTAAGCGCCTTAGCTTCAGAAGCAAAGGCAAAGTTTTTACGCCTAAAATATAACGGCTTCTCTCCAGCTATATCACGAGCAAGAAAGATATTGTTACCATCATAAATAGCAAAAGCAAACATCCCGTTAAATTTATCTAAACACTTAATCCCCCATTCTTTATAGGATTGGAGTAAAACCTCCGCGTCGGAATTTGTTAAAAAAACGTGTCCTAAATCTTGGAGTTCTCCTCTAAGCTCCAAATAATTGAAAATCTCGCCGTTAAAAGAAAGAACCAGACCGTCTTGCTGCAAAGGAAAAGTATAGTCCCCGATGATTTTAAGCCGACCCATGCCGATACAATACCTCTCGTCATAAAAAAAATTCTCCCCGTTAGGAGAACGATGCCCCATTATCTGAAGCATTTTTTCTACGTCTTCCGGGTTTTTAGCTCCCGAACCCGCAATACTGCACATGATTTGATTATAGACCTCTTTTATTTAAAAGACGTAATCTTTTATACACAGCATCTTCAGAGCCATTATAATAATAACTTTTTTTTCTTTCTTCACAAAATTTCTTTAATAATAGAACTTGCTGCCCCTTTACTATAAATTTGTCCAAAGGTAGATTGTTTAATAAATCTAAAACAGCGCTTACTCCTAGAAATCTCAAAATGTGTCTTTTTTTATGCTTAGAATTTTTCTCTCTACAAGTGTCAACCCTAGTTTTAGGGAATGTTTTATTTATAAAATAAATAAATTCTTTACATGTTCCAGTTATATCTATTCTTGGTCTATAAACAAATGATTTATAGGAATAAACCTTACCTTTATATTTAGAATGAGCCTTATGGCGAGAAATACCAACATAACCCTCACCCTCTATGATTCCTATTATATACCCCTGAATAAATGGAGACATTCTCATATGTTCTATTCTACCACACTAAAACACATACTTAAATAATAGAAAAACTCCCCCTAAAGCACAAGGAAACTTTATTAACAGGGGAGTTTTTTTGCTTCTGATTTTGTTTACTAAGCCGTAGTCGTCGAAGACGACGTTGTCGTGCTTGAAGTCGTAGAAGTCGAAGTAGACGTACTGGTAGTAGACGAAGACGAAGAAGTAGAACTTGAAGTCGTCGAAGTTGAGGTTGTCGTACTTGTACTTGTACTTGTCGAGGTTGTCGTCGAAGTCGAGGTACTGGTCGAAGTCGTCGTTGTGGACGAAGAAGTCGAGGTAGTCGTCGAAGTCGAGGTTGACGAACTTGAAGTCGAAGTCGAACTTGAGGAAGTTGATGTTGTTGAAGTCGAAGTTGACGAACTTGAAGTCGTAGACGACGAACTTGAAGTTGAAGTTGATGTCGATGAAGACGATGTGGTAGTGCTGGTGGAAGAAGAAGTGGTTGTAGAAGACGTACTGGTAGAAGTTGATGAAGAAGTCGTAGTAAACGAAAAGTTAGAAGCGGTGAGTTGTGTAAATGCAAATTCTGCCATATTTTCTAAGCGTATTCCGTTACTACAACTTTCATACCTCCAGCAGTCGAGCCTGCCTTAGCCTGAAACCTTCCCCAAAGCATAACATCATCAGAAAGCGGTTCTGTCCAAACAGTATTTGCAGGTATTATTTTAGCGTCATGCGCGTTATACGCGGGAACAGTCGTAGCGAAGGTATCGCCATTTATTGCTCTCGAAGTATAAGTTAATGCAAGTGCGCCAGGGCCTCTTGCTTGAAGCGAAATCCATTGTCTTTGTTCAAGATTGGTTCTCGTTACCACTCCTCCAAGTTGACTTGAAGTAAGTTGTGTCCAAGCTCCAGGCCCTACCTTACAAATACCATTACGGACATTTCTTGCAATTTGATTGCCATAAAAACCGGCCATTTGGTATTTAAGTTATATACCGAATTATTCCTCGACTTTGGTTTCACCCTTTGCTACAAAATCGTCGTATAGTTTCATCTCGCCTATAAAACCTTTAAAGGGATAAGAAGTGATTACTTTTTGCACCACGTCTTTATCCCCGAACATTTTGTATAGTGCGATGCGCCTTTCTGGAGAGTCATAGACATTTAATTGCCCAATAAGGCCAGCAAGACGGGAAGTTGAACCTTCTTTGGTGTACATCTGCTCCACTTCTTTCTTGGTCGCTTTCTTAATTGTTTCATCCACAATCATCTTGGTCGAAAGATGTTTGGCTAAATGAAAGGCCACGAATTTAGCGAAAGATTTAGTCTCGCCAGCTTTTATCGTATACGGCTCTCCGTTGTAGTTATGAGTAAAATCCTCCGTAGAGGGGTTTGTTAATGATATTGCGTCTAATTCAGCCATAGTTCTTGAATTGCTTAATCGCTCCGCGTGGCTTGATAATTATTTGCCCCACAGAACTTTTAGCTGTTTAGTTGTTAATCGATGTTCAATTTGACCGCGCCATTCTCGGAAGCAGCAATACCTGTTAAGGCATAACCGAAAGCGGGAACTGCGCCAGTGTGCGCTCTTAACGCGCCAGTTACGGAAGAAGAACGCATTACCGTTGCTCCAACTGTAATTGCGCCAGCCGCGTCATTCAGCACATTGGCGATACCGCCAGTCTGAATCCAACCATATTGATTTGCCGTAATATCGTTGACCGCAACTCCAACAGGAACGCCTGAAGAAGTTGTAGGATGAGCGATTACGCCCTCGTAGATATTGGGAACTAAATCAATCCGAGAAGTTGTCGTCAGGGCAACCTGCACTGGGTCTTCAAGAGTCAAAGTTACCGCCGCAGCAGTTGAGGCTGGATGAGATTTAATCTTAAAGGCCTGACCGATTCCAGGAGTAACTGTTACAAGAACATATCCTCCCGCGTATTGGTTCGCTGTAACTGTTATCGCGGAAGTGGTTATTGTGGTCGCGCCAATGGCTGTTGCCGTAGGCGTTAAGTCTTGTTCGCCAGTATCTTCAGCGATTGACTGCAAAAGATTTCCAGCAACTAAAGCCGTGCCTCCAGCGCGCACATAACGAAACGAACGTCCGTCCGGAGTAACCAACTTCTGTCCGAGGTTATGTGTTGGATTTGCCTCATCCACTACTGGAGGAAGCCCACCGAAAATAACTGATTCACCTGTGTAAGTAGACATAAGATTAAGAAGTTACGCCAGTTCTGCGCGCCATTGTCCTTGGGGAATCACCGACTATTTGCCCTGCGAAGAGCAAGTGCTTTTTGTTACTCCAAAGATTCTTGTGTTAATTCAAAATTACATTTAGGACAAAAGATGGGAACACCATGATATTTATATCTACCGCCTTGAAGCATCAACTGGAGATTGTCTGGATGATTATTTGTTTTATCTCCATCTATGTGATGCACCACTTCGTCTTTTTTTAACGCCCTTCCAATCTTTTCCGACATCACCGCCCTATGTTCTAAAACATATCCTCTGCTGTTGGCGTTCGGATGTTCAGGCTTATAAAGATACCAATATCTATTCTTCCAAAGTTTTCTACCGCCTTTCCAGTTAAAACTATGTCCGCCAGTTCTCTTATTTCTTCCTACTTCTAACGCCTTCAATCTCTTTCTGAAAGGTATTTTAAGATATTCAAAGTGGTATCGGATGGTCGAGTAGTTTATTTTCAGAAACTTCTCGATTTCATGGAGAGACATTTCTTTATCCCAATATAATTTATGAAGGAACTTTTTTCTTTGGGGCTTGGCCATTTCTGCCAAGCTCTTAACATTTCTGTTAAGGTCGGACTGTCGCTTAGGCAAACGCGAACGCGTAGCCTTCCTCTCGTTCAGTCTCTGCAACTGCTTGCGCTTGTTGTGGGTTGTCATACCAACCATAATAGCATACGCCTTGGAAGGCTTCAACTATTCTGGTTAGGACAGAGTTTCCCAAATTAATTAGAGAGGATTTAATGTCGGCCATTTTGCTCTTCAGGTAAAAACCGACAATAGCATTTTGATTTTGTGATTTTTTCCAACCTGTCCAAGCAAAGCCTTCCTTAGAAGCCTCCACCATCTCGCCTGTGTAGTCGAGTTGGTAAAGATTCAAGTGATTTTCATTTAAGGTGAAAATGTTTCCAGCTGTGCATTTTTCATCGGCGATTATCGGAACGCCCCTGTAGTAAAGGGAGTTCACGCCGTAGTGGACTCTAGTTCCGGCACCTTCAGTTTGTCCCGTTGGGGAACCTACTGGAAGCACCTGGCCGTAGTTTACGTTTACGGTTGGAGTAACCAATCTTTCAATAATCGAGAATACCGCAGGCGTTGTGATTACCAATGTTGGTGAATCAGAACCCCTCTGGGCGGCGTCAAAATCCGTCGCAAGGTTAGCGAAACCTAAAGCACCAGATTGTGCGGTCAAGGTTGAGCGCAAATTGGTGTAAGTGTTTCTTGATAAGCCCTGCCATGTGGCGGCGTTTGTAGCCAATTTTGTTACCCTTATAAGGGGATAGGTCATTTCTGCCTATCTCTGCATATCTCTATGCAGGTCGGACTATATCATATCGCTAAAGCGATTTTGGCATATAGTCTCTGAGGATAACCGAAAAATCTATTGTTTTTTTGTTGAGAGTATGCAACCTACAATGGCACCTTCTACAAAGAGTAATTCCATTGTTTACTTTAAATCTTAATTTTGGAAAAGTCTTCCAAATTTTTATATGGTGGGCGACAATCATTCTTCCTTTGAATTTACAGATTTTACATTCCCAACCATCTCTTTTATATACTTCGCTCCGCCAATTTCTGTATTCGGGCAGGATATCTCTTTGGTCGCGTGATACACCGCCATTCCATTTTGGATTTCTTTTCCCTGTAAAAGCCCATTTCGCTCTACATCGATGAGAACAAAACTTTGCTTTATTCTCTCGATATTTCTGAATAAAAAAATCTTTCTTACAGGTAAGACAATGTTTTAACTGTAATCCTCCGCTCCAACGAACATTTCCTTTTCCTTTAAATTTTTTAGATACAGTCCTTATCCACCAATTCCGATGACAGACTATATTACAAAAGAAATGTTTATTAGGCTTTCTTCCAGAATAAGATTTTCTTTTCCAATTAGGAATATGGATTTTTTTATTACAATTTCCACATTTGTCCATATCCTAATTCTCTCACAAGTCGCAATATATTTCAAGGTTCTTTCCTGCTGATTGACTCTATTTGTTAGATTTTTACCATTTCTGGTACTAACAACTTAACGAGTTGTTCCAGCATATAGCCAAATTTTTTGACGACACAACTTAAACGTCCATCGTCAATGTGATAAACCAAACCTGATATGTCCTTCGAAGCATTCCCTGTTCCGTCGAGGTAGAGGTCTTCCCCTAGCTTTTCCGAGAGTGAACGAGCTGTGTCCGAAAATTCTTCAGCAACTAGATTTAAAAAGGCTTCTGGCCCTTTATTAGTTGCTAACTGAATTCCCGAAAACACAACCGGCCAGTAGTATTCTGACGGGTCGATTGTCGCTCTCTGCCTGACATCTTCCTGTGTAGTCGAAAGTTGGTCAAAGCCGGAGAAAGAGCCACCTTGGTTGCGTTCAGAAACGGTCAATGAAATGACCATTCTGTGTCCGCCAGTCCAAGGGCGAGCTTTTCCTCTTAAACGATTGAACAGGATATTGCCTTCAAATACGTTATCAACCGCTTTAGGGAAAAACTTTTCCCGTGTAGTGGTTGTAACAAAATTACCAGCAGCAATAGCCATAAATTTGTTTCGAGAAGTTAATTGTGAATAAAACTATTTTTTACTATTACGCATTTCTGAAATAGCTTCTTGGGCGAGTTGCCACATAGTTTTATCTTTTACGTCGGTTTCCTTTTTAGGGGTCGCCTCTACGTTTGGAGAAGCACGCCTAGAAGTAGGCATACGAGGTTTAGGTTTTTCAATCCCAAATTCTTGTTGCTTTTTTGCTATTTTAATAGCAGTAGTTACTATTTTTTCTGGAGGCAAACCCGAAAGTTCGTCTTCATATTCCTCAATAATATCGAGAACCGAAGATTCTTTAACATCTGGATTATCTTCCAGCGTTTTATTTAAAGTATCTTCAAATTCAGTAACCGCTTTATCTTCTTCTTGTTTCTCCTTAGATAAAACCTCCTTAATGACGTTTTCAATATAAGACTTTGCAGCCTTTTCTTTATCGTCTTGTGGCGTTTCGTCTTCAGTCGGCTTTTCAGTTGGTGCGCTAATACTTTGAGCTTGTTTCAGCTTAAAGTATTTGTCCCGCCATCTCTCATCTTTTTTGTCAGGAGTTTTGGTCTCTCCCTCACCTGCTTCTTCTTTTTTTTCAGCGGGCTTTTCTTCTTCTTTAGAAGCGGGTGGTGTTTCCTCTTTTGATTCAGCTTCTGCAGGAGTTTCAGTTGTTTCCTCTGGCTCAAACTCCTCGGCCTCATCAATACCGTCTAATAAATTCTCACTATTATTTTCATTTGGCATTGTGGTTTGCCCTCGTTCTATTTAAAGAACGGAGTATTAAAATTATTAAAAAGACTTTTGTAAAAACTATTTCTTAGCTTTTTTACGACGTTTAGCGATGACTTTTTTCATCGCCATTTTATTTTTCATCTCTTTCTCCGACATATGTTTCCCATGTTCCATAAATTTATTTTTTATAGCCGTACTTACGCGCTTGATGCAAGGCAATAGCAATCTTTTGTTTTCTTGAACGCTTCTTCTTAGAGCTTTTAAGCTCGTGCATTATTTTCCCAACATCTGCGGTTTTTGGTAACGGCATTGTCTTTATTATCTACATCTTTGGTATTCCTGGCAAGGAAGGAGCAGAGCCTCCTAGTCCTGCCGTCGACCTTTGTAAAACATTTTGTGGCGTTTCTACCCCACGTCCAGTCTCGCCCATTGGCGTTTCCTTTTGCGTAGCTTCTCCGCCTCCACCACCTCCTTTCATAGCCCCAGTCAACATTTGAATTTTACCCTGTTCTCTAATTTCAGCTATTTTAGCCATAGTTTCTTGGGTTAATTGCCCTGTTTTCCAAGCCAAAAGTCTTTCAGCCGCTTTCACTGGGTTTGCGAATTTAAGTCTTTCAAATAGAGTAGTGGGGTCTAAAGCTCCTAATTGCCATAACTGCACAGCTTCAGTTCTTAATGAAACCTCATCCATCGGCAAAGTAACCCCCGACTTAACCTCAATCTCAATATGGTCTTCAATATCATCCCGGTTCATTTTAATGAACTCAATCGCGCCGTCTTCACCCAAAATCTTAATTACATGAGACTCGGTGTAATAGAGTTTCATTAACTGAACAAGACCATTGGCTAGACGATATACTCCGCGATTCAAACATCGGGTTATTAAGTCAACTCTAGTAAAGTCTTGCTGTCTTGAAAGAATGTCCTGACCTAAAGTTTTAGCATTGGCAGCTCCTCTGGTCGCGGAATGAACGCCCATAATATTGTCAAAGG
>C687J35021_10000615_pt1 | contig 28105 bp, 38 predicted proteins | sample RifCSPhighO2_12_FD_35021 | JGI IMG/M metagenome (IMG submission 35021) | reverse complement strand
GGGTGAAGGCGTGGCGGGGTTGACTGATCTCGGCCAGTGGCGGGACCGGCTGTTACAGAGTTATCAGGAAACCGGCGTGGTGGATGATGCCGAACTGACGCGGTTCGCGCTGGAGTACGAGGCGCAGTTGGCCCGGCGCGAACGGCTGAAACGACACCGATGATCGTTATGTTGCTCACCGTGGGTCTGGTGGTGTTGGGGCTGGTAGCCTGTGTTGTTATCTGGATGATCTGGGATGATCGTTGCTTCGAAGATCGCGAGTTGCGTAGGAAGTTCATGCTGTGTAGTCAGGACCTAAATGATGTTCAACTGAAAAACCTGTTTCTGCGAAGGGAGCTTGAGATGAGCAAAAAGAAAGAATGGTATTGTAATCTGGTCGAAATCAACCGCCGGTGCTGCCAGATTGAAGGCGGCCAGGTCCAGGTGGACGCCCAAGAAGGCGCCAGCTACCTGGCTGCGCTGGGCCAGTTGCTGCGGTCCTTGCCCAGCGATGAAGCCGCGGCTCTGTTGGCCACGATTGCCCGGGCCGGAAAATAACGGCTGGGGCTGATGCAGACTCCCCGATCTTCCACGACCGAATGGTTGCTGGCGTTGCTGGTTTTGGCTCTGCTGCTGATCGGATCCATCTGGTGGTTGGCGAATCTGATAAAAAGATTCTTCGACAAATTTGAATCAGCTTGGTGAACCCGAAACATAAGTCATCAGCCCCAGCCCTCGGGGTGGGAGTCTTGGCACCGGCCCGCCGGCTGGTGACCGAAGTTTCCGCCGCCGCGACCTTTGTGCCCAATGGCGCCCAAGAACGCTTTATTAAAATGTTCGCCGAAGGCGGGTACTTCGATATGGTCGCATCCTTCGCCAATGGGTCAGGCAAGACTTGTTTGCTGGCGAACCTGTTATGGAACATCGTGGATGGTCCCCAAAACCAGTGGTTCGATTATCCACTGTTCCGTGATTGGCCGTATCCGCGGCATCTGCGGTTGGCGGTGAATGCCGAACAGATCAAACCCTATTCCGGCGCCGTCTGGCAGGCCATTCATCAATGGTGGCCAAAAAAGCAGTATACCACCCGCAACCAGGGATTCACGCATCCCGCGTTGTATGTGATGGGCAAAAAAGGGTTTCTGATTGACGTGGTTACGTTCGGTCAACCGGCGCAGAACTGGGAATCAGTGACTCTCGGCGGGTTGTTCTCCGATGAGGAACCCCCCCGCAATGTTTGGCTGCCCAGCGCGGCCCGGTTCCGATTCGGCGGCAAACGGGCGATCTTCGCCACGCTTCTTTTCGACAGCGTTTGGGTGTACGAAGAATTGATGAAGCAACCCACCACCGGCTGGTTTTACGCCGACATCGAAGCGAACTGTCTGACGCACGGCATCCGCGGCCGGCTCAAACACGAACATGTTGCCCAAATGATTGCGGCGTATCCCGCCGATGAACGCGCCGCCCGCGAAACCGGCGTGCCAGTGCATCTGGCCCGGCGCGTGTTCCATTTCAATGAACGGCATCTGACTAGCCTGGCCAGGGTGCCCGCTGAAGGTGAAACCTTATTGGTGGTCGATCCGCATCAGTTGCGGCCGTGGGTGATTGTCGTTGGCCGCCGGGCGCTCGATGGGAATTGGTATATCATCGGTGAATGGCCGACTGAGGATTACCACCAGATTGACACTGGCCGAAATACCCTGGCGGATTATGCCGCCGTCATCGAAGCTTGCCGGGAACAGTTCAATGTCGGCACCATGCTGATCGACACCAAATTTGCGCATCAACGCATTGTCGAGGATTTCGACGTGACCACGTTGCGCGATAAACTTCTGAACGTGTACGGTCTCCAGTTCGACGCCGGCGACGTCCGCGTGACCGGCGAGCTTGGCGGAATCAATGTGCTGAAAGACTTGCTAGGTTCGGAAAACCAGCCACCGCGGTTTTTTGTGGCGGACAATTGCCGCAACACGATTCACCAACTGAAAAATCTGACCCGCACAAAAGAGGTCTTGCAAAGCGGGGAAGCGAAGTTGGATACGCGCTATCTGGATTATCCGCGTGGTTGCATGTACCTGGTCATGCACGATCCGTATTACCGGGCGAAAACCTTCATACTCAGCCAAGCCCAACGCGACCGGTCGAGTTTGCAAGCCATTGCCGAAAAGACCGGCCGCGAGGACTTGCTGGCTTTGTGCTATGATGAGCCGGGTGCGGACCTGATTGTTGATGAAGTTTCGGGAGAATTGATTGATGTTTGAAGATTGTCAATTGCAGGGAGGAGAAACGGTGACTCGCCAGCCTCATAAACTGGAGATAGTGGGTTCAATTCCCACCCCTGCTAAAACTATGAAAGAATCAATGGACACTGTGAGTCTGGGCTACATCGCTGGACTATTCGATGGAGAAGGTCATACTCGTATCGTTTCTCGAAAGTCCTCTAAGAATGGTGTTAAGTATCTCACAGCATTTGTAATCATTTCGAACACAGACAGACGATGTCTTGACTATGTTCGTGGTGCACTTGGATATGGATGGGTTGGTAGCAATGGTAAAGCGAAAACACATCGAAGTAACCGATCGCTCAAAGAGGGTATGAAATTCCAAGTGACAAACGCGAAGGCAATCCATTTTCTGCGATTAATCCGACCGCACGTCAAAATCAAGGGCGAACAGATCGACGCAGTATTGTTGAACCGACACAACGGAATAGCCTGACAACTACTATCAAGCTGGAAAATCATGCCCACCCTCCCACAAGCTCAGAAGTTGGAAGCGGCTCGCGAGTTGGATATTCCGACGACCGAGCTTGACGATTATCTGGAGGAGATGAACGGCAAGATCGCCGCCACCATCACTGATACCGAGGAAGCCCGCGGCCAGGAAGTCATCAGCTACAATTTGCGCAAAGGCATGTACGCTCGGCCCTGGGGACATTTACCGTTTGCTGGCGCCGCTGACATCCGGTTCCGGCTGGCCGAAATCCAGATTCGTAAATACCGGCCCGCGTTCGTCATGGCGTTGTATTCTAGTCCGTTGATTGTCCGGGTGCTACCGTATCAGGCCCGCGAGAAATCGGCCAGCGCGACCAAGCTTGAGCATTACTACAACTTTTTTTTCCGGGTCAAAGATCAGCGGTTCATTCCCACCATTGCGGCTGCCGTCTCAAAGTTTCTGACGGCGGGCCGGTGCATCGTGAAGATCACCCATGAACTGCGCCGGGAACCCGTGACGGCCACGTATCCGCTGGAACAAATCCAACAGACGATCACCAGTTTGCACATGCAGTCAATGCAGGCGCAGGCGCAAAGCGGCCAGGAAGCCAAGCCGTTGACGGATCGGCAACTCAAGGAACTCACCGCGATGGCTTACGGCTGGGATGCTGACGATCCGATTTACTCGAAACGATTGGATGATGTGCTCTCTCAGGTCCGGGCCAAGAAAGAAGTCATCACCATTGTCGAGGATCGGATTGTTCGCAACCAACCGGTCATCACCAACATTGCCCGGTTATCGGATGTGATCTTCCCGACCGATACCGCTTGGCTAGCCGATGCGGAATGGATTGCCCACGAGATGCTGTTCAGTGAACGGGAACTGCGATTGGCCGCCAAAGAGAACGGCGGTAAGTACGATCATGTCGAGGACATCATTGATGCGGTCAGTGCCGCCCGGCGCGAACCCGCCACCACAGCGGACATCAATCAGGCCCGCGATTATCGGGAAGGCATCAGTATCGGGGCCGAACAATCCCGGCCCATTCGAGTCCGGGAACTGTACTGCTGGTTACCGCGCAAACTGGTCCGGCGAATGCGTGGCAAAGTCAAAGGTGATGAGGAAGTCGCTGTTCGTTCGGTTTTGACCTACTGCCCGGATGTGCCCGGTGAGGATGGCGTATTGCGGGTGATGGAGTTCCCCTACGATCATGGGACGTGGCCGTTCGAGCTGCACTGTTTCAATTTCGATGAGGAACGGGCCTACAGTGGCGAAGGTTTGCCGCGCCTATTGGAAAGCGTCAGCCGGGAATTTGACATCACCCGCAATGCCGCGATCAACCGGTTGTTTTTGACGTTGTCACCGCCGGTCTTGATTTGGGACAAAGCTGGTATCAGTCCGCAAGCGCACCGTCAGGTTGCCCAAGCGCACCTGACCAAGGTGCCGCCCGCCCAGGCGATGTTCGTGCCCGAGTATCCGAATCTGGTCGCCGGTATGAACCTGGAAGCCGGCGCATTGATGCAATGGGCCGATCAGATTGCGGGAGTGCCTAACATCGCCGGGCTGGGGGGGTATGCCGTGCCGCCCACCGCCGCCCAGGTAGATGCACTGGTCTCCCCCGCCAACGCGATCCTGCAATACGAACTGCTGATGTTCCATCAATTCCTCAGTCGCATCTTCAAGCACGTCCACGAACTGACCAAGCAATACGGATTCGTGTTTCAAAAGGAAAAGATTGAAGCGCCGAACCTTCAAACCGGGGAACCCGTGGAATTGACGGCGGAAGATTTCCAGGGCGATTACATGCTGGTGCCCGGGTTTGATGTCACCCGGCAAAATCCGGTCATGGAAGCCCAACGCGATTTGATGGCGACGCAACTTGGGTTTCAGGCTCCGCAGTTTGCCCCATATATTCGCACCTATGATGCGGCGCGAGACACGTTCAGCCGATTACTTGGCCCGATGCGCGCCCAAGTGTGGCTCAAGACCCGCGAGGAAGCCGGCCCGGCCGAGCAGCAATTTTTGCAAATGCAGGCCCAGATTCAAGCCCAGGCCGCCCAGGGTAAGAAACCACGCATGACCCGTTTGAAAGACATGCCGCAAGCCGCGCAGATGGGCATTGCGCCCAAGTTCGCGGGGAATTGATGCGACGAACCCGCTCCAAAAGATTGGTGCCTTATCTTGATTTGGACGTCCAAACAAGAATTCTAGCGTCCTATGAACACATGAGTAAGATAGGCGTTTTCCCTAAACAGATTGTCATTCCATTGTACTCGCTAAGACGCAAACCATTGTCTTTGGTAAAACATGAACGGGATTTCGTAGTTCTTCCTGCCGGCCACATGGTTGAGCTTAAATTTAAGAATTGTCCGGAACCAATCATCGTATTTGAGTTATGACTGACTCTGAGACCATCCAACGCGGTCTGGACATGGAAAAAGCCGTTCACGAACGGCACCCGATTCTGTTGTGGGTCCTCCATTATGCTGAGGACCAGGTGGATTCGGGGTTGTCCAGCACTGAATACCGCGAAAATTCCGACTGGTACGCCGGCTATGCCGCCGCCTGGCGTGACTTGACAAAGTTTCCCGCTCGATGTATAGCCGAAAAAGACAGCGCGCTTCTCGCGGAGCAACAGAGGGCAGCCGACGAGCCTGAGAGTCCCATCGATGACGCTCCCGAAGTCAACGCTGCGCCGCAGACGATTTGATCGTTGACCGGCGATTCGCCCGTAACGTTTAACCCGTTCGCCCTTATCAGACGAACACTATCCATTGATCCCGTCACTGCGGGATCCGGAAGGAAACTTGGCTGTCCAACTAAAAACCGCTGCAACCGACGACTTCCGCCGCTCGGCGGAGGCCGCCCTTGGCATCGCTCCAGATGAGATGCCGCCACCGGACGAATCAGCGGACACCGGTGAGGAAGATGAAGCTGGATCGCCAGTTGAATCATTGACTCAAGGCGCTGGCGACCTTGAGACAGGCGAACCGGTTGAAGAACCGGAAGAACCTGGAACCGAACCAGAACCGCCGCTAACTGCCAAAAGCCGCACCAAACGCCGGTTCGACAAACTGCTCGCTGAAAAGCAAACGCAGGAAGTCGAACTGGCTCAGTTGCGGGCGCAGTTGGCGCGGCCTCAAGTCCAACAATCACCCCCCGTTGTCACGCCACCGGCGGCCCCGGCGGCGGTCGCCAATGAATTGGTTTCATTGCGAACCGCCGAGCAGGAAGCGGCCCGGGAATGTAACCGGTTGCGCGGCAATGGCGCTGATGAGAGCGAGCAACAAGCCGCTTATCAGCGGTGGCAGGACGCTCGGGATCGGCGCCGGGATGAAGAACTCCTCGGCCGGGCCCGCGCGGAACGCCAAGCCGAAGTTACCCAACTGACGACCAGTCGATTGGAAACCCGGCTGAATGATTTGATTCTGGATATTCACACTCGTCATAAGGTGCTCGTGCAGACGCCCACCGGCGGGGTTGATCTCAACTATCAATCACCGGCGGTCATCAAGGCGTTTGAATTGGCGGCCGCCGATGGGGTGGCGATCCAGAACAAGGGGACGTTGACGTTGTACTTGAGCCATGCTGACCGGGCGTTGGCGCCGGCGGCGGCAAACCAGATAGCTGCTCAAGCCCGAAAGGCACAGCAGCAAGCGCGAGAAATGGCCGCGCGAACCGGTATCGAAGCCGGTGGCAACCGCAGTTTGCCGGTGAGTAGCACCGGCAAATCCCAGCGAATCCGGCAGCTTGAAAAAGCTGCCGATTCTGGGGATGTGGGTGCTGCCCGCGAGTTGATGCGGTTGGCGTTGTCTACTCCGCGCCGACGAGCCGCTTGAATAAGCGGCAGGAGAATCAACAATGGCAACTGGCATACTGGCCCCGACTCAGACACCTGACGGGACCGGTACAACTTACGCGGCCTGGGCTCCGGGCGATGCCAAGGGATACCTCGAAGACGTATCCCGGCAAGCGCCCCGGCTCATTACGCCGCTGGATGCGCCCTTTTACAAGGGCCTTCCAAAAGTCAAAGCCCGAGCAGTGCGGCATGATTGGGAAACCGATTCGCTGCCGACCTTGGACTTGCAAACCCCACCGTTGTTCACGGCCGAACCGACCTATGCGACCGCGGACACACGTGCCCGCCCCGACAACGTCATCCAAAACCTGATTCGCACCTGGACAGTCTCCCGCGTCAGCGAATTGATTGCTCAGGCGCAAGGTGTGGCGGGCGTGGCGAGCGAGAAACAGTATGCGATTGAACGGGCCACGAAGCATTTGGGCCGCTTGATCGAATACACGTTGCTCTCGGAACAAGCGCAAGCGGCTGATGACAACAGCACAGGCGCAAAGCTGGGCGGGTTCTTCTCGGAAGTCACCACCAACGTTGATGACGGGGCCGCGACGGCATTGTCAACGTATGTCACTGAAACGAAGTTTCAGACGGCAATCCGCACGTGCTTCTCTGCGGGTTCGTCACCGATGCTGAAATGCTTCTGCCAACCAGCTTTTGCCTATGTCGTGGGCACAAGCTTCAATGGCCGGACCCGGGCGCAGGAAGTGATCGAACGCCGGGCCGCCGAGATCAACATCGTCGTGGACAAGTACGCCGCGCCGGGTGGCATGGTTGTGGACATCATCCCCGACCGATCCATCAGCGAAGGCGTTGCCTTGGCCGACATGGATCAGGCCTACGTTGCTGAACTGTCGCCTGTGAGCGTGTACGACACCAGCGCCGGTCTGAAACATTACCGGGGCTACGTCGAGACGTATCTGACCCTGGCGGTTGGGGCGGAGAATGCGCACTACGCATTCAAGGGGGATAGCACTGATGCTTGATCAATGGAGATTGGAAATACTATGAACATCAAACGCTTCATTCAGGCAATGATTGCTCTGGCAATCGTCGCCTTGGGATCCTGGCCGCTGATTAGTTGGTCACAAGGCGGCCGGGCTGGCGCCTATGCAACGACCAGCGTCAACACGACTTCGGTTGTGTTGGCCCGCAGCAATCTCGGCCAAATCGTGATTGCGATGGCGATCTACAATGCCAGCGGTACGGAGACCGTGCGTTGCAGTTTCGCCAGCGGCACCGCCTACAATCGCAGTTCGATTGCGATCAATCCGGGCAGCGCGATCTACTTCCCGTCCAGCACATATGACTTTGTGCCGGGCGGCGGAGTCTGGGCGCGCGGCAATACGGCGAACGCAACCAACACGGTGGCAGTCGAAGTCATTGTCCCGTAGGCAATGATCTTGAATAGGGGCCAATTGGACACTGGCCGGGCTTTACCTCCTTTCGCCCGCGCCAGTGTCCGATTGGACATACCATGACTACTGAACAAGCTCTTCAGGCTGGGATCAGTCTCCAACGCCAACAGGAACTTGATCTGCTGGTGCGCCGGGCTGTCAATCAGGCGATTGCCGAATGGAACAATGGCGGTTGGATTAAGGATGCCCGCCTGATGAAGGCGCATCTGGATCATCTGCAACAGCAGCAGTCGATTGATCGATCACCGAACCCGGCTTGGAAAGGTTGGCGCCGGGTATTCTCGATGCCGATTGATCTGTACTACAAACTCCGGGAACAACGGTTCGATGGCCGCGAGGATTTCGACCGCAACCCTGAGTTGATGAAATGGCTGGCCCGGCAGAAACAAACCGAATGGCTTAAACGGTACCCGTTGGCCACTGAGAAAAGTCTGATTGACCAGCCCCGGCAATCCAAGATTCCCAAGGAAGTCGTGTTGCCACCGGACAAGGTGCCGAAGAAATTTCGATGAAACCCTTCGGCCTTATTCGTACGGAAGTTGCGCGTTTGCTGCAAGTCGATCCCGCTGGAGCCTATGCCCAGAAGAATGTGCGCGATTATCTGCAACGCCGGTACAAACGGATTTACGAGCACGAAGATTGGCCGACCTTGTTGGAAATTGCCGACGTAACGTTGGAGGCTGACGCCAACACATTCTATCTGGACAAGAAATACGATCACCTGTTGCGGGCTTTTCCCGATGGTTCCTTCTGGTCAGCCGATTTGTATCACCTGGCGCATTTTGGCGAACAGACGTTGCCGGATAACAGCGTGACGGGAACGATCTATGACATGGCCAGCTTGGGCAAGCAGGGCACGAACGTTGTCTTGTCCGCAGCCGACACGCCCAAGATCAAGAGCGCGTCGACGTCTGATACTGCCGTGCCGGTGACGATTGAAGGGTTTGACGCGACCGGGAATGTGATTTCGATTTCGACCAACACCGATTCCAGTGATGGCACAACGTTGGTCAGTGTGGGCACGGCGTTCACCACGATCACCACGATCAGCAAAGCCAAGATCACAGCCGGCACGATCACTGTTTACAAGAGTGACGGGACGACCGCTTTGGCCACCATTGCCTTCTACGAACACAGTCCGGAGTATCACAAGTACCGAGTTGGCCAGACACCCAGTGAAGCCACGACCATCACGTGCATCGTCAAACGATCACACGTTCCATTTATTCGGCTGACCAGTGTCGCTTTCATGGAAATGGATGATGCGCTGGAGTACGGGGCGGTCGCGGAAGGCTGGGCGGAACATCGCCAGATGGATTTGAGCGAGCAGTATGAAGCCCGGTATCAGGCCGAGCTTTCCAATATTATTAGTCGAGAAATCGAGCGCAACAGCGGGATGTTGACAATGGCGCCCAGCGGGAGGTTCTGACAATGGGCTATCCTTTGGCGGAACATCTCAATGTGGATTACTCGGGGGGCTTGAATCAGCGGCTCGGGGCGCGGTTGCTGGCCGACAATGAGGCGACCACGTTGACCAACGTTGACATCAGCGTGCCCGGTGTGCGCCGCAAACGCTACGAGCCGACCGCCAAGGTGACGCTGGATGCCGCCGCAACCACACCAGTCAACGGGCTGCATCCGTATATCCGGAGTGGAACGCCCTATTTGGTGGCGATCTGCAACGCGAAACTTTACGAATGGGATGGGTCAACTACTCCCACCGGCGAAACGGGCGCGACAGTATCCACCACCAATCGCGTGTTCATGCAACAGGCGTATGATGGCGCGGCCAGTGTGATCTACGGCACCGATCAGACCAACACGGTGTTCAAGTGGGACGGGACAACGTGGACCCAACCCACCATCAACGATTCCGGCGGGGCGGCGCTCGGGGCCGCCAACGATCTGCTCTGGTTCAAAAATCGGATGTGGTACGCGGTGGGCGACCAAGTGCATTTCTCGGACTTGAACACCGCCGAGTCGATCACGATCCCGAGTTTGCGGATCCGGTTTGGCGCCGGGGATTCAATCTTGCGGTTGTTGCCCTGGCGTGAGGATAAGCTTCTGGTGTTCAAGGGCAGCGTTCAGGGCGTCGGTTCGATTCATGTGATCGACGTAGCGAGCTACAACATCGTGGCCTTGTTCCATGATCTGCCGATTGTCGGTGCGGGGGCGATTGTGCGGGTGGGGGTTAACGATTCCAGTGATGTGTTTTACATGACGCGCGAAGGCCTCCGCTCATTGCATACGACCGAAGATGGCGAAATTACGGGGCCGAGCTTGCCGGTCAGTTACAATATTGATGATGAAGTCTCAGGCGACATTCAATGGAACCAAACCCCGCAATCCGTGCACGCGATTGTGTTCGACGATGAACTTCTCTGGTTCGTGCCGGCTGTCGCGGCGACGTATCCCAACAAGATTTTGGCCTATACGATGCGACCGCCGAAAACGAGCGGATTTCAAGGCTGGACCAAAATCACGAGTCATCCGGCGTTTACTGCGGCGCTGATAGGATTCGGTGGGGCGAAACCACATCTGTATATCGGCAAGAACACGGGCGGAATCATCCAGCGCGCGTTCGATACCGCCACGGGCACGGATTCCCAGTACGTCGAGATTTCCAAGAAGATCACGTTCAACCTGCCGGATGAGAAACCCGCCTGGTATCACGACAAAACGCCTTTCAAACTGATCGTGCTAACTGGGGAAACTCACCAGGGCGATCTCCGGATCAGTCTGCTCTACGAAAACGGTGAGGAAGCCGTGTTGGGAATTTTTCAACCGAGCGCAGGTGGTTTGTTCCTGCCCTTCACGTTGCCGGCTTCTCTCGGCGGCGCACAAATCACCGAAAGCACGATTGAATGCTGGTATGATCAGAATAACGTCGCGATTCATCGGAGCAAAGATTTCCGGGTGAAAATCACCTCGAATGACAATCCGGAAATTATCGGGTTCTGGTTCCAAGCGTTCATTGAAAGAAGCCGGTTCATCGGGCTGGGCAATACTGAACAAGTTGCCGTGACTGGCGCTGGGGTCCAGGAAGCCGATAGTGATGATGATTTTACGGCGGGCACAATTGAGAACGCCAACGGCATTCTCGGCGAGGATGTCGTGGCGGCAGCCAACGGAGGATCATGAAACGTGAGTTGCTGATTGCGGGTGGTTTCGTCGTCGTCTGGCTCATGGCAATTTGGCTGCACGCGGCCACGTTCACGACCGGGTATAACTTCACTCCGAACGAACAGGTAACAGACGTGAAATTGGAGAATCTGGTCAACAATGCCACGATCACCCGAACCAGCGCCGATGATACGGATAACTCGACTCTGGAAATCAATAGTAACAAGTATCGCGTCAAGGATAGCGGCATCACTTCAACCAAGATTTTGGATTACACGATTTTAACGACGGACATCGCCACGGGCGCGGTGACTTCGGCCAACATCTTGGATCACACGATCACCGGCGATGATATTGCGACCAATACGATTACGTCGATCAATCTGGCAACCAATGCGGTGGAATCCTGGCATTTGGCGACGACGTTTGACACCCTGGTTCAATCCATCAGCGTCTCAACTGGTGAAGTCATGACGACCACCGCCGATTTTGCCGGGGGTGATTTAATCCCGCAATTGACCAATGGCCTGGAAATTCTCTCAGTTACGATCAGTCCGCAATTCACGAACAGTTTGTTGCGCGTCACGGCGATGGCCTGCGCCAAGAACAGTGTGGCCAATAACATCATTGTGGCTTTATTTCGTGATTCCACGACCAACGCCTTCCAAGCTGGTTGGGCCGGCGAAGAAGCGCACCGGTATCCGTTCCCGTTGGTGTGCGAAGTCACCTCCGATGCCACCAACAGCACAACGTTTAAGCTTCACGTTGGGCCAGAGGGGAGCGGTACCGTGACCATCAATGGTGATGCTGGCGCGCGCAAACTGGGTGGGGTTTTGAAGTCGTGGCTCCGCGTCGAGGAGGTCATCCAATGAGAGCGTTACTGTTACTGCTGAGTTTCCTGGGGTTGACCTTAACAGTTGCAGCCGCCCGTAAACATCCATTGCCGGTTGTCTTGGAATGGAAATATGGTTTCGTGGCGGATACTGCCGGTGGCAAAATCATCGCTTGGAGACATCCCAGTTTGCCACTGCCGACCGAGACTGAACTGGACCAGGCGGATGCCGATTATGATGCTTTTTTGACGAGTCAAGCGGCGGCATTCAATGGCTTGAAAGGGATGATCGCGGCACGCTTGGCTATCACCGTGACGAACAAGGTCGATCTACGCGCCAAACGGGCGGCGATCTACGACGCGCTGGACCAGAAAGAGGCTGACATCTTGGCCGGACCCGGGGCCGTTGAAGGCAAACTCAATTCATTGAGACAACTATGGAATGTACGCAACAAACTCGAAGCGGAATTGAGCCGGTAGCGTCAAGGATCACGATCGAACGCACGTTCAGTGGTGACTGGTGCAATCGGTTGGCGCGCGAACCGGCGATCTACGCGGCGATTTCGGATGACGCTTCACCACCGGCGGAGCAGTTTGACTTGACCACGACCATCCGACAACCGGACAATTTTTTTCTACTGGTTCGCCGGGACGGTAAGGCGGTAGGTTATTTCGGTTTGCTAAAACGCGCCCCGGCGATCTATGAAGTCCACACCGTGTTGAGTAAAGCTTGCCGGGGACAATCGGCAATTCAAGCCGGTTGTCTGGCGCGGGATTGGATGTTTGGCAACGCGCCGTGTTTGATGTTGGTGTCGTATTGTCCGGACAACACGCCCCAGACGCTGCTATTTGCGAAACGGTGCGGGTTCACCCTGTTTGGCCAATTGCGACACACCCATACCAAAAATGGGGTCCCACACAACACCACTTATGTTTATTGCGTGAAACACGAAGGAGAAAACTAATGCCCTTAGGTCTTGCCCTTGGCGCGGCCGGCATCGGTTTGTCGGCGGCCAGTGCCGCCGGTGCATTTGGTGAACCCAGCGTGCCCGGTTTGAGAAATCTGTCAATGGCGCCTTTCAACGTCATGGGCCGGCCATTGTCCGAAGCTGAGATAGCTGAGTTGGCGGGTTTCCGCCAACGGGAAGAACAGTTCAGTCTGCTTCGCGGCCGGGCACGCAGAGATGCCCGATTCACGCCGAGTGAACGTAGCCGATTCAATCAATTGGTCAAAAAAGAAGGTTTGTTGGGTGGTCTGGCCCGGTTACAGGCAGGTTTTTTCCCGCAGTTCGAGCAAAACGTTTTGGAATCTTTCCAACGACAAGCGCCAGAATTTTTCACTGCCCGCGAAGCTCTTGGCCAGGAGATTGGCCGAAATGTCGGCCAGGGACTTTCGCCAGCGCAATTGGCGTTTTTCCGAAATCAGATTGGCCAGGGCCAGGCGTTGCGTGGTTTGTTCGATTCGCCGCTTGGCAGTGCTCAGGAAGCCCAATTCCTGACCGATCTCGAACTGCAACAACAACAGCGGAACATCGAGAATGCTCTCAACTATCAGCAGAGTTTTCGGTTTATGAGTGCGCCTGGTGGCACGGCGATCAATGCTTTGACACCACCGAGTTACAATGATCTGATCAATCTCAATCAGAGTCGAGTGTCCGCTCAGAACGCGCTTGAGAGCCAACGGCAACAAGCATTCGGTCAACTCGGTGGCCAGATTGCCGGTCTGGGCACCGCCGCCGCCAGTGGAGCATTGGGAAGTTTCTGGGGCGGCCCTCAACCTCAAGGATCGCAACTACCACCGGCCTCCGGTTACGTTGGTGGCGGCTGGTAACCTTTGATTATGCCTGAATTCACCGCACAACCACAAAATCCGCTGCAACCGACTTTGGCACAATTCGGTTCCGATCTGATGCGCCAACCTAATTTGGCTGAGACCGGATTTCGCGGTGTTCAGCAGGGATTCAATCTGCTCAATACCATCCAGCAACAGAAACTTGATCTTGGCAAGATGCAGTTGGATTACCTGAATGATGCCGCCAAGAACGTGTTGGCGATGAACAAGTCCGATCCGAGCGGCGCCACGGCACGCAATTTTGTATCACTTTGGGGGCCTTCCGCCAACCGGATCGGCATTGATACGAGTCGGCTGGGCGGTTTTGCCGCATCATCGGCTGATGTTTCAGAAGCGGCTGAGCAAACCGCATTCCAACGCAACATCGCCGAGCGCCTCGTCAGTAGCGGTCAGGGTACGCCATTTGCGCCGGAACCGGTGATCGAACAGCCAGCGCCATTGCCGCCCAGCGGACAGTTCCTGCCAACGACGGAGGGTGAACCGCCGGGCGCCTTGCCTGTGTCCAGAGGAATCGCCACTGGTTTTGTTCCGCCACCAGGAATGAGGGCTGGGGGAATGGGGTTTTATCCTACTACGCCGGAACCACGAATATCAGACCGGGCTTTCACCTTGGGGCCAGGTCAAATGCGCTTCGATTCGGCAGGCAATCCGATTGCGACCGGGCCGATGGAACCTTCGTCGCCTTCACTGGCAGATGCTCCGGCCTTGTCACGATTGGCAATCCAAGAGACTAAACTCGGCAATTTAGAGACAATTTCCAAATTACCCCTCGAGGATCAGGAATTTGTACTAAGTCAGGCCAGACGAGAATTGTCTCAAGAATTCGATCAGGTCATTGGGCAGACCTTGCTAACTCCCAACGCTTTGACCAAAGATGGCAATGACATCAAACCGGAAATTAAAAAGGAATTAACCGCGCTGCTTCTGGCCTCCAAGTTGTTCACACAACACGAAGCCGATGCGATCATCCAGAATCGTCTGGCGCTCCGAAAGATTGTGGTGCCGCGCACCGGTCCGCGACCTTCTTTCTTGAGGAAACTGTTTCCCGTACCGCGCCCGCCTGCCACTGCCGATAGACAGACCACTCCGGCCCAACCACAGACGCGGTCCAGTCCAAATCTTCCTGGGGCAATTGAAGTTCAACCTGAATCAACTCTGCGGGAAAGTATGTTCCAAAGATTGTACGGTAGGTAATGCAACATGGCTTTCATCATTTCCGCTCCCACGGATCGAACCAGGTCCCGCGCCGGCTTGACGTTTTCAAGTCCCTCCTCGCCCGATTTGAAAACTTCAGCCGGGCTGGTTGAGACTGCCCGGCAAACAGGTTTCGCGGAACAAGCTGCCGACATTTTGGCCCGGACGGCCGGCGAGGATCCACGCCGAATTTTCAGCGGCGGACCAGTTCAGGATATTTTCGATTCGCTCAATGCGCTCCAATATGGCGTGACGGGCGTTCTGAAAGGGAAGGGGTTTGCCGAAGGGGTGCGGACTCGGCAGAGTTTCAGCGATCAGGATGCGCTCGGAGAATATGGTTTGCCCGGCGTAATAGCCGGCGTGGCCCTCGATATTGCGGTCGATCCACTGACTTATCTGCCAGTCGGCGGCACGGGTAAATCATTGCTGGGTGGCGTTCGGAAAGTGCGCGCGGCCATTGGCGCTGGGGTCACCGCCGCTGCTGAAACTTCCCGAGTGGCCCGCAGCGCCAAACGTGTCGGAGATTTCTTTGGTCAAAAGTTGATCTACGGTTATGGGTTACCTCAACCGTTTCGAGAAACGTTTGATCGTTCACTGCGGGCCGTCGCGATTGGACAGCAAAACGTCATGGACCTCGCCAAACCTTTGCTGGCTTTAAGCCCGGAAACTCAACGCGCTTTTCTGACGCGCAACGCCAGCGGTCAATTAGTCCGCCGGTCCGCCGATGAATTACGGCGGATTTTAAGTCCGGCGGATTTGGATGCCGCGTTGCCAGCCTTCAAAGAACTTGATCGACTCGGACGAGAATCCGTTGCCAATGGCCTGTTAAAACCGGAAGTGTACGAACGCAACGTTGGTGAATATATCGCCAATCTCTACCGCCACCATGAAATCGGCAAGCAAACTTTCGGATTGATGGCGGGCAAGAGACCATTGCGCATCAATCTTGATCGGTTCAAGCACCGGAAAGATTTAGCGCCCGATGTCCGGGAAGCTTTGGGTGAGATTTTGGAGGCCGGTTATCCCACCGCCAAAGCGATGGTGCAATTGGTGCGGGCCAATGAAATGGCCAAACTGTTCAAATTCACGGCCGAAAAATTCGGTTCGGATGTGGGGTTGCCCGGCTTGACGCTGGTCGGCAAAGTCGATAATCGCGCCTTGGGTGCCTTGGCGGGAAAGTATGTACCGGAACCAATCGCGCTTTACATCAATGAACTTGTCCGTAAACCGGAACCGACATTGGGCCGCAAACTGGTCGCTGGTTTCAAGTTCGGCAAGGTGATCGCCAATCCGGCTACGCACGTTCGCAACATGCTGTCCAATTTCATTTTGAACCATTTCGAGGGTTTGAACCCGGCGCGGTTGGATGTTTATGCGACTGCCGCGCATCAATTGGCGACCAAAGGCCGGTGGTATCAGGAGGCCCGAGCAGTGGGATTGGGACTGGATACTTTTGCGGCTGCCGAATTGCGATCCTTGTTGAATGGCCAGGAGATGAACCGAGTTGGTGGCGCTTTCCGAAAAGCAATTGATAAAGTGAGCAACATTTACCAGAAGGAAGAAGAATGGGCGAAGCTCTCGCAGTACATCTTCCAGCGTGGCAAAGGTCTCAGTCCTGATGACGCTTGGAAAATAAGTGAACGTGCCACTTTCAATTACACACAGGTCACGCCTTTCATTCGCAAAGTGCGCGAAAGCGTTTTTGGATTCCCGTTCATCACGTTCAGTTATAAAGCCACGGGTCAAGTGGGCCGGACTTTGTTGACGAAACCAACCGCCATCAGCAACATCGGCAAGATCAAATCCGCTATTGAATCCTTGTCACCGGTGGCTGAATTGAAGGCCGAAAGAGAAAACGAGCCGGACTATATCCGCAATGGTTTTTTCATTCGTCTCCCGCAAAAAGATCGGTTTGGCCGAGCCGCTTATTTCGATATGACGTACATGTTGCCGTTTGGCGACGTGTTCACGGGCGAATTTTTCACGGCGGAAAAACGTGGCGCCACAGTGGCGCAGACGGCCTTGACGAAGTTCCCCGCTCTGAACGTCATTGCCGAACTGGCGCGCAACCAGGATTTCTTTGGCAAACCAATCATTCCCGCAACGGCGACCGAACCGCAACAGATCGGGGGCGCGATTATGAAGTATCTGACCAAATTCTATGCTCCGCCCTTGGCGTTTGAATTCCCGGAAAAACTTCTGAAATCCATTGAAGGCGAATTGCGGTCGGAATTGGAACCTGAGTTCCGCGGGCGCACAGTCAAACAACAAATCTCCGCCGGTATCTTCGGGTTGAAACGGACACCGATTCGATTAGAACTAGCGCGAAACCGCCGCGAAATTGAATTGCGACAACAATTGCAACGCTTGTTGGTGGAAGCCCGGATCATCCGGCAAGTGGAGATTCCATTTATTCCTAAAACGCCAAACACCATGCGCCCCTTATCAATTTCGCCCCGATGAACCAACATGCTTTTAGCGGGTGGCCAGAATGAGTGGTTCGATGGTCAGCACGATGTGCGCGCTATTGTTCTTACTATCTTTTTTTGCGCCCATCTCCGCCGAGTTCAACAAAGCGGCCGAGTACCACTACATGCCTGATCGCGTGCGCATTCTGGCTTCCGTTCTGGCCGGTATCTGTTCCGGCTTGGCGACGGTGGTGGCCTTCTTCAACAACAGTTACCATCAGTGGCAGAACGGAAAAAAACCGGAGATCAAACCATGAAGACTATGATCCTGCTCGCGTTCGGATTACTCAGTGGTTGTGTCACGGTTGACGTGCATCGGCCCGATGGTTCGCGGGTCGTCGTGCGGGCCACTGGCAACGCGAATGTGACAGTCGCCGGCGACAAAATCACGGCGATGGCGATGGGCACCGAAGAAACCTACAAAGCGTTTGGGGCGGCGGCCGGCAAGTTGATCGGTGTCGCGGCGCATTCAGCGGTGACAGGCCAATGAACTTTTTGCCCGATGCGGGAGAAATCCGGTGGCAGTTGCCTCCCAGTAATCTGACCATCAGTGCCTACTCAGCACGGTCGGGCTATCCAATTTTATGATCAATGAACGTCATTTTCTCATTGTGCATGGCATCAATCAATGGACGGCCAATCCTGGTTGGCATGATCAGTTGGCGCGTGAAATTGAAGCGCGACCGGGGCCTGACAGTGCCACTTCATTGCCCTGGAAAGGTGGACCGGTAAGTTCCCTATTGTGGAGACGTTGGAACGTTCACGTGTTGGCCAATCACATTTTATTGAATTTGGGGTGGGGAGAACTACATGGGATCGCTCACAGTTATGGGGCCGTGCTATTGGCTGGGGCCATGGCGAGGGCACACGTGCCGTTCAAGACGGTCCGCTTATTCGCGCCGGCGTGTTCCGCTGACTGGGAACAGAACGGTTATGCGGAATTATTGCGCGCCGGGCTGATTGACGAAGTCATTGTCCACGGCGGTCCCAATGATCAAACACTGTTAGCTGTCCAACGCCGGTCCTGGCGGCGCTGGGTCGGTTATGGGACATTGGGCTTGCGCTCGCAGAACTTACCGCTTGAGTTGCAACACCGGATCAGGCTGAATTACAAGCCTGGCCGTGAGCATTCTTGGTTTACTAGCGAGCGGTGGTGGGACTGGACAGTGGGAACGGTGACCCAATGACCGATGAACAACTCGAACGACTCATCCGATTGGTGGCCAATGAAGCGGCGGATGCGGCCCTGATCCGCGCTTTGGACAATGGAATCATGCCGAAGATCCGCGAGCAAGCTCGCGCCATAGCTGATGAAACAATCAAGCTTCATTTGGTGGCGGCTACCGCCAGCCAGCAACAGGCGCAGGAAATCGCCAAATGGAAGTTGATCGCCATCGTCGCCGTTAGTGGCGGCGGAGCCGGTGGCATCATGGCGGCCTTAGTTGAGATAATCCGGTGAATCCTTTCCACACCGCCTTGCAGGCGCAGATCGAGATGTTGCGGCAGTTGGAACTGCTGGCTCTGGAACACGCGCACGACACTCCCGATGCCACCAGCACAGTCGAGGAATCACGCCAGTTGCTTCAGCGACTGGCGGTGCGTGAGCGAACAGGTAAACTCAAGCCATCATCCGCAACTTAGCCTTTCTAGCATGGGCGATCCCATCCGAGCTCCTTACTTATTTCGGGCGTCAAACCGCCGAGTTCCTTGTACCGTTTCTGGAAGGCTTCATAGACGGCGGGTATTGTTGAGTCGAAGTACGGGTGGCCGCAGGGAGCGAATCTCCGCAGTCGGCACATCTCGTATTGTGAGAGTTCATTGATGGCTTTGATTGCTTGCTGTTGTTCCTCGTCTGTCATTGTTCCTTTGGGTTGCGAGCCACCGTCGCTGTCGGGCGGCTCATCCCGGACGTTTGCTGCTTCGATCAGTGGTTTGCCGTACTTCTGCCTCCACAGCCAGTTTGCCAGCTTGCACAGGTCTTGTGCCTCGGCCTCGCGGGGGTGACCCATACGGCTCAGTCCTTTGGCGAGAGCCACGATTTTGCCGACCGCGTCTTCGTAGGAGGAGCAGCCTTGTAGGCTGCTGGACGGAACGGCGGCCATCTCGCCGCTCCGTCCGGGTTTGTGGGGTATCAGATGGCTCCCCCGGTTTTATAGTTGTCGCTCATGGCCGCCGTCCGTCAGCCGATACGTTCAATCTCATCCATGAACTCCACAGTGAGACCAAGTTCGTTTGCGATTCGTAGTTCAGCCTCGACGCCCTTACTTCGGTCCCACCCGTCCAGTCGCAGGATGATGAGCTTGTGGCAGTGCGTCAAGTACGCCCGGCCATATGCCTGCCAGTATTCCCACCCGAGCGGCAGCTCTCCCGTCTCCGCGATGGGGTGCGTGTGGCTGATTGGCGAGAAGATGTGCAGTCCTTGGCGCATCAGCTTGGCGGCGGCGCGGTTCACAGCCTCGAAGCGTCTCACTCGCACAGCGCGGACAGGATGCGAGTATGGACACGCGAGGTACACCAGAGGTCTAACCACCGCATGAACGTCAAGCGCGAGAACGGCGACGCTCGGGCTGGTGTTGAAGTCTGTGGCACCACATCGCGCCTCAGCTTTTTTGGTTAGCTGGAAGCTGGCGGCGATGGCTTCCGCGATGAATTTGCGGTCAGGCTTCGATACGGCTTCAATGATTGGAGTCATTGAAGTCGCGCAGAGTATGACTCGTTTGCCATGCTTGAGCACCCACGCCGGCAGTTCGTCACCCGATTCTGTGGTGACTATACCACGATGCCAGCTAATAACCCGATTCAGCGAACGCGCTTCCCGCGTTCGCGCTACGGTCCTTGATTTATTTGTCATTGGTTCTCCGTGCGACGCGGGTGTGGGTCACTGCACTTGCCATAGGTGATCTTGTCGAAAGCCGCCTTGAGTCGTGAGATTTTGGCGCGATAGCGTTTTCCTCGTGCGACGTTCCCTCGCTTCGGTCGCCAGCCGTGTATCCATGCGAGCGAAGTTGTTGCACCGTTTTCTTCCTCAAGCAGTTCGACGTAGTGAGAGTAAGCGGCTATTAAACTCACGATAGCCAACCGCTTCTTGGAAGTTTTAACCATTGGTGTCCTTTCCAGCCGCGGGATCTTGAGCGTTCGGTGCACCGCAGTATCCGCAGACGCTTGGACTGTTTGATCTGTCTGACCAACCGCCGCTGCCAGATTCGCCGGGGCAGAAGTGGTTCGCAAAGTCCGGTCGGTGCAGCCTGTCCCACAGCGCGGACAGGAATCTGCGGACGATGCTTGATGGTCTTTCATTTCGTCCGATTCTGATGAGTTTCATTTGTCCTTTCAAAGTACCGCCTGACAAATCAGTCCAGCGGACTTCTATCGTCTGTCAGTTCGCGGTGGCTTGGCTGACACTTTCCGTCCGTACCACGATGCCCGTTGTGTCACCGCCTTGTCGAAGGCCACCAGGCAGTCCGTGAGATATTCCGCGAGGATAAAGTCCGGCGTGTTGCTACCTTTTTCCGCACTGTGGCGGTTGATTGCCCACCTGATTTCGTCTCTGAGCATTTTTTCCTTATCTTTCCGCGCCCCGCCGGACGCTCAGGCTGCTTGTCGGGCTGTTCTGGTCACCTGGCATTTTGTTGCTCCTTTGGTGCTGGTCTACGTGCCTCAGCTTAGTCGTTAGGCGTATTCTGCCGCAACTCCCGGCGTCCAGACCATATCAGCCACGGCATTTTGAATCAGTTGGCGAGCGATTGACGGGTCGCCAACTGCTAACAGCATGGACCGCAGGTCCTTGGTCGCCGGCAGGAAAATCATCGAGGGGATCAGCAGTTCGGCTTGCAGCTTTTCGGCCCCGGCGAGCCCGGCCCCATTCTCATCGTTGTCGGCTATGATGATGGCCCGCCGCCAACCACGTTGGCGAACGACTGCCACCACGATCTCCGCTGCTGAGTTGCAAGTGGGCCGGCCAATCGCGGTCAGTCCCATGGTCACCGCCGCCAGTGTATCCGTCACCCCCTCGCAGATTGTCCCAAGCGCCGATTGCGAATCGTCGTCGGGGCAGAACACTCCCTGTCGCGAACCGCGGACGGCGAACTTGCGAGAACCATCTTCGGTGCGCAGCCTGATTCCGCAGATCCTCGCGCGGCCATCGAACATCGGCCACGCCCAAGCCCGGTGATTTTCCGACCAGGCCGCCCCAAGGAGGTTCAGTGACAGGACTGACACCCCCAATTGTGCGGCGTGCCGGGATACCATTTCTTGCGTGGTAGCCCGCCTACAGGCTTCCAGGAAGCTCAGGCAGTCCTTTTCCGTCAATCGCGGTTCGGACGCAAAGGATGGCATCCTGCTGCGAAGGCGGTGGCTTGTGGGGGCTGTTCCCATCCCATTGGCCAGTTTTTGGACGGCTTCCCTGAACGTGCAGCCATCCATCTGCATGACGAAACTAAACACATCGCCGCCTTCGCCACACCCGAAGCACTTCCACAGTTGCTTGGCCGGTGACACATGAAAGCTTGGCGTTTTCTCAGCATGCAGCGGGCAACACGCCCAGAATTCCGCGCCGCGCTTCTTGAGGGGCACGTACCGGGACACCAACTCCACCAGATCATTCTGGTCGCGTATCTGTTCAATGGTCATGGTTGTAACACAACGGTTTACGCTCCCGCGGTGTCATCACGGGCGCAGATTCCACTGTTCGGGGCGTGTTGAAACTCTGGCCGCAGCACGGTCAGATACCACGCCGTTTCGGCTCGGAGCCGGCCGCGCTTGTTGTTTGGTCCGAGCCGCGTCACAGGCTTGGCCCACACAAACAGGTGGCCATCTTTGGATTGTTGCACCTCGCTGGTCACAACCCACTCGTAGTAGTAGCCCCAGCACCGCGCCGTGAAACGCAGCCCCGAACCAATCGGTGGAGAGGAACGGAGTCCAGCGGCGGCGTTGGTTGTTGAAGTCGTTGTGTTCATTTGCGCTGGCCTCCGTCCCTCACCTCACCGTTATCCGCCTTGCGTTCTACCGTGCAAAGCGTGTCGTTGTGGTGTAGGCCGTGGCCGACCAGCAGAATCTCGATTTTCTCGAAGCCAAGCCCAACGCCAAAGCCGTTGGTGTTCCAGCCAAAGGTTATCGCCAGTCCTCCTGGAGCGATCTTCGGCGCAAGCGCGTTCTGCACGCGCCGGTAAAAGTTGTAGCTCGTGTCCAGCTTGGTGGCCTTCCGCTTTAGGTGACGGTAGTGCTCGCTCACCTGGCGATAGCTGTATGGAGGATCGAAGAGCACGCCGCACAGACCGTCCGGCAAAAGTGCCGCGAAAGCTGCCGCCTCAAGATGGTGTTCAGTCGGTTGCTCCGGGTTCAGATCGTTGCGGTATTCCGCGATCGTGCTTGTGCCGGCGAATGGGTCGGCCCATCTTTTGCCGTCTCCGACGTACCGCGCCAGCAGTTCGCGGATCGGTTTGATCTGGAAGGTCCAATGAGAGGCCATAGCGAAAGACCGGCGGATAACAAGTCGCTGATCCGAATGCCCACCAGCGGCGGTCCGGGCTGGCTCGCTTCGCTCGTGGATACTCGGGGCGGTGGTGGTCATCGATGATCCCGGCCGTTCGGCAAATGCGGCGCGAGAAAGCAAGTCCTACAGATTCTTGGAGGATATTCCCGGTCGTAAGACCAGAATTTCCGTTTGCATTTGGCGCACTTACATTCAAAGGGTTTACCACGAGGGCGACCAAACGCCGAACAATTCGATGGAGACGAACCATGAGCAGCCCGACTGGGCCGCTTCTGGATTCGCCGCTTTGATTTCGGGCTACTCATGGTCGCTGACCTCCGTAGTTCAACTTCGGTCATGTCAGCACTCCCTCGCGTTCCAAATATCGCAGTTGACGTTCGACCAAAGCATGGTTCGTGTAGCACCCGCGCTTGTTCAGATATTCACTTATCTCTCTCGGCTCCTCCCCCACCGCCGCGATGGCATCCAGGTATTTGCGGTTGCGTTCGCGCAATTTCTGCTGGATTTCCTTCTGGACCGTAGCAGTGTCCACCAACCACGGGCCAGGGATGACCCGGTCGCGCGTGATATGATTGTTGTGCTTCTTGCTCCACCGCTGGTACTTGATCTTCACCGCATTGAAAGACGGCTGCTCAGCCCGGTAGTCCCGCACCAGCAGGCATTTCATCAGCAGCTGGTTGGGCCGGTAGTAGACTGGTTGATTGAGGGATTTCATGTTTGGACTTTCTCTCGGCCTCTCTAGATCATCGCCTCGGCAAACCGCAAAATTTTACCGTCTGCAAGCATTTCTTGAAACGCTTTTGGCGACCGATGGATTTCCGAATGGTGAAAACGGCAACAGGGGAATCCGTTTTCTACCTCAAATCTCAAGTCCGGCCTTCTTTGTTTCGATTCGATGTGATGAGCATCGCAGGCGTTTTTCCAGCACCCCGGCCAGACGCAATGCGCTCCGTACCGGCGGTACACAGCCAGTTTCCACGCCCGGTCAGCGGCCCGCAGCCGTTTCCCCCGGCGACCGATGGGTTTGAGGCGGGTACGGATCATCAGCTTAACCTGTAGGCACCGTGCAGGTTGATTTCTTCCAATTGGCAATCGCCGCTCATGGTTTCGTCCAATTGTTCTTTGCCAACCCATCTATCAGGCGGCTGGCTTCTTTGAAAGGCAGGTTCTTCCAATCTAAATCGCTGTAGTATTTGCGGAGACATTGGACTTGTTTCGTTGTTGCCAGATGATTCTTCCACCGGCGAATCTGTTCCCGGACAAGCTGCAACGCCTGGCCATAGGGCAGGTTCGAGTAATCCACTTTCATCTGGTTGAGCACTTTGACCATGCCCGGACTAATTTGCTTGCCCACATCCCAGCCACGATCCCGGACGGGTTGCAATCCCAGCACATCGAACGGATTGCTGACCTTGACGGTATAAATGACTTTCCCGACCAGCTTCGCTTTCCGGGCGGCTTCCCGCACCCGGCGTTCTTCCAATTCCTTTTGTAGCGCCGCCGCTTCTTCTTCCAGCAACTCTGTCGCAACTGCTTTCCCTTCTGTCTCAGCGCGTTTCTTGGCGCGGGCGATAACTTCTTCATCATAGTTTCCACCCAGCACGTCCACCGAATTGACGATGACGTGCCGGCCAGAATTTCCGACCGGATCCAAAACAATCAACCTGATCTTCTCGCTGGCGCCTATCGCAGCCAGTCGTTCCTTACTTCCATTCACACCCTCCGCATGAGCATCGAGAATACCCTCTAGTGTACGTGTGCCGCGACCGAGCATTTGTTGATACCGCAAAAGCGATTTCGTGGGTCTAGCCATGACAATCAAACCAACTGCCGGGTTGTCATAACCTTGACCACACACATTGACGTTGCAGAGTAGTGAGAGCCGGCCATCTGCAAAAGATTCCATGATCTTGCGGCGTTGTTCTTTCGCCGTGTTACCGCTGACCCAGCCCGCCGCGCCATCGAGCACCCGGTTGAAAATGTCACACAGCATTTCGGCGTGATGAACCCGGACGGTGAACACAATTGTCCGTATTGGTTTGTTCCCGCTCGCCACCAAAGCCTCGCGCCATTGTTCAATCGGCAGTTTGGAGAGAGCCTGGACCGGCAGACCGTACATTGCTTCCAAGGTCGGCTGGACAATTTCCATAACAACCGATTCCTGTTCCATCACCTGCGCCAACTGCGCGCCATTCAAATCCCCGGCGGTGGTGATGATGTGGCTGAAATCAAGGCCGTGAACCGAGACAATCCGCTGTTCCACATTCACCAGCCAGCCATCCTTGATGGCGTCGGCCAATTCATACGGTTTCGTGCCGGACTCGAAAATCTTACCGAGGGCCTGTTCATCAGTCCGGCATGGAGTGGCCGTCAACCCAACCAGTTTCAATTCCGGGTTGCCATCGAGAAAATACCGGATTGTTTCCTGGCGAGAGATCGCGATTGATTCGTGGGCCTCGTCCACGATCACCAAACTGAAATCGGCAGGCTTCAGGCGATGCAAACGTTTCCGCTCAGTCTGTCCGCTGATAAGGGTCTGGAACGTCGAAACCACCACCCCATGCCGGTTCCAGAATGATGTCGCGGCCACGCGCTCGGCCATCTCGATGTCGCAATCAATCCCCGTTACTCGCTCGATATGTTTTGCGCCTTGAAAAACCAAATCACGCTGCCCAACGATAAACAATGTTCGCCCGGGTTTGAATCGCTCGATCAGTTCGGTGGCAACCCTCGTCTTGCCGAGCCCGGTGGCCATGACGATCAGACAGGAATGATGTTCTTTCAGTAACTCACAGGCTTCATCGGCCCGGTCGCGTTGGTAGTAGCGCAGAGGCTGCATTTACTTCCTCGTCCACTCCTCTTTCGTTTTCTTATCGAGCAATCCGAATTGAAATTCACTCACGAATCCCCGGCCGTTGCAGAATCCCTTCTTGCCGCATTTGTCTTTCGGCTTGTGGCCCGAGCAACGTGGGCAGACCGTATAGGGAATCACCCGGCACAAAGTGGAATAAGCATTGGCGAGGTGGCCGGGCGTCGTGTTGGTGATCTCCGCGAACAGATGGTCGTGTTCTGCCAGCCCCTTTTCAACTTGGACTTTGATTTGGGAAAGCCGGGTGAGTACCTGGTTGAACTCGCGACCTCGCTGCCAGTCGGCTTCAATATCTTTGGTAATGTCATGGTTCCACCGGTCAACTTCTTGGGTTTGCTGTTTCTCGGCAGTCTGCACAACCAAGCTTTTAACCTCTTTGATGGTGGGTTTGTTGGAAGAAGTTTTCGCCAGCACTGCAAGCTGTGTGGCGGTTGGAATGCCATCCAGCACCTTGCGGATATTGGGGGTCAAACCAGCGATTTTGCTGGAGATTTGAGGCGACGGGTGCAACTCAGTTGCACCGCTCCCGGCAGTCAAAAGGGCCGTCATTTCCGCCATGCGTTCACCCGTCAAAGCGAGTTGGCGCGCCCATTCTTCGGTGAAGCCCAACGCCTCAATAAACTCTTTCCATGAGTTGTGATGTAATCGCCAGCACTCAGTCTGCTTCGCTTCGTAGTAGGCCGAGCAGGCGAGCGAGGTTTGTTTGCGCCAGGCTTTCAGGATTGCGGTCACTCGTTGGTACTTCTGTTCCTGGGCGCGTTCGATCTGATCCATATTACACTCCTCCAAAAAAAATCAGGCCGTCACGGGCCGCACTCCCAAGACCCAGCAAGGAGGATTGAGAGCGCAAGACACCTGTGACGGCTTGAATGATTTCGTTGATGGCCTTGCTGGGTCTCATCAGTGCATACTCTAGCGGTTCACCGGTGGGATGTCAATCCTCAATCGGCGTGATCTCGATAAGCGTTCCCGTTTGGTCTTTCCGCGCGACTTTGATTTGGACGACTTCGAGGCTGACGCAATGGCTGGCCGTGTCGTCGGCGATGAAACCGGCGTAACGTAGCCCGTCCGTAAGAAACTTGATACCGGCTCCGGCAGCATCGGGATCGGTGAGTCGGGTGCGGAAAAATACGTACCGCAGGCGATAGCGTTGTGCGCCTCGTCCTTGAATCTTTTTACCACCGTCCAGTGCCGGTACAGAACCCGGTTCAGGCTGGGCGGCAAGTAGCCTCGCAGCCACAACCGCACGGGCATAACTGCCGTCCGGTTGCCAGACATAGCCGAGCTTCGCAAGTGTGGTTTCATTCACAGCAAAGGTTTCTGTTTCAGCTTCTCGAGCGTTTCCAAGACCGCCTGCATACACTCGGCTTCATGTCGTGCCTTCTGCTCATCCATCCGCTCGGCCAGTACGAAACGCGGGTACAAGCGTTTGCGCAAGGCAATCTCTCGAGCGACGCACGTGATTTGGTCTTCAAGAGATTTCATGGCAATTTTACCCCGATCAATTTTCTGTTCCGAAATTCTCCTTTTTCGGTCGTCTGGATCGCCAGTTCGACGGGCTCCCCGGTGGCACCAGCCGCTTCGGCGACATTGCGCAACGATTCGACGAACGTACTGGCGGTGTACTGCGTGTCATCGTCGCGTTTGATCACGATCTGCCACGGGCCGAAAGACCCAGTCTTCGGCGACTTCACCCGGTCGATGATGTTGACGACCGTCGCAGGGATCACCTCGGTCGCATCGTCAAATTCTTCCTCAGGCCAGATCGATTCGAGTTTGGTCTTCGGCGGCACCGGCTCAGGCGGCGGTGCCGGCGCAGGTTTGGCATCGCCCGGAAAATCCATCGGGATCGTATCCTCAACCGCCGGGTCCTGTGGCGCCTGTTCCGGGCAGCCCTTGGCAATCCACGCCGCAACCGCGTCGTAGTCTTCGGGTCTCAAGTCACGCAGATGCACCTCACCTTTGGGGCCGACAAGGTAATCATGCTCGGCTACGATTCGATCCGCCAGTGTTTTGGTGTCAACGCCCTTGGACTTCGCGATGGCGTAGAGTCGTTTGATCTGCGCCTCACTGACTCCCTGGGGTTCCGGCTTGGCTGGCGTTGGTTCTGCCGGACGTCCATCTGTGTCCACGTCGCCGGTCGCCAGACCGGTCGCACACAAAAACGTGTACCGGCGCAAATACTCGGTTGTCGATCCGATCATTTGGATGGGGTTTTTGTTCCCTGAATTGTCCGGCGGGCCGGCGAGCATGACGCTTTCCCGGTGACCGGCGGCGTGAGTGATATGGCAGGTGACGCGAATGTTGCCTT
>C687J35021_10000613_pt1 | contig 28154 bp, 26 predicted proteins | sample RifCSPhighO2_12_FD_35021 | JGI IMG/M metagenome (IMG submission 35021) | reverse complement strand
ACGTTGGCATCAGCTGCTTTAGTAAAGATAAAAAATAGAAGTAATAAAAATAATAAATGATTTTTAGACATCCTATAACTTACCTCACATCCTATTATTATTTTACGCCTAATTGGTCGTTTCAGGTTAATATCTAGGGTTTTATCTATCCCCAAAAATAGCTGTGCCGATACGCACCATGGTTGATCCTTCAGCAATCGCTGCTTCAAAATCATAAGACATACCCATGGATAACGTATCAAGGGGTAAACCTTTATTCTTTAATGCTTGGAATTTCAAAGATAATTGATGAAAACCGCGTCTTTTAGCATCAATATGTTGTTCTGGTTTTGGAATAGCCATGAGTCCACGCAGGGTTAGTTTGGGTAAATATTGGCAATAAGAAATCAAAGATTCAACTTCTGATAAAGAAATGCCAGACTTCGTTATTTCATTATCAATATTAACCTGAATACAAATATTTAATTTTGGAAGATGATCTGGACGTTGATCGTTTAATCTCCGCGCTATTTTTGTGCTATCCACACTTTGCACCCAATCAAAATGCTCAGCAATTTTTCGGGTTTTATTGCTTTGAATAGGGCCAATAAAATGCCATTTGAGATTATCAAAATGAACCATTTTGAGAAGAGCCTCTTGTACATAGCTCTCACCAAAAGAGAATTGACCAGCACTCGCTGCTTGCTTGATTTTTTCTATGGATTGTTTTTTGCTGACTGCAAGCAAACAAACAGAACCTGGTTCTCGTCCATATTTCTTCTCATATAAAGTAATTAAATTTTTAATACGATTGAGATCTTTCTCAATTTGCATGTGGTCCGGCGTTTTTTATTTCTTCTGTTACGTTAAAACGTTTAAAATTTTCAACAAATTTTTCTATTAATATACGCGCATTTTTTTCATAAGCAGAAGCATCTTGCCATGTTTTTTTTGGATGAAGAATAGTTGATTCAATACCCGGTATTTCTATGGGGACATCTAAATGAAACCCAGGTAATTTTTCATAAGCAGCATTTTTCAATTTGCCGTTAACAACAGCGCGTACAATTGCGCGAGTAACGGGAATAGAGAATCGTTGACCACCCTGCCCATAAGCTCCTCCTGTCCAACCTGTGTTAACAAGATAGACTTGTGTATCGTGTTGACGTAAGCGCTTCATTAGCAATTCAGCATAAACGTGTGGAGGACGTGGAAAGAAAGGCGCACCAAAACAAGTGCTGAAAGTTGATTTCACACCGCTTCCTTGGCCAACTTCAGTGCTGCCAACAAGAGCTGTGTAACCGCTTAAAAAATAATACGCAGCTTGCTCGGTGTTAAGGCGTGCTACTGGCGGTAATACGCCATATAAATCACAAGTAAGAAAAATGACAGATTGAGGTTGGGCACCTCGATTTTCCTCTATGCGTTCTGGAATATAGTCACGTGGATAAGCGACTCTTGTATTTTGAGTAAGTGTTGCATCGGAATAAATGGGATCTTTGGTTCTAGGATCAAGGACAACATTTTCAATGACAGAGCCATAACGAATGGCGTCCCAAATCAGGGGCTCACGTTCTCGGGAAAGATCGATGCATTTGGCATAGCACCCCCCTTCAAAATTGAATACGCCATCTGTGCCCCAGCCGTGTTCGTCATCACCAATTAAAAAACGTTCAGGATCAGCTGACAACGTTGTTTTACCAGTTCCTGATAATCCAAAAAATAAAGCGGTATCTCCTGTTTTTCCAACATTTGCTGCGCAATGCATGGGTAAAATATCATGTTGCGGCAAAATGAAATTAAGCACTGAAAACATTGCTTTTTTCATTTCACCCGCATAATGAGTGCCGCAAATTAAAATACAGCGTTTAGAAAAATCTAACATAACAGCCGCATCACCGTTTACACCATCTTCTGCTGGATTGGTTTTAAAATTGGGCACACTTAAAATAGTCCATTGATGAGAGTCATGAGTGATGATGGGGGAGTCTGGCCGAATAAAAAGAACATAGGCAAAGAGACTATGCCAAGCAAGCTCTGTCATAATTTTTACTGGGATACCTAATTTTTCATGTGCCCCAACACGAAGATAAGAAACAAAGTGAATGGACTGTTTTCCTAAATATTGAATAGCTTTTTGCCATAATGCATCAAATTTTTCTGGACTGATGGGCTGGTTAATAGCATTCCAATCGACTTGATCAAGCGTGGTTGCATCTTTGACGATGAATCTGTCTTTAGGAGAGCGTCCTGTTCTGCTGCCTGTTTTAACTACCAATGCTTGGTTGGATGCTAATTCGCCTTCTCCACGAGCAAGGGCAAGATCAACCAACTCTTTCATAGATAGATTTATTTTTGCTTTTGTTTGCATGTTTATCATCTCGCATGTGGATTCAACCATGAGATTTCCTTCTCTATTCTAGGGTGCCTATTGTACATTGAATCACTTCTTCTGGCAGCGTTTTTGGTAGGCTTTCCAGCTTTGCTCACGGTATTTATGACATTCTATAACTGGATCAGTTGCCGCAATAATACCTCGACCAACAATAATCAAATCAGCGTGATGTTCAATGATAGCTTTTTCAGGGGTAATATATTGCTGGCCTAATTTATCCTTTCCTTCTTGTAACTTGACGCCTGGCGTCATATTAATCCAATGGGGATCAGCAGAAAGCGCGTGTTGTGTGATAAACCCAATGACAAAATCAGCAAATTGTTCGGCAATTTTTAAAGTATTTTTTAAATATTCTTCGTTAGTTAAAGCGCCAATTGAGCTCATTTCAGCGACCAACACGAGCCCACGATTTTTTTTACGACCTACTTCAGCAAGACCTTCAACCATACCAGGCCCAGGTAGACTATGAGCATTGGTGATGTCGGCCCATTCAGCAATATGATACATTCCGCCCGCATATTGTTGTTTAACTGTGTTGCCAATGTCAGAAAATTTTCTATCCTCAAATATTAAAAAACGATGTTTATGAGCAAGCTTTCCTAATTCCAAAGTAAGATAAGGAGTAAAATCTTCAACAATATCGATATGTGTTTTGAGTAAGCAAATTTCGGGACCAAGTTGATTAGCTAAAGTGAGTAATTGCTCGGTAGAAGTGACATCGGCTGATAAAATAAGATTTGTTTCTTTTTCATCGCATAATTCTAATAAGCGTCTGGCGATAGAAGACAGGCAATATTTTGCGCGTTCTGTATAGGATAAAGGGGACATGTTAAGCAGATCTCTCAATTAAAAGTTGTTCAACCAGTTTACGTTCTGTTGAATTTAACAGATTTGAATGGAATAAAGCACGTAAAATAACAGACAATGATAACACAGAATGAACAGTATAATGCTTTGCTAGTGTTTCTCTTCCGCCTTGTTCACGATCAATGAAAGCAATCACATCGTTTACTTTTAATCCGGCTTGTTCTAAATCACGAGCTGTTTCTAAGAGACTGCTACCCGTTGTGATAATATCTTCAATAACGATACAAGATTGCCCCGGTTGAAATACTCCCTCGATAATTTGTTTTGTACCATAATCTTTTTTTTCTTTACGACGCATGACCATGGGAATGTTTTGTTCGAGAGAAATACAGGTTGCAATAGGTAAGGCGGTGTAAGGTACNCCACAAATAAAATCGAATGGATAAGAGCTAATTTTTTCCCAGAGGGCGTGTGCTATTTTTCTCAAGAGATCAGGGTAAGAAATAATTTTTCTTAAGTCGATGTAAATAGATGATAGTTGACCACTTTTTAATTTGAATTCACCAAATTGAATAGCGCCAATTTGATAAAGCGTGAAAGTAAGAGATTGATCAAGGGACATAAATTATACAAGTATAGGCTCGTGAATGTCCAAAGAATACAAAAGAATTGAATGAAGGTCAATCGGACCGCAAGCCAACCAAGTATGTAGACCATACTCCGAAAATGGCGTACAATTTCGGAGTATGGTCCGAGGACAAGTTTATGTTGCCACGCTTATTAAAATTGCCAAAAAATCGAAGTCTTTTTTTATTTGGTGCTCGTAATACAGGAAAAAGTACTTTATTACAGCAAGTGTTTNCTCACGAGAAAAGTATTTGGATCAATTTACTGGAGCCATCNACAGAAGAGTTANTGGCAATTAATCCTGACGAATTGCGAGCTATTGTATTAGGCGCATCACCTAAGATTACTCATGTGATAGTAGATGAAATTCAAAAAGTCCCTCAACTGCTAAACATCGTACATCATTTAATTGAAACCACATCCATTCATTTCGTTATGAGTGGCTCAAGTGCACGCAAACTAAAACAAAAAGGGGTCAATTTGTTGGCTGGACGCGCATTCGTCTATCATCTTTTTCCTTTTTCCTTTATTGAATTAGGGAAACAATTTAATTTGAACCATAGTTTACGTTGGGGGTTGTTACCTAAAATTCACCAATTAGACACTGATGAAGAACGAATGAAATTTCTTCAAGCTTATACNCATACTTATTTGAGAGAAGAAATTTGGGCTGAGCAATTCATCAGAAAATTAGATCCATTTAGACGATTTTTAGAAGTTTCTGCTCAAAGTAATGGAAAAATTATTAATTATGCTAATATTGCACGCGATGTAGGTGTCGACGATAAAACAATAAAAGAATATTTTTCTATTTTAGAAGATACATTAATTGGATTTATGTTAGAGCCTTTTGAACATTCTTTTCGTAAGCGANTAAGTTTAAAACCCAAGTTTTATTATTTCGATCTAGGCGTCGTTCGCTCNCTCACCCGAACATTATCACTTCCTCTTANCCCTAGCACAAGTAGCTATGGAGAAGTTTTTGAGCATTTTATTATTTTAGAATGTATCAAACTAGCTGCTTATTTTGCTCCTGAATATCGATTTTCCTATTTAAAAACTAAAGATGATGCCGAAGTAGATTTAGTGATAGAACGTCCTGGCTTACCTATTTTATTTGTTGAAATTAAAAGCAATAAGCAAGTACAAGAAAAAGATTTACGAACATTGATTACCCTAAGTAAAGACTTTAAAAAAGCAGAAACGATGTGTTTATCTAACGATGCTTATACAAAAAAATATGGTGCAATAACTGTTATGCCTTGGCAAAAAGGATTAAAATATATTTTTAATTTATAGTGGCAAGCTATCAGGCGGTTGTTCGCGGAATGGTTTTGATGGTTTTAACGTTGATTAAATCAAGAAAAATCATAAGAGCTAGCTGTTCTCTTTCGCGTAGTTTTTCGAAATAAGGATCTTCAAAAAGCAATTTAGCATGCGCGGCTATTTTTTCAATAGGTATAAACGCTCGAATGTCATCGAGGTAAATTTCCCAAGCAGGATTTCTTTCATACTCACTCATGGTTTGGGTAATGGCTTTCTCAAGTGTTGTCATGAGTAAGGCAAGGAGTCCACGATCAGTTTGCACCAGATCTTCGATAAATTTTTTGCAATCTTCAGGATTTCCCCAATCTCGCCATGCATAGAGAATAGGTAATAAATGAGGATGTTCTGCCAGGCGACCATTTTGTGCCCATTCTTCAATTTTGGTGACAGCTAATTTGTGTAATGCATTTAATTCCTCAGGCCTCACATCACGAAATTCTAGNGGTACAAACGTATCTTCTTGCTCAAGATGTTCNCGACCTTGTTCTTTCAATTCCTGTACAATTAAACAAATACTTTTAGTGGCATGACGAATAGCTGTTTCTAAAACAGCAAACCGTTCTTCAGCCTTTTTAAATCGTTGTAACAATCCATGAATAATGCGATGAATACGCATGGGTGTATCTAAGTTTAAAGGTGGTCCTATTCCTTGGGGGCATAAATCGCCATTATCTAATAAGGCAGATATAATAATTGCAATATGATGGTGAGGAATGCGATCGATTACTTTGCTATCCAGTTGATCTAAAAATTTAAGAATGCGCTCGTCTTGATTTAACCGTGTCAGCGCTTGATCAAATGCTTCTCTATCATTAGCTAATGATAGAATAGTTTCAAACTCCGATTCAAGAATTTGCCCAGTTTGCATCGATAACCTAAAATAAGCATCAAATAAATCAGGGCTACAAATGCGACGCAGTTTTCTGGCGATGGTTGGTGAATGATACGTTAACATGTTAGGTTGATAAATACGGCGTAGCCTAGGAAAAAGGCGCATTAATAATTCTAATATCATGGGGTGCTGTTTTTCAGCACGCCCTAAAATTTCATCGCAACGAATTTTATCTTTTTGAATGTGTTTTTCATCTAATTGATAGACATCATCCAATAAGTCAGTAAATAAATCCTTATTATCACGGATACCAAAATATAGTCGCGGCAGAAATACTTCGATAGCAGTTAAGGCAAAAAAATCAACCGGATTGACAATGTCACGTAAACGCGCATAACTAAATTGTAACGTATTCACATAGCGAGTAATGTCACGACAATTTTCAAAAAAGAATTTTAATGAGGCAAAATAAATATCTGCCCAATACTCACTATTCCACGCTTCTTCTGGGATGGTTCTGATCATTACATTCAAACGATCAGCTAAAATATTTTCCAGGTCTTGATGCAAAATGGGCGGCACTTCAAAGGGTAGTTGAATAATTTTTTCAACTAATTCATCACCACTATCGTGATCAACGCGACAAATGGCATGAATGACTTGTGTCTTATCGAAAGAAAGCAAATAGGTTGTATTCGTATAATCACCGATCGATTTTACAATTTGAAAAATCTGTTTGATTTCGTGGTCGTATAGTCTAGAAATATTATCAATTACAATAATAATCTTGTGTTTTTGTTGTCCTAACAATTCATTCAGTTCGGTTTTTACTAATGTGAGATCACGTCCTGATTCCCAACCATAAATCTCATTATTTTGTTTAGAAAGCAAACGAGAAAACCAGGATTGCTTGATGCGTAAAGATTGAGGAACCATTCGGTGAGTAAAAAAGGATACATATAATTCGAGCAAATGAATGATCTTATCTTTATTATTTAGTTCAGGTACACCACGTAACATAGAGGATAGCCTACGAAAGAAACTATAAATTAATTGATTTTGTCCGGAATAACTCCAAGGACTAAAATTTAAGATAATAGGTTTTTCTTCAGGAAGCATATTGCTTCCCGCAACATTTAATTCTTCAATCATCATGTTGATGATGGAGGTTTTTCCTACTCCAGAGCTACCATATAAACCAATGACAAAGCTTTCAGGGGTTTGATGATCCAGAATGGAGCGCGCTAAATATTTTGAGAATGTGGCACGATTTAAGCGATCTTGCGAGCTATTTATAATAGGGCGATCAGCATCAAACACGGGGAACTCCTTTCCTGTTTGATTGATTATTATGATATTATATCAATCTTTTGATATTCGAAGATTATTATTAAATGAATCAAAGAGATATCCAATCACATCCGTATGCTTCCTTATTTAGAAATTAAAAAACCATGGCAAGAAGCTTTATCTAACGTTATTACGGATCCTAAGGAATTATGGGCTTTACTGGATTTGGATCCGCTATTATTGGATAAAGCTTACGCTATTATTCAGCGCTTCCCCTTAAAAGTGCCACGCAGTTTTGTTGCGCGTATGCAAAAGGGCAATCCACAGGATCCCTTGTTAAGGCAAGTGTTGCCGCTTCATGAAGAATTAGATCATGTGCTTGGATATGGCCACGATCCTTTGTTAGAAAATGCAGTAAATCCACTGCCTGGATTATTACACAAATATCACGGACGCATTCTTGTGACATTAACGAGTGCTTGTGGGGTGCACTGTCGTTATTGTTTTCGTCGACATTTTCCTTACGAGAAAAATAATCCAGGGAGAGAGGGTTGGCAAAAAATATTTGATTATATTCGAGGAGATCCGAATATTAATGAGGTTATTTTGAGTGGGGGCGACCCACTTTCAGTGAGCGATCAACTATTAAAAACATTTACCGATGAATTGATATTGATTCCTCAAGTAACACGTTTGCGTATCCATACGAGATTATTAATTGTATTACCGGAACGTGTGACAGATGAATTTCTAAAATGGCTTATGCAACTGCCACTTCAAGTAGTGATCGTTTTTCATGTTAACCATCCTAATGAAATAAACGCTGAAGTGATTCAAGCTTTGCAACGCTTGCGTCAATGCCATCTCACATTATTAAATCAATCCGTATTATTAAAAGGTGTGAATGATGATGCAACTACTCTCATTCGATTAAGTGAAACTTTATTTGCGCATGGTGTGTTGCCTTATTATTTACATACTTTAGATAAAGTTCAGGGCGCTGCACATTTTGAAGTTGATCTCACTCATGCGCGGGCACTGCACGCTCGGCTTTGCGCCAAATTACCTGGTTATTTGGTGCCTAGATTGGTGTGTGAGCAGCCTCGCAAATTAGCAAAAACACTATTATAACTCATGCGGCGCTTTTTGCCATCCATGGCCGCGACGTCCTTCAAACCTATAGCCGCTACTATTTATCCCACTAAATTTAGAAATTTATTATAAAATTTTAGAAAAGAAGCTAATTGACATAACATCCATCACATTACTACACTTTAATCCCTGTTATCTATTTCACCATACAAGGAATGATGTATGCTCAATCAATGGCGTTTGAAAAGTTTATTTATTATTTTATTTGCCTTAACTAGTTTTGCATTTGCTGATCAAACATGGAATAGAGCATCTGTAGAGCCTTTTTCTCCTGGTGAATTAGCAATTATTAAGCGGTATTTATTTAATAATATCGCAACAGATGAACACGTTTTTATTAAAGAAGGTGATGGACGTATTATTCGCTCTATGCCTGGAGCAGTGCTTGCCTCTCCTTATAGTCGCTATCCATCATTTATTCAAGATTACCAATTTCATTGGATACGAGATGCTGCTATTACAATGCAAGAAGTAACTTATTTATATACGCAGGCGAGCCCAAATGAACGACAACGTTTAAAACCTTATTTGATTAACTACATTAATTTTGAACGACAAGCTCAAAAACAGGGATCAAAAAATGGAGAAGTGTTAGGCGAGCCAAAATATAATATTGATGGCACATTATGGCAGGGGCAATGGGGTCGGCCACAAAATGATGGCCCAGCTTTACGCGCAATAGCGATGATTAACATTGCGCAGGTTTTCATTCAAGAAGGCCAAGAAAAATATGTTCGTGATGTATTGCTTGATGTTATTACCACAGATCTAGATTATGTGCTGGCTCGTTTTGGATATTACACGTTTGATTTGTGGGAAGAGCTTAGTGACCAAGATCATTTTTTCACTAAAATGGTACAACGAAAGGCACTGACATCAGGTGCGAGTTTAGTAAGACGTTTTGGTGATGAAAAACGAGCTGATTCGTATTTAAATACCGCGAACCATATAACCGAATCATTACAAAAACATTGGCATGCAGGACGTGGTTATATTGCAGAAACCATTCATCAACAGGACCATCGTGGTGGTGGCATGGATAGTTCAATTATTCTTGGTGTGTTATATGGTGATCTGAACGATTTGGATATACCTTTTTCTGTTCATGATGATCGAGTCATGAGTTCGGTTTATTTTATTCGTAATGCTTTCACAGGTCTTTATCGCATCAACATTTCTCATGCTAACCAACCACCGTTATTGGGGCGTTACCCAAACGATGTTTACGATGGTAATCAATCTACCTATGGGAACCCCTGGGTTATTACTACGAATGCTTTAGCACAATATTATTACACGTTAGCTAATACTTATTTGAAATTAGGAAAAATTAGTGTGACCAATAACAATCTTCTTTTTTTTAAACAAATTAATCCAAAGCTTGTAGATAAAGAAGAAGATATTTTATTTTCAGTTAGTCCCAGCCGATTCTATGCGATTATTAATCATTTAATTGAAGAAGGCGATAAGACCCTATTTGCTATTAAGCGATATGCGAATTGTTATGTGGATTCGAGTTGTTATCATTTTTCAGAGCAAATTGACAGAACCAGTGGACAACAAACCAGCGCGAAAGATTTAACGTGGGGGTATGCGACGATATTAACAGCCATGCAAACACGATTAGCCGCTGAAGATAGAAACGCAGAACGGAATAGTTAACTATTTTGAAATTGTGCTAATAATCCATTTAACTCTGCTAAACTACGGTAATGTATGACGAGNTTTCCTTTTCCTTTGGCATTGCAATGAATGGCGACACGCAGTTTTAATTGATGAGATAATCGTTCTTGCAGATGTAGAAGATCAGGATCCAGTGGTTTACCCTTCTCCTGTGGTTTAGGAGATTGTAGACGGCGTACTAAATTCTCAGTTTCTCGAACGGATAATTTGCGATTGATGATGATTTCTGCGGCTTCACGTTGGGCAACCTCAGGCAACGTGATTAATGTTCGCGCATGACCCATTTCAAGCAAATGACGGTCTAGCATACTTTTTACTTCTTCTGGCAATGCAAGTAGACGCAATAAATTGGTTACACTTGCCCTTGATTTGCCAACCGCATCAGCAACTTGTTGGTGTGTCATACCAAATTCATCGATGAGTCTTTGTAAAGCGATGGCCTCTTCAACAGGATTTAAATTTTCTCGTTGAATATTTTCAATGAGTGCGATAGCACTTGCAGCTTCATCTGGAACATGGCGGATAATAACAGGCACTTCATTTAGCTCTGCTAATTGGGCTGCTCGCCAACGCCTTTCGCCAGCAATAATTTCATATTTGTCGCCAACGGGACGTACAATAAGAGGTTGCAAAATTCCTTGAGAGCGTATGGAATGTGCTAACCCTTCTAAAGCTTGTGAATCTATTTCGCGACGTGGTTGATATTTTCCGCGCTGGATTTGATGGATAGGAAGTTGGGTTGGGTTTTCTAAAGGTTTTTCTGTTGTAGAGGAGGGATCAGTATGAGTGTAGGCAAGTAAAGCATCCAATGATTTACCGAGGCCGCGTTTTTTTACCATGGTAGTATCCTATATTAACCTCTCTAATATTAATCAAACATCAGGAGAAATGGAATGACATTACCCCCTGTAATCCGAATTTTTTTTGCCGTTGAGCTTTCCTTAGACATAAAACAAAAGCTCGCTGGTTTGATTACTATACTCAAGAAAAAATCAAAAACAAATGCAATTCGTTGGACNATGCCAGAGAATTTGCATATCACCCTGCAATTTTTAAAAGAAGTGCNTTCCGAACATCTTGAACAGTTAATTCAAAATGTACGCCATCAACTTCAAGGGAATATAAAAGCATTCAAATTTGTTCTAAATGGGTTAGAGTTATTTCCTAGCCCTTACCGNCCAAGGGTGATTGTTTTGAAAGTTGCCTCTCATGAACATCTTACATATCTAGCAGAACGCATTNGGCGAGNTATTTTAACCACTCATTATGAGATTGATGATCGGCCATTTCAGGCGCACTTAACGTTAGGCCGAATGAAACACCCAACAGAGATTAATGTGAATTTTCTTACAGAATGTAAACCACCTATTATAGAAGCAATTGAGATGAAGGAAGTGGTATTATTTCGCAGTGAACCTCAACCGGAAGGGTCGAAATATAGAGTGTTAGAAAGAATAAGTCTTTGAGAGGACTATTATGAACAACATTTATCACGTAATCAAAGATCCTGTCCATGGAACCATGCAATTTACCTCCGTTGAAGATAAATGGGTAAAACCTTTTATTGATAGCCCAAATTTTCAACGTTTGCGTCAGATTAAGCAGCTTGGTTTGGGCGATTTTATTTTCCCGGGTGCTGTGCATAGCCGCTTTAATCATTGTTTAGGTTGTTGTTATTTAGGTGGTCAGATTGCGCAAAAAATTGGGTTAGCAGATGAAGAGCGGCAATTGGTATTGATCGCTTGTCTCTTACACGATATTGGGCATGGGCCGTTTTCGCATGCATTTGAATGGATATTTCAGCGAACATTAATTAAACATGAAGATTGGACCCCTTATTTTCTTGCGGATTATAGTACAAAAGAATTTTTTACTTCCTACAATGCAATCAATCCTCGCTATCATCTGACCGATGAAAAATTTCAACACATTGCGGATATGATTATGCATCGACCTATCACTAAACGAGTGCTGGCGGATATTGTTTCATCACAGTTGGATGCAGATCGCTTAGATTATTTATTGAGGGATAGTCATTTTTGTGGCGTACGTTATGGCGAATTCGATTTTCGCTGGATGCTGCATTGTTTGGCTATTGTTCCATCCCAAAANGGTGAGCGTTTAGGCGTGACACATAAAGGCATAGGAGTGGTTGAGCATTATTTAATGGCGAGGCGATTGATGACCCGCAATATTTATCATGCTCAAAAAAAACTAGCTTTAGAAGTATTGCTCATACGCTTGCTTGCTGAATTAGCGGAAAACATTGCTTATTATTCCTCTTTAGAAGGTGTATTGCATACACGATTAGGCCAATTCTTAATGGCTGTCAATCAGTTTAATCAAGGCATTGATCAAGCAAGTGATTTAGAAGCTTATAAACAACATTTTTTAAAACAATATTATTCGATTTATAGAGAATTATGCGATGATGATATATTTAGCCTGATTAAAAAGCTTGCTATCATGCACGATCCTCATCCTGCTGTTCAAATTGCTTTAAGGCTTTCGCAACGCAATATGCCTAAAATTTTACGTCTTGAGCAACTTGATTTATTGCATAGTGAGCAAGAATTGCAGGAATTTAAAAGCAAGTATACGGAATACGCTGACTGGCAATTGTTATTTATTCAGACACCACATCAATCGTATAGCGGCGAAGACCCTATTTTGGTGATCAATGAGCATGGCTTGGTTCAGCCCATCGATACTTATTCCATGATGATTCATGCTATTTCAGATAAACTTGAGGAGACAGCTTTTCTTGCTATTGATAAGGGGATTGTGGAAGATAAGCCGGTTATAGCGTTGATGGATAGGTTAAGTAGAAAGGTAAAACACCATGAAATCAATTAGTACAATTATTCTTGCCGCAGGCGTTGGTAAACGCATGCATTCTCGCGTTTCTAAAATGTTGCATTATCTTGCTGGCAAACCCTTGCTGGAACATGTTATTCAAACTGCTCACCACTTGGATTCTACCAAGCCACCTATTGTTGTTGTTGGCCATCAAAGNAAACAGCTGCGTGATGCGCTTTCTCATTGTTTTGTTACTTGGGTAGAACAAGAACATCAACTAGGCACAGCACATGCTTTATTGCAAGCTCTTCCACATGTTTCTGATCATGATCATGTATTGGTGTTATACGGAGATGTTCCTTTAATTTCGCTCGAAACACTTAAACAGCTTGTTACGACCACTCCTTCTGCTGCGTTTGGCATGTTAGTTGCGCATAGTTATCAGCCAACNGGTTATGGACGGATTAAACGTAATGCTAAAGGTCGAGTGATTGGTATNATAGAAGAAAAAGATGCGACAGAAGAAGAACAGCTGATTACTGAAATTAACCCAGGTATTTATTTTTTACCTGCGCGCTATTTAAAAAAATGGTTACCCGCATTAAAAAACAATAATGCGCAACAAGAATATTACTTAACCGATATAGTAGCTTATGCTGTTCAAGAAGATGTTTCTGTTTACACGATTGAACCTGCTACTATCGAAGAAATTCTTGGTGTGAATGATCGCATTCAGCTTGCGCATTTGGAGCGTTTTTATCAACGGCAACAAGCAGAGCAACTCATGCGTCAAGGTGTCACTATTTGCGATCCCGCACGATTGGATGTGCGCGGTGAAGTACAGATTGGCCAAGATGTGTGCTTGGATGTCAATGTCATATTAGAAGGGCGCGTAGTGATTGGTGACCATTGTATAATCGGGCCGCATACTATTTTGCGCAATGTTACCTTAGGAAAAGGTGTGGAAGTAAAAGCAAATAGTATAATTGATGGTGCAGAAATTGCATCCGATTGCGTTATTGGCCCTTTTGCTCGTATTCGACCAGGAACTGTTTTAGCCTCACAAGTGCATGTTGGCAATTTTGTGGAGTTAAAAAATAGTATTGTTGATGAGAAATCTAAAATAAATCATTTAAGTTATATTGGGGATGGTGAAATTGGTAAACGAGTTAATATTGGCGCTGGTACCATTACATGTAATTATGACGGCATGAATAAACATAAAACAATTATTGGCGATGATGCCTTTATTGGTTCTGATACCCAGCTTATTGCACCAGTTATCATAGGGGAAGGAGCGGTGCTTGGAGCAGGGTCCACGCTAACGAAAAACGCTCCGGCGCACAAGCTAACATTGACACATCGATTAGAACAACGAAGTAAGAATAACGGGATTGATTAAGTTATTGAAATAACTATAAAAATTTTAAACATGCGTTTTGGTATACACTTAAAATTAGAATTTACATTGAATCGAACACATTATGGCACAGACACAACAATCAACACCGATATCAAGTACCGATTATGCGCGGCAATTAAATAATCCTAATACTAAAATAGGACAAGAGTTTCTTAATGCTCAGATAGCATCATTACAAATGAAGATTGCGCTAGATGACTATACGCAGCGTGTAATAGCTTTTTGTGTACGACAAGATACGAGAGAACGGGAAGCATTTGCACTTAAGCAAGCAGCCATTGCTCAAAAAGAAGAAGAATATCGATATTATCTTGATTCTTTACCGAAAGGTACCACACTTGAGACTGCATCAGGAATAAAAACGATTGAAGAATTCAAGCAAAATTTGCAACGACTAGATAATCAATATGCTCAATTAACAGCGGATCAAAATAAGTTATATGAAGAATGGGAAAGNGATCGCAAAGAAAGAGCACTTGGCTCTTTGAAAGATTTTAAAGAGGGTTTGAAGGCTGCGGGCCTTGTGCTAACCACCCCGGATGGTCGACCTATCGATCTAACGGATGCAAAATTAGCGCAGCTGGCAGAAGCTTATTCTCGTATTCCAAAGCGTATTTTTGAAATTAATCCTNCGTTGCATGATCTCATTAATCAACAACCAACTTTTGAAGGAAAATTAGAAATCATTAAAACCATGATGCAAAAAGCGAATTTTGGCGGTAGCGTGGAGAGCGCAAAACGAACAGGAGGTGATGAACAAGCACCTTTATTAGAAGGGAATGATGTGATAACACAACAGAAAAAAATAGATGATTTCAATCGGGAAAAAGAAATGATTNTGAATAAGGATCAAGCATTTTATAGCGCATTATCAGATCAATGGATGAAGGAATATCAAGCGACTGAATCAGGTAAAGCCGGCATTCAAGACATGTTGCTATTTATGAGACAACAAGGGAAATTGCAAGCAAGCGTGCATCCTAAGGCTATGCAAGATAGCAATGAAAAAAGCAAAATAGCAGATCAATTAGTTCGTCAGATTAGGATGAAGTATAAAAATGTATTGACTGGCACAGATCAAGAAAAAGAAGCTTTGAGACAATCTGTTTTATCGGTGTTGGATAGAAAACATTCGAGTGCCTCTTTAGGTAGTGGTTATGTTGAAGCCGATGCATTCCGCATGATCAAAGAGGGTGAAATTTCTCTTAAAAAAGTGGAAACTGTTGAGGAAAAGAATAAAATGCTGGATGTGGTTGCAGCCGAAATGCAAAAACACCGTCCGGGACAACAGATATAGGTTAAAAATTTCTTTAATAAAGGTTCAATTCATGTGTGGCATTGTTGGTGCGGTCGCCAAACGGCCAATCGAAAGATTATTGATTGACGGCTTAAAAAAGCTGGAATATCGAGGTTATGATTCGGCTGGCATAGCAGTTGTGGATAGCGAGCGGCAGCTTAAGCGCTTGCGTGTAGCCGGCAAAGTGCGCGAGCTTGAAATGGTATTAAATGCAGAACGACTACAGGCTTATATGGGCATTGCTCATACACGTTGGGCAACACACGGCGCACCTTCTGAACAAAATGCCCATCCGTTTGTTTCACACGATAAAATTGCGTTAGTTCATAATGGTATTATTGAAAATCATACGATATTAAGAAAAAAATTATTAAATGAGGGTTACACCTTTGTTTCTGAAACCGATACGGAGACTGCGGTTCACCTCATTCATTATTATTTCACCCAATCTAACGATTTGCTCAAAGCTATTCGTGCGGCGATCAATGAATTGGAAGGAGCTTATGCTTTAGGAATTTTTTCTACGGATTATCCCGCGCGTATTATTGGTGTACGCCAGGGCGCGCCTTTGGTGATTGGTAAAGGACAAGGTGAGAATTTTCTAGCCTCCGATCCTTTAGCATTGTTGTCAGTGACGCAGCAATTTATTTATTTGGAGGATCATGATATTGCTGATCTTACTTTAGATTCGGTTGCAATTTATGATCAAGCACATCAATTCGTTGAGCGCGAACAACATACGCTATCCATTAATTTAGATGCGGTGGAGCGTGGTGACTATCGCCACTACATGAAAAAAGAAATCATGGAGCAACCGCACGCAATTCGTTTATGTTTAGAAGGTCGTATCACTAAAGATCATGTTTTACCAGCGCTATTTGGTCCACAAGCTGAAACTGTACTTGCTCAAGTAGAACATATTCAATTGGTTGCTTGTGGTACCAGTTATCATGCAGCCATGGTCGCGCGTTATTGGATTGAATCGTTAGCGCATATTCCCTGTTCAGTTGAAGTGGCGAGTGAATTTCGTTATCGAGATATTGCTCCATCCAAAAATAGTTTGTTTGTTACGCTATCACAATCGGGTGAAACCGCAGATACATTAGCTGCATTACGTTTAGCGAAACGCATGGATTATCTCAGCACGCTCGTTATTTGTAACGTACCAGGCAGCACCATGATGCGAGAGGCGAACTTGCATTTTTTGACACGGGCGGGGGTGGAAATTGGTGTGGCATCAACCAAATCATTTACTACACAATTGGTTGCTTTACTATTATTTGCCATTACCTTGTGTAGAAAACGTGGATTAAATCAGCAGTTGGAAATGAAATGGGTAGAACAATTAGAAGAGTTGCCTCGCTTCATTCAAAAAGTTTTACAAAAAGATATAGTGATTACTGAATGGGCGCAGTTTTTTACGGATAAAGAGCATGCTTTATTTATTAGCCGGGGAGCGTTATATCCTATTGCGCTAGAAGGTGCATTGAAGATGAAAGAGATTTCTTATATTCATGCCGAAGGCTATTCTTCTGGCGAGTTAAAGCATGGTCCGCTTGCTTTAGTTGATAACAATATGCCTGTGATTGCTACCATTCCTGGCGATGGTTTGCTAGAAAAAAATAGTTCTAATTTGCAAGAAGTACGTGCTCGTGGCGGTCGATTGTTTATTTTAACTGATCAAGTGGAAGTTTTTCAGCAAGAAGCTTTCGCTGATGCGCATATTATGGCGATGCCAGCAGTGCATCCTTTATTAGCACCTATTTTATATACTATTCCCCTGCAATTACTTGCTTATCATGTTGCCATTCTGAAGGGTACCGATGTTGATCAACCGCGAAATTTAGCTAAATCCGTGACTGTTGAGTAAAAACGCATTATCCATACCATTTATCCAACTGCTTTCTTAACTCTTCTATACCTATCCCTTTTAAGGCAGAGAAAAGTTGCACAGTAGCTCGTGAATCATCATTTTTTAAACTTGCTTTCACTTTTTGTAAGGTATGGGTTACAGCAGTTTTGCTGAGCTTATCTAACTTATTTAAAAGAATATGCACTGATAAGTGCTGTTTGTAGCAATAACTTAGCAGTTGCAAATCAAGAGCGGTGAGCGGGTGTCTTATATCCATCACGACAACCATGCCTTTTAAAGATTGACGCTGTTTTATATAAAGATCAATAGTTTTTTGCCATTTTTGCTTAGCGCTAAGTGGAGCCTTAGCATAACCATAACCGGGTAAATCTGCGAGACGTCGTTTATCATCTAATACAAAAATATTAATATGTTGCGTACGGCCTGGTGTTTTGCTTACCCTAGCTAAGCGTTTATTTTGTGTGAGGCGATTTAGTACACTTGATTTTCCAGCATTGGAGCGGCCAACGATGGCTACTTCTATTCCTTGATCTGCTGGTAATTGTTTAATATCCGCTACACTTAAGAGAAAATATGCTTTTTGATAGGCGATTGTCATATTAAAATGATACCTTTCTAGGACCAACTATGATACCGAATTCTTTAAATCCCGCACAGCAACAAGCTGTGCAAGCACCGCTTAAACATCAGCTCGTACTCGCAGGAGCAGGTAGCGGCAAAACACGCGTACTCACTCACCGTATCGCCTGGTTAATTGAGAAAGAAAACATCTCGCCTTTTAACATTCTTGCAGTCACATTTACCAACAAAGCGGCCAATGAAATGCGTACGCGTGTGGAATCGTTGTTGCACACGCCACAAAAATCCATGTGGATAGGGACCTTTCATGGATTATCTCATCGGCTATTACGCACACATTGGCAAGAGGTTCATTTGCCGCAATTGTTTCAAATTTTAGATGCAGATGATCAATTTCGTATGGTGCGTCGTGCGATCCAAGCATTAAATTTAGATGAGAAACGTTTTGTACCAAANGAAGTACAATGGTTTATCAATAAACAAAAAGAAGAAGCGCGTGAACCACATCAAGTTAATCCTCAAGATATTAAAAACAAAGCATTTATTACCATTTATCAAACCTATCAAGAGGCTTGTCAGCGTGCTGGCATGATTGATTTTGCAGATTTACTTTTAAAAACATATAAATTATTGCAAACCAATATGGCATTACGTTTGCATTATCAAGAAAAATTTCGTTGCCTATTAGTGGATGAATTTCAAGATACCAACATGATTCAATATGCTTGGTTAAAATTATTTTCTGGTGAAAAGAGTATTGTGATGATGGTTGGTGATGATGATCAATCTATTTATGGTTGGCGCGGNGCACGCATTGAAAACATTCAGCGATTTTCTAAAGATTTTCCACAGGCAACTATTATTCGTCTTGAACAAAATTATCGTTCAACGGGCATTATTTTGAAAGCAGCTAANGCATTAATTGCTCAGAATGCTGGTCGATTAGGTAANAATTTATGGACAGAAGAAAAAGANGGCGATCCNATTACAGTCTATGCTGGTTTTAATGAAACTGACGAAGCATTTTTTATTGTGAATCGTATTCGCAATTTACGCCAAGATATATTTCAATTAAAAGATATGGCCATTCTTTATCGCTCTAATGCGCAATCACGTGTTATTGAAGAAGCNCTGATGCAGTTTGGTATTCCTTATCGAGTACATGGTGGGTTACGTTACTTTGACCGTGCTGAAATTAAAGATGCCTTAGCTTATTTACGTTTACTCGCTAATCGTTCTGATGACTCTTCTTTTGAACGCATCATTAACACACCAACACGTGGCATTGGNGATCGNACCATCACAGCAATACGTGACTATGCAAAANCAAATAGNTTAACGTTGTGGCATGCATTATCAGCATTACTCCATAACAAACATTTTTCGACTCGTACTGAATATGCATTAACTACTTTTATACAGATGATAAACACTATGGAAGAAAAAATTTGTGAGGCTATTCTTCCACAACAAGTTGAACATGTCTTGCACGCGAGTGGCTTGATTGAGCATTATCGTAATGAAAAAGGCGAAAAAGGTGCTATTCGCCTAGAAAACTTGGAAGAATTGGTGAATGCCGCTCATCAATTTACTCAGGAAGGTGCGCCTGATGATTTGCCGCCACTTGCTGCTTTCCTTGCTTATGCTGCACTCGAATCTGGTGAAGAACAAGCAGATAGTTACGATGATTGTGTGCAATTGATGACATTGCACGCTGCAAAAGGATTAGAATTTCCTGTGGTATTTTTAGCAGGTTGCGAAGAAGAATTATTCCCGCATTATCTTTCTATGAATGATCCGAATGCTTTAGAAGAAGAGCGTCGTTTATGTTATGTTGGTATCACGCGCGCNATGCGAAAATTATTTATGACATATGCTGAATTACGTCGTATTCATGGTAAAGAATCGTATCATCGCCCATCTCGCTTTCTACATGAAATTCCTGTGCCATTTATAAATGAAATTCGTTTTCGTGCAAAAGTATCACGTATCCAACCGGCAACATTGTATCAACCACAAGCGCAAGGCAAATTCCGCCTTGGCCAAGAAGTGTATCATCGTGTGTTTGGTGAGGGCACTATATTAGATTGCGAAGGAGATGGGGATGATATGAAAGTCAAAGTTCGTTTTCCAAAAATAGGAACGAAGATTTTAATGGCGAGTTATTTGAGCGAGAAACGCATCTAATGCATTTTAGCATGTATTCTTACTTAAGAAAATTTCTCTTTTACTTTAATCCTGAACGCTCTCACACAATTGCACTTCAAGGCTTGCGTTTTGCTGATAAGCTTGGATTATTGCGATTGGTAACAAAACCAACTGCTCATCCGCGCACTGTTATGGGGCTTACCTTCCAACATCCAGTTGGGTTGGCTGCGGGTTTAGATAAAAATGCAGATTATGTGGATGCATTAGCAGCATTAGGATTTAGTTTTATTGAAATTGGTACCGTGACACCCAAACCTCAAACCGGGAATATGCCACCACGATTGTTTCGCTTAGTAGAACAAGAAGCTCTTATTAATCGCATGGGATTTAATAACAAGGGCATGGAATATGTAGCTCATCAATTAGAAAAAACTCGCTATCGCGGTATTTTGGGAATTAACATTGGTAAAAATAAAGATACGCCATTGGAACACGCAGCTGATGATTATCGTTTAGGATTTCGTCATCTGTGGAAATATGCGAGTTATATAACAATTAATATTTCATCTCCCAACACACCTGGTTTAAGAGATTTACAAGAAGCTGATGCGTTAACAGCGTTATTAGCTACTTTAAAAAAAGAACAAGGGAACATTGCTGAAATCCATCGCTATATTCCACTTGTTGTTAAAATTTCACCTGATTTATCACATGAAGCATTACGTACTATGGCGACCATTTTGCTCCAGCAAAAAATAGATGGTGTGATTGCAACAAATACGACTATTCAACGAGAAGGCATAGAACAGTCGCCTGTTGCTCATGAAGCAGGCGGCCTAAGTGGCCGACCGTTGCAGGCACGTAGTACCTATGTGATCAAGCAATTGCATCCATTACTACAAAATAACATTCCTATTATTGCATCGGGCGGCGTAATAGATAAAGCTTCAATACAAGAAAAATTGGCTGCGGGCGCGAGTTTAGTGCAAGTGTATACGGGGTTGATTTATCATGGTCTTGAGATCATGAATGACACATCAAAATGACAAAGAAGCTGTTGTTGTTTTTTTATTTTTTAAATTTTTACGTGGTTTACACGGCAAGATTACATAAAATGTACTACCTTGCCCAAGAACACTTTTAACACCAACGGATCCACCCAGCATTTCTGTAATGCGACGAGTTAATGCTAATCCCAAACCAGTACCTTGTGTACCCTTTTTTGTCTTTGGATTTATTTGCTTAAATGCGATAAAGACATCATGCAAATCTTCTTTAGCAATACCAATACCATGATCTTTTACATTAATTTGAAATTGATTGTTACCAATAGAATAAGCATCAACTTCAATGCTTTGCTTGGGTAATGAAAATTTAATCGCGTTTGATAGGTAATTATAGAGTATCTCTCTTAATCTATCAGGATCAATGATCACATCTGTTAATTGCGGATCTATTCGCACATGGATTGGATTGCTGTTTTTTTCAGCGAGAGCGAGAAGTGTATTTCTTACTTCAGTAATCATTTGATGAAGATTAATAAGAACAGGGTGAATTTCCATTTTCCCTGCTTCAACTTTTGTCAGATCAAGAACATGATTGATTAATCGTAAAAGATGATAAGAGCAAGATAAAATATCACCTAAATATTCTTTATATGGTTTAGGCGAGAAATCAATTTTATCGAAATACATGAGTTCGGTAAGACCAATAATTCCATTCAATGGCGTACGTAATTCATGTGAGATGGTTGCTAAAAATTCATTTCTAATACGATCGCGTTCTTTAGCTAATTGATTATCCATTTGGTGCTTTAATAGTGATAATTCAATTGCCATCTGTAAATCACGTAATTGAAAAGGTTTTGTCAGATAAGCATACGGCATGCTTAATTTTGCCTTACCAAAAGTATCATCATCATTATAAGCAGTAAGAAATATAATAGGAATGTGATAATTTTTTGAGATAATGTTGGCTGCTTCTATCCCATCCATTTTTCCTTTTAGGACAATATCCATCAAAACAAGGTGAGGTTTGTATTTTTTAACGGAGTCTATAGCTTCTTCTGCTGATGAAGCGATGGTTGGAATACGATAACCTGATTTTTGTAACGTTGTTTGAATATCCATTGCTGTAATAGTTTCATCTTCCACAACCAGTATACTGATGTCCTTCATAAAAACCTCAAATATTTTAAATTCGTTATAGATTGAATTCGCGTTAAATCCAGATAGACAATCATCTTATTGTTAAGGTAAAAGTTGTTCCATGCCTAGATTCCATTTTAATTGTTCCGCCGATTTGTTTAGTTAAGTTATAAACCAACTTCATTCCTAAAGAATTGGCATTTTGCAAATCAAAATTAGGAGGCATACCAATTCCATTATCACTAATTGTTAATAGGAGTTTATTGCCGAATTTTTTTAATGATAATTTAATTATTCCATTCCCTGCAGGAAAAGCATGCTTAAATATATTAGAAATTAATTCATTTATTATCAGCCCGCAGGGAATGGCTTTTTCAATATCTAATGAGACATCATCAATGTCTAGGATTAGTTTATTATGATGGATGTTAATATTATAAGTATCGTAAAGATATTTAGAAAAATGATTACTGTATTTTACCATCTCGATATTAGCTAAACTACTGGACTGATAGAGCAATTCATGAACAAGAGCCATTGACTTAATCCGGGTTGCGCTTTCTAACAATATTTGTTTAGCAGTTTGATCTTGTGTTGTCTCAATTTGCAAATGAAGTAAACTTAAAATGACTTGTAAATTATTTTTAACGCGATGATAAATTTCTTTTAATAAAGCTTCTTTTTCATTAAGTGATATTTGTAGTTTCTTAGATAAATTTTTATATTTGATTTCGTTATTCTGTAATTTTTTTTCAGCCAGCTTATGCATTTTCATCTNCCTAGTTGATTAAACGCACCCACTATTTAAGAAGCGANNTAGATTANTTGAATGAGGGCTGAAAATCAACCTNGGGATTTTACTAATCGATACCNTTCATTTAGCTATTTCTGGNGAGTATCAGTTTATACTGNAGCATATCGGTTAAAAAAGTTTCAACATCGAGCCGACAAGGTTGAGATTCAATATCATAAGTTTTAAACAAATATTTCAAGAGTTGTTCATAGGAGCAGGGATTTTCTAATAACTCCCAAATTGTCTGTGCTGTTAGATTTAAAGCAAAATAGTTTCCTTCCATATCCATCACCACTAAATTTTCATCAATCTCTGAAGAAAAAATATCTGGGTTTCTCATTAATTGTGTTTGTGCTGTTAGGGCGGTTTGATTGGACATATTTTTCTCCAGAGCTTTAAACGTTCTTAGTTGAGTTGAGATTATAATAATGTAGTTAAACTAAAACAAACTAGTTTTTTTTAAGGGGCACATTCAGGTATAGTGATATCCAGACGATCCTCTTGACAACTTATTTAGCCTCCAAGGTCTTACAAATGGATTCAATAGATATAAAAGATTATTTCCAGAAATTTGGAGATAGCATTGATTCACAATGGATGCGCCACAACTACAATGAAGATGATTTTCCTGAAATTGCACATACCGCTTTGATACAACAAAATATCAATAGNGATGTACACTACACGCATCTTTTAGAATATATTGTGATGCATTCTCATCTAGATATTCTACAATGGGATTGTCATTTCAGCGATCTTCAGCTCACACTCTACAANAACCCAAGATTTTATATTGAAGCTTTGTATTGGATGGATGGTACAACCACTATCCATCAACATGGGTTTTGTGGTGCGTTTACTTTATTGCATGGACAAAGCATTCATACAGAATATGATTTTACAAAAAAAATTCGTATCAATTCTCAATTTTACATTGGTAACTTAGCAGTAAAAAACAATTCAATTTTAAAATCAGGCGAGATCAACAGAATATATGCAGGCGATTGCCTCATCCACTCTGTTTTTCATTTACATTCTCCNACTGTTACAATNGTAGTGAGAAATAACAGTTGTGTTGATAAAAATCCGCAGCTCGATTATTGTGCGCCGCATGTTGCTATCCATGGAAAGCATAGCGATCCTATGTTTATCAAAAAGATTCGATCGGTAAAGTTAATGTTAGATCATTTACAGCTTCAAGGTTACCAACTCCTCAAAAAATTAATTGAAGGGTCGTCTATATACGATGTGTATCGTGTTTTTGGAGGGATCAATTTATTTAGTTTAGAGAAAAACCAAGTGGATGAAATTTCATGTCTTATTGCAGATAAACTGTATGGGGAGCAATTATTAAAAAGCTTATCACATCAATATCAATCACGTCGCTTAACCAGGTTGAGATCTTTTGTAAAAGATGAGCAGCAACGCGTTATTTTAGCTGTTTTAATGAATACACCAGGCAAACAAAATATTGTTCGTCATCTATTGGAATTGTTTCAATGTCAAAATATGCAAGGGTTGATTAAAATCATGGCTGAATTTATTAATAAAGGCTCGCGTATTGGTGGCGTAGGTTATAAAAGTTGCGAATCATTAGAAGCACTGGTTGGCGTATGGATGAGTCATGATTCTGATGAACATATCAAACTAAAAATCAATCAGCTTGGAGAGCAAGCTATGAATTGTTATGAAGGGTTAAAACAATCATTTGTCTATGCTAATTTATTTTTAACTACCTAAATTAAGCCTTACGATATATGTTAAAATAAAGTATGATACATAAGGCTCTCACATGGACTATTTAGAAAACAAAACGTTTGATGAAATCCAAGTTGGTGATACGGCGAGCCTCTCGCGCACTTTAACCGAGAAAGATATTCAAGTGTTTGCGATTATGTCGGGTGATATTAATCCCGCGCATGTCGATATCGAATATGCTCAAAGCGAAATGTTTCATAAAATAATTGGCCATGGTATGTGGGGTGGCGCATTGATTTCAACAGTGTTGGGAACACAATTGCCTGGACCCGGCACGATTTATGTAGGACAAACTATACGATTTAAAAAACCAGTGGCTATTGGTGATACGTTAACAGTAACTGTTACTGCTATTGAAAAAAAACCAGAAAAAAATCGTGTTATTTTTTCTTGTGAATGCCGCAATCAAAAGGATGAAGTGGTCATGGAAGGACAAGCAGAAGTCATTGCACCTAGTAAAAAAATTCGTCGACCAAAAGCTATTTTACCCGAGATTACTTTGCGTCGACCGTATTCTTTATTTAAACCTTATTTAGCAAAAGCAAAAGAGCTGGGATCGTTGCGAGCAGGTGTCATTTATCCTGTGCATGAAACAATTATTGCAGCTATTAATCATGCACAACAAGCAGGATTGATTGAACCTATACTAATAGGTCCACGATCACGTATTAAAGAGGTTGCTGAACGAGCGAAAGTTGATGTGAGTCAATATGAAATCTTAGATGTTGAGCATAGCCTTGCTGCGATTAATAAAACGATTAATATGGCTAGAGAAGGAAAAGTAGAAATATTGATTCGCGGAGGTGCGCATCGAGAAGATTTGTTACGTGCTATGCAGAAAGTAGATAAAGGTTTGTTAACTGATCATACCATGAGTCATGCTGTGGTGTTGGATGTGCCAACTTATCATAAGGCTCTTATTTTAACTGATTCACTTATTAATATTGATCCCAGTTTAGATGTGAAACGCCATATTACCCAAAACGCTATCGATTTTGCTTTGGCATTAGGGATAACTGAACCTAAAGTAGCCATTTTAGCTGGTACGGATATGGTTAATTCAGCGATGCGATCAACCATTGATGCAGCTGCATTGTGTAAAATGGCTGAACGTAAACAAATTCATGGTGGAATATTAGATGGTCCATTAACATTTGATAATGTCATTTCAGTTGAAGTCGCCAAAGCCAAGGGGATNGCNTCACCNGTGATTGGCGAAGCAGATATTTTAGTGGTGCCAAATGTAGAAACAGGCAATATTGTTGCTGAGCAACTTGAATATTTGGCTGAATCGCGTAATGCTGGATTAGTATTAGGTGGACGTGTGCCGGTGTTAATGAGCCATATCCAAGATATTTACTTGAGTACAGTTTCGTGTGCACTTGCGATATTAAATACGCATCATGAACATGAATATCATAAAAAGGGATCATTATGACGACAACTTTTAATTCGTTTAATTGGTATGAATTATGGATAAAACAAAGTAAAACGTTTTTCGAAACCGTAGAAAAAAATTTTACATCTTTTTTTGAAAAAGAAAAATCCATTGGTTTAGAAGAACAGTTACAACTCATGCGACAATGTTTGGATGTTTTTAAACAACAATGGGAGTTTATGCAGTTAACCGAAGAGCAAAAAGCGCATCAAGTATATTTACGATTGCTTAAAAAAATGTATAACGATGCATGCGAACTTCTGTTTGATCAATGGAGTAATCGATTAAAGCAAGAAAACCCTATTCAAAACATGAAAGAATTATTTGATTTATGGACGCATTGTTGTCAAGCGACTTATCAAAACACATTGCATTCACAATCATTTCAAGAAGCTTACAATGAATGGATGAATGCCGCTATTCGTTTTTGGGAATCAGCTATGCCTGCTAAAGAGCAACATTGATTTAGTGATCATATACTTCTTTTCGATGAGCTACTTTGATGACAAGAACCAAAAATTCATTTTCCTCAATACGACAAATGATACGTGTATTCTGTACTCTATAACGCCATAACCCATGTTTATCATACGATAATGGTTTGCCAAATCGCCTTGGATCAGCATCAACAGCAATTCGTTTTCGAAAATAGGTTAGGATATCTTTTTGAAGTTTTTTATCTAGTTTTCTTAGCTCTTTTCTAGCACGGTCATCCCATTCAACGATCCAAATCAATTTCTTTCTCCAAATCTTCTAATGACCATCGTTTTGCAGGTTTTTCTAATCTATCCAATGATAGATAAATATCTTCTAATTCTTCAAGATGCTCTATGACGGCTTCTCGCACATAATAAGTTTTTGTGCGACCGGTTTTTTTTGCTAAAGCACCAAGCCTTTTTTCAATTGCATCTGGCAGACGTATGGCTAACATAAATGACCCCGTTGAAATACGTATATATCATATATAATACAAGTATATCATATAGGTTAAATAAAGCAACCATTCCGTTAGATAATGAGAAATCAGCCATGCCTCTAAAACTATAGATTAAATTGCGCTTTTCGAGATATCTTGCACCGTTTGATTGCCTTGCATACTAAATGTTTTAATTGTTTTCCCATTCAAATCAAATGCGTTTAGATCCACCATTTTAATATTCTGATCTTCAAATGCTCTGAAATAATATTTCAAATTTTGTGTATCTTTAACGGTAGTGACCAAGGTGTATTCGGGAATGTCTTGGTTACCATTCACACTCAGTACAGCACCATAAGGAATATCAAAATGATTCAAAATATGGAATGCACGAAATACGGTTTGTTCTGCTTTATCAGTTGGAATGGAAGTAGTGGAATAAAATGCTGCGCGCACAAATCGAGAAGGGGGAGTAAAATCACCAGGTATGCCATGCAACCCCGATCCTGATCCAAATTGTTGCAGTTTTAGAGTACCCAACAGAGCTGTTGTAACATTTATTGGTGAAAGATTAATGTAATTCGTTAAATTAGTCAGGTGCCAATCGAAGGTGGGTGAATTTGTAAATACGCCAAGCGGATTGTCCCAAATTTTTAGTTGTCCATTGATCGGTTCGATAGCAATGCTTTTGCCGGTTTTATCGTAGATAACATAATGAAAAGGTGGTAATACGGGCCAACCCTTAGGAGTGGTTGGAGCAATCACTACAGATTGAACGCCTTGTTTGACTTCATCCACAGTTTCAAATTGGGTTAATACCCAATTTGAAAATTCTGTAGGAGAGAGAGCGCGATTTTTATTGGCGGGTGTAATAGTGGCATAAACAGCATAA
>C687J35021_10000610_pt1 | contig 28203 bp, 43 predicted proteins | sample RifCSPhighO2_12_FD_35021 | JGI IMG/M metagenome (IMG submission 35021) | reverse complement strand
TATCTAATTGCCGCCTCCATATCTCCCGCTTGCATGGCCTGCATGGCTTTTTTTAGAGGAATTTCCATTATCTTTTGCGGCGTTAGGCTATCGAATTGCTTTTGCTTGTCTTGGCGGAGATCATAAGCTTGTTTTTCCTGTTCGTATTCCGCTTGCGGCCCAGCCTGTAAAGCTCCGCCTACTGCTCGTCCAAAATCTGCAAACTGTCTTCCTAAATCTTCAGCCATTATGCACCACCTTGGTTTAGTTGCCGCAATCTTTGCGCCTGGAGACCGTACAGACCACCTGCGGCGACACCACCATAGATGCTAGCTGCAGCCGTTCCAGCACCCAAGGCAACACTAAAAGGACTGGGTGTTGATGTTCCTACAGTTGTCGGCTGAGCCATCCTCTCGCCCCTCAAAGAGGCGGCTTGAGCGCCGTACTGACCGCCACCAGCCTGGACATTGCCCATGCCGAATTGCTGATTTGCCATTCTTTGTTGGTTGATTGCATCGATCAGTTGCGTTGATTGTAGGGCCTGTCCACCGGAACCAGTCAAAGGAGCCATCCTGAGAGACCTTGCCTGATCTTCAATGCCTAAATTGGCTCCACCACGCGCCTGCGCAACGCCCAACTCTTCCCCCCTAAGGCGCTCACTTGCATCAAGAAGCTCTCTTTCATGTTGAGCCCTGCGCTCAATCTGTATCCCCTCTAATTGAAGCCCCCCCCTGCGAGCTTCGTCCGCAACCATTGTGCTGATTTGAGATGTAAACTCAGGGTCTGCAGGGTCTCTTCCGCTTGCGATAGCTCTATTCATAACTTGGGCAGATATCTGATCACCGGATTCTTTAATGCCCATTTTAAAAAGTTCGTTTTCAACGTGGTCTCGCTGTTCCTCGTATTTTTTAAACTGCTCGGTCATTGCCGTTAATCGGTTCTTGCCCTCGGATACAACTTTATCCATGTTGTTATACATTTTGGAAACAGCTTCTCTGGCGGGAGCCATGACTTCTTGAATGGATTTTTGTTGAGCCGCAGTTATTGAGAAGTCGCCGTTTAAAAATTTCATAGTGTTTTCTTGAAATTTATTGGTTATTTCTTCAGCCCTAGTTTCCTGCTCTGCTCTTTTTTCTCTCCTGGCAGCTCCTTCTTTTGTTTCTACAAGCTCATAAGTTACCTCACCTGCGGCGCCATGTTCATTAAAAACAGATCGGAGATTACCAAGCTCTACTCTCTCCGCCTCGCTTAGCGCACCTTGTTTCGCGCTGAGCGTATTTTTCCCGCCGCTATCAACAACCCTTTCTCTCTTCTTGAGATCCAAGTACCGACCATACTCTTCATCATTTAATCCTAAGCCAGTCGTTTCTTTCATCTCAAAGCCGGACTCCTCTAAAAGCTGAGGCATGACAGCTTGTTCAAACATCCGCATGAACTTTTTTTCTTGCTCAGTGGCAGCCGGCACCGTGGTTGTTTGTGAGCTTGAACTGCTAAATAACATATCAAATAATCCCATGCTCCCCCCTAACTTCAGCCAGTTTAATGCTTTTCAAAACCTCAACCCCGATACTTCCAAATAACTGGTTGTTCCTATATTCGCATCACCTTGAGATGCTTGAATCGCCCAAAGTTTTTCTCCTCCGCCCGCTCCCGTATGTGTGTAAGCAGCCTTCACCCACCCTAATTGATAACAGTTACTCGCAGACCCAACGGCAGATGAGCACATGATATGAGTTCTTGCCGTACAGTTCCCGATAACGGTTTTACAGTTGGCCGAAGTCACTGACTCAAGACCACCCTGGGGAGTGACCCCAAGAACTATGGCCGAACCGGTATCAATAAGCAGAACCCACAATGGATAATCTGTCAGGTCAGAGGCAAAGCCAAAATCCCCACCGGTTAAAGCGACCGAAAGGTTCGCGCTTAAACTATATTTAACCTGTTCTCCTGCCGTAGTGGTGGAGTTCATAACAATCTGGCCGAGATTCGTGGTTGATAAATCGGTCTGATCGGCGGCCACCAATTTAACCGTTGTATTGGTGCTTACATCCAAGCCAAGGTTAGATGGACCGGTCAATGATGCGGCCTCTAGGATCGCGACCCGGCCGTCTAAATTTGAAGTCAAGGCGGCCTTACCGACTCCGTTAAACTGGTAATCAGACCCACCAATATCAAGACCGATTTGTTTTAAGTCATTGACGACTTCAGTCGCCCACGCGCCGGTTTTGGAAGTGATCTCGTCCCAATGACGCTCTTCGACGAAATTATTATTAAACCAGCCCTTTACGTACTTCAGTAGAGGCAGCCCCATCAGACTTTCTCCGCGTGCATGACGATTGGGTGACTGGTGTCTGCCAGAACCTTAATCGTGGTGTTCGTCGAAGTTGTGATGTAGTACTGAAGTTTTACTGTTTTGAGTGCCGCCGACCAACTTTCAAAGGTGTGCTCTATGGTGATTTGCATGGTGTCTGTGGTTACAGTGGCACCAGTCACCCGGTGAAACTTTGGAATTGCTGTTGAGTTTTCACTGCCGTCAGTAAGTCGAAATTTGACATTTGTTTCATTTGTCGCGTTGGAAGATACGGATTCGATGTTAAACTGAAAGACAACCCTGAAATCTCCTGCCAACTCAGGAGTGATAGAAATGGCCGCGTTAGTGGTGTCCACGTCCGTAAATGCCCCGGTGGTTGCGATTGTAACATCCCCGCCGGTGTATGAGTCGACCGCATTTGTTTTATTATAAAGATTAGCTGTGTACTGAGCGAGGCCATCGTTATCAAATGCGTAAGCCGATCCGTAAGCGTCGAGAGAAAGCTGAACCAGGTTATCAGCCACCTTGTCGTTGATATGATCTTCAAAGGCCTGAAATATAGTCCTGAATAAAGTAAGTTGAGATGGTGCCGCATCATCAAGAGTATCTGAAGCTGTATAGTCTAAATCAGTAATTGAAGCCATTTTTTACCTCATGATGCTTTCGGCGTGTCCGAATCCTCTTCATACTCAAATTCGAATTGCAAGCCATAAATTTCAAAGTTCGTATCCTTCTCACCAGAAGGACTTACCACTATTCCAAATTCTATCGCAGAACCTTCGCAGTTTAAATCTATAAGAATTGATTTCAGGTTTTTCTTGTTACCCTGAATTGTCTTGTTGCTACTTGTATCACCAATTGTGTCACCACTTATTTGCGAACCACTCCCGCCGCCGGCCAGGTCAATAAGTTTTTCATCAACCAATTCCCCATCGACATACCACCTGAATGTAATTTCAAAAGAGTTTGGAAGTGGCTTTGCATAAAGAAAGCATCTGGTGAAATTGATCTCGGATTGTTTTTCATCCAAAGGATAGATGACGCCTGTTTTGATCTCGACATCGAACTCATCATCAAACCTTGTCGTGTACTGAGAGTCCAAAACACCCAGACCTTTTTCATTACAGCCGATCATTACACTCTGTCTGCCGAGATCAAAATACTCTGTTACGACCGGGTACTCGCAGTCTTCCCAGGTGAAAAACTCTTTGGAAAGTAAATTGAATCCTAAAATCCTATCAGGCACAGGAGAGCCGTAAGAAGGATAAGACAGAATATACATATTATTTTGTTGGTCATAGGCCGCCTTCATTGTTTTGCTGGCAGCCCAGTTAACATTCTCCTGAAACCACTCGTAAATCGGATAAGATAAAGTGGCCTCCTCAGCCGCTCCGTGTTTATTTGTAGCTGACAGGGTGTGAATCCCAGATGAAGAAACAAAGATAATATCGTTTTTTAACGTCACAATCGTATTGTGATGAACCGCACCGATTCCTTCGGACATTTGCTCCCTTGAATATCCGTATCCACCTAAAAAAAGCCTGTGAATTGATCTCCACTTGAAAATGAAAAGATCGTTCATAAATGTTCTTGAAAGGCCGGTAATGCCGACAGGATCACCGTCACCCGCGTCAATGGAAAACTGATTTCCCCCGTTGGTGAGCGAGTAGTTTTCAATGTCGTTAATGGCTGACCGGGTGATCGCATGAGGAAAATCCCCCCTACCTGCGTACCAATGTGCTTCATGGTGTTTGACAGACATCGTAGGGGGTGGTTCGACGTGACCAGATAAGATACCAAGGTCAGATAAAGATGTCCCGCCAGGTGAGTAAACTTTAGGCCTGGTGTTTTCAAAATTCAGAATTAACTTGTTATTGAACTTTTCAAAAACTACCGTATCCGAGTCGCTAACGGCCACACCTAAATCGACGGTCTGCCCATCTCTGATAACCTCAACACGTCCTTTTCTAACTTGAATAATTTCATTTGTTTGTCCCGAGCCTGATGTGCCAAAGAATTGCACGGCAGACTGAATACCGTCTCTTGCTCCTGAATAAGGAATTCCCCTTATGCCGGGCGCTTTCCTGATAGACCCTCGGTTTCTTAAAACAATATTCTTGGCTTTTTTTAAAGACCTCGGATCTTGAGTTCCTGGAGTGGAAGATAGATCAAGACCCTTGTTAAGTGGAAAAAGTGAGAATGTTTTGGTGTATCTCACCTATCACCACCGATCTACGTCATTGTCTTCGTAATAATAGGGATATTTCCGGTGCGTTGATCTGTCGGGCATGAAGATCAATTCATCATCATAATTTTCAATATCAGACGACATTTCTTTCAGGTAATCTTTATACTCAGAATCCCACATACTCCGTGTTCTAGCGTCCCTGTTCTGTAAGAAATGCTCTCTGATAACATCCAGTACAAGAATCATCCGATTCTCGTAAGGGACCAGTGGTTCGGCCGCATCCAGGCCCATAACGGGAGGAATTCTTGAATATCTGATTTTGGCGATTTTATCCTCTGAGAGAATACAAGGATAAAGGATCAGGTTTTTTTGCCTTGGGTTGTCGGTATCAATGGGGTCTTCAAAAAAATCTATCCCCATCAACCAATTAGCCATGGTCTTTGCGTGGTAAACATTCTTGCCGTTAATCGTGTAATGCTTGGGGACGCCGGCAAGGAAGGGTTTTTTGTATCTTAAATCATCAATGTAATCAGGACTCCTAGGGTAAACAGAGCCTTGATTGACAGCCCCCGGAATGTAGAGCTTTCTTATGTTCTGAAGGTCTGGATAAAGACCGTATTCATCCTTGTAGAGAGTGTAGGAAACACCTGATGCGGTATCTCCGGTATAGGCCGGCTCAATAGTCGCTGACGTGTTGCCTGCAACTCGCACTATGCTATAAGGAACGGGGTTGCTCCCGATCTTTATTTTCCACCGAAGATGTAATTGCTCAGTCCATACCGTACTCGACCCGGTAATTGCGTGAGACCCGTTGGTGACTGAAATCGTTCCTGTCGTGTATTTGGCTTTAAGAACAAGGTCTCTTGTCATCCCAGACCAGCGGTATGATTTTGAGAAACAAAGCTTTAAATGGGCGGAGTTGATTTTTTCCTTTAGGTCATTACGGTTTACTGTGTTGTCCGCGATTTTTCCTCTGCGAATGATGGCGTCTTGTATGTCTTTGAAGGTTTTGATTTGTTCGGCCATTAAGACCACCCAACAATAGGTACATCTCTTATGTATATTTGGGCAAAATCACCACTTGCCCATGTCATTGGAGATGTGTTGCTTACTGCTCCAACTGTTCCATCTCCATCGTCTTTAAAAATGGCCACCGACGTCGTGTTGTTATACCTCAACAACCCCTCAAAGTTGTCTGTGCCAGAATCTCTTATCGATACAGTTGATGCCAACGCGCTTGCGTTGGCACCTTTCGTTGTAGCTCTGCCTGTGTCAACCACAAGACCACTTGGCAAATTTACAGTTAAATTTGCAGCTGTTACAGCTCCATTTGCAAGCACCCTAATGTCGGAGCAGAAAAGTCCACCTTCTCTTCGCCAGTAGCCTTCATATGTCGTGTTTGCGCCGGTCCAGCTCCCGTCTGGAGTCCAATCCTGAAATATTGATGGCCTTCTCCCGAGATTGATGTCTCCAATTCCGGTCTGCACCGTCCACTCATCACCAGTGTCATTGAAAGCAGCCTTAAACCAACCAATCTCGAGACACGAAGAATCCCCCGCGAGCGCGCTATTGACTAATACCTTTTCAATTGAAGTAACACTTGCGGCGGACGCAGTATCGTCAGCATCTAAAATAACCCAATGATTGGGAATAGAAGCAACCCCCCACTTCAATGTTCCCGAGTCGTTAATCGCGTACACAGAGAGCATGTAGTCGGTCAGATCGCCCTTAGTTCCTTCGCCAAAATGCGCCCCAGTCAAATCAATGGTGACATCTGCGGTGATCGTAAATGTCGATAAAAGACCAGATGTAGTTGAAGGCAAAGTGACGTGCCCGACATTGTCTTTCGATAATGCTGTTCCGTCAGCGGAAGTGATCTTAATCGAATCATCGGCGTTTGTGGTTGTCGCCTCGGCAAGGCCAATATTAGAAAACCAGCCTGGAGTATTTGCCCCAGCCCTTTTAATCAACCCAGCTTCAAGTAATGCATCACCCTGTGCCACTCTTAGTTACCTTTTTCATCATGGTTTGTCATAAATCCTCAGCCCCTAAAAACTCAGGTCTCTGCTTGATCAGCGCATACGCTTTCTGATGCGGATTAAATTCTGGTTGCTTGGAATAGTCGAAAACACCGAAGATAGGGCTAAGTGAAAGTGAGCATAAAACCAGCGGCTTTTTGCCGGCCCGTCGCATGGCCTCGTTGGGAAACCCGGACAGCTGTAGATGTGCTGTTCCGGTCTCATCACATGACAGTACGGAAATTCTCCAGTATGTGGCTATTAGGCCGTGCTCGCTCTCAATTGATTTTATCAGACCCATGTTGCACGCCCACCAGGACCATGTTTGTTTTCTGCCTCTTGTGCGACAAGCTCTTGCTTACGCATAGCATGTTTACGCTGTGAGGCGCCTATTGTCCGTCTCCACCCAGACAGCGCGTGATGACGTACCCATCGACTGAGTGTATCTACTACATAAACGGCACATGCTAGAGAGAGGAGCACATTACTCAGTGCCCCCAACTGGTCCAACTCTTGCTTGTACCCACTCAATATTTCAATCATGTCACGCTCCCGTCTGGTAAAATCCAATTAGTTCCATCGTAAATATTCAAATTGCCGTCAGCGGTGTTAAATATGACAAGACCTGCGGCTGGCGTCAGTGCTCCTCTCGCCGTATCGTCGAGTGACGGAAATTGGAGCGGCAATACTGAGTGATTGTATGTTGATCGCCACTGAAAACTATTCACGCCGCCTGCTATTAAATGGCCAATGTCGGAGCCTGGTAAACTAATTCCAGTATTCGCATCTTGGCCGCGAGAAATTCCTGGTACTGTTGCACTTTGTGTAGAGAGGCCGGCGTATAGTACTGATATGATCTCTGTATACGTACTCTTAAAATTTATGACATACGCTGTTCCACCTTGATTCCTTGTGAAAAATTCATTGCCCCCGACACTACCGTAAAACCCGCATAATCCTGGAAACTTTATAGAAGGTAATGCCGATGTTCCGTCTGGCACAAATAACTGACCAGCAGTTGGGATTGTCACGTCTCCATCATCACTCACCAAAACACTACTGTCTTCAAGAGTATCGCCCGCAGCGCCGGACCATCGTGCTATGCCATTGTCAGTGCTACTCACGAGTCCTGAAATAGCATCTGTCACTTCAGACGCCTCATAATCGTCGGCCACAGCTACGACAGCTCCAGTTCTTCCGAACACAGAGGTTATTGCCTGAGGAGAGGAGCCGTAGTTAACGCCCATTACCCGCCAACCTCTATGTACTGAACGCGCAAAACATCATTTGCTGTGCCCACGACGTAAAAATCTTTTAAATCAAACCAATCGCCCTTGGTGGTTGATGCTATCTCAGAAGGTGTATACGACTTCGTGGTATTGGCGACCAGCGGAATGCCATCGGTTGAGTTAATGTCGCTGCTACCTATATACGCCGATCCTGAGTTGGCGGTTGCCGTATGAAATTCAACCAAAGTGCATTTTATAGAGTTTTCTGTGATTCGACTTGCTGTCCCTGTTATGGTGACCGCTGGTAATATCTTTAGCTTGGCCTGGGCTGACATGGCCTTCCTCCTTAGTAGACCCCCTTGACCTTTTTCTTCTTCGGAGGTTTTTTCTTCATAATTCTGGCCATTGACTTTCTAGCCATTGGTTTTTTCTTCTTCATCATCGGCAAATCTTTTTTACCCATCATCTTCGGATAGCCTGAACGCATCGCCATTATCGCTCCTGTACAATTCGCGCGTAATCAACACTCATCGTTTCGGCAGCAGTCGTACCATTGGTGATTGCCAAAGAGAGTCTCATCTCAGTAGTTGGAATGTTTGTCGTGACAGATCCTTTTTTCACATTATTGACCCAGTATTCAATGAGGCCTGTGCCAACAACTTTAAAACCAACTTTTATGTAGATGCCGTCTGCCATGGTGTGAAGGCCGGTTTCAGCTGATTCAACTGAACTTGCATTAGATGCAAAGTCCAAAATTCCGTCGCCGTCACTTCTAAAGTAAATTCCATTGGCCGGAGCGCTTGCCACAAGCGAGGTGTCTGTTACTGCAAGGCCAACCAACACTGAAGATGAGCTTACATCGCCAACCTTAAATCTAGCTTCAAACCAAATCTTTTTCCCTGCTGCTGGCTTAACGGATTCCCCTACAAGCTGAAGCTGGTCGAGGTCACTTGCGCCGTTATCATTGGTGATAAGCAACACTCCGCCGACTTCATCGGTAATGGCCTCAGAAGCGTCTCCACCACCACCGTCTTCGGTCGTGGTAATCGACCAATCGCCAGCCGCATATTTGAAGAAATCGTCCATGAATTCAGCGTATTTTGACCGATCCGCACCAAACTCGTAATCATCCCACATACTCTCTTGGGATTTATCTTTGAGCCTGAAATAAGGATGCCCAATTTCTAATGACTGAAAGTTCACTTCTTACCCCTTAAGCCACAGGATCGATCAGAGTACCGCCGCCAACAGTAGCGCCAGGACAGTAGTTGTTGACGAACATCGTGGTATATTCAGTATCCTGACCAAACGGTGTCGCCGAAGTTGTTCCCGTAAAAATATTGTTGTAGCAGGCAAACTGTACAGGTGCGGACGTATCCAAAATCAACATCGCAGTGTTTGAGCCGGCATCACCTTGAATATGGTTTTCAGCGAAAACCGTACCTAAAGTCACATGAGTTGAAATGTCGATAGCTGCGGCATCGGCAGCGGTACAATCAAACTCATTGTATTTAATAATGGTTCGGCCTCCGGCTGACGTCACATATCCGACAGAAGCTACGCCGCCAACAAAGTAATTCTTTAAAACTTTGTTGTCAGTCGAGCCGGCTGCGATATCAATCGCGATCAAAGACGCAACACTTGCGCAATCAAAATGACAGTCGTGGATGTTGCAATGATCTCCCGTTGCCAAAGAAACCAGCATCGGAGTGGTTAATTGAGCCGCGTCTCCGAGGAATCTTAGGCCGAAGATTTCGACATTCGCGCCGGTAACAGTGAAAAGATCGACATCCGCGCTGGTTGTCACAACCACGTTCGCCGTACCGTTATCAAGATAAGGCCCGATGCTTAGAGCGGCATCGCTGACTGTCGCGGTTGCAGCCAAAGTATACGTACCTGGCAACATCCTGACCTTATCTCCTACCCCGGTTCTCGCTTTAGTTAGAGCGTCGGCCAAAGTAGTCGGTGTCGCAGGGCTTAATCCGTCCCTGGCGGTCGATCCATTATCACAGTAAAGAGTGATTGGAGTTGTCGCCGTCGGTGTCGCGTCGACACCGTATTCATTATTCCTAACAAGAGTTGAAAGACTTGTCGCGATAACCATTGATGTGCAGGTTAAAAAATTGTTTTCCTGGATAATAGCTTTTGTATGAGCCTGACCGGAATTNATTGCGGCGGCATCCCAGGTGTTTGTGGTAGAGCCGCCATCGAGAATGTTATTTTCAAACAACAGTCCGTCGTTGGTAGATTCAATCTCTAGGAAAGCATCAGGGCCGTTGGCGGTAACTACTGCACGACAACCTCTAACTGTCAGGAAAGCACCGCTTGCCCAAGTGATACACTCAAGATCATTAGCACCAAGATCAAAATGGCAATCTTCAATGGACGCGTGAGCAGCGGCGACATTGATAGTCGCTGTCGCTCCAGCCGTTGCTTCATTGAAATAGATATTTTTAATCAAAACGTTTGCGCCAGTAATGTCAAAACCATCAACAACTCCGTTGATAGTGATTTGCGGACGGTTCGTACCCTCACCAAGACCTATAAGACTGACTCCAGCTACACTAAGCGCCTGAGACGTAGTTAAGGTTGCTGAAGATCCAGCTAAGACATAAACAATGTCGCCGGCCGTGGCTTTGGTAACCATGGCATCGTTGAGAGTGGTTGGAGTTTCAGGAGATTTACCATCCCGAATAGTTGAGCCAAGATCAGTGTAAAACACCTGAGGAGCAGCGGCATTTGACGTAGCGCCCATTAAATACTGGTTGCCCGAACCTACCGATGTGGAAACACTCGTTGCCACAACCATGGCGACGCCGTACATGAATACGTTATCGTCAATAAGGGCGTTGGTATGAGCCTGACCGGAATTTATTGCGGCGGCGTCGAATGTATTTGTGGCTGATCCGCCGTTGAATACGTTCCCTTTGCAAATCAATCCATCGTTTGCAGCCTCGATTTCAAGAGCCGCATCAGGGCCGTTTGCAGTGACGATAAATTCGTTGTCAATGAGCTTAAGCCCTGCGCCAGATGCCCAAGTAATGGCCTCAAGATCAGTGGCTCCACAATCAAATTGACACGCTTCGACCACACAATCCGCAGCTGCGACATTGATGAACGAAGTGACCGCGGCGGTGGATTCGTTGAACAGAATATTTTCAATTTTACAGTTAGCTGCGGTCACGGTAATGTAATCGACCGTAGCCGTAGCACACGAAAGCGCCGGACGATTTGCTCCTCGTCCTCTGCCTTCAATGGTGATTCCCGCCACATCAACCGTAATAGCTGCGGTCAAGGTCTCGGCGTGACCGGGGAGGACGACAATCTTATCCCCACGGCTGGCTGAACATTGTCCAATGGCATAGTCAATGGTCGAAAACGGTTGCAGGATAGACCTGCCAACATCTGGACTATTAACCCCTGTTACAGCTCCTTCGGGAAGGCCCGAGGTCGCGTTGTTGACGTAAAAAATCTCGCCAGTGCCGGACTCGTCCGAACTGCCGCCTGAGCCGCCGGGATCATGACCGACAACTCTGGCATTCAAATGTGTAATTAAATGCGGATCTGCCATTTCGTCTCCTACGGATTACTTCCCCAAACGCCAAACCAGGCGCTGTAACCAACCGAGAAGCGGCATCGCATCTTGGTTTTCACATCACCAGTATCGAAGTCTTGTTCAGACTTGGTGTAAGGTGCGACACGGTTGAATTTCTTTAAGTTGTGCTGAGACTTGTTGGCCAAAGCAAACCATGCGCTGGTTGATGTTAAATAAGGCCAAATAATCGGTTTGTAATTTTCGTGGTAAACGTTAACCGATCGGTTGGCCGTATCCGGACGATCTTGAGATTTAATCAACTCAAAAAGAGTCTGTTTCAAATCCGGCGGAGCAAGGATTGTTTCTGCTTGTAAAAAGACGTTCAGGTTCCGGTCATCCACCTGGTTCATCAGATCAACGTCCATCTCTTTTAATCCGGCCATTGATAAATCAACGTCGGTTGCCGGGCGGTTTCCGTAGGTTCCACCAGTAATCAGGCTGTGAGTAGCATTGAACAGTGAGGACCCGTCTGGTCCGGTATCACCGAAGCCGTCATTAAAGATTGCCGCGCAAACGATCTGTGTCGTTTGATACATCGACATCCCCAGACCTTTATAGGTTTTGGAGATCAGGCCAAACTTTTCGTCCTCGACCATTTCTTCTGAGAACGCAACACCTAGTTTATAAGTGAGGTGGGTGTAAGTTTTGTCGTAACCCTGGGATGGATTTTCGTAACTAAGAGACTCGCCCTCTGCTGACTCAGGGACCGCGCCCACACCAGCGAAAGAGGTATCTTGCTCACCCCATTTACTGGAGCCTTCTTCATTAAAGATTTCAGCTGCAACATCGGGAAGCCTTCCGTATTCATCCATTATAATCATATCCAACAGAGGCAATGCGTCTGATAGGATTAGATCTGGTGCTCCACTTCTTAACATGACATTCCTCCGTTAAATGCCGGTCACGCCGGTATCACTGCGGCCTTGGTGATCGTTGATTTTCACGACCAAACGATTGAACTCGCCGAAAGCATTTTTTGCCGTCCGGTGAAAAGACTTTTCTAATTCGAGAATTGTGAACTGATGACCGAGAGTTACGTCGGCGGAAGATTCATCCAATTCTGCCGTACTACGAAGCCCTGATCCACCGCTTCCGATAAAATTGATATTTAATCCAACAGCTCCAAGCGCTGTCGCGACTCCTGTGCCGTCATCTGTCTGCGCTGAAAACCTCTGCTCTGGGTCGTCGTAGACCTTAATCTTTCCGCCAGAAGAAGCGGCCTTGTATTCAGCCGAAATTCCAATCAGCGCGTTGTCGGTCCCCGCCGTAGCGAGATCCACCCCGCCGGCAACAATTGAAACTGGTGAGCCAATGAATATTTCAGAATTTGAAGCATGGAGATCATGCTCGTTAGCTACCGGCTGACCTTTACTGAATGGGGATTTGAGGGGCTTGAAGCCTGAAGGAATATTTGGGTTAGACATTACCAGCCTCCATATTTGGTCCTGCTTTTTGGGTGAATTTCACGTCACCAGTAATCCGGGCTTCCGGGTCTCCCTGGCGAAGTGTTTTTTGGGCCAATCCACGGGCGTCGCGAATCAAGCGATTCTGAGCTTTGCGTTTGGCGTAATGATTGTGTTCCTTGAAATAGGCGGAAGCTTCCTTTGATCTTTTACAAAGGATCGTGTCACCAAGAGCCATTTGACCGGTTCCCTTGGTTTTAGCCTCTTGTTTGGCGGCGAAGGGATTAAACCAAGTTTCGCCCTTGCGACCCTTGACTACCTCCCAACCCTCTTGGCCGGCCTGACCCTCTTCAACTTGTGCGCGTCTTTTAAAGGCGTAGTCAAAGTTAGGGTCTTTGCCGGCAACAGCTGTTCTTGTATTTCTTCCGGTTCGATTTCCAATTTGCTGTGTTCTTGATTCCATACGAATATGAAATCTCAATTGAAAATGATAATCAATATCAATTTTTCATTTTCTTCAGTCTTTCCGCTACTTTATCACGATCCATTCCGAGCCTCGAAGCGAGATCCAATTGACGACCCGTGATTTCTTTGCCTTGTTCTTTGGTGGAAGTTTTAAAAGAAAACGATCCGTCACGATTGTTCATTTGCCGGGCGTAATCTTCGACGGATTCCTTTTTTAACTGAAGATATTTCGGATTTGAAACTGCCACCGCTCTGGCTGAATCAAGCAATAATCGAGGGTCTTCATTGCTGACGCCGTCTTTCAAGCGGGCTTGCACTTCTTTTTTAACATCAGCTTCAAACTCTTTGGAATAAAGAACTGACTTGTCAGATAGAAATGGAAATTCCTCAAAAGCCTTACTGTCCATGGCCTTCTGTTTTGAAGACACGGATAGAGACTCACTTATTGATCCTTTAATTTTTTCGGTGAGTTTCTTCTCTCTTTCTTCAAGAATTTTTGCCAAATCTTTTTTTGACACGACTAGGTCATCGTCCAGATCATCGTCGTCGTCAGTGTCTGTTTCGGTCTTTTTTGTGGACAAAGACTCGATTTTTCTCTCAATCGAAGAGAATTTATCGTCTACTCCGCTGAACTTTTCACTTAATCCACCGATTTCTTTCTTTACGTTATCAGTGATTCCCTTTGACAGTGCTTCGAAATCAAAATCTTTTTCAGTCATTTGCTTCTCCATCTTTTTCTTTTAAAAGTTCTAAAAGGTTTTGTCTTGTTGCCTTCATTTGGTGCATAAAAGAAATTCCGCCCTGGGATGCCGCCATATCAAGAGCGTACTGCCCCATATCCTTGCGGACAGGCCTGCCGGCAGCATCCACCGTTAAAAAACCAGTAGAGGCCAGCTCGGATTTTTTCCTTTCGTACATTTCTTCCTCAAAATACTCGATCACTCCCCAGTGCTCGGAAGCCATGGCCTCACGAAGCCTGATCGCCAGTTCCTTCTTCTGAGTTTTGTTCATTTCCGCTATTCGCATTCAACTCCCTCGATGTTGTTAGGTTTGGATTATTCCCACCCTGCTGATCGGCGGTGCCTGACATCAGCTGGGTGTTATTGCTTTGTTGTCCTTGCGCTAAGTTCGGAGCTTGTGCCTTGAGTGCTTGGGCGAGAGATAGGTGTTTTTGAATCGCCTGGCCGACTATGTCGGTGAAGTTTTTCACGTACAGTCCTTTAGCGACCGATTCTTGCCACTCACCACTCTCTAGGAATGCCTGCAAATCAGAAGATTTCTGTTCGTGGTTTTCCTGCATACTCATATCCGGGACCATTCCCTGGGCACAAACTTGAATTTCCTGCCAAAGGGTCAGCTCTTTCATGACGAATTGAGGCTTGTCTGTGTATTTTTCTGGGTCTCTGCCATACAACTTCAAAAAATCCGATAGAGAGTTATAAACTCCCTTCGGGGTAACAACTCCGAACTGATGAGCAATTCCAGGCGTTGAAAGGGTTTGATAGATAATGGCCGCATCGTTTTTCTTCATTTCCTCGGAATTTACGACCGAGGCCACGTCGATGCTCACGTCAAGAGAGTCGGTTATTCTAATGATCGAGTTAAAATCCGGTGCCCCTCCAAACTGTTCTTCTACTGCCGAACCCAAAACGCGGGCTTTAAGCGACTGATCAACCCTAAAATCCAAATCTTCCAGGCAATTTACAATCAAGCGTTTAAATTCTTGCGATAGCACCTGAAATCTAGGAACAAATTCATTATCCATTTGCTTAAGCATGGTCAAAATTCCGGAGGTTGACCTCTGAGCCCCCACAACCCCAGGCATTTGTCCCTGAGCAACTGGGCTTGTCGAGTTCATCCGGTCGGCCATTTGCCAATCTTGAGCTTGGTCTTGGAATAAATGAGAGAGGTTTTTTGAAAAATCAAGGATGCGGATATCTTGATTGACATCATCAACCGGAATACCTTTACCTGGAGATAATCTTACTTTCTGGTTATCTAAAGAGGATGTGGAGCGGAACGCAAACATCGGAGCAAGAGAGATTTGCATGTAGTCTTGTTTCATGTTTTCATTCAAATCCATCTTTTCATTCAACTGATACATGAACTCAGGCACCCCTCGGGAGAGCGACTGCCTGGATTTAGGAAAGCAATCGAATTTATAAATTGGTCGATTGTTGGTGGGAGAAATTCTGTTTAGATGAATGGCTTTAACAATCGTTCCCTTTTCGGTCCTGGTAATAACCAAATCCTCGTCAACCCCGTCATCGTCAATATCAAACCTGGCGAAGCAATGCTCGAGCGCCCGCTCTTTGAGCATGTGGGTCATGTTCTTTGAATCAAATCCGGTGAGGTGATCTCTATGTTCCTTAATGGAAGTCTCGGTATTGGTGTCCTGCTTGTCTTCTCCCTTGGCCCGGTCAAAAGATCCTTCCCGGTATTCTTCTTGTAGTTCCTTGATTTTAATTTCAGACAGCGTCGTATCCGTTTGCAGAATGACAAGATCTGGGTAATTCATGTTATTGACTTCTGGTATATCATTTGGAAAGAACGCTCTTTCAAATGGAACTGATTGAAGCTTTGTTCCTTCGAATTCTTTAACGATCTTCTCTACCTCTTTGTAATCGGCGATATTAACCTTTTTCTCCGGAGGTAATGTTGGGTCTTTGTTTTCTTTGGCAATCGCCTGAATCTGCGGGTCGATATCGGCCATTTCCCTCTTCAACTCGTTTGGTTCTATCACTAAGGTCTTGCGTTCTTTTAATAGCCAGTTCTTAAAACACAGTCCGAAGCCAACGGTTACTGTATCAAAACAGGTCTCCCACAAAACCGCCCTGATTCCCTTCTTTTCGTTCATGTAATCCCAGATGTACCAATTATAAAGTTTCTTAAGGGCTGAAACGAAAACGTCGTCCATTTCATCCCTTGGAGTGAAGGTCATCACCTCTGGAGAGGAGAGAATGTTGTAAAGCTTCGCCACTTGAGCTGAAACCATAATTTGGGTTAAAGGTAAATGAATGTTGGAACACCCATCCCACGGACCCTTACGAACATAGGTAATAAAATCGTCATAGTTGAACAGATATTTTTTCTGCCTTTCCATGAACTTTGTTCGAGATTGAATGATGGCTTCTTTTTTCTGATCCAGCCACCAGTTGAGTTCATCTTCTTTTTCAGAAGTGAGCTTAACGTGAAGTCGGTCTATTAACGGCGCTTGCGTCCATTCGTCTTGAAATTGCATTATGCTTCCTTGCTGTAGAGGGGGCCGGGGTCAATGATTCTGGTTTTTCCGCGATAGGTTGGGCGCTCAACCAGGATGTAACGAAGGTTATCCGTCATGTCGTCCCACTTCTTTTCTGGCTCTTCGAGTAAGTTCTGTTTGTCTTTTTTGTCTTTTTTAAATCGTTGGTTGGTCAATTCGCGAATGGTCCGCTTACAATGCTTCATAATGAATAACTTCTGCCCGTCAGGGTCGCCGTGAACTTCGGCTTCGGGGTTTGCTGGATGAGAGTTTTGCAATAATTGGTTAATCAAAATGATTCCTGATTTTTTCTTATTTTTTTTCTGAGCCAGTTTTGTCTTGATGCCTTTGCCTGCCAGCATTTCCCTGGCCGAGTTTTTGGACCAGTCGTCTTCTTGGGCTGAGGTATCAATTAGCCTGTTGACCATTTTGTACTGGGCGCTAATCTCGTCCATGTGTTCATTTAACCCCACCTGGTCACCAGCGGTGATGATCGGACATACGGCGAAAATCTCATTACAGACGTACATGTCGCCCTGGGGGGAGCAGGTGAGGTACAAAACCGCATGAGGTTTGTTCTTGTGGGGATCAGTGGATTCCCACACCGGCCAATGGTAGGGGACATCAAAAGAAGGTACGACGTTGTAGTCGGGATGAAAGGATTTAAACACCTTACCGCGGAGGGAGGCCGGCTTTCCATATCGCCGGGTTTGGATTTCATCCCGTGTTAGTTTTTTGAAAAACTTCCGCTTTTCTTCTTCTCCGAGGAATGTATTGTCATCAGTGGACCCCTCGAAGACATCAATATCATGGTCTTCACCTGCAAGACCCGGTTCATAGATTTCTTCAGTAATCCAAGGCTCCTCAAGGAGGGTCGCGGTCATCCACCACCGGCCGCCAGATTTCATCAACCCTCTAGATAGACCCACCCAAATCTGCCTACGCACAGGTTCGTCAATCCAGAAATAATCAATCGTGTCTCCCTCAAACGAGTCATCATCTTGTTCCGCCGACATCAGGTGAGTGATAGACCCGTTGCGCCAATAAATAGTCGTCGGTATGCCCTGAGTGTTGTTCATGATTTTTGCGATATCCTTGGAGCCAACTACCGACTTAAGTTTAGGAACAATGATCTTCTCAATCCCTTCCTTAAACGACTGGGACGAAACAATAACCCCTTTATTCGGGGTCCTGATTTGACGATATGGATGTTCGCCTAAGGCATAGTGAGCGACCTCACACGCGCCTATGTGGGTTTTTCCCGATTGATTACCAGCTGAAAGAAGTCGGCCCTCAGCACATGATCTTAAAAAAGCATCCTGGAATCCGTGCGTCTCAAGATTCTTGAGGCGGCTCTCGTCCAGAATCTCCTTCTCGTCGATCAAAGTCTGGTAAAGCTTCTCCAGCTTCACTCTCTCCGATGATGAGTCTGTTTGCATTGACGCCTTCCCTGTACCCTAGATCCACTAACAAACGCTCAGTTTGAGACCTCAAATGCTCCATCGACATCTCGTTGGCGCTTAGATTCATATTCAACTGCCGGTTCACAGGCTTGCCGTGAGCCCTATCCAAAATCTCCGTCGATGCCCGAGTTCTGTCCGAGGACGACTTGCCAAACCGAGATTCAAAAACCAACTGCTTGGCCGCCTGAGCCGAAAAATCCCGGTAAATGTCCTGAGCCCTTGAGTACCCCTGAAGCTCTTCTAAAAGCTCCATCTGCTCGCGGACCCGCTTGGCCTCTTCCTCATCGATCTCACCCCTAAAAGGCTCACGCTCGACCAAATGAGCTTCGTCACGGGCTCTTTGAATTAACTTCTTGATCCCTGACTCTTCCAAAACCTAAACACCCGCCATACATTGCCATATAAAAAATACATCAAACGAGAACGATTATCAAATTCATTTAATCGTAACCACTCTAAAATACTGTGCATTCTCTTAAAACAAACAAATTCAAGACCTTTGGATTGGATAAATAACCACGACGCAATGCGGGGTAATACAGAAAGTTGGAAAATCTCTTGGGGGTAGGCCTTTGTATGCGCGCGCGATCAGAGTCCACACCCCGGCCACCTGCGATCAACCCAGCCAGCCAGACGGTCTCATCTCGAATACATTGCATATGAGATGGTATATAGTGACTGACATAGCTCAGCGATCAACCCAAACATTAACCTCGCCGAGCATAAATAAGAGCGTGCGTCCATGCCTAAGTTCATAATACATGTGTATATTGAACGAGTAAAACAGACGGTTCGGACCTAGTTAAATCAGCTAGTTACGACTCAGTTTTTGAGGGGGTATTTTGAACGACTGTTGTCTCCGCCCCGTGGGCACATGAGACGAGCTGTCACTAGGTTTGATCTGGCTCAGATGCTCTTGATCTCTATTTAGTTTGATGCACTGTTGATAAATTGAACGATATTAGGTTTTTTATTATATAGCTGGATTCAATATTAAAATCTTGATGAACTCAATCTCTCAGGAAGTTGCCTATTCAAACCCCTCTTAATTTGCTCTCCACCACTTAATTTAACGCAAATAGCTACTTATCTTCTCCAGATGTCTTATCGCTCTCCACTTGGTGGAAGAATTCATACTGACTAAATGGCTCTATCCTGTCTATGCGGCTTACGCCGGTCTTGGTGTCGATAGTGACCTTGTGGATACTGACGCCGAAGAACAGGGCATCCTCTGCTAGTTGGTTTTTGACTTCGATTAGTTCTTCTGGTGTTTGAGTCATCTCAACCCTTCTTACCTGACCTTCTCTTCTCACATTTATGCATCGCTTTATCTTCAAATGTTTCTGCGCTTATCATGACTCCAGCCACCTCTAGGACGTCTGGGAGTATCCACCACTTATCGGCGATCTTCTTCTTGCAATATGGGCAGTGATACGGAGAAACCGTCATGTCTTAACCCTTTCTTAACTTAACGCTGCGCTCTTGCTGTAGCTTACCGGCTCTTTGTATCTAGCTCTCTCTGCGTCCATCTCTAGCTTCCATTGGTCATATTGCTTAATGGTCTCGATGCGCTCATAGATTAAGTAGCCCCCACCGAGTACCAGCATTGAAGCTAACAAAACCCATAGTGCTGTCTCTTTTATTTCATCGCTCCGCCGGCTCATTGCTTCCCTCTCCTGCTTTTTACTCGCTGCGCTTGTGGTCTTGGCCCTTCAGTTCATCTGCTTCCCATGGGTGGACTGGATAAAGCTTGTCTGTTACGTGTGTGTTATCGAACGCTGAGTACTCGATAAAGTCTTCTCGGCTTATCTTTCCCTCTTGAGCGAGCTCCCACTGTACTTTTTTATAATACTCCACCCAATCCTCAAGTCGATCTAACGCCCATGTTTTACCGGCTGCCATTGGGCCGAGATGTCGAATCAATTCTTTCCCGATTCCGCTTTCATCGATCTTTTTGGCGAGCTCCATTTGATTGTCGGTGGGTTTGTGGTCGCTGAATTGTAGCCATTCAACAAAATTAAACGGTCTTTTGTTCATTCCTTCACCATTTTCAGCGGGTCTAGTCTCTCCCGAACCAACTCTTTGGTGCTCACCTTGTAGTATTTCCGCTCATACGATACGCCGTAAATCATCCGATCCATTTCTAATTGGAAGTCTATGTTCTGGCTGAGGTCGTCGTAAAGCGGTCCCCAGCGCTCTTTTAGGGCATCGATAGCTTTCTGACAGTGGTTTTCAATTTGCTGGCCGCTGCTTGATTTTGCAAAACCCTTTTTTTGTTCATCTTGTAGTTTTGCTCCGATAATGTTTGCAGCTAGGTCAAATGGATCTAAATAATCAGTAATCGGTTTCATTCTCCACCCCAATATCCCACCCAATCGCAGCGCTTTATTCCCTGCTCAGGCTCGCAGTTGACTGACTCAATAGGGATCGAGTGCGGCAAATCAATCTCAATTTCGTCTTCGTTGATTTCTCTTTTGGCTAGCCCTTCGATTTGGATGTAAGCCGCCTTTTCTTTGTCGATTTTCACAATCTTCAGCTTCATTTGCACATCTCATCACGCATAGTCATTCCACCACTTTACAACTTTTTTTCACTTTTCTCAAAATAACTCTTTACTTATCGTTCAAAATACCGTTTAATAATTATCAAGCGACACTAACAAAGAAGCTTTGAAAGGATAACAAAATGACCAAGAAAACGCTAACAGCCACCAAATTTACTTTACCATCTCGAATTAAACGCGTTTCCAGTCTAAAATAATGCTTGATTTATATCGTCACATCGACGATACTATGTATGTAGCGGCGATGATGCCGCAAGAAACTGGAGAGAGAAATGAAAACTGCAATCGGCAACTGGGAAAACCATTTTGTAACGACAATCAACTGCGACAAAAACGACACTATTACGCGACGACAATGGGCTAACGCGTGCAAGCGGATGCGCGTCAGCCCGTCCGCAGAACCGCGATTTGTTCCGGTTGCGGGGGCGAAAATTGAGCACATTGAAATAATAGAAAAACGCCCCAAATGATTGGTTGAGGCGACTATAAGTCAATCAAACACGAAACAAAACGGAGAGAGAAGTGACTCGAATTGTATTACTCCAAAAACACCTCGACACAGTTGTTGAGCAAATGCGTAAACTTGGCGCGCCAACGATCCGAGCCTATGACCTGGGAGAGGACTAATCATGCCTAGCCCCTTAGCCCAAACCATCAAAAACCTCCGCAAATCCCGCTCTCTCACGCTCGTAGCTTGGGCTGAGCGGTGCGGAGTGACCCAGCCTGTGGTCTCAGATTGGGAGTCAGCTCGGCGGCGGATGAGTCCGGAGGTTTTTTCTCGGATTCGGCCTGAACTGTCAAAATCAGAGATTGCAGAATTTAAAAAAGCGCTCACGCGTGGTGCGTGCGCGGAATATGGATTGTAAATTTTAAAACAGGAGAATGAAAAATGCGCAAAATAGAAAAACATGAACTGAGCAGGGCACATGAAATCTTGAAAAATGAGGGACTATTGTTTGAACTGCACGGAGTGCCGGAGGGTGTCGATTTTGTTGAATGGGATATGTACGGCATCGATGACCTAGGGTTTTTATGCGTCAATAGCGAAATGCCACATTGCCCGCCGAGATGGGAGTGCGTTGGAATTAAATTATGAAAAACCAAAAATGTCGTCATCCGAGCTGCAAAAACATCGTTAACCCGCGCGTGCAATTGTACTGCGATGCGCACGGCGGGGTTTTGTTCCGACGATCACTAAGAAAGTGGAGCAAAAATGAGTAAAATTAAGGAAAAGCCGCGTGTCGGCATTTACACTCGCGTGAGCACAGACATGCAGTCCACCGAGAACCAGCTAAACACTATCAAATCATACTGCGAGGCCCGTGGCTGGACCGACGTCAAACACTATGACGACGTAGGCATCTCGGGAACCACGGCAGATCGGCCGGCGCTGAAACGTCTCCTGACTGACGCCAAGGCACGCAAAATCGATATTGTGGTCGTGGTGAAGCTGGACCGGCTCTTTCGATCCCTGCATCAACTCATTGAAACCCTCAACGAGTGGTCGTCTATCGGAGTCCAGTTTGTCGCCGTCAATGACCAGATTGATTTAACCACAGCCGCCGGCCGATTGATGATGCAAATCATCGGGGCTTTTGCAGAATTTGAGTCAAATATCATACGCGAGCGTGTCACGGCTGGAGTCCGGGCGAAAAAAGAAAAAACAGGGAAGTGGGGCCGACCGACTTGCGACGAGACCACTGTAGCTAAAATCAAAAAACTCAGGGGTAATGGTTTGTCAATGGGAGATATCGCAAAAGAATTAGGCATTTCAAAAGGAACGGTATTCAATCACTCAAAGTCCGAGTAGTGGGTCAACTGACCAACTAACGGTTAGTCAGGCCCTCTCATCCACAACGTAGGTTGCGCCTCTAAATCGCTTTATCTTGATCCGATAAGAGCCAGAGCCGTACCATTTACCAAAGATAAATGGTAAAACCAGCCACTTCACCCACCATTTCGGCAAATGGCATTTACCCTTCTTGCACAGCGTGGCTAGGTTTTTAAAAACGACCATTTCTTTTTCGCTTAATATTCTGTCACTCCAATATGGGTATGCGCGGTCCCAGAAAACCAAATAGCCGCCAGGGTTGGCGTACGCTGACCCAAGCTGTTTGATGCATCTTTCTGACAGAGCGCCGTCTTTCGGTAGAGACTGTGGATATGGGCAGCTGATAAGAAATGCGTCTTCATTCATTTTTTAACCTCGATCCCGACGTTAATTCATACTCCACATAACTCACACCAGGCGGAGGGGTCGCCGACCAATTGATTTCACTCTCTCGAAAAGCCCGCCCAATGAATCCTTTTTCAATCCTGACGTACAGCTTGCTTGGGGCACACTCAAAACAATACGGAATCTTCGCGCTGACAATCTCTTTGCCGCAGATCAGACAGGCATAACTCGCTTGATTTTCAACGAATTCAATCAGGTCTGCGTGCAAACAATCACGTTCGATTACTGATAGGTCCGGGTTTCTCTCTTTAATTCTCTGGTAAATATAATCAACCATCATGCGGGAGAGTTTCACATTTCCATCTATTTCTGCAATTACTTTTTCTAAATCTAATTTTCTGTACGCGCTCATCACTTTCTCCACTCCTGCTGAAACGCTATGTTGGCTATCCGTTGGGTAGTTCTTTCGCGGATTTCATTGATATGGTCGTTAGTTACCATCTTGAAATTGAGTAAATCTATCTGCGCCCTGTATGCCGGTTCCGTTATGCAATGGCAAAGCTCATGAACGATAATGTGCTCTTGGTCCGCTTTGTATTTACGCCAAAAACTCTCGTAAACGGTGATCGTGCATTGCATGTAAGTTGGGTTCGGAGAACTGGTTGCAATCGCCCCGCTCTCACTTTCGTCCCCTTCACCATAAGCCGCAAAGACAAACCATTCCCCTAAAAAAAGTCGATGCTTCCATTTTTTGATCATTCTTTGCAGCGACAGTCTTTGTTTTTCAGTGACCTTCACAGCGCCACCGCTACAATCTCCTGCCCCTCGCGGAACATGCATGATAAAAGCTTGCCGGCGTCGTCAATGCAGATTTTATTGAACTGACTCAGCCGCTTCTTATCTTCGACCGCCTCGAAGAACGTCACTACCCGAACCAATTCTTCTGGAGTGAATTCATACTTCTTAGCTATGTCGTACTTTACAGCATCCGAACTCACCACCAGGCAATTCTTGCTGTCTGCTCGAAACATATTTATGAGTATTGTCTGGTCTCTATGTGCCTTACTTAAGATTTTCACTTTTCCCCCGGCTGAGTCAGTTCTTTGTAGTCGTCTTTGATTTCATCCTCATTTTCTTGCCACGAGTACAGGACTTTTCCACTGTCAACGGTGGCGACCATTGGTACGTATAAATCATCTGTCTTACCGATCGCTTCGGCATCCTTCAGGCTCGTTTTTAAGCTCACTTCTTGCCTTCCGCCAATATCCCCGCGATTGCTTTCTCGGTTCTTCTGTTTTTCAATTCTTTAAGATTCCAATTAAAAGCCTTTAAGAAAAAACTTGACCTTGATATTTCCCTGCCCGCCTCATTCTTTGCTGTTGCATCTGCCAGCAGCGTGTCGATAGCTTCAATTAAAACCTTGGTTTCTCGAAATGTAGTGATTGATCTCGCCTCACCATCCCAGGGGTCGAACCTGTCGGCCAGAATCTCAATCATTTCCTGTTCACTCGGGAGCTTTTCTAGGTAGTCGAGATAGCGCCAAATCGATTCTTTAAAAAACTCGGTGCGAGGAACCTTGGCCATCGTCGCCGCTTCAATCTTACTCAGCTGATGATCAATGGCTTTAACCAGCGCATCTGGGATCTTAAATGAGGTCATGTGATATTCTTCAGTCATCATCGGTCGTTGATGGATTCCATTCGTGTTTGGGGTCGAGAACAAAGCAGGGGGAAGTCGGCACTTGTGTTGAAGTATCGTGGAGCCACACCAACCACCCCCCAGGGGTTTTCATTTTATTCATTTCCACGCCGTCGCTTAGGGCATCTGTGTGGATTTGTGTAATGGTGGAATCGATTTTAGCCACCGACGACCTCTAGCTTCGTTTCCAAGCGATCAACTGGAATGTCGATCACTCCGAAAATGTCGGCGATGTGAAGGAGGACTAACAAAGTCTTGTCTTTCACGCTATGTTCGAATGTACAAAACGCTGGCAAACTAACATCGAATGGGGTTGTGTTTGAAAACGCCACCCGCTGACCAGCTTTGTAAATCTCCGCCAACTCAAGATCATATGGCTCTCGCTCTATTTTAAAAGGGCTCATCTTTCTTATGACTCCAGTGCCGGCATACTTCGCGCCCATATCGCGGACACCGCGTGGCAGATGAAGCCGTCCCATTCTCTCACCAGGCACATCCTTTTCTATCAGCACAAGACCCGGCGCAGGCGTGTACCACCATATAAAATCTTCTTTTTTGATTATAAGCTGCTCTTCCACTCAACCTCCATATAAGCCTCGATCTTCTCTAGCACTCGAATGATTTGATGATTTATTTTTTCTTGCTCAGGGATGTAGTCAGACAAATTATCAAAGCTCCGACGCTGATTGATTATCTCTTTCAGATTTTTGAGAGCGTTTTTTACGTTTTGTCTTGGCACCAGCTTGTGATCGTAACCACTTTTCGTATTCATGAACGTCTTCTTCTGTGATTAGGTTTGCTTTTAATAGAGAGAGCTTCGCTAATTTACTCACTCTGTTTCGAAGAAAGATCTGCCGAACGGCATAGAAACTCATGTCAGAGGCTACGCAGATTTTTTCTCTGGTTAGACCATTATCGATGAGTTTTTGAATCTTCGCTGTGATCGGGTTGATCTCTGTCAAGATGCTTCCTGGTTGAAAATGATTATCACTTTCAATTATATTGTGTTTAATTTGAGTTACAAGTACTTGATACTGTTTTGCACACAGCATTAACACTTTTATCTGGCTCGACGAAAATCCCGTCTGTTTGAAATACTCCGGCGCATTTCATGTTGTTGTCCTCGATCACTTTCATAAAACCTGCGATGATTTTTTGCTTTTCCTGGTATGTGAATTCGTGGAAGTTTTCTCTCGCAACAAAGAGTTCGATTTTTAGGTACTTCACCAGTCAATTCCTTTCAAAAGCGCCGCCGCTTTGTTTTCATAATACTCAGCCATTTCCAATAGTTCAGAGTCTGTAAACTTTCGCTGCTGATGTCTTAGACCTCTCAATCTATCAATTTCTTCTCTTCCGTATGTTTTCTCCATGAATACGAAATACTCTGGACCGTTGCCTTCATTGTAATTGCACCTCGCACATTGAGCGTGGACTCCATTTTCTTCGAAAAGAATTGAATTACATCGGCTTGGGATAAAGTGACCAGCCTGCATGTCTTTCCAGTGCTTCTTTTCTTTGCAGGTTACACACTCAGCAAATCCGTAACCGTCTGACGCTTTAAGTCTTATGTACTTAGAAAACCAATCCCAGGCTTTTTTCTTAAGCCATCGTTTAGATTTCTTCTTTTTCTTTCTTGGCTTTGGAGCGGGGTTCATCCCACAACCCTTTCCCCTGCTATTAGTTTTTGATTTGCGTTCAAAGGCACCGTGTTAAGTGCGGTGCTCACGCGATTTTGTAGCGTCTTCCGCCAATAATGAAACGTCGATCTCTTGATTCTGTAAGCGCTGCAAACATCCTGAAGCCGGGTTCCTTCTTTTAAGGCTTCCTCAATTTTACGTACAACCCGCTCTTTGTGTTCGGTCGACGGTCTTCCCCGCATTATTTTCATCGCGCCAACTCCTTTTCTAAATCCTGTGCGATTTTATTCAGCCAAGCTTTTTGGTTTTCGCTGAGCCCGATGTTCAGCCTAGTTTTGTTTTTCTCCCAAAAACTCTCTACCTCCCCCCAATAATCGCTTTTTCCAGCTCGTAAATGGATTTCGTCGGCGTCGAGTTGATAAACCTGTTCGACTGTAAGCGCGTCTTTTGCGTTCATTCTAATCCCCCTGATTTTGTTGCTTCGATCTGCTTTAAAATATCGATGTCTGCGACCAGCGTTAGGTTTCTTTCAGGCGCCGATATCGCCGCTTGAATCGCCTCTGGCGCGTGCTGCAAATGACCCTTGATGATTTCCCGCGCTTGCGCCTGGAAGGTCGATGGGTCGGTGCTGACTCCCATAGTCTCGCAGACGTAAGACCAGCCGCCCATCCGCTGCACAACACCCCATCCGACCTCGCCGATGTAATCCCTGGCTTCGCTTCCGTTCGGATAACCGAATTTTGGAACGGAGCCAACAATTCTGGCTGCGATTTCGCGGGCTACGAAATCATCGTCTGGCTTTGGATCGGCGATTTTGATGAGGTCATATGGCATCGGTGGCTTGCGGTTATTACCTCGCCACTTCGCCCAAGCTGCGCTCAATTGGTCGAACGTGAAGTCAACCACGTCCTGTGCGTAAATCAGGGCGTTTTCTTTGACAATCTGGGTTTGGTGATACTGGTAAACTTGGACCCACCATTTCGCTAATTCAATCTGCTTCTGCATTTTTCATCCCCTCCAGTTCAAAAAAAGCTTCTTTGTTTGCGTCAAAAGTTTGTTGCTGAAAAGTTTTTGGACTGCCCCTGGCCGTCCCGTCGTACTTCCCTTCGACCGCCCGGATTCTTTTCGATTCGTTCAGCCAATCGTCAAAGCCTGGTAGCCATTCCTCAGTACAAAAACGACTTGAAGTGAATTTCTTTAACGCGTCGACCCAGTGAGTTCGGTCGGGGTAAAGTTTGATTTGAGCCCTGGCTTTGTCTTCCCTGGATCGCCCAAGAGTTTTGCATTTTGGTAAAGGGCCGCAGTTGGAATTCCAAAGTTCGCGAAGATCAGCCGGCCGGAAAGCCGGGGTCCCGTCCCGTCCCGTCTCGTCCGTCTCGTCCGTCTCGTCCGTCCGTCTCGTAGGGCACGTATCCGTACGTACACGGTCGTGCGCGTTCGTGGACGTTACGTTGTACTCTATCACCTTTAAATCGTTTAGTTTTTCGACTGCGCTAAAAAGAGAGCCCTCATCGATGCGACTTTTGACCGCATGCGCCGGGTAAATGGTCACTGCGCCATTTTTGTTTTCATTTGATGCCATCGCCAGTATGTAGACCCAGGCGAAAAGTTCCGGGCCGGTCAGTTCGGTGAATTTTGGATGATCAAAAATATTGTGATCTAAGCGAAACCAACTCGATTTTTTAACGTCAGCCCTCGGATTGAATTCATCCCAGTTTTTGACCTGAATTTCAATTGTCCCCATTCCCCTGCCTTACTCATCGCTGCCGACTCCTGCCGTTACCCGCGCCTAAATCCGAGCGCTTGTTGATAAAAAGAGCTGATAATTTAAAAAGCGAGCCCGATCTCGGGCTCGTAACATTTGCCGAGTATTAACCGTAACCGTCACCGTAACCGTAACCGTAACCGGAACCGTCACCGTCACCGTCACCGTCACCGGAACCGTCACCGGAACCGGAACCGTAACCGGAACCGGAACCGTAACCGTAACCGGAACCGGAACCGTAACCGGAACCGGAACCGTCACCGTCACCGTCACCGTCACCGTAACCGTAACCGTAACCGTCACCGGAACCGTCACCGGAACCGTAACCGGAACCGTCACCGGAACCGTCACCGGAACCGGAACCGTAACCGGAACCGGAACCGTCACCGTCACCGGAACCGGAACCGTAACCGGAACCGGAACCGTCACCGTCACCGTCACCGTCACCGTAACCGTAACCGTAACCGTCACC
>C687J35021_10000608_pt1 | contig 28234 bp, 38 predicted proteins | sample RifCSPhighO2_12_FD_35021 | JGI IMG/M metagenome (IMG submission 35021) | reverse complement strand
TCTCTTAACTGTAAAAGTAGTTCGTATTGCATTTAATCGTAAGTAAATTGCATTTGTAGTAATGCCCCTGTTGTCGAGGCGGCATTGATCCAAACAGAGACAATCTCCCCGATTGCGAGGGTGTTATCGCTGTAAGAGTTAAATGACTGAACTGCAGAAGTGTTTATACAGTTAACAAGAGCGGAGAAAAGTGTCGTTGAGGTCGTTTCTCTGGCTGTTCCGTGCGATACATTAAACACGAGTGATGAGGAAACATTATAAGGAGCGTCGTGTATGCAGGTAAAGTTCCTGATTGTGAGCGGAGCTGGAACGGTAAACCACGAATAACCTGATTTATTGGCTTCCGCCTGAATTGGACGGGATGAGGAAGCCGAACCGATATAGAATCCTTTGGTTTCAAAACCAGTTATTGCTCCGAATATCCCCGCACTGGAAGTCGCCGCACGGAAACCCGAAATTGTGGAACTTGAGGAACGCAGATTAGATGAGAAGAAATTAGTAAAGGTAGAAGAAGTCCCCTGGATATTCGTGAAATAACCAGAAGTGAATGTGGAACTTGTGAATTGAGCCTGTGTGCTTGAAACCAGCAATGTATTTATTGTTAAAACTCCTGTCGAGGTTGAGAGATTGAGAGAGGAAGTGGCAGAAAGATTATTACCATCGCTGAAAAATGTCAATCCAAAGTTAGAGAATGTTGAACTAGTAAAACCTACGCCGTCTTGGGTATTTGTATCCCCTGAAGCGCAGTCGCCAGTAGCAGAAACAAGATTACCAGAAGTATTAAATCTCGCACAAGTTGAAGCTGTGGCATAACTAGCCCTGATTGAGCTAGTGAAAGTAGAACTAGGGGAAATGAACTGCGTAGAAGAAGCTAGCCCAAAATACTGGAAAGCTCCTGTGGAAGTAGAAATGTTGAGCGTGTTCGTGGCATTAAGTTTTTGATGGTCGTCAAAAAATCCGATATTGCCGCTTAAAGAAGAAATTGCCGAAGATGTTGAAATGGTACCCAAACTAGCCGCACCACCAGTATCACCATCGGCACAATCCCCTGTCGCCGCTACGAGTTGATTCGTGGCATTAAATCTGGCGCAACGAGAGGCCGTAGCATAAGAAGCTCTAATTGAATTTGTAAATGTAGAACTCGGAGAAATAAATTGCGTGGTGGAAGCAAGTCCAAAATATTGAAAGACGCCAGTTGAAGTGCTGATATTAAGCGTATTTGTTGCATTGAAAATACTATCGCTATCAAAGAAAGCAAAATTTCCGCTCAAATATGAACCACTGGTAGAAGTTGTGAATTTAACAGTGTCTCCCAAAAGACAATCGCCGGAAGAAGCAACCAGCTGTTTATCGGCGTCGAAACGCGCGCAACGAGAGCCAGTAGAGTAATCGGCAATAAATTTCGTCACGACTTGCAAGTTCGTCGATGAAGCCCCAACAGCGTTAAAGGTGGCTATCGTCCCGCTAGTAACTATCAATCTGTTCATCGTCGTCGTTGCCGTAATAACCATTAAACCCGTGCCAGTTGCGTAAGTTAAGTTTGAAGAACCTGATAATGAGGCCCCGCCCGCACCAAATGAAAGTTGATTTAATCCGATAGAAGTAGAAGTTGCAACAAGAAGGAATGAGCCAGATTGTTCGGGAAAAACAAATTGTTGATTATTGGCGGAGGTCATAAATAAATCTATCGTTGCGCCACCATTGTCTGTGAAAAATTCAAGTACATCGGCTTTATCTATCGTGCCCATTTCCAAGAAATGAATCGTTTTATCGTTCGGATCAAGAAAGAAGATCTGAGAATTATTATCCAATTTCCAATTTTGTTGCATATGAATGTCTCCAGTAAAAGTGGTGCTAGCGCTAACTAAATCTGAAGTTCGGAGATTAGTGATTGTCCCACTCGGCGAGCGGAACTGGGTAGTTGAGGCAAGGCCGAAATACTGAAAGAGTCCCGTTGAAGTGGTAATTTGCAGAGTATTAGTAGCACTGACCAGATTTCCATCTACGGCAAAAAGGAGATTGCCACTTGAAAATATACCAGTAGAGCTTGTGAAACCTACCAAATCAGCACCGCCACCAGCCCCACAATCAGCGGTGCTTGTGGCTACTAATCCGTTTGTGAGGATTTTAAGACATCTTGTTCCTGCCGAAGTTGCAAGGTCAGAGACGAAAAGATTCTGAACCCGTGTGGATGTGGGCGCGGCTTGAACTGCCGCCAAGTATAAGAGCGAAGCAAGCCCTACGAGTAAAATTATTATTGTTTTTTTATATTTCATTAGTTTCGTTTGATTAGAATAACAACCGTTTGTCCGGCAGCTAAAGCGTTGGTTGCATCTATGGCCGCATCAAAAACTATGTTATGCCCCGATTCTGTCCAGTCCGTCGTGGGCCGGAATATGAATGGCGCAGATGAACCCAGCACCGCAATCACTCCCATGTTCGTGGGAATCCAAAATGTTTTAGTTGAACCATTGAGAGAAGAACTTATGTCGTAGTAAGATACTCCGTTCCGGCCGCCGAAGACATTTACACTCCGTCCACCGATTGTCTTTTTAACTTTTTCAAATTCTTCGTCCAATCCTTTAATAGCATCTTTGTCTAGCCGTTCATTTCCTTTTAGGGTTTCTAGTTTGTCCCTAACTTGTTCGGCATTTTCAGCAATAGCAATCTCCTTGATTTCATTTGTTATTTTCTCGGTAATTGTTGGCTTCTCGATTATAACTTTTTCCACTACTGGAATTTTTATTTTATCGGCGATTTCTTTTTTGTCTTTTTCGGTTAAAACATAATCTATTCCCGGATCGCCCTTAATTGAATCACCCTTTGGCCCAGCAATCTCTGAATCCTTGCCATCTTTACCCTTTATGCTTTCTAAAACCTTATTCAGATCGGGAACATTCTCTTTTATTTGGTCTATTGCCCTGTTAAAAGCCTCGCCCATTTCTTTTGTATGGGTTTCAAACCTGTCTTCTAAGTCGTGGATTTTATCAAGTAAAAGAAGCGCGGCATCATTTCCGCCTTTTTCGGCTATCGCTATTAAATCTTGCTGTTTTGTTGGTTTATTTGACATTTAATTTTACAATATGTAATATAAATATATGGAATATTTATTATTTGCTTTTCTTATAACCTATATTTTTAACGCAAAATACTAGCTCCGATTTTAGGAACAATCGGTGCAACTTTTTGTCCTATTTTAGGTAGTATTTGTCCTATTTTTCCAGCCGAAGTTGTTAATTTCCCCACAACCCGTGGAGAAAACAATGGAATAGCTAGAAGAATTAAAGGATTTAGAATTGCACCACCAGCAATAATACCCGCTTGTGCAACCTTGCTTCCAAAAGAAGCCGGTGCTAATTTAGAAAATTCGCTTGCGGCTAATTCTGCCAATATGTCCACTCCCGCCCTATCTTCTAGTTTTTTAATTACATCCAAGTACAATTCGTTGTCTTCATTGAAGACATTAGATAATCTTTTGATTGCCGCCGTTATATTTGTTGGTTTTAACTTTCCGACACCCAATAAATTATCAAGCTCATTATAAACCCTTTTTTCTATGGCATACTTTGTCCTAATTTCTCCAAGTTTTGGATATGCCTTTTCAAGTCCCTTTTTATAAATTGAGTGTATTTCTCTAACGATTGCGCTTGATTGAGGAATCGCCCCCTCGGTATATTTTGATAACTTGCTCAACCTCGCTGAGATTGCCTGAACATCTTTTGGTAAAAACTTCTTTTGACTCAATATGGTGTTTATCGCTAGTTCAACATTTTTTCTTTCTGTTGGAGAAACAATAGCCGAAGACAATTTATCAAAATTTAATTTTCCCGTCCCCGAAATTCCAATTCGGTATTGTCTTAAAAGATTTGATACATTATTTTGAATACCACCAAATTCTCTTTTCACTAAAATTTGTCCCGTCTTTCCGAATGGATGTAATTTTTGTTGTTCTTCAAGTCCTTTACTGAAAGCAGATTTTGACTCAGATTTTAATTTATTTAATAAAGAAATGGATTCGGTTCTAATTGTTTCTGGTATCTTTTTTTGTGCCATTGCTTGTGCAACTTTTTGTGGGTCTTTAAACGCTTTCTGGATAACCTCGGCGGGCTTACCGATAAATTGTCCTAAAATACTGCTTATTGCTTCACCAATTGGCTTTGCCACTTTTTTAGCTCCAACCGCCACCCCTTTTCCAATAATAGGTAATGCTCCCATAATAGCGGCAGATTTGGCCGCTTCACCGACTGCTTCGCCTAATGGCTTATCTTCTTCTAACGCTTTACCGAAACCTAAACCCGCACCAATTCCCGCAAATTGTAATGTTTTTCCAAGTAATGTTTTCGGCAATCCTATCGGTGTTGCCAATAATCCTGTTTGTAAGGCACTTCCGACAACTTGTTTCGGGGTAAATGTTTGGGGCGCACCGGAAATTCTCTCGGCAATCGCAGTTCCCAGTGGTTTCATTCCTAAAAATTCACCGATTTTCGCAGCTCCCCGAACTATCGGCTCGGCAAAGCTAGGTACAAATGGGATATTTTCCTTTGTATTTTCTGGCGTATCATATTTCTTTTTGAAATCATCAACAACAAAGCGGATATTAAAATCGCTTTCTTTATGGGCTATCATATCTTGAACCACTCTGTCTAATTCTAATCTTTTATCTTCTTGAAGCATTTAATAATTATATTTAGTTCTCAATTCTTCCAATGTTGATGTTTCACCACCAGGAACAAATCTGCCAGTTTCTTGCTGTAAATCTTTATATAATCCGACATCTCTTGTTATAGAACTTATAAGAGATTCAATTTTATAAATCGCAGTTTCGGGAGTATCGGCAAGGGTGGCGAGAATCTTCTTGTATTTTTCTTCGTCTTCTTTTCTCAACACTCCACCCTCTAAAGTTTTACCAACCTGTTGCCTTACTCTGTCTATATCAGATTGAACCTGTCTTGCCCTAGAATAGGGATTAAATCTTGCCAATCCTGAAATTGGGCCGACATATTGAAGATTGCCCTCAACGATGGTTTTTAGAGCATTAAGGTTGGAAATGGCACTTTGGGATTGCTGAATTTCTTTTATAGCGATATCGCTTAGGGGTTTATTTACAATTCCACCACTGGCTTTAATTACAGCATTTCTAATTCCCTGTGGAACATTAGCAACAGATATCTTTCCTTCGGCAAGTAATTGAGCATATCCTTGTACGGTTTCATTATCCGATGTTCCCGTTGTCGGTTTTGTCATATATTTGCCAGCCAATTCAATCGCCTCAAACTTCGTCTTGGCGTTTCTGATTTTATTTAAAACAACAGAACCAGCTCCGTTCTCGGCGGCTTTTAGATAGGTGTCATAGATTTCTTTCTTTTCATCTTTGGCATCTGCAAGGGCTTCTTTTCTCTGCATAAGTAAAGCATCTTGCTGTTCTGCTCTGCGTTTTTCTTGCAATGTATAATTTGGGCTTTTAAGGATAAGGTTTATATTGGCTGTTAGGGCTTCTATTTCTTTTTCGATTGGATCAAACTCGGCGTTTACGGCTCTATCCACCTTGTCCCTTGCCGAAGCCAAAAGCCCATTCGTAGCGTCCAGCGCAGCGGAAATAGTGAGTGCTTTAATAGCATTTTGTCTTAAAAGTGCTTGTTCTTGTCTGCCGAGAATAGTTGTCGTTATTCCTCTGCCCTCTGCGCCCGCCTCTAACTGGAGCGGAATAGCTCTTGCTTCGGCTTGTAATGTGCTTAACTGTGAAGCCAAATCCCTTTGTGTGGCTTCCAGTCCAGGTATGCCCGCAGTTTGTTCTTGACCTGCCCTGAATTGTGCCTCGCCAACGCTTTTTACATTAAGTCCCTGTAATCTCTCAATTAATGCCTGAACTCTTGATTCTTCGGGTGTTTTTTGGATTGGTTCTTCTGCGGGAGTTGCCATTCCTCTACTCGCCGCTATTCTTGCGTTATATGCTTCGGTTGTTTCGCCTCTTCTTACGGCATAGTCAATCTGTGTCCCAGTGTTCTGGTCGTAAACAGTCGGGATAGGCGAAGGTGTTGGATATGTTATTTGTTTTGATAAATCGGAAGTAGGAGCAAAAATGCTTGAAGTAATTGGTTGTTTCCCATAATCAATTTGTGCCACAGGAGGAGTAAAAGTCCCCGTAAATGGTTGTTTTCCTTGCCCGTAATCAACTTGCGGGCCAATAGTTGGATTGAAAACCGGAGTACCCGTAATAGCCGCTATGGTTTCTTCTTGCGTAGCTTGACCACTGACATATCTTTGAACCAAACCCCCGGGGATATCCCGATAAGTTCCCGAAGCTACCAGTTGCATTACTGGGTCTCTCTGCTGTTCTTCAAATGTCCCACCTGCGAAACGTGTTTGTGGCATTTTACATATATTGATTTCTTAATTCTCTATTTGTCTTACGACGATGGCAATTTGGACAAAGAACCATTAAATTATTTAAATCCGATATTAACTCTGGTCTTTGTTTTTTCTGTATTATATGGTCAACTTCCATAATTTCTATATCTCGTAATCCACAAATTTGACAAGTAAAATTATCTCTAATTAATGCTTGTTTTTTAACAAGAGACTTCCCACCTTTCCAATTTCCGAGTCCATCTTCATTCCTTTTGCTCAGTTTTGCCCGTTCTTCTAGAGATACAAATCGTCCTTTTTTAAACTCAGTAGAAGGAGATGCACGTGTGTCTTTTGCCCAAGCATTTGAAGGAATGATATGCTGTCTCTTTTTAGTATCACTTATCCTTTCCTTGGTTTCCTCAGAATGTAATTTCCCTTTATGAGTGAAAGAAACTCCTAAGTTTTTGGGTCTTTTACCTTTTAAGAATTGGCTAAGTTTTTTTCTCATCTCTTCTGACATCTTCTTCCCTTTATTCCAAGGAATATACCCCTTTTTAAATGAATTTCTTATTGCCATTTTATGATTTTAGAAGTGTTACTTGAAACGTATTATCAGCCGTTGCGTTTGCGGCAAGCGTAATGGTTAGGGTTGTGCCACTTACTGCCATATTATCTACAAACTGATCTTGATTTCCCGTTGCCCTCCAGCCAATTATTATAGAACCCGAAGTTACTCCGGCCGTTCCCGATGAATTTCCGGCGCTTACAGTTACGTTGACTTGTTCATAATCTAATTCGGCTTGTTTAATTGCATCATCCGCCATTTTTGTATTTGTGATTGAATTAGCGGCCACCGCAGAAGAACCAACGCTTCCACCCTTAATATCGGCAGAACCCAAACCCGTCTTGCGGGATAAAATATATCTCAAGTCCTGAACCTCCATCTCTAATTGTTTAATTCTTTGTTCTGTATCCATTGGTTTTATTTTAATAAATATCTTTATCTATAACCTCATAACGGCATCTTATTCCCGTAATCTCTGCGCCTCCCGTTGATTCTATTCTGAAAACCAGTTCCTTAAATTCTGGGAGTGTGACACCAGATGATTCTATATTGATTGCCGAGTGCGATAGGGAATTGTCGGTTGTGTGTGTGAAAATTGTTGTATAAGATGTTTCCTCGTTAATTCTGTATTTCAAAACTACTTGTCCGGCGGCCGGAAGAGCGGCGAAGAACACCGTTACACCCAACATTTTTTTATTCAAAGAACTATCTCCTCCATTTAAAATTTGTGTATCGTAAATTGACGTATATGTATAACTTGCTGAATCATCTGTTTTCTCAATACTTCCGTCCGCCGAATGATTTACAAACCAGAAGTCCCCCGCCGCACCGAACGAGTTGATGTAAAAATTAGACGTATCAACCGCTTCTTCTACATAATCAAGAGAAATCGTGAAGTTAGAATTTACATTTTTCCTTCCGAAAACCCAAATTCCTAAATGATGGGTTGATTCCGTTGAAGTAGAAAGCCCGAACGGAACAGAGGCCGCCCAATACATTTTATTATTCTTAATAACCACGTCTCTTGGGAATCTTGTAATGGTTGAAGTGTCTGCCGTAACTGTCTGATTGGCAACAATTTCTTTCATCACTTGCGGAACGCCACCAGCCCATAAACGAACAACCATCGAACCTCTTGTCAATCCAAGAGTTGAAGAAAGATATTTGTCGGAAACTCCGCAAATTCTCCCTTCTATGTTTCCAAGAACTCTTAAATAGCCCTCGCCCCAGTCAACGACATCGGCAAGAGTTGTGGTTGTAACCATGTCCCACAAAAATACTTTAGATCTCCCAATAGGTGCAGTAGTTGCCGAAGTACCATAAGCCATACCGATTGCCAAATAACTTCCGTAAGGCGCAACTGATGTAATTCTCATATCAGACGGCAAACCCGAAACTGCTGCGTCTGTAACCCCACCGGCCGGACTAATTCTCACGACTTGATTGTTATAAAACATATAAAGGTTATTATCTGCACCCACAATGCTCTGGGCTACCGATGTGATAGTTGAACCAACCGTGCCAACGCTGTTTGTAACAGTTCCTCCTATTGTCCATTTACCCACCTGATTAGTTCCCTGAAAGAACCAGAAAGCATTTTGCCACTCTATAAAAGAACCGACAATCCTTGCGGCGTTTCCTTCTGCGGTGGCTTCAAGCGTCCAATTTCCAGAACCCGGCGCGGCCTTAGATACAACTTTTGGTTGTCCGCTTCCATTCTTTCCTAATCCGTAAAGTTTTCCATTTGAACCAAGTGTAAAATGCCTAACATCGTATTGTTTCATTCCATCTGCGGTTGAGCCGTCATTTTCGTCCGCTTCGGAAGAACGATAAGGAATTAGTTTGAACGGATTAGAAAATACATCAAAATGTTTGATTAAAGAACCCATGTTGAATAACGGCTCGCGCGGATCGTCTGAAACCCCTCCGTCAAATCTATTTATTTTTACTTCAAATATTTTTCCCATTAGTTTATGATTTTTTCTACTGTCCACCCGTCAACTCTTATTTGTCCAGCCCCGCTACCTCCCCCCATTTCTATTTCTAAATTCAAAACCCTGTCGGCTGTTGCATCTATCGAAAGCGTAGAGGTGGCAAGAATTATACCCTGAAGACCAGTAGCGTTTAGTGTTACCGTGCCGCCATCGGAAAATCCAGTAAGTGAATCGCTTTGGAAAAATCCGTAGACAGTAGCGAATTGAGAATTACTTGCCGATTTAGCCATCAATTCGACCACCAACCGGCCGAACATTGTACTTATATCGGTGGCAGTAATCGTGCTTGAAACAATAACTATCTTATTAAATTTCGGTCTGAACGTATAACGATCAGAGGTGCCGTCCATAACAGAAATGTTATATGTCGCCCTTACCAATTCGTTATCAACGAGCGTATTTGCAGATATTGTAGTTGTGGCAACATTGGTAATCCCAGTCGTAGCGCTATAAACCGATGTGGACGTAGATTCTATAAGTGGTGCGGTTCCTTGATCGGTAACGCAAGAGAATGTCCTTGTTCCTGAAGCGAATATCAACTTGCTAGTCGTTGAATTATTACAATCGGGAATACTCACCAATGCCGGAATACTACTTGTTGTTCCCATGTAAAATTGGGCATTGGCCGGAATAGAACTTGTATTATTCCCACCTTGCGTGTATCCCATAAATCCGCTTATTGAAGTTGATGAATGTTGATGTCCAGGATTGGTTGAAGTTGAAGAAGTTATCGCCCTGTCTAAAAACTCAAACGAATTATTAACATTCGTTCTAAACTCGTTTATCGTATTCGTAAGCGCGGTAGATGATGTATTCGCCGCGCCAAGTTTTACTTCTTTTTCTTTATTTTCGTCTTGTAATAATCCAATGCCTTCTTTAAGTCCATTAATTTTGCCTTGCATTGAAAAAGAAGCAAGAAAAGCGCTTGTAATTCCCGTAAGGACAATAGCAAGAACCAAACCTATTGAGATAAATCCTTTAATTTCTTGTTTCATTTGTCCATGTTGGTGTTGCGCTTTTATTTGTGTTTGTCCATGATTGCTCTTGAAGTTCTAAAAATGTTTTGTCTTTTAATTCCACGCCGTCTCCGAATGGAGCATCGGTAAAAACATTATCTTTAATATCCCGAAGCAAAGTAGCTCTGCCGTGTTTTATGGTGTTGTTCCACGTAGGAGTTGCCGATTTATTCTGATTAGTAAATGTTGCCATTATCGTGAATTTACACCGCCCATAGATATTATCTTGCGACGATCAGCTTCGCGCCGTCCGTAGTGATCTTCCAATCTTTTCTCAAATCTTGTTATCTCGTTTAGAATCGCCGGAACTCGATCTTTCTTGTAAGAGATTGCATAGGGCAGAGCGGCTTTGTAGGCGAGTATCATGTGGCAAGTTGACACAAATCCTGGCTCTTTCGTTCCTGTTGTAACCTGCGCCGAAGTAAATATATCCGCAGTCCTCTTAAAGAATACTTTTAATCCCGCAGTGAGCGTTACATTTCCACTCGCCGGAGCGGGGTAAAGAAGAAGAGAACTGCCTTGTTTGTCGTAATACATTGGAAGTCCATCATTCTTCAGAAACTCGGCGGGATCTTCACCCATTTGTGAAATGTCTATTGGACGAAGCTGATACCAAATTCCGGCACTATCTAAAACTGATATTCCTTCAATCTCTAAATGCGCGGAGTTGAAAGAATAATCATTCTGTGAGGCAACGAGTGTGGTTGTGGCAATAGGAAATGATGTGTAATTTGTATCATCAAATTGCCATAAGCCATCCATACCTAAAATCATTCCAACAACATCTTCATATGCTTGATTAATGCGCCGGAGAAGCGTGGCGGCGGCGTAGCTCGTGGTGTCCGCGTCAACTAAATCCCTTGCCTCCTGATTTATGTCGGCAATAGTAGCCATTATTGCATAGTTGCTAATTGTGGCGCGGCTGACTGAACCGGCTGTTTGGGTTGCTGTAATTGCATTTTAGGTTTCTGATAAAAATCTATCGGACTTAATCCCGAATACTCCAGTATTTCATTAAAAATCTTAGCCATTCGTGGGTCATCTAATACTTGGGGAGCGGCGACAATTTGCCGGAAAACATTCACTAACTTATCCGTAACTTGATTTAGACTTTTCTGTTTCCCTGCGATGTTGACCTCCACATCAATCGGAGCATTTTTAAGTTCGTCTTTCAAGATTTCTATAAACCTTTTGTCCCCTCCCGACATAAAACTTTCTCTTACTTGTTCTCTGAATATCTCCGTTTCCTCTTCGCTTATCATTTGCCCGTTTAAAATCATCTCGGTTAATTGTTTATTTACTTCGCACTTTACTAAGCCATCGGCAACCTGTTGAAGTTCTGAAAGGTCAAGTTTCGCCAAAAACTCCTTACCTGCAGTTATCTCCCTTGCGATGTGCGGTATAATCCAGTCCCGATAGATTTCTCCCAAGAAAGTAGCGAGCTTCCCTTTGCGGTATTCGTGTAACGAGTGGCTCTCGGCCGTGATAAGTTCTTGAAGTTTGAAAGGAGTACCGGCAGTCGGACTTTCTCCCATAATTGATTCAGTAGCCGCTCCCATCTGGCGAGCATGTTGTTCCCATTCTTGGGTAGCGTTATCAAATAACTGATAATTTACAGGCGAAGTGTTTACTTGTTCTATGCGTTTTCCTTCTTCTGTTATTAAAATCTCGCCTTGTGAGAGGTTGAATGTCTTGTTTCTGTTGGCGAATTTCTTGTCTGCTGTTTGGAAAATAACCTTAGCCGCCATGTCTAACATCTCTTTCTTTCTGATAATGTCATAATTCACCCAAACCTGAGGTTCAAAGAGCTCCTCTGCCCCGCCGATACCGATTGCCCTACCCTCCATTTTGTCCCGAAGAATCAATTTATATGGATGTTCTTTTTCTTTACCGCTAAATAAACTTATCCCCTTTTTATTCCCATCCCTGTCTTGGTAGAAAGTGCAAATATGAATCTGTCGGGTATATTTCTCGTCTTCAAAGTAGCTCACACCTCCATCGAGCCAAGCATCGGGAAAAACTCCGTGAATCTCGTAAACTTCTATGTATTTTCCAGGCGTTTTAATCTGAACCTTGCCCATTGAATTGTCTTGTTTCTCCTGTTTAGAGAGAACGATTACATCTTCTATGTTCTTCCAGCCCTTTTTTTCCATTTCTTTCAGTTGGTCGGGGGCGTAAAAATGTTTCTCGCATATCGGCCCGCTTAAAATGTCTGTCTGGTCAAAGAAAACCAATCTTTGCAACGGCACAATTTCAGGGCGTATCTTGTTTACGTCTTTTGCTAATGCCGCGCCGAAGTCCACATAACTTTCAACCATTTCGTCTATGAAAGTATCTAAATTATTCAGTCTTGCCCAGATTTCGTGATACTTCTTTACAAGGAAACTTTTAAAATACTTATATTTGTCATTTATGAAAAGAACTATGTCTTTAACGTCAAAACCCTCCGCTCGGTATTGGAGGTTTAGAATCGGTCTGTTTATATTCTTAAAGGGTTTATTGTCGTCTTTGCCCGTTTTATATGTTGAATTCTTATAAAGAACGGTTGTGTTGATGTGCTCGTAAGCACTCCATTCGTAATTTTCCATGATTCTCACGGGAAGCCGAAAAGCCACCTCCTGTTCAAGTATGTATGAATAAATATCGTTAGTCATAATTCGGGGTTAAAAGAGAAACAAATATCTATTTCCCTTACCAACCCCGAAGGATTGGTGTATAAAACTCCTCAAGAGAGTTATACGGTTGCTTTCACGTTGAACAAAACCGCTTTGGAGTTGTTCCACGCTTTAATACCCACATCAGCACGAACGACAACCGAAGTTCCCGAAACCTGTCCGGGGTCTTTGTCGTCAATCATTGTGTGTCCGTAAGTCGCTCTCAAAACTCCGAGATGCCACTGTTTCTTTACACCGGCCACAATATTTGAGGTATTGAGCTGGTTTGAGGAATAGTGGTCAAATCCGAAGTATCTGATGCCTTGAGAGACACCATTTACAAGGATTCGGTCTGCCGGAGCGCCAGATTGGGCTTGGATAAACTCTTCGAGCTTTTCAAGGTCTGACGGCCTCCAAACAACGAATCCACCGTGCCTCTGCCAAAGAGTTTCACCCGATGCTTCACGAATCTCACGGGCTAAGCTGCGAACTATGTTGTCAATATTGGTCGTTGAAACCGTGATTGACCCAGCCGCTCCGCCGATTGACGCATTGTCAAAGGCAGTCAAGCTGGCATAATCCGCAAAAACGAACTGCTCAATTCGGAGATTCATTCCATCTCCCAAATCAGAAGCGAGATTCATTATGCTCGTAAACTGCGACTGTGCCGCGTCTGCTCGGTCAAGGAAATGACCGACAGTAAGCATAGTCGTTATGGCTAATGTCTCGTTCAGTTGCGTAACCTTGTTGAGAGTATAAGCACAACCCCTTGTCCCCGTTGCGACGGTCGGATATGTGTAGTAAGGGTTATTCAGTGTCTGTGTGTTACTGAATTCAACCTTACAAATATCCTTCCATTTTGTCGGCTCTAAAAGGCGCTCTTGAACTTTACTGACCCACTCTTGCTGATAAAGTATTGTATTTTCTACTGATGGTAATGCCATTTTAATACTTTAGTGGGGCTATAACAGAACGACTTTGTTACGAGGTAATCGGATTGTCGGGGAACATATTAACGTTGCTTTCTTTTTCGTATCTCTGGTTTATCACCTTAGCTCGGAGCGCTCGATCTTCAGGAAGTTCCTTCCAACCGGACTGCTCGTACTTCTTATAGTGATAATCCATTTCGTCCCTTGCCGGAGCGCCAGAACGCCTGGTTCCTTCAGGAATGGCGGTCTTTGCCGCTCTTGCTTCCTTTGCCTCCTCCAGCTCTTTTTGGACGTACTTGGAGTTAATCGTATCCCTGAGTCCCTTACCCGTAGCTTTCATAGCTTCTAAAACTATCAAGTGGTCATCTTCAGGAATCCCACGAGAGTTCAGATAAGCTACTTCTGCCAGCCCTAAATCTTCTATTTTCTTCTCTAACTCTTTCTCTACGCCTTTCTCTACTTGTTTGGCGATTTGCGATTTCTCGAATTTCGTCTTGTAGCGTTGGGCGATACCCGCGTTCTTGGCCGCGAGTGCCTTGTAGTCGGTGAGGTCGTCTTCGCCTTCAACCGTTTCCGGTAATTCAACGATTTCGTCCTCTACTCCTACCTTTATGTCTTCATTTGGCATAAATGATAATGTTTAAATTTTTAAGATTTATAACTTGTTAAGATTTTTCGAGAATCATAACTCGTAGGATTTTTTAAGGGGAATCATAACCCCGAAAACTAAAACCTTACCTAAAATCTTGCTTCAAGCGTTGATGTCGTGAACTCTATGTAACAAGCGTTCACTGGTAAAGCTGCCCCTACTAACCCCACCCCATTCGGCCTAACCGTAATTTGCAGTGAACCTGCCGTTGAGGTAACCGCTCCCGTAAGCGTTAAACCCTCTATCGGATTTTCCGCTCCGCTTGTTGATGTTGCGGTGCTCACGAAATAAACCTGTCTTGAAGATGTTTCGACTCCAGCGAATGCAATGCCAAACGTAGACGTGGCATTCATCGCCGTTGTCAGGAATGTCTTCGGAACACTTACACAATTAACTTCCCTGATAAAATTGTTTTCTGTCGCGCCCCCTATCGCTCCCACCCTAATACCGTCATAGAAACTTTGCGTAACAAACTCCTGACTGCCTCCGAGCGGAGGGGTCTGTTCGAGTAAAAACAATGCGCCGACCCCAACGAGCGCGAAAACCGATAATACTAAAGCTAAAATTTTCATCTATTTCTTTTTGCCTAACTTTTTACTCGACCTTTCTGTTTTCTTTGTTTCTTTCTTTTTTGCCGCCTCTAATTCGGCAACTTTTCTTGCCTCTTCCTCCTCTGCGTCCCTCCTGAACCTATCAGCAAGGGATTCTAATTTGTAATTACTTGTTGACATGATTTTATTAGTTAATAAAAACAGCATCACGTTAGTGATGCCTTTTTTGGAAGCCGATTGGTAAGCGATACTCCGGCCAGAAGTAAACTCCTACCAACGCAGACTCCCAAAAAGGGAATCACTAACGCTGGCCGGAGTTATATTAACTTATCAATTAGCTACCCGTGCCCTGTTCGTAGTAAACCTGTGTCGTTGAAACCGCACCCACGCCGGTGCAGGCGTAAGGCCCGATGTAACCGTCTGTTTGCTCATAATAACTTTTAACCAATGTGCTTGTCGGAGCAAGCAAGATTCCCTTACTCGCGCCTCCTTCGTGGGCCGTCCCTCCGCAAGTTGACCCACGACAAAGATTAACGGAACTAGACGACTTATTCTGAAACGAAAAACTTGTTCTGTTTGTAGTTGTGCCGACAAACATTGCTGTTGTCCCCGAAGCATCAAACGACAAACACGTTGTTGTCGCCGATGTCGTGTTGCTAAAGTTTATCTGGTCAGCTACGCCGCCGAGCGGGGCTTCCGTAACAATAATCCTTTCTGTCGGAATACTTGCCCTTATATCCCTCAATGTATCGGCAACAACAAAAAGCGCTCCAATCACAGCAATCACAAACCCCACCGCAAAAACTGTTTTTAATGTGTTATCCATTATGCGGTTTTATTTGGCGACCTTTTACCGAGTTTAAATATCATATTTAGCGTGCAGGATTTCTAGTATCTTTAGTTCCTATTTTCGGAAGCTCGTAATTTTCTAACTGATTAAACGCCCTCTCTAAATAAATTATTCCTTCAAAAGCCGGAGCGATAAGGTCGGCGAATTGCTCTTTTGTAACATTCTTCTCCCGCAAACCGATGTAATGGTTTATGGCAAAATTAACCATCGGATTGGATGGCTTGTCTGGTGAGAGTGTTCCATTGTGATAAATTCCGAATGTTAAAACCTTTTTGATTGCCTCAACCATTCCCTTATTTTGAATAAAGGCGGTGAGATAATTCTTTTCTGTTTCGCTCAAAATATCATCTAAATAATCTTTGTCCATGTATATTATATTAATATATTTAATCTTTTTTCTAATAAATCCGCGAATACTCCTCCCAAGAAAATTCTTCTTATCTTGAACATATTTAACCAAATATCCCTTGAAACTTTGCCGTCTTTCTCAAGATGTATAATACCTTTTGTTTTCACCTGTCCGACATCTTTCTCAAGTTTTTTCAGGGCCTTGGCTACTGTCGGAGCGGTGGCGCGGAACTCTGCCCCGTTCACCTTAAACCATAAAGTAATTAATTTCTTTTTAATAGCCATATACTTATTATAACACAAATTTAATTTGCAAGTTATCTCGCCGGATTTATTCGCTTGTCGCTCGTCCTCGGAAAAAACCTGTCATCATCTTCCACTTTATTCGGCTTGGAAATAAACGAGTTGGTCTGATAAGAGATACAGGCGGCGATTAAAAGGTCAAAATGCCTTGTTGTAAGCCGTGCGTCTACCTCTTTGTCCATCAGGTCGCCCCTTGTGTAGCTCCGTACCTCAGCAATCAAATCAGCGTCATTTAATTCAATTATACCATCTTCTACTGCTCTTGCGAAATCTGCCAACATTTTCGGCTTTGTAGCCCCGTTTGTGTCCCAACCGAACTCTATCGGGGCAGAGAACACGATTTTATTATCATTTCTCTGCGTCCTGTGAAGCTTGGAAGTGTCGTAAATCGTCTTCAGAATGTCTATTGTTGAGCCATAATTCTTCTCTACGGCGACATAATTCTCCCCAAATCTCTTGGCTTGCCTTACTATCTCGTGCGCGAAAGCGTCAGGCCGTATCTCGTTATTTTTGTAAGTCGCTATTACCTGCGTGGGATAGCAGTCAAAATCAATAAAAACCGATGTTGAGCTGTCCAATCCCACGCCACCTGCAACATCGTGCCCGCTTCCTATCCGGTGCATTGGGTCGTAAGCCCGATAAATCTTCAGTCCGGCTATCTCGTCTATCGGTTGCTTGGCTATCTGCCTGTCCACGCTTTCTCTGTCAAAATAAACATCTTTGCTTGCGCTTGGAGAACACAAATAATCACCCTCGAAATCCTCAACACTGTTCCTTAAATTCTGTATCTCTTCTTTTGTGTATCTTGTCCAAGTCGGCTCGCCGTTCTCCTCTATCGGGATAATCAGTTTATTTTTAACCCTTTGAACGAGTCTGTGGACATTCCCGCGCTCGGAAATGTAATTCGCCGTGAAGATTACTCCTCCGCCCTTAGCCAGTCCGGTGATAGCTTCGTCCATATTCTGCCAGATTTTATTCGTGGTAACCGCTGACATGAGCGATAACCGTGTTTCAAAGTCGTCAAACCAAATGTAATCCGGCCTTGATTCATCCTGAATGTCCCCCCTCTGATCTGTGCCAATCGTATCGGCGGTCATCTTTATTCCAGTCGCTGTCGTGAAACTTGCCATCGTTTCTTCACGCTTTTCCGTTGTCTTCTCGAATATCTCTGGGTAAAGGTTTCTTACCCTTGCTGAAATGAGCATATTGTAAATGTCCGTTGTTGACTGCTTGGCGTTGCTTAACTCTTTGGAAAGAACCTTGAAGTAACGCCTGTAATGGCTCAAATCGTTCGCTATTGCAAAAGCTATGAATAATTTTGTCCGGGTCGTCTTTGCCGAACCTCTGAAAGCTATGTTTAGAAAACTCTCGCCTCGCCGGTAAACTCCGATATTCCCTAAATCAATCTCTTTATGGAACGGTGCGTCTTTGGAACTAAAGAATCTTGGAAAGAAGAACCTTGCCCATAAATTAAACTTAACCCTGATTTCTTCGTCTGGGTTATCTGTGAACGAAAATAATGCTTTCCGTTGTCCGTCCGTTCCCTCCCAGAGAATTTTACCCACCGATAATTTCTTTGAGGACTCGTTTCGCTTCTTTTTCATCTTCTTTTGTAAAACTCTTAACATTTACTTCTGTATCGTTTGTTTGGTGAGGATTCCCCTCTGCCATCTTCCAAAGAACTTCAGGCGAAACCTTGACTGAAAATGCTTCCTTCTCCTCATCTGTCATGTCCGCAAATCTCTGCCGCCAGAACTCCTTTAAACTCTTGCCTTCCGGTCTACCGGGACCAGGCGCAGTTCCGTTAGCAAATGTTCCATCGGGATTCCGTTTTGTTTCGGTATTAAACCGCTCCATAAATTCAATAACCTTTTTTTCTTCTTTTTCTTTTAGGCATCTAAATAAATCTTACAAAACCTGACTTTTTACACATATCGTCAAATTGTTTTAACCTTTCTTCTATCGTCATCCCACCGAAATTATAGCTTGGAAATTTCCTTGAATAGAATATATCCGATTCATCCATCTTGATTTTTTCCACGTCAATCTCGTTAAAGAACCTTACTAAAATCTTTTTTAGTGTCGGGTCAAACAATAAAGCAGCTTTCAAGATATATCTGATAAATTTCCAAGTCGTCTTTATTCCGTTCTCTCTTGATTCTATTATACCATAAATCCTCCAAAACTCGCCAATTCCGTTCGTTTTCTTCTCTTGTAGCCCGTCCTGAACCCTGAACCGATAGCCGTTGTCCACTTCAAGAAATAGGCAAAAGAATCTGATAGCTAAGCGCATAATCTTGGCCCATATATGAGTCATATCACACACCGCTTTCTCCATTGCTCGCCTCAATTCCCTTGCAAACGGGTTGAAATCCTCAATCTGCGGCTCATACCACTTTAAAACCTTCTGATCTATCTGGTGGAACAGGAAATAAACGCTATACAGCAGATTTTGGCGGTCAAATAAATACTTAAAACCCAAAAATGATATGTTAAACCAGCTTTTCAAAATTCCTTCCCGCAAGAAAGAAGAGAATATGGCTTTAGGAAACTGCATACCGGCCACTATTCTGATGTCGGAAAGCCCTTTGTAGAGATAGGGAGTGCCATATAACCGCATTTTAAGCCCGTCTTCGTGATCTATCTCTTTAGGAAGGGCATCGCAGTTCTCCATCTCACCGAAAGCGCCATGAACCACTGGGTAATCGTTTCTTTGGTATTTCTGCCGCAAAATACCGAAAGTTTCTAAAAGTTCTCTTTTTTCTTTTTCAATATCAAAATTCTCTCCGGCGTAACCCTCTGTCCCTTCATCAGATTTTAGTTTGTCCTGAAAACTCATTTCTCTATGTTCTTCTTCATATCACGCATTTCTTCAATAAAATCATTAAATCTGTTGCTTATTTCTATTTCCGTTTCAACTATTCCCCATAAGTGAAGATAGAAACCCAATCCGATACAAAAAAATCCGTAACCAGTGAATAACCAGATAGTTTCTTCCACGCTTTGCCGGGCGAAGCCGATTGAAGCGAGGGCGTATTTAAAAAGATTTGTCTGTGCCAGGCCAACATCGAAAAATCGCTTGACGATTAAGATATACCACACCAACAAATTTACATTCGGTGGCGGGCGTAATTTATCTCTAAATGTCTGCGGCGGTCTGACTATTAAAATAAGTGTTTTAACAAGTTTTTCCGCCAATCTCATACGTTAATTATAACATAAAACCCTCACAATATCCTCGCTGTTTCCAGTTTGCGATTTTTAAGGAAATCTTTGTTATAAATTGCCCTTTCGTCCACTACGATACCGGCAACGGGGACTCTCTCGCCGATATTACGATACCAATATCCCTTTATATATTCTGTCCCTCGCTTTGATATAGCCTTCTCTGACACGACATTTGGAGAATCAGAAGGGCGCAATCTTCTTTCTCCGTTGCTCGGCCTAAAACCCATTTCTATGCAATAGCGGTAAATTTCTTCCGCAGGGACATATGTTCGCTCACGGATTAAATCGTTGAGCTGTTTCCTGAGTGATGTTTTCATTTTTAATATCTTGATTCTTTTAATTCTTCCTCCGCCAACCGAGTATATCTTCTGCCCCCTCGTAAGATTTCTTGGATGCTCTTTGAATAAGAGAGGGATTCTTGCCAGTTGAGATATTCTTTTGACGCTTTTGCGTGAACTTTTGCGCGGGCGACTACATTCTCGTTTTCTAAAAGAAGTTTTTCGAGCAGGACATTAAACCAGTATTCTCTTTCCACAACTTCCTTATTCACGCTCGCCCACCACGAAGATAGTTCTATTATTTTCAGGGCGAGAGTTTGAGGGTCAAAAGAATCTGCGTTCCGAAGTTCTTTGACCCTCTCCTCTATTACCGGCTTGATTTTGTCCCAGTTTGTTTCCATCAAAAAGGCAGACCCCCGACTTTTTCTTTCCTATAAAACTCTGAGTCAATTTTTTCTTCTTTCCGAACCAGAGCTTCAACTTTCGTATCTATCCCAGTAACTATGGCTAAGATTTCCCCGAGCATACCAACAACCTCCTCAAATTTGGCGTTCTGGGCAACAACGCTTTCTTTTTTAGGTTTCGATGGGACAACCTGCCAACCCTCTCTTAAAACTCCATTTTTGTCTTTCCTGCTCGTCTGCTCAACACTTAAATTTACTTCTTGTCCCACCTCATAAATGTTGTCAAAAGTCGTGCAATCAAAGCCATCATTAAACACAATTTTTGTAAGAGTCCAAGTTTTATTCCCTCGCCCGACACCCGTTGCCAATTGTTTTATTTCTTTTATCGTTCCGCTTTTAATCATTATTATTTCTCTTTTTTTGTAATTTTCTTTACGACTTTTTTCTTACCTTCGTTCAAAACCAAATCACACAAGTCAACTGCGTGTTTGGCAAACCAACTCTTTTCAGGAGTGTCGCCAGGTCTTATGTTTAAAAAGAAGTTCTCACCAGGATTATGTGTTCCTTTGTCATAGAATGGCAAAGAAGTACAAACTTTATCTAATCCACCATCGGCATTTGCTAATGTGCCGAGCAAGCAGGCACAATTACCAAAATAATCTTGACCATTTACTTCCCCTTTTACTAATTTCTCCCGCAAGAATGGGACTTCTTTTTTAAGATGGCTCATTACATAGAGAATATCCCGACTACATTCGTTAATCCAAGATTGCGGGATATTTTTAGCGCCCCGCAAGTCAGCGCCCCGCAAGTCAGCGCCCTGCAAGACAGCGCCCCGCAAGTCAGCGCCCCGCAAGTCAGCGCCCCGCAAGTCAGCGCCCTGCAAGACAGCGCCCCGCAAGTCAGCGTCCTGCAAGACAGCGCCCTGCAAGACAGCGCCCTGCAAGTCAGCGCCCTGCAAGACAGCGCCCCGCAAGTCAGCGCCCTGCAAGTCAGCGTCCTGCAAGACAGCGCCCTGCAAGACAGCGCCCTGCAAGTCAGCGCCCCGCAAGTCAGCGCCCTGCAAGTCAGCGTCCTGCAAGACAGCGCCCTGCAAGACAGCGCCCTGCAACGCATTTTTCAACGTGTAGTCCTCTTTCTCTGCTTCAAACAATACACTGCCCCAAAACGATTTTATTGTTATTTTTACTTTCATTATTTTAGATAATTTTTAACTTTCCACGACTCATCGTTTAACCCTTGCAATGTTGGTATCAGCATTTGTTCATCTTCCCGTTTTCGCGGGTGATGATACTGGCACAATGTAATGCCGTTATTTATGTTGTATCGTTCTTCGGGATAATCTCGCCACGGTAAAATGTGATGAGCAACCTTATACCCCATACAGTTTTCGTTTTGAAGCTTACAGACTCCTTCTCACTGTCTCTTCTGACCTTTTAATTCCCTTTGGTTTTCCCTTAAGACTTCCGCCTATTTTTCTCTTGGTTTCTTCTGAAAGAGGCTTGTGTTCATAAACTCCGCTCGGCATTTTACTTTAGATAATCTCTCATCTTAAATTTCTCGTCAGTTCGACATTTTGCGTGCATACCTTGAATTAAGGGGTCAACTATTCCTTTTGCATCTATCCCCGCCGTGCCTCCACACACCTCGCAAACTTCTGGCGGACGCTTTCCAAGTTCTTCATAAAACCATTTCTGCCACGCTTTAATTTTCTCTTCACTTTTAGTGGCCAGAACAGATTCTTTTTCTAATTCTGAAATCATCTCAACTGCCAAATTCCACGATTGTCCCCACCGGATATTGTTCTGTATGTTCTCCATTATTTTATCGGGTGTCCATTTTCCCAACCTGTTCCGACCTCATTTCCGCGAATATCAACTTCCGGCTCGCGGCTTGCCTCATTATCATTTTCCAACCTATCGCCAACACCAACAACAGCATCAACGCTACTTTCTGTTTCTTCACCGCCCGATCTTTCCAACTCGCTGAATGGGTTAATCCCATAAACTGCTTTATTAACACCGCCTAAAAACTTAGTAACTTCTGAAAAATTTGTAAAGTCCATATTTTTAATTAGTTTAATTTATTACCTATTTCGGAAGGGTGAGAGTAAATCTTTGCAGAAAACTCTCGTAGCTTAATTGCAGTCCTTTTTTTATCCCCTGCGCTAACTGTTGGCTACCCCTTCCGAAAGCAAACATTTTTACCCAAACGCCACCAAACCCAGAACGAATATCACACCACCCAAGAGAACCACTAAAACTTCTCCAGCGTATTCTCTTAACTTCTTAACTGGCTTTAGATAAGAGAAATGGTCTCTTGTCGCAAGCCGCGCTAAGTCGTAAGAGGAAAAACGCCTTCCGCCAAAGTATTTATTCATTTTTTATTTTTATTTTGCGACCTTTCATTTTTGGGGCGATATACCTGGTAGGTTTTTTCTTCCATGCCTTGCGGTTTAGGAAGATTGCAATTCAGCAATTTTATCCGTTTTTTTATTTATTTGTTTACGGATTTCATCGCCCGACTTTATACTTATGTTGCCGATTAAATAATGCATCGTTGTATCCAATATCGTATGCATAACGAAAACTTGTAAAGTGTTCCTCACGATACTTTTTACTTGCTTTTATCCAATGCCCTTTTAATCGTTCGTGGTGTCTCTTATTCCATTCTTTAATTTTCGCTAAACAGCGAATATACGCACATCCCTCTTTTTTTCTTTGATTGCCACAATATACTTGCCAAGAAGTATTAGGAAAAAATAACTTCTGACAATTCCAGCAAACCTTTCCTTTTAAATTGGTTATCATTTTTCCATATCTTTGCGACTGACTTCGGAATGACGGATTTCATCGCTCGACTTTTTTCCGTCTAATCTCGCCTTACAACGAGGACAAGATTTCGGTTTTTCTGTTCTTGGTATCCATTTATAAACTCCATCTAGTCCGTTCCAACAATAATGTTCTATTTCTTTCATACTAATAATAATAACAAGTTGGTCTAAGAAAGCAAGTCCCTCGTCCCCCCGATAAAAGCCCGTATTTATTGCACTATTATATCACTACGCACAAGGAAAAGTCAAGGCGGGGTTAGAGAATAGGGTTTATCGCCCGCAATCTTTTCTCTGTAAGTTCTTTACCCATTTAATTTTTTAATGGCGACTACTTCCACAAGATTGATAAAAGTTTTACTCTCTTTCGTTTTCACCTTCTCGCGCCGCGCGTTTATGCGTCTAATCTGCCTGTCGTTCTCTATAACTTTGCATTTCTGCAATACATCGCAAATCGTAGAAATTTTGTTGTCCAAGTCCCCCTTATCGTCCATTAAAAAACATACATCCAGCGATACCGGACCCAATATGGGCTTTCTGCCGGGCTTGTAAATATAACCCCACGAGAGATTGACATAGTCTTCCACGGCGGAATCGGCGTATATCCTGCCGTGGCCAGTATGCCACATATTCTTTTTTGATGGGCATTTGCCGGGGATTTCAAAATTAAGATTTTGTGCGGTGGTCATTCACTTATTATTTGTCTCGGTGGGTGTATGATTATGACATCTATGGTTTCCATTTTTTATTTTACTTCTTTTCCTTGCTCCCCCTTTTGAGTTTCTTTTGATACTTTATCTTTTGGGGTGGGCATAGGGGTTAGGGGTTGCTATATTTTTCCTGTTTTGCCTTTTTCTTCGGCGGCTTTTCTGCATTCAGGTTTATCGTTACAATACCTGACATTTCTTTCAGCACCCAGCAAATCTTTGAGAAGGTAAGTAAAAACGCTGATGTCCTCATCTTCTCTTGTTTCCTTGCAAATGTGGCAAGTCCAGTAGGGTCGGCTCATAGAATTATTTATTACACTCGTAATGGTCGCATGAATAAACCTCTGTTTTTCTCACTCGGCAATACTTCATCCCCCGAATCTTTGAACCACCTTGCTCATTGCAGATGTAGTGGTCGCAACTATAAACATTTGTATCTCTCACTCGACAGTATTTCATATCTTTGTATCAAACCACGCTTTCTTCTTGTTTTCTATTTCGGTAACGGATTGGTTCCAGCCGAACATTCTTTCTTTCCAATACTCTGGGGTCTTGGCATCTCCAAAAATTGATATCATTACATTACGCTCCTCCTCGTTTTCGTATGGTTCAAGCAATCTTTCCTCGCACTTCACCGCTTCAGCCGTTAGCGTGGCGGATTGAAGGAGTTTTTCTTTGAGAAGGGGAACATAACTTCGTGATTCTTTGCGGTCTGATTTTTTTTCTTCTTCGCTCAAATGGTCGTAATGCGTGCCTATTTGCCTATTCCAATGCAAGACAAGAGGTGCTGGGATGGTCAGAGAGCCGTCGGCATTTTCTATACATTTGCTATGAAGGTAAGATTGCCATTTTGCCCAGCGAGTATGTTCAAGTTCTGCTCCTTTTTCTATGAACGCAACGCACGCCTCCTCCACGAATTCTTTTAGTGTTTTCATTTTGATTTCTTTGGCGAGGTGAAGGTTAAGATTGCGGAAACAACTCTGCCGTCTTTCCCCAACATTTCTTTTTTCCATCTCGCCGCTCCTTTTTTATCAAAATAGATAGCCAAATGACCACTTCCGTCGGCTACAAAATAGTCATAATGATTATCAATAACTCCCCACGCCTTTTCTTTTATCTTCTTAACTTTTTTGGTTTGTTTCATTGGGTTAGAAATGATTTTTTGATTACTAAATTGAACTTCCAACGCCTGATACACACCGCTTCGCAACCTCTGCGACCAGTAGCTCTCTAAATCCACTTAATAATAGGTTCTCCTTCATAGCCGATTTCCCAGACGAACCAAGCGAACGCCATTGTGCTACTCATTTTCTTTCCCGTGATTTCATCGTTTGATTTTCCGTTTCGCATCGGTTGTTGTCTTTTCTTAAAAACATAAACATATTTTAGGGGAGTTTTTTGTAAAAATGTCGCTCTTTTTTGTCCTTCAAGGGCTTGTAGTTTTCCAAACATTATTACTTTCTTTTTCGCGATACTTAATGCTTTTTCTACAAACTCTTGGAATAGGTTGAATGGGGGATTGGTAATTACTGTTTCAAAAGAAAACCCACTATAATCTGTCGTCAAAAAATCAACAGTATTTTTTCCGCCATATCCCCTATAAACCAAGTCAGTTGATACAAGCGATGGGTCTTCTATTAGTTTTGATATATGCCCCTTTCCACACGCAGGTTCTAATGCAGGATAGATGATTTCTTCCACTTCTAAAAGTGCCTTTGTGCTGTCTGGGTGCGTAGCGTAAAAGTCATTTTCCATTCTACCTCTTGAGGGATTTCCACCCGCTATTTTTCCTCCTTGTTTCATATCTTTATTTTCTACTGGCTTCTCCGCTTAGTTTATCGTTGCCGAGTATTCCTTGCCGTCCACGACGACTTTTACGATTTTGCCGGATATTTGGTTCGGATAGAATCGAATTCTTTTAATGTTTTCATTCTGATTTCTCTGGCGGGGAGAAGGTTATGGTGCAAGGAATTACTTGATATTCATTTCGTTCAAACCGATTTATCTGTTTTCTTCTGCGTTCTGCTTCTTTCTCTGACAGAAATGTTTCGTAGTAATACCAATAGTTTTTTACCAAAGTTTTATCACCTTTCTCGTAGCCAAGCTGTGTGGTTATGCTTCCATCATTGTGTATCACTGCCCACGCCTTTTTAACTTTTTTGGTTTGTTTCATAATGGTGCAACAAATCCTTCTTCTGTTTCATATTTTCCTTCAAAAAACTCTTTGGGTTTATCTCCCCAATAATAACTATCTTCTCCGTTTTTTTGTTTTCCATAGTAAATATCAGCCAACCCAAAGTCGTCTATAGGTATGGGTTTTTCTTCGTGGTCTTTTCCATACCACATTTCTTCATTTTCTCGGAGAGCTTTTTCGGCTTCCGTCCTATCGGTTGTGCCAATAATAACACAATAATTCGCATCATCATCCATAAATACTTCTATTGTTTTTGTTTTTTTTGTCATATCTTTATTTTCTACTGGCTTCTCCGCTTAATTTTCTGATATCTGGCTATGAATAAACTTTAGAAGATGTCCCTCCAAATCTCCGTCTGAACCATAGTTTTTAATTTCTTCTTTTAGTTTTAGCATCGCGGCGTGAATAGCTTGAGATTGTCTTTCTTCCAGGTGTTTTACACAAAATACCAGGGGGTTGACCGTGCTATCGCAATTTTCAACGAAACAGACAATTCTCTCACTTTTCGCCTTATCTATCTCGGCTTTACAAGGACAAATCATTAAGGGATACTTCGCCTTAAAGTAATTACAGTTATGACAAAGTAATTGATAGCCAGGCGGAAAACTCGCTTGTATAAGCCAATAATAAAATGCGTTACCAGCAGGATTACGCTTTTTCGCAAACAACTTCAACCTTTCTTTATTTCCTCCTCCGTTTATGTGGTCAATACATAAAAGCTCTTTAACTTTAATACCACAACACTTGCAACTTGGTTCTTCCCCACCATAAGCCGATAAAACTTTTCTTCTTATCTCCGTTCTCTGCTTTTTAGTATAGGAGAGTATTTTATCTTTATTTCGTTCTCGCCATCCTATCATATATTTTCTATCTTTTTCCGAGTAAATTCCTTTTTTTGGCATTCTTTAATAATAGCATCTTTCTGTTCCTTCAACAATGCTTGGATGAATGGGATAAAAACATTCCTAACTATTTCCACTCCCCCTCGTTCCTCTTTTTCGTTTGGGAATATGCCGTCTTCATCACGCATTTCTCTATCAAAAAGTTCTTCAAATCTCTCCCGCCAGTTCTCGTTATTTGGCACAAACCTTGTAGAGTATTTGCAATCAGGGCAGGGCATCTTCGTATCTATTCCACCACCCCAATAACACTTTCGGCAAGGTTGGGTTTTAGGTTCGTTGTTTGTGGGATTATCTTTAATGCTTAACCCGCCCAAATCTGTTGTTAGTTTTTTCATTTTTGTGGTTTAAGTTTCTTTTTGCGCCACGCCTTTTGATATTTTGCTTCCGACTGCCGGATTTTTTTCAAACAATCAGAGCAAAGTAATCTCCTATCTTTTTTTGTCATTGTGTTTATTTTGTAACGTGGACTAAAGGTGGAGTACCCAGAGTTCGTCAACTCGCCAGTTCAACAAGATTAATTAAATCTCGCCTTATACTCCCCCTTTAATCTCCCTTACAATTCATTATTTGTTTTAGAGTATATTCGACCCTAACTAAATCTTTTGCATATTCCATTGTTTTCTCTATATCTTTGTAAGCACCTGGAATTTCATCTAGTAAAACATCCGATTTCCTGAACTCAATACCCTCCATAGCTTTTTCCATATCTTCCATTTTAAACATTCCTCTTGCTTTATTCCGAGACATCCTCCTCCCTGCTCCGTGCGGAGCTGAGCTGAACGATAGCGGATTTCCAAGCCCCGAAACAATATAACTTTTTGTTCCCATAGAACCGGGAATCATACCGCCCACCCCAACATTCGCATTTATCGCTCCCTTGCGTGTAACCCATACATCATCTTTGAATTGATACTCAATTTGCGTGAAGTTGTGGTGGCAATTAATTCTTTTTTCCTCTATCTGTTGTTCATTATTTCCGAATAAAGAGTGTCTAATTTCGGTTATAAATCTGTCCATCATTTCGTCCCGATTAAGTTTTGCAAATTTCTGCGCCCATTTTAGATCACGAATATAGTTATTAAAATCTTCAGTTCCCTCTACTAAATAAGCCAAATCCACATCTGGCAGTTCAATAAAATTCTTTTTGCAGTTATCTTGCGCTATTTTAATATAGTGCATACCTATTCTATTTCCCACGCCACGCGAACCAGAATGGAGAGTCAACCAAATATCTTCATTTTCATCAACACATATTTCTATAAAATGGTTGCCCCCGCCAAGAGTTCCAACCTGTTCTCGCCAATTTTTTGATAATTTTTCGGCGATCTCAACTCCTTTTGTAATTTCAAGTTCTTTAACCCTTTCTTCGGCAGAAGGATAAATCTTTGCATTAAACTTTCCCGCACTCATGGGTATTCTTCTTTCAATACCTTCTCGGATTTTTCCTAAATCTATAAATTGACTTCTTTTTAAATTAGTTTTAA
>C687J35021_10000607_pt1 | contig 28264 bp, 22 predicted proteins | sample RifCSPhighO2_12_FD_35021 | JGI IMG/M metagenome (IMG submission 35021) | reverse complement strand
GCGACGCTGATGCTCGGGGTGTCGCTGCCGCTCTGGGTAAAGGTGGCGGTCCAGGTGTCGGCATCGACCTGGGTGAAATCGCTCAGGCTGCCGCCGGCGACGCTGACATCGCCCAGCTCGAAACCACTGACCGCTTCGCTGAACTGGAAGGTGATGGTGGTGCTTTCACCGGCGGCGAGGTTGCTGTCGGCGGCGCTGATGACCAGGGTCGGGAGATTTGTATCAAGAAGGCTAACGCCGTCAGTTGCGCTGGCACTGTTACCGGCGATATCGGTGACGCTGGCAGTCACGCTGAGACCGCCATCAGCCAGGTTGCTGAGGTCTGCGGTCGTGCTGTAGTTGCCACTCGCATCGGTGATGTCGGTGGTGGTAACGGTGTTGCCATTGGCGTCAGTGATCGTCAGGGTCACCGTGCGGCCAGGGCCGACATCGGAGGTGCCGGAGATCGGTGCATTGGCAACGTTGGCGCTGTTCACGTCATCCAGGCTAACGGTGATGCTGGCGGTGGTGTCGAGGGTAAAGGTCAGGCTGCTGCTCGGCGACGTGTTGCCGGCGACGTCAGTCTGGCGTACCAGAATCGTGTTGCTGCCTTCCAGTGCTACGGGTGGAGTTGTGCTCCAGGTCGTGCCGTCGGTGCTGTATTCGACGGTGGCACCTGGCTCGACACCGCCAATGCTGTAGGAACCATTATTGGTGATCAGGTCGTCGGCGACACCGCTGTCGACCAGCAGGTTCAGGCTCGGGGCTGCTGGATTCACTGGCTCTACAGGATCTACAGGATCTGCATCGCCGGTTTCTCCGGTCAGACCGTCGACTTCATCCTGAACGCTGCCGCCCAGGCCCAAACCAGAGGTCTCGAAGCCGATCTCGGCTTCCAGTTGGCCGCCCGTTTCGTCGAGCATTACAAAACTATGGCCACCGCCTGCTGCGCCGCCCGCGCCGCCACCAGTACCCGCGCCCGCCGCAGTTGCTTCGAGTTCGGTGGTGGGGTCGAGGCCCGCGGCGATGGCTTGTTCGAGTTCGGATGCCGGCGCTTGCGCGGAGTCTGCCGGTTCGGCCTGTCCTGCCTGCCAGTTGCTGTTCTGGGCAACGCTGAGCACTTCGCCATTGGCCAGTTGCAGAGTGACTTCGCCGCCCAGGCCTGTCAGTACCTGTTCGCCCTGGAGTACACGTTCGCCCTCGAATATCTGCCGCTTAAGGCCGTCGAGGGAAACTGCGAATACTTGACCTACAAGGCTTTTGACGATGGCGACGATGGTGCTCATAGATACTGCTCCGTGTACTCATGCTTAAAAGGGTGGCGAGGCGAGTAAGGCATTGGTTCAGATTCGATGGGTCTGTACGACAATATTTTGTCGCCGGTAATTTGGCTTATTCCGTTTTGGAATTAGGGTTGTGCCAAACTATTGACCGCTTGCTCGCGATAATAAAGAATGCGCGCCGTGATGTCACTTTGATATTTAACCGACTTCCTGCCGTGGTAAAAGCACTGGCTGGCAGGTCGTCTTGATCCTGCTCTAGCGCACCGCTAATTCGTCACCTGGCAGTCAGCTCTGCCGAAAAGGAATTTTATTCAATGCGTTTTCTAGTACTCGTTCCCCTTGCTCTGGCAGTTTCCGTGGCGGCCCATGGTCAAACCCTCACCGAGGCCATGCAGAGTGCCATCGAGGTGCATCCGGAAATCCAGGCCGGGATCAATTCGCGGTTGTCGGTAGAGGAGCAGATGAAGGCGGCCAAAGGCGGTTACCTGCCCCAGGTCGACCTGTTGGCCGGCTATGGTCGCGAGTACACCGACAGCCCTGGCACCCGTGGCAGCACGCACAACAGCGAAACCCTGACCCGCGGCGAGTCGAGCCTGCGTTTGCAGCAGATGCTGTTCGACGGCTTTGCCACCAGCAGCGAAGTAGGCCGCCAGCGCGCCACCGTCAATGCCCGCGCCTATGAGTTGCTGGGGACTTCCGAGCGCACCGCGCTGACCGTGGCCGAGGTCTATCTGGAAGTGCTCAAGCGCCAGGAAATGGTGCGTCTGGCCGAAGACAACCTGCACAGCCACGAGCGTATCTACGATCAGATCAACCTGCGCAGCCAGCGCGGCGTCGGGCGCATGGCCGACCTCGATCAGGCCGAAGCGCGTCTGGCTCAGGCTCGCAACAACCTGATTACCGAACAGACCAACCTGGCCGACGCCCAGGTCAATTACTTCAGCGCCGTGGGTCGCGATGCCAGCGAGCTGAGCCTGCCCCAGAACCTGACCGCAACCCTGCCGGAGAGCCTGCCGGCGGCCCGCGAGGAAATGCTCCAGAACAACCCCTTCCTCAGTTCGGCCGAGGCCGATGTGCAGGCTACCGAACAGCAGTATGAAGCGTCTAAATCGACCTTCTACCCGCGCTTCGATGCCGAGCTGTCGCGCAGTATGGACAACAATCTGGACGGTACCGCAGGCCACAGCAACGAATGGCGGGCAATGGTGAACATGCGCTACAACCTGTTCGCCGGTGGCAGCAACAAGGCCGATCTGCAGTCCAAGTCCCACCAGGTCAATCAGGCCATGGACATTCGCAACAACGCTCTGCGTGTGCTTAACGAAGACCTGGGGCTAGCCTGGAATGCCCTGCAGAACGCTCGTCAGCAACTGCCGATTGCCCAGCAGTACGTCGATTACAGCAGCCGGGTACGCGAGTCCTACCAGAAGCAGTTCAGCCTGGGCGACCGTACCCTGCTGGATCTGCTCGACAGCGAGAACGAACTGTTCACCGCCGCTCGCCGTCTGGAAGAGGTGCGCTTCACCGAGTTGTTTACTCAATACCGGATCAAGGCCACCATGGGCTCCCTGCTCAAAAGCCAGGGTGTAGTTGCGCCAATGGCCGCTGCACCGCTGGACGAAGTCAAGGCCAAGGCCAGTCTGCCCGGCCTCAATTGAGCCCCGTCGTTGATGAGTAAAGCCTGTGGCAGTAGACCTTAGTCAGACCCAGACCCGCAGCGATCCGCGCGATCGCTACGATGACCCTCTGCTAGACAGCCTGCTGTCGCTGTGCAGCCTGCACCAGAAGTCGGTCAGCCGCGCCATGCTCACGGCCGGCTTGCCGCTGCCGGAGCAACGCCTGAGCCCTGAGCTGCTGGCCCGCGCCGCTGCGCGCGCTGGTTTGCAGGGGCGCTGGTTGCGCCGTGGCCTGGACAAGATTCCCGAACTGGCAATGCCAGCCCTGCTGCTGCTGCGCGAGGGTCGTAGTGCCTTGCTGCTCGGCTGGGACGAGCAGGGCCGTGCCCGAGTCATGCCCAGCGAGAGCGAGGGCGGCGAGGTGCGGGTCAATGCCGAAGTCCTCGCCAAGGACTACAGCGGTCAGGTGTTCTTCGCCCAGCCGTTGCACAAATTCGACTTTAACCGTGGCGAGCTGATTCCGCGCGCCACCTCCTGGTTTCGCGACACCCTGAAACGCTCGCGCTGGTTGTATATCGATGCCATCGCGGCGAGTTTTCTGATCAACCTGATCGGCCTGGCCACGCCGCTGTTCGTGATGAATGTGTACGACCGGGTGGTGCCCAACCAGGCCGAAGCCACCCTCTGGGTCATGGCCATTGGCATCACCGGGGTGTTCTTCTTCGACCTGCTGCTCAAGACCCTGCGTGGGCTGTGTCTGGACCTGGCGGGCAAGAAGACCGACCTGATCATCAGCGCCACGCTGTTCGAGCGCATCGTCGGCATGGCCATGAAGTTTCGGCCGGCGCGGGTCGGCAGCTTCGCCCAGAATATTCACGAGTTTCAGAGCCTGCGCGATTTCCTCGCCTCCCTGACTCTGGCCAGCGTGATCGACCTGCCGTTTACCCTGCTGATTCTGGCGGTAATCGCCATGATCGGCGGTCATCTGGTGTGGATTCCGATTCTCGCCTTCCCCCTGGTGGCGCTGATCGGCTGGGCTTTGCAGCGGCCCCTGGCCGACACCATGCAGCGCAGCATGGCCCTGGCTGCCGAACGCCAGTCCAGCCTGATCGAGAGCCTGGCCGGACTGGATGCGGTCAAGGTCAACAACGCCGAAAGCGAGCGTCAATATATCTGGGAGCAGACCATTGGCACCCTCAGTCGCCTGGAGCTGCGTGCGCGCATGCTGTCCAGCCTGGCGATGAACTCGACCATGCTGCTGCAGCAGCTGGCCGGGGTGGTGGTTATCGTGCTCGGCGTGTACCAGATCATGGCCGGCAACCTGAGCATGGGCGGACTGATCGCCTGCTATATGCTCAGCAGCCGCGCCCTGGGCCCGTTGACGCAGATTTCTGGATTGCTGACCCGCTACCAGCAGGCCAAGGTGACCCTGGAATCGGTCAACCAGATGATGGAGTTGCCCCAGGAGCGCCACGAGGACGAGCGCCCGCTCAAGCGCCAGTCGCTGCAAGGGGCGGTGGAGTTCCGTCAGGTGGACTTTCACTATCCCGACCAGCAGCAGGCCGCCCTGCAGAAGATCAGTCTGGTGGTTCGGCCCGGGGAGAAGATCGGCATTATCGGTCGCAGCGGCTCGGGCAAGAGCTCCCTGGCCAAGCTGATCGTTGGCCTTTATCAGCCAGACGGCGGCAGCCTGCTGGTGGACGGCATCGATGTGCGCCAGCTGGATGTCAGCGACCTGCGCTACAACATCGGCTATGTGCCCCAGGACATCCAGCTGTTCAGCGGCACCCTGCGCGACAACCTGGTGTCCGGTGCCCGTTACGTCGAGGACGAACTGGTGTTGCAGGCCTCCGAGCTGGCCGGCGTGCATGAGTTCGCTCGCCTGCACCCCAAGGGCTATGAACTGCAGGTCGGCGAGCGCGGGCAGAACCTTTCCGGCGGCCAGCGGCAGAATATCGCCCTGGCTCGCGCGCTGTTGCTCGACCCGCCTATCCTGCTGCTCGACGAGCCGACCAGCGCTATGGACAACAGCGGTGAAGAGCGCCTCAAGCAGCGCTTGTCTGCAGTGATCGGCACTAAAACTCTGCTGCTGGTGACCCACCGCGCCTCGATGCTCAGCCTGGTGGATCGCCTGATCATCGTCGACCGCGGGCAGATCATCGCCGACGGTCCTAAAGGGAGCGTGATGGAAGCGCTGAAGAAGGGGCAGATCAGTGTCAGCTAAACAACCGGGCAAAGGTCTGCGGGAGTCCCTGGGTGCCTATTTCGGCAGCCGCGATGCCATGGGCGACGAGCCCCTGCCGGAAGTCAGCAAGGCGTTGATCGAAGATGCGCCACGGGTGGTGCGCCTGACCATCTGGAGCCTGATCGCCTTCTTCGTCTTCTGCCTGCTGTGGGCCAACTTCGCCGTGGTCGATGAAGTGACCCGCGGCGATGGCAAGGCGATTCCGTCGTCGCGCCTGCAGAAGATCCAGAACCTGGAAGGCGGCATCGTTGCCGAGCTGTTCGTGCGCGAAGGGCAGATCGTCGATATCGGCGATCCGCTGCTGCGCCTGGACGACACCCGTTTCGCCTCCAATGTCGGCGAAACCGAAGCCGATCGTCTGGCATTGCTGCTGCGCGTCGAGCGCCTTAGCGCCGAAGTGCAGGACCGCGAGCTGCTGGTTGCCGATGAGGTGCGCGAGAAAGTACCGCGCCAGGCCGACAACGAAATCCAACTGTTCAACAGTCGTAAGCAGCAACTGCTCAACGAGGTGGCAGGTTTGGAGGAGCAGCTGATCCAGCGTCAGCAGGAGCTGCGCGAGTTTGCCTCCAAGCAGGGTCAGTTCCGCAACAGCCTCAACCTGCTGCGCCAGGAAATTCGCATGTCCGAGCCGCTGGTGGCCGAGGGCGCGATTTCCCCGGTGGAGGTACTGCGCCTCAAGCGCGCCGAAGTGGAAGCGCGCGGCCAATTGGACGCCACCACCCTGGCAATGCCTCGAGCCGAGGCGGCGATCAAGGAAGTCGAGCGCAAGATCGACGAAACCCGTGGGCGCTTTCGCAGCGAAGCCCTGACCCAACTCAACGAGGCACGCACCGAGCTGAGCAAGATCCAGTCAACCGGCAAGGCGCTGGAGGACCGGGTCAACCGCACTCTGGTGATTTCGCCGGTACGCGGCATCGTCAAGCAGCTCCTGGTCAACACCATTGGCGGAGTGATTCAGCCCGGCAGCGATCTGGTGGAGATCGTGCCGCTGGGCGAGAACCTGCTGGTGGAGGCNCGCATCCGTCCCCAGGACATCGCCTTCCTGCACCCCGGGCAGGAGGCGATGGTCAAGTTCACCGCCTACGACTACACCATCTACGGCGGGCTCAAGGCCGAGCTGGAACAGATCGGTGCCGACACCGTGACCGACGATGATGGCAACAGCTTCTATGTGATCAAGCTGCGTACCAACAAGAGTCACCTGGGCAGCGAGGCCAATCCGCTGTTGATCATTCCCGGCATGGTTGCCTCGGTGGACATCATCACCGGCAAGAAGAGCGTGCTCAATTACCTGCTCAAGCCAATTATCCGCGCCCGCGCCGAGGCCCTGCGCGAGCGGTAGGGCGGATCTACATAGGGTGTGCTGTGCGCACCAGGCGCTACCGAACGCTCTTGGTGCGCACGGCACACCCTACGGTAGGTCTACTCGACAAACAGCTGCTGCACCACCGAGAAGTCCTGCTTGCCCTTGCCCTGCTTGAGCAGCAGGCGGTAGAGCTGCAAGGCCAGTGCGCCCATGGGCGTGCTGCTGCCGCTGACCTGGGCGGTTTCCTGGGCCAGGCCCAGATCCTTGGCCATCAGTTCGGCCATAAAACCGCCCGAGTAACCCCTGGACGCCGGGGCGTTTTCCATGACCCCGGGCCAGGGATTGTACTTCTCCAGGGTCCAGTTGCCGCCCGAGCTCTGGCGCATGATCTCGGCCAGTACGCCCGGCTCCAGGCCGCTGGCCACGCCCATGGCCATGGCTTCGGCGGTGGCGATCATCTGCACCGCCAGCACCTGGTTGTTGCACACCTTGGCCACCTGGCCGGCTCCGTCGGGGCCTGCATGGAAAATATTGCTGCCCATAGCGGCGAAGATGGCGTGAGCCTTGGCCAGGGTGGCGGCCGCGCCACCGACCATAAAGGTCAGGGTGCCGGCTGCGGCCCCGGCGGTACCGCCGGACACCGGCGCGTCGAGCATCTCGATGCCTCGCGCGCTGGCAGCCTGGTGCACCTTGCGCGCGGACTCCGGGGCGATAGTCGAGCACTCCAGCACCAGGGTGCCGGGCTTGAGAGCGGTGAGCAGGCCAGCATCACCCAGATACAGGCCCTCCACATGACGGCTGGCGGGCAGCATGCTGACCACCACATCGGCGTCCTGCACCGCATCCAGCGCGCTGCTGGCAGCGTGCGCACCGTCTTTGGCCAGGTCCTCGACGGCGGCTTGCAGCAGGTCGAAGACCTTCAGGTTGAAGCCGGCCTTGAGCAGATTGCGCGCCATGGGCAGGCCCATATGGCCGAGGCCGATAAAAGCGATCTGGGTCATGGTTGTTGCCCTCCTCGTAGGGTGCGCTGTGCGCACCAAGATTCCATTGTTTGCTGCGCGCGGCACCCCTATAGATCCGCCAGCGGATGCTCGCCTTCCCAGACCACCTCGAAGTGCGCCTCGATCACCTCATGCGGGATGGCCGCCACATCCGGCCAGTGCCAGCGCGGTGCCTGGTCCTTGTCGATCAGCCGTGCGCGCACGCCTTCGGGGAATTCCGGGTGGCGGCAGCAGTTCAGGCTAAGGGCATATTCCATGCGGAACACCTCGGCCAGGGACAAGCGCTTGGCGCGGCGGATCTGTTCCCAGACCAGGTGCCCGGTCAGCGGGCAGCCGCCGTTGAGGGTCTTGGCTGCGCGCGCCAGCAGCAGGTCGCTGTCGCCCTGCAGGGCACTCAGTGCGCGCCAGGCGAGGGGCAGATCGGCCTGGTCGAGCAGGGCGTCGATGCGTGGGCGGCGCGGCAGCCACTGGGCTTCCGGCAGCTCGTCGCGGGCGTCGGCCTCCAGGGCCTGGAGCAGGCTGTGCATTTGCAGCTGCGGCTGTTCCAGCCAGTTCAGCTGCACCAGGCCTTCAAGCAGGTCGTCCTGCTGGGTGTCGAGCAGGAAGCGGTCGGCCAGGTCCAGGTCCAGGGCGTCGCGGCCATTGATGCCGCTGGCGGTGAGGCCGAGGAACAGGCCGAGCTTGCCCGGCAGGCGGGCGAGAAACCAGCTGCCACCCACATCGGGGTACAGNCCGATATTGATTTCCGGCATGCCCAGGCGGCTGCTGGGGGTGACGATGCGGATTCCNGCGCCCTGCATCAGGCCCATGCCGCCGCCCAGCACATGGCCGTGGGCCCAGCAGATAAAGGGTTTGGGGTAGCTATGGATGNGATGGTCGAGGCGGTATTCGTCGGCAAAGAAGCGTCGCGCCAGGGGCGGCACCTGGCCGGGATGCTCGCGGCACTGCTGCACCAGCTGCACCACATCGCCGCCGGCGCAGAAGGCCTTTGGCCCGTTGCCGCGCAGCAGCACGCAGGCGATGCCCGGATCATCCGCCCAGGCCTTGAGCCTGGCATCCAGCGCTTCGATCATNGGCAACGACAGGGCGTTGAGGCTGCCCGGGGCATCCAGGCTGGCGATGCCAATGCGCATNCCGTGGAGGGCTGGGCGTTCTTCGAATTGCACGTTCATNATCAAAGTTCCTGGTGCGCACGGCGCACCCTGCGGGAATAGGCTTATTTATTGCGCCACTGCGGCTCGCGTTTTTCCAGAAAGGCGTTGACCCCTTCGCGGGTGTCGTCGGCGTCGAACAGGTCGACAAAGCGCTCGCGCTCCTCACTGAGCCAGGTGTTCGGATTGCGTTCGCGCGCGCCCTGGATCAGCGGCTTGATGGTGCGTACCGCCACCGGGCTCTGTCGNGCCACCCTGGCCGCCAGCAGCAGGGCATGGCCGCGCGATTCGCCGGTATCGACCACCTGCTCGACCAGGCCGATACGCAGGGCGGTTTCNGCATCCAGGCGTTCGCCGCAGAGAATCATGCGCTTGGCCCAGCCTTCGCCCACCAGCCAGCTCAGCGCTTGGGTGCCGCCGGCGCAGGGCAACAAGCCCACCGTGGCTTCCGGCAGGGCCATCTGCGCCTGGCGCTCGGCGATGCGGATATCACAGGCCAGGGCACATTCCAGGCCACCGCCCATGGCATAGCCGTTGATCGCGGCAATCGACACGCCGCGGAAGTCCCGCAGCGCCTCGAAGGCTTCGCCGAAGCGCCGGGCCATTTCCCGGGCGCGGGCCTTGTCGCCATCGGCGAACAGCTTGAGGTCGGCCCCGGCGCTGAAGAACTTGCCGCCCTGGCCGGTAATCACCAGNGCGTAGATCTCGTCGTCGTGGTTGAGGTGCTCNATCAGCTGCTTGAGGCCGATCAGCGAGTCGCGGTCCCAGGTGTTGGCCGGCGGCTGATTGATGGTGATCAGCGCGGTATGGCCGTGCTTTTCCACGGTGAGCTTGTGGGTCAGGTCGAACAGGCCGGGGTGGTAGGCTTCGATGGCGTGGCTCATAGGATTCCTCGTCGTTTTTTCTCCCCTCGCCCTCCGGGAGAGAGGCAGGGGCGGCCCTCGTAGGGGACGTGAGGTGTGCGGGGCGGCTTCGCCCCTCACCCTAACCCTCTCCCCGGAGGGGGGAAGGGGATAAAAGCTATAGTAGGCGATCAAGCATGCCGCCTTGATCGAGCAGGCGGCGGGCGATGATCACCCGCATGATTTCGTTGGTGCCTTCCAGTATCTGGTGCACCCGGCTGTCGCGCACCCAGCGCTCCAGCGGGTAGTCATTGAGATAACCGTAGCCGCCATGCAGTTGCAATGCCTCATTGCACAGGTTGAAACAGTGGTCGGTGGCGAAGCGCTTGGCCATGGCGCAGTACAGGCTGGCTTCACCGTGGCCCTGATCAAGCTTGTGCGCGGCNAGGCGGACCATCTGCCGGCTCGCTGTCAAGTCGGTGAGCATGTCGGCCAGCTTGAACTGCAGGGCCTGGAACTCGCTGAGNGGCTTGCCGAACTGTTTGCGTTCTTCNACGTAGCGCAGCGATTGCTCCAGNGCCGCCTGGGCCGCGCCNAGNGAGCAGCTGGCGATATTGATCCGGCCGCCATCCAGGCCCTTCATCGCATAGACAAAGCCCTGGCCCTCGGGGCCGATGCGGTTGCCGGCGGGAATGCGCACGCCTTCGAAGCTGATGGTGCGGGTCGGCTGAGCGCGCCAGCCCATCTTCAATTCGTTGCGGCCGTATTTCACCCCTGGGGCGTCGGCCGGCACCAGAAAGCAGGAAATGCCCTTGGCACCGCTGTCCTCGCCGCTGCGCGCCATCACGATCAGCACATCGGTTGAGCCTGCGCCGGAGATAAAGCATTTGCTGCCATCGAGCACATAGTCCTCACCGTCACGTTTGGCGCGGCTGCGCAGGTGGGCGGCGTCGGAGCCGGCATCCGGCTCGGTCAGGCAATAGGAGGCCAGCAGTTCGCCGCTGGCCAGGCGCGGCAGCCAGGCATCCTTGAGCGCCTGGTCGGCGAATGAGGCGAGCATCCAGGTCGCCATGTTGTGGATGGTGATAAAGGCGGTGGTGGCGACACAACCCGCCGCCAGTTGTTCGAAGATCAGCGCCGAGGACAACCGCGACAGGCCCAGGCCACCATCCTCTTCCTTGAGATAGAGAGCCAGGTAGCCTTGTTCGGCGGCGCGCCTGATCACGTCCACTGGGAAGTGATGGTCGCGGTCCCAGTCGCCGGCATGGGGGGCCAGTTCTCGCGCGGCAAAGGCGCGGGCGCTGTCTACCAGCAGGCGTTGTTCATCGCTGAGTTCGAAATCCATAAGTCCTCATTGCAGGGTAGGGGGCTGTCCGGCGGCGCGTCGTTCGGCCTGCCAGGCGGCGAGGCTGGGTGCCGCCTGGGAGCCGTCGAGGCGGTCGACGATGCTGAAGTAGTCCTGTTTGAGCGGGTCGCTCATCACCTCGTCGCGGCTCTTGACCTGGACGACATAGACCGTCTGTGCGTTCTGGTGATCGAAGGCGCGCCACTCTTGCTTGTCCTTGAGCAGGCTGTAGCTGTGGTTTTCCAGGGCCTTGATCAGCGCTTCGCTGTCCAGGCTCTTGCTCCGCTGCACGGCATCGGCCCACTGATAGACGATGCTGTAGGCCGAGGCCGCAGAGCTGGAGGGGTACATCTCGTAGCGCTGGCTGAAATCCTTGACGAAGGCTTCACCGCGAGCGGATTTCTCCAGGGCCGGTACGCGCCAGGTCCAGGGTTCGGTGCCGAGTACGCCCTGCATGATCCCCGGGCCGGCCTGTTCGACCATATGCTGGGTCAGGTTGGGTGCGACGATCTGCATGCGCTTGGTCAGGCCCAGGTTCTGGGCGATGCGCATGGCGCGCACCAGGTCTTCGCCGAACAGCACCAGGACCAGAACCTGTGCCTGGCTGGCGGCGGCCTGGGTCAGGGCGTTCTGGTAGTCGGCCATGCGCGCGCCGGGGAAGGGCACCTTGACCCCCGGGTGCTTGCCCTGGTCCGTACTGCCGGTGGTCTGGCGTAGCGAGCTTTCCGAGGTGTGGCCCCAGGTGTAATCGGCGGTGACGTAGAAGTAATCCTTGTTCGGCAGGTGCTTGCTCAGGTAACCACCGAGGGCGTAGGCGCTCATCCAGGCGTTGTTGCACTCGCGGAACATATAGCGGTGGCCGTCCTTGCCGGTGGTGTCGTTGGAATAGGTGAGGGTGCCGAAGTACAGCAGGCCATGCTGGGCGGCGCGCTTGCCGGCGGCAATGGCCACCGCGCTGGAGGAACCGCCGAACAGCATGGCCGCACCTTCGGCGGCCAGTTTGTCGACATTGCGCTCGGCCTTGGCCGGGCGCGAGGCGGTGTCCTTGCTGGACAGGCGCAGCGGTCGGCCAAGCACGCCGCCGCGCTCGTTCAGCTCGTCTATGGCCAGCAAGGCACCGCGCATCTGGGCCAAACCTTCTTCCTTATAAGGGCCGGTGCGCGGGTAGTTGAGACCGAGGGTGATCGGCTCTGCGGCCTGGGCAACGGCAGTGATCCCGGCCCACAGGGCCAGGGTGGCAGTCAGTCGTTTCATTGCAATCCTCCTTGTTCTAGTTATGCCTGACCGACTTTGAGGCCAGGGCGAGCAGGGAGGCATTGTCTTTTGGTCTAAGGGACCGGGTATTGCAGTGCGTCAATAGAGGGCCAGTTCTCACTTCAGCTGGATGGTCATATTGGTGCCTGCGACGGAGTCTTCATCAAACCAGCGGCTGGTGACCGTCTTGGTTTCGGTAAAGAAGCGCACACCCTGTTTGCCGTAGGCGTGCAGGTCGCCGTAGAAGGAGCCCTTCCAGCCGGTAAAGGAGAAGAACGGCAGTGGCACCGGCACCGGTACGTTGATGCCGACCTGGCCGACCTCCACCGCGTGCTGGTAATGCCGGGCCGCGCCACCGGAACGGGTGAAGATCGAGGTGCCGTTGCCGTAGGGGCTGGCGTTGACCAGTTCGATGGCCTCTTCCAGGGTGTCGACCTCCATGCACACCAGCACCGGGCCGAAGACCTCTTCGCGGTACAGGCCCATCTTGGTCGTCACCCCGCGAAACAGCGTCGGGCCGATCCAGTTGCCATTGGGGTAGCCTTCCACTGCACAGTGCGAGCCGTCCAGCAGGCACTGGGCACCTTCGGCCTTGCCCTCTGCGATCAGCCGTAGCACGCGCTGCTTGGCCTGCTGGCTGATCAGCGGGCCGAAGGCGGCGTGGCCATCGGTCCAGTAGCCGGGTTGCAGGTCGGCCATCTGCGCCTGCAGCTCATCGATCCACAGCTTTGATTCGCCGACAAACACCGCCACGCTGATTGCCATGCAACGCTGCCCGGCCGCGCCGCAGCTGGCCCCGACCAGGTTGCTCAGCACCTGCTGCTTGTTGGCGTCGGGCATGATCACCATATGGTTCTTGGCCCCGGCGAAAGCCTGCACGCGCTTCAGGTGAGCGGTGCCGGTGCGGTAGATATGCTGGCCGACCGGCACCGAGCCGACGAAGGAGATGGCGCGGATATCCGGGTGGGTCAGCAGGCTGTCGACCACCTCGCGCGCGCCATGCAGCACCTGCAATACGCCCTTGGGCGCGCCGGCCTCGATAAACAGCTCGGCCAGGCGATTGGGCGTCAGCGGGTCCTGTTCCGACGGCTTGAGAATAAAGGTATTGCCGGCGGCGATGGCCAGGGGAAACATCCACAGCGGAATCATCGCCGGGAAGTTGAACGGGGTGATGCCCACGCATACGCCNAGCGGCTGAATCCAGCTGGCGGTGTCGATATCGCGGGCCACGTTCTCCATGGTCTCGCCCATCATCAGGCTGGCGATATTACAGGCCTGCTCGACCACCTCGATACCGCGCCAGACATCGCCCTTGGCATCGGCCAGGGTCTTGCCGGTTTCGCCCGAGAGGATCTCGGCCAGTTCGTCGTGGTGTTCCTTGAGCAGGTGCTGATAACGCAGCATCACCCGCGCCCGATCCGACACTGGCACTTCGCGCCAGGTGAGGAAGGCTGCCTTGGCACTGGCAATCGCCGCCTCGATTTCCTCGGCGGTGGCCTTGGGTGCCAGCGCCAGAACTTCCTGAGTCGCCGGGTCGGTGACTTCGATAAATTCACGGGCGCGGCTTTCGCGCCATTCACCGTCGATCAACTGTGGGATTGCCTTGGCCATGCGTCCTCCGGTGAACCTCTGCGTAGGCTCGATTGTTGTTTTGTCAGTGTTATAGCTGCCCTGTGCGGCTTTGTGGATTGACGATCTTGGGCTGTAGATGGACTATCTTGGGATTAAATTTGTAGCCCGGATGAAATTCGGGACCATTTCTCCCGGATTTCATCCGGGCTACTTGAGTACCCCAATGCGCGCTTTTGTCGATACTTCCAACTGGCCGTTGCCGGCCAATGGCGTGCGCTTTATTACGCCACCCAGGCTGCGCCGCCTGCTGGCAAAGCATCCCCTGGGGCAAGGCTGTTATCCCCTGGCCCTGGGGTACTATCCCGAGGCGCTGGGCCACCGCATGCATCGCCCGCAGCCGGAGGATCACTTGCTGATCTACTGCCGCGCCGGTCAGGGTTGGCTGGAGACAGCGGATGGACGATTAGCAGTCAGTGGTGGCGACCTGCTGCTGTTACCCAAGGGCGTCGCCCACGCTTACGGCGCGGATGCGCACAAGCCCTGGACCCTGTACTGGGTGCATTTTGATGGCGAGCTGGTGACGGACTTTCTCAAGCCCCTGGGCAAGGGGCCGTTGTGGCGTATCGGCGTGCAGCCGCGCCTGCTGGCCGAGTTCGATGCCTTGCTTAACCTGCGCAAACAGGGCCTGAACCTGGCGCACTTCGTTCATGCCGCGCACCAGTTGCAGGTGCTGCTCACCTCCCTGGCCGTGCTGCCGGCGCGCACCACCTTGAAATCCGGGCGGGTGCTGGATGTGGATGCGGTGCAGGCGGTGATGCGCGCCCACTTGCACGACACGCTGAACCTCGATGAGCTGGCCGCGCAGTTCAAGCTGTCGCGCTTTCACTTCGCCAAGACCTACCGCGCCCTGACCGGGCATGCGCCGATCCAGGATTTTATCCAGCTGAAAATGGCCCACGCCTGCCGCCTGCTCGACGAGGGCGAGCAGGGCATTCGCCAGGTGGCAGAGCAGTTGGGTTATGACGATGTGTATTACTTCTCGCGGCTGTTCCGCAAGGTTGTGGGTATGGCACCCAGTCATTACCGGGCGTTGCATCAGGGTTAGGTTGGGGGTTGCCCGGCGGAGGCTGGCGGCTGTTATGTTCGTTCTTGGCTGGTTTAGCCGGCCAAAACCAGGCGCTCGTCCAAGGCGACAGGTTTTCTCGAGTTCAAGATTGGGCGTAGGGGCAGGCGCGAATGCTCAAACCCATAACTCATGCAGTGCTTAGGCGCAGTTCTTCAGGCGCTTGAGATTGTGTTTCGACCACTACGTTTAGAGCTGTACATGGCGCGGTCAGCATTTTGCAGAAGCGTCTGCGCATCGCTGCCGTCTTGCGGGTAAAGGCTGATGCCGAGGCTGGCACGCACTTGCAGATCTTTGCCATCGATCAACAGGCGGTTTTGCAGTAAGTCCAATAACTTCCGGGCAATGCCCAGCAGGGTGGCGCGGTTTTCAATGTTCTCGAAGAGTATGACGAACTCGTCACCACCTATACGGGCCACGGTGTCGCCACTGCGGGTAACCGAACCGAGCAAGTGAGCGACGTTGGTCAGTACTTCGTCACCGGCGGCATGGCCATGGGTATCGTTGATTTCCTTGAAGTGATCGAGGTCAACATAGAGCAGGCCCAACAGCTTGCCGCTGCGTTTGGCATTGCTGATGGCGTGTTGCAGGCGGTCGAAAAACAGGCGGCGATTGGGCAGGTCGGTCAACGGGTCGTTGTGCGCCATGCGTTGCAGTTCTTTCTGGTTGCTGTTGAGTTGGATGATCTGAGTGAGGATTTTTTCCTGCATGGCGCGGATGTCTCGGGCCAACTTGCCGAGTTCGTCACCGCGCTCGGTTGGCAGTGGCTGCAGGCTGAGGTTTTCGCTGAAGTGGGCTATCGCCAAGCCTATTTGATGCAGTGGTCGGATCATGTTGCGTGCCAGCCACAGTGAGAGCAACAGGGTGAGCAAGCTGAGAGCCACGACGATCTGTATCAGGCGCTGATCGAGCTGGCGAGAAGCTTCGAGAATATGTTCCTCGGGTACTGCAAGGCCTAGCAGCAAATGCTTGCTTTCAGCTTCGATGCTGACGGTGGCAAAGGCCGCTAGCCGGGTCGGCTGCTCACGTTTGGCTGGCAGGATACTGAGCATGTTGGTGCTTTGCCCTTCAAGTAGAGCCTGCAGTTCCGGCAGCTGGGTTTGAATCATCACGCTGGGGCCCTGGACTTTGGCCTGGGACTTGTTGCGTTCAGGGTTGAGCAGCAGTTCGCCCTGACTGTTGGCCAGAAACAACTGATAGTAGTCGGGCAGCTCGCGCTGCAGACGGCTGAATAGCTTCTTGATATTGATGCTCAGTACTACCAGGCCAAGCACTTGCTGGTCGTTTGTCCAAATGGGGCTGGCTATGTGAAGTGTNAGCGCCTTGTCCGGATCAAGGCGCGAAGGGGCTATCTCAGAAAAAAANAGTTGCCCCGGCATTAACTTCAGCGTTTTGAACACATAGGGGAAGTGGCCCTTTTCGCGTAAAGCGCTGGGGGCGACTGGACCGTGGCGATCAACGTTGATGCGCTCCAAACCATGGTTTTTCGCTTCGATCAGGCGAATACGCTGGTACTCGGGGTGTGCGTTGAGCATGGACGTAAATAGCTGAGTTAACTCCGCAACCTCTTTGTTGCTCCTTTGCATGTCTGCAAGCACATCAACCGGTTGCGACTGGGTGCTGAGAACCTTGAGGTCATTGGCGAAGTTCTCCAGGCTGATCTGTAGGTTGCGCCCCAATACCTGATTGGCCACCAAAAGATCGCGTTTGGCAGCAGCAATCAAGATTTGTTTGCTGCTGCTCAGGGAGTAATAACTGGCCAGCCCGCTGAGCAGCAAGCCAAACAAGCAGAGCAGTAGGGTGAGCTTGTTGCCGAGGCTGAGTTTCAAGGCTGCACCAGGTTTTCCGGGCGCTCCCCGGCCAGTATGGATTGCCAGAGCTTGGCGCGCAGCTCGGCGTTTGTCACAGGTTCAAGCCAGATCAGGTGCATGCGCGCGTTTGCGGTTTGCGGGTCGCGCAGGGTGTTTTCCAGGCCCTGGCGCTCAGTCAAGGCACCGCTGACTTGCGGTTCAAGGCTGTAGTTGATCCATTGCTCAGCCAGCTCGCGGTTGGGCGTAGTACGCGTAATGGCCCAACAGTCCAGCCAGGCAAATGCACCTTCCCGGGGAATTACGTAACCTACATCGGCACCTGCATCCTGCAACAGCTTAAGTTGCTGGCGACCGTAGTTGGCATACATCAGGGCAACGGGGTTTTGCGTAAACAGGCTGACCGACTCTTCCGGTAAGCTATAAAAACTCAGCACGTTACGTCGTAGCTCAATCAGCTTCTCTATAGCGGCGGGCATCTCCTCGTTGGGTATGGCGAAGGGTGGTTTATCAAGGGCTTGGCGGGCCAGCGAGAAGCTGTGGCTGCTGCCATCATAGGCCAGCACTTGACCTTGCCATTGCGGATCCCAGAGGCTGCTAATCGAGCTTGGTGGTCGGCTCATCATCTTGCGGTTATAGATCAGCCCCATTTCGCCATAGACATAAGGAATCCCATAGTGCTGGCCTTCATGCATCAAGCCAGGGATGTTGTTGAGCTGACGAAACTGCTGCAGCTGGCCGCCGCGCCGGGGCAAATTCTCCAGGCGCAAGGGCTGCAGCAGTTGCTGCTGAACGAAGTGGTTGATTTCGGAGGTGTTGGCGGCAATTACGTCGTAATGCATGCCGCCATCCTTACTCAGCTTAAGTCGTAGCTCGTCATCGTTGCCGACAAGTGTGACTTCTACGTCGGCGTTGTAGCGCTCGGCAAAGGCTGCGACTACATCCGCATCTGCATAGCCCGGCCATGTCAGGATGCGTAGCAACTGCTTGGCCTGCAACGGCAGGCTAAGTAGGCATAAAAGAACTATGGGTATCAGCGAGCGTAATGGCACGGTAATAGCCTTTGCGTTTTTTCAACAGTCTAGGTCACTAGTAGCCTAGTGCAGAAGCCCCAGGTCCTGTTTGCTTGAAGAGAGGCTTTTTGTCTTTTACGTCCTCCGTCAGCGTACACAACACACCCGTGTACCACCTGGCGCGACAATCGGTATTGCAGCGCCGTTTGCCTTGACTTGCCTGGACGCCTTCCTTAGCGTGCCGCTTCCCTTTGCCCGAGCAGGAAACCGGCATGAGCGCAGCAGATAACGTCAAACTCGAGGCCGGCTGGAAGGCCGCTCTGCATGAAGAGTTCGAGAAGCCCTATATGCGTGAGCTGGGCGACTTTCTGCGCAGTGAGAAGGCTGCAGGCAAGCAGATTTATCCGTCCGGTTCGCTGATTTTCAATGCGCTCAATTCCACGCCGCTGGCGCAGACCAAAGTGGTGGTGATCGGCCAGGACCCTTACCACGGGCCGGGTCAGGCCCATGGTCTGTGCTTCTCGGTGCAGCCTGGGGTGAAGACGCCGCCGTCGCTGGTGAATATCTATAAAGAGCTCAAGCGCGACCTGAATATCGATATTCCCAGCCACGGTAACCTGCAGCATTGGGCGGAGCAGGGCGTACTGCTGCTTAACACCTCGTTGACAGTGGAACACGGCATCGCTGGCTCCCATGCCAAGATCGGCTGGCAGACCTTTACCGACAAGGTGATCGAGGTGGTCAGCCAGCAGCAGGAGCGCCTGGTTTTTCTGCTCTGGGGTGCCCATGCCCAGAGCAAGGAAAAGCTCATCGATACCAGCAAGCATCTGGTGCTGAAATCCGTACACCCCTCGCCGCTGTCGGCGCACCGCGGCTTTATCGGCAACGGCCATTTCAGCCGTACCAACAAGTTTCTGCAGCAGCATGGGCTAAGCCCGATCGACTGGCGTTTGCCCGAGGCCTAACAGCCTGTTAAGAGGCGTTGCACTGCTGCTCGGCCAGGTCTTTGCGCAGGTCGCGCAGGCGGTGACTCAGGCGCTCGCGTTGAGCCTTATCGCTGCTGCTTAGCAACTGGCTGAACAGCCTGGCCAGCGCCTGGCGTGAGCGGCCATAACTGGCGCGGTACTCGTCGCTGTAGAAGTGCTCGCGTTGTTGTAGCAGGCGGGTCAGCTGCTCGGCAAAGTCTGCGCTGTCGCGTTCGGCGAGGGTCTTGCGCAGCTGCGTCTGCCACAGCTGTCGATTGTCCAGCCAGAGGCGGTTCTGTTCGCCGAGGCCATTGGCCCAGGCGGCGATATGTTCTGTCTGGGCATGGTTCAGGCGGCCGAGCCAGGGCCGCAGACGTTCCTGCATGCGCTCGCGGCGTTCGCTGATCTGGGTGGCCCGGGGCGGATCGAGAAAATCCTGGCGATCTTCCAGATTGTCTTCGTCGACGGCGGCGTAGAGCTCGCTGACCTGCTGCTCGCTCAGGCCCTGCAGGAGNTCGATGGCGGTGGGGGTNATCTCGACACTGATGCGTTTGAGCGCGCCATCGAACTGGGCGAACTGCTCAAGCAGCTGGGTGCTGTCTGGTTGCGCCTGGGCGAGGACGCTTTCGGTGGTGTGCAGCCAGTCGATATAGCGCGGCAGCTCGGCGCTGCAGTGCCATTGCAGATGCGCCTGCAGGCGGGGTTTGAGCCAGGCTTGCTGTTGCTGATCGAGGCTCAGGTAGTCGTTGAGCCGCCAGGGCACCAGCCAGTCCAGGTTGCGATAGGCCAGGCCGATGCGGCTGCAGGCCGTGACCAGCAGGCTCAGGCAGAGCAATAGCAGCAGGGGTTTCACCGTGGGCCAGCGCAGTACGCTCATGTGGGGTGCCTCGTTAGACCAGGCCTGAGAGTACCTCTGAGGCATGTGCCTGCGTGGCCGCGGACATATCTGTTAAACAAAAACTGCCGCGCTGCAGGCGCAAAAAAGAGCCCGCACAAGGCGGGCTAAACGTGGTCGAAATCAACCTGATAGTCGCACAGCGATGCGGGCATGCCCGCGTTTTCAGCTGCGTTGCCAGAGCCTGAACAAGGGCTCGGCGAGAAACATCACGAGAAACAGCCGCAGCACCTGCAGCGCGGTGACCAGCGCCACCGAGAGGTGCAGGGCTTCGGCGGTCAGGCACAGCTCGGTGATGCCACCGGGCATCATGCCCAGGGTCAGTGAGGTCTGATCCTCGCTGGTCAGCCAGCCCAGGCCTTCGGCCAGCAGGGCGGCGCAGAGCATGGCCAGCAGGGTGAACAGCACGATGCGGGCGAGAAACCCCGGCGCGTTGCGAAAGAAGGCGCGGTCGAAGTGACAGCCCAGGGCGCAGCCGATCAGCCATTGGCCAAGCTGGCCCAAACCATCGGGCAAACCCAGGTGCAGGTCGAAGGTCACGCTGGCCACTGCGCAGACGGTCAGTGGGCCGAGCATCCAGGGGTTGGGTTGCTTGAGCTTGCCCCACAGCAGCGCCAACAACGCGCCAGCCGGCAGTAGCACCGCCAGCCAGGGCCAGCTCACTGCTGCAGGCTCTGGTGGTGCAATGGGCGGCAGGCTCCAGGTGAAGATCGCCGGAATCAGCAGCACCACCATCAGCAGGCGCAGGCTGTGGGCGGCGGCGACCTTGGCGGTTTCGGCATCATGCCGCAGGGCCAGGTTGACCATCTCGCTGGCACCGCCAGGCATGCTGGCAAAGAATGCCGTGGCGCGGTCCAGACCGGCGCGGCGCAGGATGAGAATACCGATCAGGCTGAGCAGCAGGGTGCCCAGGGCTCCGGCGATGATCACGCCGAAGTGCTCGAGCAGCTGGCCCATCACCTCGCCGGTAAAGTGCAGGCCGATGGCGCTGGACACCAGCCACTGGCCGGTCTTGCGTCCGCCCGGGATCTCGGTCACCAGCCAGCCGCTGCAACGTACGGCGATCACCGCCAGCAGCGAGCCGATCATCCACGGCAAAGGCCAGCCGATCAGGCTGGCCAGATAGCCGCCTAACAGGCCGACCAGGGGCGTGGCCCACCAGCTTTGCCAGCTGGTGAGCACAGTCAGCTTAGGCATTGGCCAGCTGCGCCGTACGGCGCGAACGCCACCAGCGCAGGCCTGGCAGAGCCAGCATCAGCGCAGTGAGGGCCCACAGGCACAGGCTGATCGGGCTGTTCCAGAGAATGCTCAGCTCGCCGGCGGAGATCGACAGGGCGCGGCGCAGGTTGTCTTCCATCAGCTCGCCGAGGACGAAGCCGAGGATCAGTGCCGACAGCGGGAAGTCCAGCTTGCGCAGGATGTAGCCGAATACGCCGAGGCCGATCATCAGCACCAGGTCGAAGGTGGTGCTGTGCACCGCGTAGACGCCGACCATGCTGATCACGGTGATCGCGGGCACCAGCACCCAGTTGGGTACGCTGAGCATGCGGGCGAACAGACCGACCAGCGGGATGTTCATTACCAGCAGAATCACGTTGCCGATAAACAGCGAGGCGATCAGACCCCAGACCACGTCTGGTTGCTGTTCGAACAGCAGCGGGCCGGGGGTGATGTTGTACAGGGTCAGGGCCCCGATCATTACTGCGGTGGTGCCCGAGCCCGGTACGCCGAGGGTCAGCATGGGGATCAGCGAGCCGCAGGCCGAGGCGTTGTTGGCCGCTTCCGGGGCGGCCAGGCCGCGCAGGTCGCCGTCGCCGAACTTGCCGCCTGGGCCGGCCATGCGTTTTTCAGTCATATAAGTCATGGCGCTGGCGATGGTTGCACCGGCACCTGGCAGTACGCCGATAACGAAGCCGGCCACAGCGCTGCGCACCATGGTCCAGAAGGTGAAGCAGAACTCCTTGAAGTTGAACAGCAGGCGGCCGCTGGCTTTCACGGCTTTCTGGCCGTTATGGGTTTTCTCGAGCATCAGCAGCACTTCACTGACGCTGAAGAAGCCGATCACCACGATCACGAACTGGATACCGTCCGACAGACTGACGCTGCCGAAGGTGAAGCGATACACCCCGGTGGTCGAGTCCACCCCGACGGTGGCCAGGGCCAGGCCGATCAGGGCGGCCATCAGGGTCTTCACCGGTTTGTCGCCGACCATGCCGCCGAGGCAGGCGATGGCGAAGATCATCANCACGAAATATTCGGCTGGNCCAAAGGCCACCGCCCATTTCGCCAGGATTGGNGCGAACAGCACCACGCCGCAGGTGGCGATNATGCTGCCGATAAACGAGCTGACTGCCGACAGCGACAGGGCGATGCCGGCCTTGCCCTGGCGGGCGAGTGGGTAGCCGTCGAGGGTGGTCATCACCGCCGCGGCGTCGCCCGGTACGTTGAGCAGAATCGCCGAGATACGCCCGCCGTATTCACAGCCCAGGTACACCGCAGCCAGCAGAATCAGTGCGGTTTCTGGCGACAGGCCAAGGGCGAAGGCCAGCGGCAGCAGCAGCGCCACGCCATTGATTGGGCCCAGGCCCGGCAATAGGCCGACGATGGTGCCGACAAAGGCACCGAACAAGGCCACCAAAAGGTTTTCCGGTCGGGTGGCGACTTCGAAGCCTTGCATCAAGAAATTCAGCGTTTCCATTTTCAGCTCTCCACGAAGGCTTCGAACAGGCCGAGGGGCAGCGGCACATCCAGCAGGTAATCAAACAGGCCGTACAGCAGCACACCCATCAGCACGGCGCTGATGGCGCAGGGCAGCAGGCGGCCGGTAAACAGCAGGCCAAGGGCGAAGGTGGCCAGCGTGGTGCTGATGACGAAGCCGAGCACTTCGAACAGCAGGGCATAGGCCAGCAGGGCCAGCACGCACAGCACGGCGCGCAAGGCGGCGCGGGTATTCAGCGTCTGCTCAAGCAGGCCGGGCTTGAATACCAGCCACAGGCTGCCAGCTGCCATCAGGCTAAGCAGCAGCAACGGATAGGCACGCGGTCCTACCGGGTCATAGGCGAAGGGTGCCTGGAAGCCCCAGGCGATGACGGCGAGAACGGCGCAAAACAGCAGCCAGATCGCGGCGAACAGGCGAACGTACATGGNGGATTACCTAGTCGAGGGTCAGGGAAAGACCGTGAAGCCGTAGGATGGGNCGGGCCCGACCCATCCTACGAATTGCGGCGTGGCCGCTTATTGCATCAGGCCGAATTCGCCAGCCAGTGCCTTGTATTCCTCAACTTGCTTGAAGACCAAGGCTTTCAGCTCGTCGCCAGTAACCGCCAGCGGCAGCAGGTCGCGCTGTTCACGCAGGGTGGCGAAGTCTTCACGGGCGAGCAGGCTGTCGAATTGCTGTTTCCACCAGTTGTACTGCTCGTCGCTGACCTCTGGGCCCATATAGAAGCCGCGGATCACCGGCCAGCTGATGTCGTAGCCCTGTTCCTTGGCGGTGGGGATATCGGCCAGCTTGCCTGGCAGACGGTCATCGGACAGCACGGCTAGGATGCGCACTTTCTTCGCCGCCAACTGCGGGGTGACTTCACCCAGGCCGCTGGAGGTGACCTGAACATGGCCGCCGAGCATCGCGGTGAGGGTCTCGCCGCCGCCTTCAAAGGCCACGTAGCGCAGGTTTTTCGGATCGATACCGGCCAGGCGGGCGATCAGCGCGGTCTGCATCCAGTCCTGGCCGCCGATGGTGGCACCAGCACCGAAGACGATGCTCGAGGGGTCTTTCTTCAGAGCCTGGACCAGATCATCCAGGCTCTGATACGGCGAGTCGGCGCGCACAGTGATCGCGCCGTAGTCGGTGCCTACTGCGGCCAGCCAGCGCACGCCGGTTTCGTCGTAACGGCCGAACTTGCCTTGCGCCAGGTTGAGCAACGAGCCGCTGGAGAAGGCGGTGATGGTGCCCGGATCATCTGCACGCTGGGCGATTACCGCGTTGTAGGCCACCGCGCCGACGCCGCCGGGCATATAGGTGACGCGCATTGGGGCTTTGAGCAGGCCACTGTCTTTCAGGCCGCTCTGGGCCAGTTTGCAGGTCAGGTCGAAACCGCCGCCGGGCTTGGCCGGTGCGATACATTCGGGGCGCTTGGGTTCGGCAGCCAGCAACTGGCCGGCAAAGGCCATGCAGGCGGTGGCCAGGGCGATGCGGGTAAAGGCAGTTTTCATGCTGTGTTCCTCTGAACTCTTATTGTGGTTTACCAAATCGGCAAGGTGTAGCCGACGATCACGCGGTTCTCGTCCGCATCGCGGGCGAAGTCGGAATGGAAGCTGGCGTTGCGCAGGCGTACGTAAACATCTTTCAGTGGGCCGCTCTGCACCACGTACTTGAGTTCCAGGTCGCGTTCCCATTCGCCGCCGCTCTTGTCGCTGCCGATCACGGTGGCATCGTCGCCGCGGATGTAACGGGCGAGGACGCTCAGGCCTGGCAGGCCGAGACTGGCGAAATTGTAGTCATAGCGGGCCTGCCAGGACTTCTCGTCGGGGTTGGCGAAGTCGTTGATCTGCACGAAGTTGACCAGGTAGGGGTCGCTGCCGTCGATATAGGCGTAGCCAGTGTCGCCGCTCATCTTCTGGTAACCCAGGCTGAGTTTGTGGCCACTGTGGGCATAGCTGAGCATGCCGCCCAGGGCGCGGTTGTCGATCTTGCCGGCATTGGCCTGGCCTGAGTCGTCGCTGAGCATCAGGCGCAGGTCGGCGGCCAGGGTGCCGCCGCCCATGGGGTAGCTGGCCAGCAGGTTGAAGAAATTCTGCCGGTAGATGTCGTCCAGCTCGGCGTGGAAGTAGCGGCCCTTGAGGTTCTGGTTGAACTGGTAGTCGAGGCCGGCCAGATCCAGGTGATCGGCAGTGATGCCGCCGGCGAAACGGCGGTTTTTGCTGTTGAGTACCAGCTCCTCGGAGTTGGTCGAGGAACGGTCGATGACNTTGTCCAGGCGTCCACCGGTAAAGGTNAGACCGTCGATTTCGCTGGAGGTCAGCAGGCCGCCTTCGAACACCTGGGGCAGCAGGCGGCTGTCGCTAGCCTTGACCACCGGCAGCTCGGGAATATGCGAGCCGTAGCGAAATTCGGTAGCGGAGACCTTGACCTTGGCGGTCAGGCCGAGGCGGCCGAACTGATCGGGGGTGCCGCCATCGTCCTGCACCGGCAGCAGGTCGGTGCCGGTGCGGCCACCGCCGGAGTCGAGTTTGACCCCAAGCAGGCCCAAAGCATCGAGGCCGAAGCCGACGGTGCCTTCGGTGTAGCCAGACTGGACGTCGAGCCAGAAACCCTGACCCCATTCTTCGCGTTTGTTCTGGCCGTTGCCTTCGCGGAAATCGCGATTCAGGTAGATATTGGTGGTGGTCAGACTGGCCTTGCTGTCAGCGACGAAGTCGGCATGGGCAACAGGGGCAAGAAGGGCCGTGGCTACGGCTAGGCTAAGCAGATGAGCAGGCGGCAGGGCCTGGCGGGATGCGTTGAGCATCTTGTGGTCTCCATTGTTGTTTTTGTCACGGCTGCGCACCACTGCGCGAGTCGTTCAGATCGGTGGATCGAGCCACCTGAAACCGATGCTATGGGGTCAAGCTTTCACCAGGCTTTCAGCTTGAAAGAAAATTGTTGGGGCGTTCCTAGCGGCCTTTGCCCCGTTACACTGGGCGCATAACAACAAGTTCGTGGAGTGCCATTACCGTGCGTATCCTTCTGGTCGAGGACCATCTGCCCCTGGCTGAAAGCGTGGCCCAGGCCCTGCGTGGCACCGGGCTGACCGTGGACATGCTGCATGACGGCGTGGCTGCCGATCTGGCCCTGAGCAGTGAGGACTACGCCCTGGCGATCCTCGATATAGGCCTGCCGCGCCTCGACGGTTTTCAGGTGCTGGCGCGTCTGCGCGCACGTGGCAAGACCCTGCCGGTGCTGATGCTGACGGCCCGCGGCGAGGTCAAGGACCGGGTCCATGGCCTTAACCTGGGGGCCGATGATTACCTGGCCAAACCCTTCGAACTGAGCGAGCTGGAAGCGCGGGTCAAGGCGTTGCTGCGCCGCAGCGTGCTCGGCGGCGAGCGGCAGCAGCGTTGCGGCAGGCTGCTGTATGACCTGGATACCCGGCGCTTTACCCTGGGCGACGCGCTGCTGACCCTGACCTCGCGCGAGCAGGCCGTGCTGGAGGCGATGATCGCCCGGCCTGGGCGGGTGATGAGTAAGGAACAGCTGGCTGCCCAGGTGTTTGGTCTGGACGAGGACGCCAGTAGCGACGCTATCGAGATCTACGTGCATCGCCTGCGCAAGAAACTGGAAGGCGGCGGGGTGAAGATCGTCACCTTCCGTGGCCTCGGTTATCTACTGGAGGCGGTCAGTGAGTGAGCACTGGCTGCGCTCGGCAGGCGAGTCGGGCAGTTTGCGTGGTCGCTTGTTGCGGCGGCTGGCGGTGCTGTTGGCGCTGATCCTGATGCTCAGCAGCCTGAGCGCCTACTGGAGCGCCCGGCAGGCCGCCGACACCGCCTATGACCGCACCCTGCTGGCCTCCGCCCGGGCGATTGCCGATGGTCTGTACACCACGGCCGAACGGCTGAACGCCAACGTGCCCTATGTGGCCCTGGACACCTTCGCCTACGACAGTGCCGGGCGCATCTACTACCAGGTGCTGGATGTGCAGGGCGCGCTGGTTTCCGGTTATGAAGACTTGCCGCCGCCGCCGCCGGGCACCAAGCGCACCGAGGACTATCCGGCGCTGGCGCGTTTCTATGACGGCGAGTTTCGCAACCAGGGCGTGCGGGTGGTCAGCCTGTTGCAGCCGGTCAGCGAGCCGGGGGTCAATGGTGTCGCCGAAATCCGCGTGGCGGAGACCCAGGGCGCGCGCGAGCGCATGGCCCGGGAGCTGTTGCTCGGCACCCTGCTGCGCATGGGTTTGCTGTCCTTGAGTGCCTTGCTGCTGGTATGGCTGGCGGTCACCGTCGCCTTGCGTCCGCTGGAAACCCTGCGCCGCACGGTGGCGGCGCGTACCAGCGACGATCTGCGGCCGCTACCGGATACCCAGATGCCGCGGGAATTGCGTCCGCTGATCGATGCGCTTAATCAGTTCAATGATCGCCTGCGCGGCCTGTTCGAGCGGCAATCGCAGTTTATCGCCGATGCGTCCCACGAACTGCGCACCCCGCTGGCGGCGCTCAAGGCGCGGGTCGAACTGGGCCTGCGCGCGCGGGATGCGCAGGTCTGGCGCAGCACTCTGGAGGAGGCGGCGCAGAACACCGACAAACTCACCCATCTGGCCAACCAGCTGTTGTCCCTGGCGCGTATCGAGAGCGGTGCGCGGGCGATCGCCGAGGGCGGCGCGCAGCGTCTGGATCTCAGTCAGCTGGCCCGAGAGCTGGGTATGGCCCTGGCCCCTCTGGCCCACGCCCGAGGTATCGCCCTGGCACTGGAAGCCGAGCAGCCAGTGTGGGTCAGCGGCGAGCCGACCCTGCTTAACGAGCTGCTGTGCAATCTGCTGGATAACGCCCTGGCTCATACCCCGGCAGGTGGCAATGTGATTCTGCGGGTCCTGCCGGCCGGTGTGCTGGAGGTTGAAGACGACGGCCCAGGGATTCCGCCCGAAGAGCATGAGCGGGTGTTTGCGCGCTTCTATCGGCGCAGCAACAAGGGCTCGGGGGCGGGGTTGGGGCTGGCGATCGTCGGCGAGATCTGCCGCGCACATCAGGCCGAAATCAGCCTGCATCAGGCGCAGCCGCAGGGCTTGCTGGTGCGCGTGGAGTTCGCCCGCGCGGAGGCTTGAATCAAGGTGCCAGGCTGAGCGGCTGCTGAATTTCCAGCAGGTACTGGGCGACCTTGCCGTTTTCGCGCAGTTGCGCCAGGCCCTTGTTGAAGCGAGCGATCAGCTCGGCATTGCCAGGCACTTGCCGCGAAAGCAGCAGGTGCAGGCTGTCACTGCGCAGAGGTGTGGGGTGAAAGCTCAGTTGCGCGCGCTCGGCGGCGCTGAAGTGCTGATGCAGCAGGTCGAAGCCAACCACCTTGTCCACCGGGAACAGGTCGACGCGGCCGGCGATCAATTGNCGAAAGGCGGTTTCATCGCTGGTNACCCGGTTGACTCGCAGCTGTCCGCTGGCTTCGGCCTGCTGAAAGGCTGCGCCGTAGTCATAGCCGCGGGTGCCGGCCAGGCGTCGGCCCTGCAGATCGGTCACCTGCTTCCAGTCAAAGCTATAGCCCTTGCGGTGGAACAGGTAGTAACTACTTTCCACCACCGGGTCGCTGATAAAGAACTTTTCCTCACGTTCGCTGCTGTGCAGCCATACCGCGCTGCCGGCGCGTTGGCCGCGTTCGGCCAGTTGCAGCGAGCGTGCCCAGGGGTGGAACTCCCAGGCCACGTCGATGCCTTGAAGAGCAAAGGCCTCGGCGACGATGCGTGAGGCGACGCCCTTGTGCGGCAGTTGTTCGCCCAGATACGGCGGCCATTCACCGTTGGTCAGGCGCACTGATTCTGCGGCGGCCAAGCCACCGCAAAACAGGCTGAACAGGGTGGATAACAGCAGTGTGCGCATAAGCCGTATGCCAGAAGTGCGGGGACTTCGCTCAGTCTAGCAAGCCGTTGCAAAACTACCTGCTAGTTGCATTCGGCCATATGCGCGTGAGGGGTTACTGGAGCATGCTCATGGCCGCTTCCATGGCGGCGGAGAGGTCTTCGTCGTCATTGAGGTTCTGGCTCGGATCCAGGCCCAGCTTGCGGAAGGCCGGAATCTGGCTCCAGTCCAGTTGGGTGTAGGGGTGTTCGCTGCCCAGGTAGCTCTGCAGGGTGGCGACCTGGACGATATCGACATAGTCGACCTTGGCGCTGTCGCGGCTGAAGTCCAG
>C687J35021_10000606_pt1 | contig 28281 bp, 25 predicted proteins | sample RifCSPhighO2_12_FD_35021 | JGI IMG/M metagenome (IMG submission 35021) | reverse complement strand
ATAGCCTGTTAGTCAGCTGGGACCATAAAGGCCGCTTCCAGCAACTGCTGTGTATAGATGTCCTGTGGCGCGGCAAAGACACGTGCCGCCGGGCCTTGCTCCACCACTTTGCCCTGTTTGACCACCATCACCTGGTGGCTCAAGGCTCTGACTACCGCCAGGTCGTGACTGATAAACAGGTAGGTCAGGTTGTATTTGGCCTGCAGCGAGCGCAGCAGTTCGACCACCTGGCGCTGCACCGTGCGGTCGAGGGCCGAGGTTGGCTCATCCAGCAGGATCAGTGCCGGTTTCAGCACCAGGGCGCGGGCGATGGCGATGCGTTGGCGCTGGCCGCCGGAGAACTCGTGGGGGTAGCGGTGGCGGGTGTCCGGGTCCAGGCCCACTTCCACCAGTGCGGCGACAATTGCCTGTTCCTGCTCTGCCGCATTACCCATATGGTGAATCTGCAGGCCCTCGCCGACGATCTGGCCCACCGACATGCGCGGGCTCAGGCTGCCGAANGGGTCCTGAAACACCACCTGCATCTGCCTGCGTAGCGGGCGCACGTCATGCTGCGANAGGCCGTCCAGGGCTTGGCCCTGAAAACGTATGCCGCCCTGGCTGCCCAGTAGGCGCAGGATCGCCAGGCCGAGGGTGGATTTCCCCGAGCCGCTTTCGCCGACTATGCCCAGGGTCTGGCCCTGGGGCAGGCTGAAGTTGATCCCGTCCACCGCCTTGACGTGGTCGACCGTGCGGCGCAGCAGGCCTTTCTTGATCGGAAACCAGACGCGCAGGTTCTCGACTTCGAGCATGGTCTTGCCTGGGGGCAGATCAACGGGGCCGCCACTGGGTTCCGCACCCAGCAATTCGCGGGTGTAGGGGTGTTGCGGGGAGTGGAACAGGGTCTGGCAGCTGGCCTGTTCGACGATATGCCCGCGCTGCATCACGCAAACGCTATGGGCAATGCGCCTGACCAGGTTGAGGTCATGGCTGATCAGCAGGATGGCCATTCCCAGTTTGCTCTGCAGGTCCTTGAGCAGTTCGAGGATCTTCAGCTGTACGGTCACGTCCAGGGCGGTGGTGGGCTCGTCGGCGATCAGCAGTTCCGGCTCGTTGGCCAGGGCCATGGCGATCACCACGCGTTGCCGTTGACCGCCGGAGAGCTCGTGGGGGTAGGCTTTCAGGCGCTTGTGCGGCTCGGGGATGCCGACCAGGTCGAGCAGCTCCAGGGTGCGGGCGGTGGCGGCCTTACCGCTCAGGCCCTTGTGCAGGGTCAGCACCTCGTTGATCTGCTTNTCGATGCTGTGCAGCGGGTTGAGCGAGGTCATGGGTTCCTGGAACACCATGGCGATGCGGTTACCNCGGATGCCGCGCAGNTTATTCTCGTTCAGCTTGAGCAGGTCTTGCCCTGCGTAATGAATNCTGCCACTCGGGTGCTGGGCCAGCGGGTAGGGCAGCAGGCGCAGGATCGAGTGGGCGGTGACCGATTTTCCCGAGCCGCTTTCGCCCACCAGGGCCAGGGTCTCGCCGCGCTTGATGTCAAAGCTGACCGCCTCCACCACGCGCTGCCTGCTGTTGCCGGTGACGAACTCGACGGCCAGGTCGCGCACTTCGATGAGGTTGTTCGATTCGGTCATCTTATTTCCTCGGGTCGAAGGCGTCGCGCGCCGCTTCGCCGATAAACACCAGCAAACTCAGCATCAGAGCCAGCACCGCAAAGGCGCTGATCCCCAGCCAAGGGGCCTGCAGGTTGGATTTACCCTGGGCTACCAGCTCGCCCAGGGACGGTGCGCCCGGCGGCAGGCCAAAGCCGAGGAAGTCCAAGGCGGTCAGGGTGCCGATCGCGCCAGTGAGGATAAAGGGCATAAAGGTCATGGTTGAGACCATGGCGTTGGGCAGGATATGGCGGAACATGATCGCGCCGTTCTCCATGCCCAGGGCGCGGGCGGCGCGTACGTATTCCAGGTTGCGTCCACGCAGGAACTCGGCGCGCACCACATCCACCAGGCTCATCCAGGAGAACAGCAGCATGATGCCCAGCAGCCACCAGAAATTCGGCTGCACGAAGCTGGCCAGGATGATCAGCAGGTAGAGCACCGGCAGGCCGGACCAGATTTCCAGAAAGCGTTGTCCCGCCAGATCGACCCAGCCGCCATAGAAACCCTGCAGGGCACCGGCGAACACGCCGATCACCGAGCTCGCCAGGGTCAGGATCAGGGCAAACAGCACCGAGATGCGAAAGCCGTAGATTACCCGGGCCAATACGTCGCGGCCCTGGTCGTCGGTGCCCAGCCAGTTTTCCGCCGAGGGTGGCGCGGGGGCCGGCACCTGCAGGTCGTAATTGATGCTGGAGTAGCTGTAGGGAATCGGCGGCCAGAGCATCCAGCCGTCCTTGGCCGCGATCAGTTCGCGGATATAGGGGCTCTTGTAGTTGGCCTGCAGCGGGAACTCGCCGCCAAAGGTGGTTTCCGGGTAGCGCTTGAGCACCGGGAAATACAATTCGCCGTCGTACTGCACGACCAGCGGCTTGTCGTTGGCGATCAGTTCGGCACCCAGGGTGACGAAAAACAGCGCAAGAAAGATCCACAGCGACCACCAGCCGCGCTTGTGGGCCTTGAACAGCTGGAAGCGTCGCTGGTTGATAGGGGACAGTTTCATCTCAACTCTCCCGACTTTCGAAGTCGATACGCGGATCGACCAGGGTGTAGGTAATGTCGCCGATCAATTTCACTACCAGCCCGAGCAAGGTGAAGATAAACAGGGTGCCGAACACCACCGGATAATCGCGGTTGATCGCCGCCTCGAAGCTCATCAGGCCGAGGCCGTCGAGGGAGAAAATCACCTCGATCAGCAGGGAGCCGGTGAAGAAAATCCCGATAAAGGCCGAGGGGAAACCGGCGATGATGATCAGCATGGCGTTGCGGAACACATGGCCGTAGAGCACGCCGTTGTTGGTCAGGCCCTTGGCCCTGGCGGTGGTCACGTATTGTTTGTTGATCTCGTCGAGGAAGCTGTTCTTGGTCAGCAGGGTCAGGGTGGCGAAGTTGCCGATGACCAGGGCGGTGACGGGCAGCGCCAGGTGCCAGAAGTAGTCGAGCAGCTTGCCGCCAAAACTCAGCTCGTCGAAGTTGTTCGAGGTCAGCCCGCGCAGCGGGAACCAGTCGAAATAGCTGCCGCCGGCGAACAGCACGATCAGCAGGATGGCGAAGAGGAACGCCGGAATCGCATAGCCGACGATGATCGCCGAACTGGTCCAGACGTCGAAGGCGCTGCCATGCCGGGTGGCCTTGGCGATCCCCAGGGGGATCGACACCAGGTACATGATCAGGGTGCTCCATAGCCCCAGGGAGATCGACACTGGCATCTTCTCGATGATCAGGTCGATGACCTCTGCGTCGCGGAAGAAGCTCGAGCCGAAATCGAGCTGGGCATAGCTTTTCAGCATCAGCCAGAAGCGTTCCGGGGCCGGCTTGTCGAAGCCGTACATGCGCTCGATTTCCGCCACCAGTTCGGGGTCCAGGCCCTGGGCACCGCGGTAGTTGGAGCCGGCCACCGAGACCTCGGCACCGCCGCCGGCGATGCGACTGGTGGCACCCTCGAAGCCTTCCAGCTTGGCGATCATCTGCTCGACCGGGCCGCCGGGAGCGGCCTGGATGATGATGAAGTTGATCAGCAGAATGCCGAACAGGGTGGGGATGATCAGCAGCAGGCGACGGAAGATATACGCCAGCATCTTATTGCTCCGCCGTCGGCGAGGCGGCCGGTTCTGGCTGCGCCTCGGTGGCCTGCGGGCGGACCCACCAGGTGTTCAGACCGATATCGTATTGCGGGGTGACTTTCGGATGCTCGAAGCGGTTCCAGTAGGCCACGCGCCAGGTCTTGATATGCCAGTTGGGGATCACGTAATGGCCCCAGAGCAGGACGCGATCCAGGGCCCGGGTATGCTCGATCAGGCTTTGCCGTGAGCCGGCGTTGATCAGGCCTTCGACCAGCTGGTCCACGGCCGGGTCCTTCAGGCCGATAAAGTTGCGACTGCCGGGGTTGTCGGCGCTGCTGGAGTGCCAGTATTCGCGCTGCTCGTTACCGGGGGAGTTGGATTGGCCGAAGCCGCTGACAATCAGGTCGAAATCGCGCGAGCGCAGGCGGTTGATGTACTGGGAGACATCGACCCGGCGGATCACCAGGTCGATGCCGAGGTCTGACAGGTTGCGTTTGAACGGCAGCAACACACGCTCGAATTCGGTCTGGGCGAGGAGGAACTCGAAGCTGACGGCTTTGCCTTCCGCGTCGAGCATCTGGTCGCCTTCGATGCGCCAGCCGGCTTCCTGCAGCAGCTGATAGGCGCGGCGCTGCTGTTCGCGAATGATGCCGCTGCCATCGGTAACCGGCGGCTGGTATTCGTCGCTGAATACCTGCGGCGGGATCTGTTCACGCAGTGGCTCCAGCAGTTTCAGCTCGCCTGGGCTGGGCAGGCCGACGGAGGCCAGTTCGGAATTGTCGAAATAGCTGCGGGTGCGGGTGTAGGCACCGTTGAACAGCTGGCGGTTGGCCCATTCGAAATCGAACAGCAGGCCTAGGGCCTCGCGTACGCGGCGATCCTGGAACAACGGGCGGCGGGTATTGTAGATAAAGCCCTGCATGCCCGCCGGGTTGTGGTTGGCGATTTCTTCCTTGATCAGCTGGCCGTTGGCGACCGCGTCGATGTTGTAGGCGGTGGCCCAGTTCTTTGCGCTGGTTTCCAGCCAATAGTCGAACTGGCCGGCCTTCAGGGCTTCCAGGGCCACGGTGTTATCGCGGTAGTAATCGATCCGGCGGGTGTCGAAGTTGTAGAAGCCGCGGTTGACCGGCAGGTCCTTGGCCCACCAATCCTTGACCCGCTCGTAGCGGATCGAACGGCCGGCCTGCACCTCGGCGACCCGGTAGGGGCCGCTGCCCAGAGGGATTTCCAGATTGCTCTTGCTGAAGTCGCGCTCGGCCCACCAGTGTTTGGGCAGCACCGGTAACTGACCGACAATCAGTGGCAGCTCGCGGTTGCCGGCGTGCTTGAACACAAAGCGCACCTTGAGTGGCCCCTCGATTTCGACCCGATCGACATCGGCATAGTAGCCGCGGTAGGTGGGGGCCCCTTTGCTCATCAGGGTTTCGAAGGTGAATTTGACGTCTTCGGCGGTGACTGGCTGGCCATCGTGGAAGTGTGCCTCAGGGCGCAGATAAAAACGCACCCAGGCGTTGTCCGGGGCCTTCTCGATCTTTTCCGCCACCAGGCCGTACTCGGTAAAGGGTTCATCCAGGCTGTGGTGGGTCAGGGTGTCGTAGATCAGGCCGAGATCGTCGGCGGCCACCCCCTTGTTGATAAAGGGGTTGAGGCTGTCGAAGCCGCCGAAGCCGGCCTGGCGCAAGCTGCCACCCTTGGGCGCGTCGGGGTTTACGTAATCGAAGTGCTGGAAATTGGCCGGGTATTTGGGGGGCTCGTCGTACAGGGTCTGGGCGTGTTTGGGGCCGGCCAGGGCCAGGCCGGCGAGGCTGAGCAGGGCAATGCCGCTGCCGTGGACGAGTAGGGCGCGCAACGCATGAGTCATTCAGCGTTCTCCATGGACTTCAGCCACCAGGTCCGTAGCCCCAGGGTGTAGGGCGGTGTGGCGACAAAGGCAAATCGGTTGCGATATGCCAGGCGGTGATAATCGATATACCAGTTCGGGATGCTGTAGTGCTGCCAGAGCAACACGCGGTCGAGGGCGCGGGTTGCGGCGACCTGCTCGTCGCGGGTCTGCGCCGAGAGCAGGCGGTCGATCAGGCTGTCCACCACCGGGTGGCTGACGCCCGCATAATTCTTGCCGCCCTTGAGATTGGCCTGGCTGGAGTGGAAGTACAGTGACTGTTCCAGGCCAGGGCTGAGGGTCTGCGGCAGGGTCAGGAGGATCATGTCAAAGTCGAATTGATCGAGGCGCTGTTTGTACTGGGCGCGGTCGACGGTGCGCAGGCTGGCCTGGATGCCGATGCTGGCAAGGTTTTCGGTAAAGGGCTGGAGAATGCGCTCGAGGTTGGGATTGACCAGCAGTATCTCGAAGCGCAGAGGCTCGCCCTGGCTNTTGAGCAGGCGTTGCCCTGNGGGTTTCCAGCCGGCGTCGGCCAATAGACCCAGGGCCCGGCGCAAGGTTTCCCGGGGGATACCGCGGCCATCGGTCTGCGGCATCGTGAAGGGTTCGCTAAACAGGCGCGGCGGTAATTGCTTGCGGTGCGGCGAAAGCAGCAGCCATTCGGCCCCNTCCGGCTTGCCGCGGGCGGAGAACTCACTGTTGGGGTAGTAGCTCTTGGCACGGGTATAGGAGCTGTTGAACAGCGCGCGGTTGGCCCATTCGAAATCGAACATCAGGCCCATGGCCTCGCGCGCCCTGACGTCGCTGAACACGCTGCGCCGGGTGTTCATAAACAGTGCCTGGGTCTGGGTGGGGATCTGGTGCGGAATTTCTGCCTTGATCACTTCGCCGCGGGCCAGGGCCGGGAAGCGGTAGCCGCTGGCCCAGTTCTTCGCCTGCTGCTCGATATAGATGTCGAACTCGCCGGCCTTGAAGGCTTCGAAGGCGACATGGCTGTCGCGATAGAACTCCACTTCAACCCGGTCGAAGTTGTATTTGCCGCGGTTGACCGGCAGTTGGGTGCCCCACCAGTCCTTGACCCGCTCGAAGGTCAGGCTGCGCCCGGGGCTGACCTTGGTGATGCGGTAGGGGCCGCTGCCCAGCGGCGGTTCGTAGGTGGTGGCCTTGAAGTCGCGATCCTGCCAGTAATGTTGCGGCAGCACCGGCAGCTCGCCCAGGCGCAGGATCAGCAGNGGATTGCCGGCNCGCTTGAAGACGAAGCGCACGCTGTGCCGATTGAGAATATCGACGCGCTGCACTTCCTGCAGGCTGGTGCGGTACTGCGGGTGGCCGTCCTTGAGCAGCAGCTTGTAGGAAAAGGCCACGTCATAGGCGGTGATGGGCTTGCCATCGTGGAAGCGGGCCTCGGGGCGCAGGTTGAATACCACCCAGCTGCGGTCCTCGCTGTACTCGACCGAGCGGGCAATCAGGCCATAACTGGAGGTGGGTTCATCGCCCGAGGGATCGTACGCGCCGGTGCCGACCATCAGCGGGGCGTTGAACTCATTGACCCCGTACTGCAGGAAGTTGGCGGTGGCGACCGGGCTGCTGCCCTTGAAGGTATAGGGGTTCAGGGTGTCGAAGCTGCCTGACGCCATGATCCGCAGGGTGCCGCCCTTGGGGGCTTCGGGGTTTACCCAGTCGAAGTGGGTAAAGCTGGCGGGGTACTTTAGCACCCCGAATTGGGCGTAGCCGTGACTTTCGCGAAGAGTCGACCAGGCCGGAAAGCTGATGGCCAGGCAGAGGAACAGCGAGAGGAGGGGACGTATCAAGTGAAATATCCGATCCGTGGCGTCTTATGGGCTGCTGGTCAGGTACAGTAACAGCTTGTATCCGCTGGAAAAAGAGCAGGTCAGCCAGTGAGTAACAGTTTGACTACACTATCTCCAACTACTGCGAGGCGATGATCTTGGGTATACGTAGCCATGGCATGCATTCATGGATTGAAAGATTTAACCAAGCTGAATTGCCCGCCCTCGCGGCGGTGGTGCAGGACTTGCACCGATTGACCCAGAACGGCAAGTCATCGGTCCAGCAACTGGCCGATGTGCTGTTGCGCGATGCTTCCTTGACCTCCAAGGTGCTGCGCATCGGCAACAGCGTCTACTACAACCCCTCCCAGGAAACCATTCGCACCATTTCCCGTGCGATTGTTCTGATCGGCTTCGATAATGTGCGTCAGATCGGCCTGTCGGTGAGCCTGATCGACGGGCTGCTGGGCAGCGCCTCGCGCGATCAGTTGCAGGAATTGCTGGCGCGCTCCTTTCATGCCGCGGTGCAGGCCCGAAACATCGCCGGTTACGTGCTGGCCAAGCATGAGGAGGAGGTCTTCGTCGCGGCCCTGCTGCATAACATCGGCGAGCTGGCCTTCTGGGGTTGTGGCGGCGATCAGGCCGACGAGTTGGCCAGCGCCCTGNCCCAGCCCGGCGTGGATGCCGACGAGGCGGTAATGGCGGTGCTCGGCACCAGCTTTCGCCAGCTGACCCAGGGCCTGGTGAAAAGCTGGAATCTGGGCGGCATTGTCGGCCTGGCGCAAAACAGTGCCAGCCATAACGACCCCGCCGTGCGCGCAGTCAGCCTGGGTGCGCGGATCAGCGAGGCCGCCTTGCAGGGCTGGGACTCGACGGCCATGGAAAAACTCCTCGGCGAGATGGCGAGTCTGACCGGGGTCAGCCCCGAGGAGGCCATGCAACAGGTGCTGGCCAGTGCCGACGAGGCGGTCAAGGTGGCCGCAACCTTCGGGGCCAGCGAACTCGGCAAGCTGATTCCCAATACCGACCCGGAGCAGATTCGTCTGCAGCAGGAGCAGCGCAAGGCCAGCCTGTTGCAGCCCAATCTGCTGGTGTTGCAGCAGGCCTTGCAGGACTTGGGGCAGATGGCGGTGCAGCGCGGCGAGGTGGGCCATATTCTCGACACCCTGCTCAGGGGCCTGCATCAGGGGGCCGGGCTGGAGCGGGTGATGCTGGTGGTGCTGGCCGACGGACAGAGTTGTTTCCGAGCCAAGCGGGTGGTAGGCGAGGGCACGGAAAACGGCCTGAGCGATTTTGTTCTACCGGTCGAACAACCCGAGCAGCAGCATATCTTCAGCTATGTGCTGCGCAACAAGGAGGCTCTGTGGATGGGCGTGCCGGCCAGCTATAACCTCGCCGAACTGGTGACCCAGCCGATTCGCCAGCGATTGGGCCAGGGCATGTTCTTCATCGCCCCGCTGTTGGCCGGCAAGCGCGAGATCGGGGTGATATATGCCGATGGCCGGGTTTCCGGGCGAGCCCTGAAGCACGAGCAGTTTGTTGCCTTCCAGCGCTTTACCCAGCTGACCGGGCGCTGTCTGGAAGCGCTGACAAAGAAGGGCTGACAGGCTGCCTCGTGACAGCCAGCGGGCTGTCACGAGGCACGGGTTAGCGCGGTACGTAGAGGGTCAGGGTTTGCCCTGGCTTGAGGTCTTTGCCGGCCCGCGGATTCCAGGTTTGCAGGTTCTTCATCGGTACCTTGAAACGCTTGGCGATCAGGTACAGGGAGTCGCCATGGCGCACTCGGTAGTAGGTCACGTCGCTCGTTGAGCCGCTTGCCCCGTGCAGGTTGAGGGTCTGGCCCACGCGCAGGGTGTTGNCCGAGAGCTTGTTCCAGCGCTGCACGTCCTTGACCGCAAGCTGGTGGTTCCTGGCGATCTGCCAGAGATTGTCGCCGCTTTTCACTCGATAGGTGCGGGGCTTCTGTGCGCTGCTGGGGCTGTGCTGCAGGCCCAGGTCGGCGCGCTGCGCACCGGGCTGGGCGGGGATGCTCAGTACCTGGCCGATCCGCAGCGTGTTGCTGCTGAGCTTGTTGATGTCCTTGAGCGTATTGACCGTCAGCTGATGGCGGCTTGCAATGCTGTGCAGGCTGTCGCCCGAGCGCACNCGGTACTGCTGCCAGTCCACCAGCTCCTGGGGCTTCATCAAGAGCAGGTTGGCGGTCAGCAGTTCGGCCTTGTCGGTTGGTACCAGCAGGTGCTGCGGACCGTCGAGGGTCACCCCTTTCTTGAAGGCGGGGTTGAGCAGATAGAGTTCATCCTCATCCAGACCGGCCATGGCGGCCACCCGCGACAGGTCCATGCGCTGCTTGAACTCGACCTTCTCGAAGTAGGGCTCATTGGCAATCGGGTTGAGGCTGACGCCATAGGCCTGGGGAGTCAGCACCACCTGGGACAGGGCCAGCAGCTTGGGCACGTAGTTCTGGGTTTCTTTAGGCAGATTGAGGTTCCAGTAATCGGTCGGCAGACCGAGTTTCTGGTTACGCTCGATCGCCCGGCTGACCCGACCTTCGCCGGCGTTGTAGGCGGCGAGGGCGAGCAGCCAGTCGCCGTTGAACATTTCCTTGAGGCGGGACAGGTAGCTGATGGCGGCATCGGTCGAGGCCATTACATCGCGCCGGCCGTCGTACCAATTAGTCTGGCGCAGGTTGAAGTTACGCCCGGTGGAGGGAATGAATTGCCACAGGCCGACCGCGTGGGCGTGGGAATAGGCCAGGGGGTTGTAGGCGCTTTCGATCATTGGCAGCAGGGCCAGCTCCATCGGCATATTGCGCTGTTCCAGGCGCTCGACGATAAAGTGGATATAGGGGCTGCTGCGCTCGCCGACCTTTTCCACAAAGGAAGGGTTGCTGACAAACCACAGGCGCTGCTGCTCGATACGCGGGTTGAGGGTGATGCTGTCTTGCAGCTGATAGCCGGCGCGTACCCGTTCCCAGATGTCCTTGGGCTCTTCCGGTACCAGCGGCTGAAGGCTGTCGGTCAGCCACTCCGGCTCCTGCTCCAGGCCGACGGCGCGATCGGTGTCGCGGCTGTGGTCGTCGGCGGGCCTGTCACCCATGCTCTGGCAGCCAGCGAGGGTTATGCAAAACACCACCGCAAGCGCCCGGGAGCCTTGGGTCAATGCCTTTAAATTCAAGGTCTTGCGTGGTGATTGGGGCATTGGCTGAGGGGGGCGTCCGGGCTGAAAGATCGGGGGATTCTAGGAACGAGGCCGCTGCTGGTCAAGTTTTAACCAGTCTTTTGTGGGCTTATCGTGCTTTTAGAACTTATCTTTCCAGGCACGCAGAGCGGCAAAAACCTGCTCGTTCGTACGCGTCATGGGGCCATCGCGTTGATCGATCTGGCGTTGCACCTCAGTCTCGGCACTGCGCAGAAAGGGGTTGGTGGCACGCTCCAGAGCCAGGGTCGATGGCAGGCTCATCCGCCCGGCTTCACGCCAGGCCGTGACCTGTTCGAGGCGCTGCTGGATCTGCCGGTTTTGCGGTTCCACCGCGATGGCAAAGCGCAGGTTGCTCAGGGTGTACTCATGGGTGCAGAACACCTGAGTCTGGTCTGCCAGGGCGGCCAGGCGACTGAGGGAGTGGTGCATCTGCTCGGGGCTGCCTTCGAACAGGCGGCCGCAGCCTGCGGCAAACAGGGTGTCGCCACAGAACAGCCAGTGTTGCTGTGCCTGGTGGTAGGCAATATGCCCCAGGGTATGACCAGGCACCTCGATAACGCTGAACACCTGGCCCAGCACCTCGACCTGGTCACCTTCACCGAGTGCCTGGTCGCGGCCGGGAATCTGTTCTTTGGCCGGCCCCAGCACCCGGGCCCCGCTCAGGGCCTTCAGACGCTCGATGCCGCCGACATGGTCGAAGTGGTGATGGGTGATCAGGATATCGCTCAGCTGCCAGTCGGGATGAGCCGCGAGCCAGGCTTCGACGGGGGCGGCATCACCGGGGTCGACTACGGCGCAGCGGCGCTGCTCGGGGTCCTGCAGCAGCCAGATATAGTTGTCGGAGAAAGCGGGCAGGGCGTCGATTTTTATCATGATGCGGGTCGCTACGCAGGCCATAAAGGTGCATCTTAGGTCTCATTGGCGGTGCTGGCTATGCAGGTAATCCTTATGTCTGACCATCCTTTTGCCCTGGCCGACAGCGATTGGCTCAGCCTGATCGGCAAGGCGCGCAACTGGTTCAACGGCCCCTACGGGCAATTGCTCCTGGAGCAGGAGCGTCGCCTGCTGGAAGACGAGCTGGCGCGCTTCTTTGGCGGCTACCTGGTGCACTACGGGCCCTCGGCCCAGCCCATTCCCGATGCTGCGCAGATCCAGCGCAGCGTGCGCCTGGGCGCGCCCTTCAGTGGCGTGGAGATCGTCTGCGAGGAGCAATCCTGGCCCCTTACCGAACATGCCGCCGATGTCGTGGTGCTGCAACACGGTCTGGATTTCAGCCTGTCGCCCCATGGTCTGCTGCGTGAGGCTGCGCGTAGCGTCAGGCCCGGTGGTCATTTGCTGATCGTCGGGGTCAATCCGCGCAGCGCCTGGGGCTTGCGCCACTTCTTTACCCGGGATGCCCTGCATCAGGCGCGCTGCATTGCCCCCAACCGGGTCTGCGACTGGCTGCACCTGCTGGGCTTTGCGCTGGAGAAACGCCGCTTCGGGTGCTATCGTCCGCCGCTTTCTTCGAGCGCCTGGCAGGCGCGCCTGGCTCCGCTGGAGACCTGGGGCGCGGCCTGGCAGCCGCCCGGCGGCGGCTTTTATGTGCTGGTGGCGCGCAAGCTGGTGGTAGGTCTGCGCCCGCTGCGTCAGCCGAGCCGTCAGCCCATGGGCAAGCTGGTGCCGATGCCGGTTGCCAAGGTCAGCCGCCGCGAGCCGCCACAGAAGTAGAACCGACCGAATATATTGAGTGAGAGATTGCAGCTAGATGAGTGAACAGGTCGAGATCTATACCGACGGTGCCTGCAAGGGTAATCCTGGCATGGGTGGCTGGGGGGCACTGCTGATCTTCAAGGGGGTCGAGAAGGAGCTGTGGGGCGGCGAGGCCGAGACCACCAATAACCGCATGGAGCTGACCGCGGCCATTCGTGCCCTGGCCGAATTGAAGCGCGAGTGCGAGGTGCGCCTGGTTACCGACTCCCAGTATGTGATGCAGGGTATTCAGGAATGGATGCCCAACTGGAAGAAACGTGGCTGGAAAACCGCGGCCAAGCAGCCGGTGAAGAATGCCGACCTGTGGCGGCAGTTGGACGAGCAGGTAGGGCGGCACAAGGTCACCTGGCAATGGGTGCGCGGCCATACCGGCCACCCGGGCAACGAGCGGGCCGACCAACTGGCCAACCGCGGTGTAGACGATGTGAGGAGTGCGAAGCGTGCGTAGTGTTGTTCTCGATACCGAAACGACCGGTATGCCGGTGGGCGATGGCCACCGGATCATTGAAATCGGTTGTGTCGAACTGATCGGCCGGCGTCTGACCGGGCGGCACTACCATGTCTACCTGCAGCCGGATCGCGAGATCGACGAAGGTGCCATCGCGGTTCACGGCATCACCAACGAATCCGTTCAGGACAAGCCGCGCTTCCGGGAAATCGCCGACGAGTTCTTCGAATTCATCAAGGGCGCGCAGCTGATCATCCATAACGCCGCGTTCGACGTTGGCTTTATCAATAACGAGTTCGCCCTGATCAAGCAGGACGAGCGCGCCGACATCAGCGAGCACTGCTCGATTCTCGATACCCTGCTGATGGCTCGCGAGCGTCATCCGGGGCAGCGCAACAACCTCGACGCCCTGTGCAAGCGCTATGGCGTCGACAACTCCGGCCGTGACCTGCACGGCGCTTTGCTCGACGCCGAGATTCTCGCCGACGTCTACCTGACCATGACCGGTGGGCAGACCAATCTGTCCCTGGCCGGCGACGGGTCCGAGGGCGACAGCAACGGTCGCCAGCAGCCTAGTGCAATTCGTCGTCTGCCGGCCGAACGTGCGCTGACCCGGGTGATCCGCGCCAGCGCGGATGAGCTGGCCCTGCACCAGGCGCGCCTGGCGGCCATCGAGAAATCTGCCGGCGCTCCCGCGCTCTGGCAGCAGCTGGAGCAGGCGGGCAGCGAGGGTTGAGAAGGGCCGCGAGTTATCGACTCGCGACCTTTTCGTATAGCCTGACGCAGAGGGGGTTCCGCCTGGCGAGGCGAGCCTCTACCCTGAGGCGATAGGCAGGCTCGGGCCTGTCACATTCAGGGACGCCACAATGTATAAAGACTTAAAATTCCCCGTCCTGATCGTGCACCGTGACATCAAGGCCGATACCGTGGCCGGTGACCGGGTACGCGCCATCGCCCAGGAACTGGAGCAGGACGGCTTCAGCATTCTCTCCACCGCCAGCTCCGCCGAGGGGCGCATCGTTGCCTCCACCCACCACGGTCTGGCCTGCATTCTGGTCGCCGCCGAGGGGGCGGGCGAAGACAAGCGCCTGTTGCAGGACATGGTCGAGCTGATCCGCATCTCCCGGGTACGTGCGCCGCAGCTGCCGATTTTCGCTCTGGGCGAACAGGTGACCATCGAGAACGCCCCGGCCGAAGCCATGGCCGACCTCAATCAGCTGCGCGGCATCCTTTATCTGTTCGAAGACACCGTGCCCTTTCTCGCCCGCCAGGTGGCCCGCGCCGCGCGCAATTACCTGGATGGCCTGCTGCCGCCTTTCTTCAAGGCCCTGGTGCAGCACACCGCGCAGTCCAACTATTCCTGGCACACCCCTGGCCATGGTGGCGGTGTGGCTTATCGCAAGAGCCCGGTGGGCCAGGCGTTTCACCAGTTCTTCGGTGAAAACACCCTGCGTTCGGACCTGTCGGTGTCGGTGCCGGAGCTGGGTTCGCTGCTCGACCACACCGGTCCCCTGGCCGAGGCCGAAGCCCGCGCGGCGCGCAACTTCGGTGCGGACCATACCTATTTCGTGATCAACGGTACCTCGACGGCGAACAAGATTGTCTGGCACAGCATGGTCGGTCGCGACGATCTGGTGCTGGTGGATCGCAACTGCCACAAGTCGATTTTGCATTCGATCATCATGACCGGCGCGATCCCGCTGTACCTGTGCCCTGAGCGCAACGAGCTGGGTATTATCGGGCCGATTCCGCTGTCCGAATTCAGNCGTGAATCGATCCAGGCCAAGATCGATGCCAGCCCCCTGGCCCGTGGCCGCGTGCCGAGCAGCAGCGGGGCGATGGTCAAGCTGGTGGTGGTGACCAACTCCACCTACGACGGCCTCTGTTACAACGCCGAGCTGATCAAGCAGACCCTGGGCAATAGCGTCGAGGTGCTGCATTTCGACGAGGCCTGGTACGCCTATGCGGCCTTTCACGAGTTCTATGCCGGGCGTTACGGCATGGGCACCGCGCGTACCGAGAAGGCACCGCTGGTGTTCACCACTCATTCGACCCACAAGCTGCTGGCGGCCTTCAGCCAGGCTTCGATGATCCATGTACAGGATGGCGGTCAGCGCCAACTGGACCGGGACCGCTTCAACGAAGCCTTTATGATGCACATCTCCACCTCGCCGCAGTACGGCATCATTGCCTCCCTGGACGTGGCCTCGGCCATGATGGAAGGCCCGGCCGGGCGCTCGCTGATTCAGGAGACCTTCGACGAGGCCCTGAGCTTCCGTCGTGCCCTGGCCAACCTGAGACAGAACCTGAGCATCGACGACTGGTGGTTCAGCATCTGGCAACCGCCGCAGGCCGGAGGCGACAATGTAGCCACCGCCGACTGGTTGTTGCAGCCGCAGGCCGACTGGCATGGCTTCGGCGAGGTGGCCGAAGACTATGTGCTGCTCGACCCGATCAAGGTCACCCTGGTCACCCCCGGCCTGACCGCGGGCGGCACCCTGGACGCCCANGGCATTCCNGCGGCCGTGGTCAGCAAGTTCCTCTGGGANCGCGGCCTGGTGGTGGAGAAGACCGGTCTGTATTCCTTCCTGGTGCTGTTCTCCATGGGCATCACCAAGGGCAANTGGAGCACCCTGCTGACCGAGCTGCTGGAGTTCAAGCGCAGTTACGACGCCAACCTGCCGTTGAGCGATGTGCTGCCGTCGATTGCCCAGGTCGGCAAGACCTTCTATCAGGGCATGGGCCTGCGCGACCTGTGCGATGCCCTGCATGCCTGTTACCGCGAAAACGCCACGGCCAAGGCGCTCAAGCGCATGTACACGGTGCTGCCGGAGGTGGCGATCAAGCCGGCCGATGCCTACAACCAGCTGGTGCGTGGCGAAGTCGAGGCGGTGCCGATCGAACAGCTGGAAGGCCGGATTGCCGCGGTAATGCTGGTGCCTTACCCGCCGGGCATTCCGCTGATCATGCCGGGCGAGCGCTTTACCGCGCAGACCCGCTCGATCATCGACTACCTGATATTCGCCCGCACCTTCGACCTGAGCTTTCCGGGCTTCGATGCCGATGTGCATGGTTTGCAGCGCGAGGAGGGGGTCTATACGGTCGACTGCATCAGGAGCTGATCGCCCTCTGGTCCGGTGGCTTGCCTGNCGGACCAGGCTCGACTTTTATGAAGCTCAGCAGATCAAGNGGTTATCGTGGATAACTGAAAATTGAGCTTAACTTTGATGACGTGTCCTGCGTCACAGAGGACGGCATCGACATTTATGTCGTGGTTGTTATAGTTGCTCGATTTTTAGCATAAGAAGAATGCCATGCGCGCTTGCGCCCCTGCTGAGGATGACTGCCATGTCCGACTACAAAGCCTTTAATGTCGTGTTGGCAGATAAGGTCGCCCATGTGGTGATCAATCGCCCGGAAAAGATCAACGCCATGAGCGCCGACTTCTGGAGCGAAATCATCGACATCTTCCGCTGGGTGGACAACACCGATGAAGTGCGGGTGGTGGTGCTCTCCGGGGCGGGCAAGCATTTCTCTTCGGGTATCGACCTGATGATGCTGGCGCAACTGGGCAGCCAGATGGGCCCGGATGTGGGCCGCAATGCGGAAAAACTGCGGCGCAAGATCCTTGAGCTGCAGGCCTCCTTCAATGCCGTGGACAATTGCCGCAAGCCGGTGCTGGCGGCNATNCAGGGCTACTGCCTGGGCGGTGCCATCGACCTGATCTCGGCCTGCGACATGCGTTACTCGACGGTCGATGCGCAGTTCTCGATCAAGGAAATCGATATCGGCATGGCCGCCGATGTCGGCACCTTGCAGCGTCTGCCGCGGATCATCGGCGACGGCATGATGCGCGAGTTGGCCTTTACCGGCCGCACCATCGGGGGTGAAGAGGCGCGCAGCATCGGCCTGGTCAACCGCACCTATGCCGACACCGACGCCCTGCTCGACGGGGTGATGGCCATTGCCCGTGAAATCGCCAGCAAATCGCCGGTGGCGGTACGCGGTACCAAGGAAATGATTCGCTATATGCGCGACCACCGGGTCGACGACGGCCTGGAATACATCGCCACCTGGAATGCCGCCATGCTGCAATCGGTCGATCTGCGCGTGGCGATGGCCGCCCATATGAGCAAGCAGAAGCCGGAGTTCGCCGACTGATGCCGTCCTTCCACCTGTTTTACTCACCGGCGCGGGAGGCGCAATAGCTCATGGTATCTGGAGCCACGTCACTCAATCTGGTGCGCGATGAACTGTTCACCACCATGGAGGAGGCCGAGTCGAGTCTCGAACAGTTTATCGCCGATCGGCACAACGGCAGCCTGTTGCAACAGGCGGTGGAAAACCTGCAGCAGGTACGCGGCACGCTCAATCTGATCGAGCTCGCTGGTGCCGAGTTGCTGGCCCAGGAAGTGCTCGACCAGGCCACCGATATTCCCGCTGGTGCTGGTGAAGAACGCGATGCGCAGCTTTCGGCCCTGAGCAATGCGCTGCATGTGCTGCGTCGTTATCTGGAAAACGTTGAAGCCAATCGCCAGGAAATGCCCGAGCTGCTGCTGCCGGCGATCAACGATCTGCGCCAGGCCGGCGGCCAGCAGGCCTTGCCGGAAAGCTTCTTTTTCAGCGTGCGCCTGGATCACGAGCGCCCGCGCAGCGCACCTGCGGCTCTCGACGCGGCCGCCAAGGCGGTGGAAGGGCGGCGCTTGCGTCATATGTATCAAGTCGGTCTGCTCGGTTTTATCCGCGAGCAGAATGCCCAGGCCAGCCTGAAGCTGATGGGGCGCGCCTTGAGTCGTCTCGACAACCTGTTTGCCAACGAGCCGCGGGGGCGCTTGTGCTGGATTGGCGCGGCCGCGCTGGAAGCCCAGGTGGATGGCCAGCTGCTGCCGCGCAAGTCGCGCAAACAGCTGTTTTCGCGGCTGGACCGCGAGCTCAAGCAGATGCTCGGCAATGGCCAGTACGAGGCTCCGCGCAGCCTGCTCAAGGAGCTGCTCTACCTGGTGGCGCTGGCCGACAGCCGTGGTCCGCAGGCTCTGGCGCTGAGCAAGGTCTTCGCCCTGACGCCGTTGCCGTTTACTGATCATATGCTGGAGGCCGAATATCAGCGCCTGGCAGGTCCCGGGCAGGCGGTCATGCGTTCGCTGAGCACGGCGATTCGCGAGGAGCTGACCAGCGTCAAGGATATGCTCGACCTGATCGAACGCGGCACCGTGCAGGCGGAGAGCCTGAGCAACCTGCATGCCCTGCTCGGCAAGCTGAGCAAGACCCTGGGCATGGTCGGCCTGAGTTCGGCGGGCAACGCCCTGGCTGCACAATTGCAGACCGTCGCCAGCTGGAGCGAGGAACAGACTCCGGACTCCGTGCAGCTGAACAGCCTGGCGGATGCGGTGCTCTATGTAGAAGGCATGGTCGCCAGCCTGGAGAGTGGCGAGCGACGCGAGCCGCGGCCTGCCCAGGCGCAGCCGGTCAGCGAGGCGGAGTCCTTCGCCATGCACCAGCTCAATGAGGCGCGCATCGTGGTGGTCGACGAGGCCCAGGCCGGTCTGGCACTGGCCAAGCGTGCGATCACCGCCTATCTGGAGTCGGGCGGCGAGCGTATGCACCTGTCCAATGTGCCGTTCAGCCTGCAGGCGGTGCGTGGCGGCCTGTGGTTTCTTGAGCAGGAACGTGCTGCGCTGCTGGTAGGTGCCTGCGCTGATTACATCCAGAAGCAGATGTTCGAAGCGCCGCAGATGCCTTCCGAACAGATGCTGGAAACCCTCGCCGATGCCCTCAGCAGCCTCGAGTATTACCTGGAAGCCGGCGCGGTGATGCGCCCGGAAACCAAGCCCAGCGTCCTCGATCTGGCGGCCGAGAGTGTCCGGGCTCTTGGTATGCCCCAGGTGGCCTGAATGAAACAGCGTTGGCAACCCGCCCATCTCGATAGCCAGCAACCGGGCGGTTGGGTGCTGGCACACTGCAAGCAGCACTTTCTGGCCGACAGCAATGGTGTGCTGTTCCCCCGCGAATGGCTGAAGAAGCAGGAGTTGCCGATTCTGGCCGAGCATGGTGTGGGGCATTTCGACGGCGACGCCGTCTACCTGCTCGAACTGGAGCAGCCGGCCGAGATGCCTGGGTGTTCCTGGCAGAGCCTGCGCCAATTTATGCTGCAGGGCGACGACGACACCTTCAGGCTGCTCAGCTATGCCACGCAGATCGGCACCTGGGCGCGCCAGCACCGTTTCTGTGGCAGCTGCGGTGGTGCCATGCAGCACGTCGCTGGCGAGCGGGCGATGCATTGCCCGCGCTGTGAGCTGCAGCATTATCCGCGCCTGTCGCCGAGCATGATTGTGCTGGTGACCCGTGGCGACGAGGTGCTGCTGGCCCGTTCACCGCGCTTTGTCGCCGGGGTCTACAGCACACTGGCCGGGTTCGTCGAGGCCGGCGAGTCGGTCGAGCAGTGCGTGGTCCGGGAAGTGCGCGAAGAGGTGGGGGTCGAGGTCGGCAATCTGCGTTACCTGGGCAGCCAGGGCTGGCCATTTCCCCACTCCCTTATGCTCGGTTTTCACGCCGAGTATGTCAGCGGCGATATTGTCATGCAGGTCGATGAAATCGAGGATGCGCAGTGGTTCAGCGTGCACGATCTGCCGCCGCTTCCGGCGGCCCGTTCCATCGCCCGTTACCTGATCGATGTCTATGTCGCACGCCGGCTGGGGCTGCCTGAGCCGTTGCTGCCGGGTTAGGCGCGCGCTAGCTGTCCTAGGCGAGCCCGAACCAGTGCTGCCAGGCCAGGCGTACAGTCAGGCCTAGTACCACCAGGATAAATACCGGGCGGATAAACTTCGAGCCGCCCTTGATCGCCGTGCGCGCCCCGAGAAAGGCCCCTGCCATCAGCGCCAGGCCCATGCTGATGCCAAGCAGCCAGGCCACCTGACCGCTGAAGATAAACACGCTGAGGGCGCAGGCATTGCTGACGAAGTTCATGCTGCGTGCCACGCCACTGGCCCGCACCAGATCCAGCGGATAGAGCAGCAGGCTGCTGACCGTCCAGAACGCGCCGGTGCCCGGCCCGGCCACTCCATCGTAGAAACCCAAACCAAGACCCTGCGGCCATTGCCGGCCCTGGGCGATGGGGGCGTCGGCCAGCAGCGGCGCGGCGGGCGTTTTGCCGAACAACAGGTACAGGCCGCAGGCGAAGACCACCACCGGGAGCATTTGGTTGAGCCAGGCCGACGGCACCCATTGCGCCAGCGCCGCCCCCAGCGCCGCGCCCACGGCGGTGCCGATCAGTGCATTGCGCCATTGCCGGGGAGCAAACAGTTTGCGCCGGTAAAAGGTGTAGCTGGCGGTGGCCGAGCCAAAGGTGGCGCAGAGCTTGTTGGTGCCCAGGGCCAGATGCGGCGGTAAGCCGGCGGTAAGCAGCGCGGGAATGGTCAGCAGGCCGCCGCCGCCGGCAATGGCATCGATAAAACCGGCCATAAAGGCAACCAGGGCCAGAATCGCCAGGGTCGATAGATCGACGCCGAGCTCGAAGGGGAAAGGCATGAAAAACACGTCCTGTGTCTGATTGTGTGGTTCTCTTGCTGTTCGCAAGTCAGGCAGCTGCGCATAATGCCGGCATTTTCCAGCATAAGGAATGGACCTCGATGCAATATGGCGGACTGGCGTGGGCTACGGCATTGCTGGCAGTGCTGGCGGCCCTGGTGGCGGCCCGGATCCTGTTTAACCAGCAGTGGTTTATGGGGTGGTTGCGCGGCACCTGCGGGCTGGCATTTCTTGGTTTGGCAGCGTTTATCGGGGTACTGACCTACGATCTCGGCAGTTATCGATCGATTCCCCAGGACAAGCCCCTGGCCACTCTGAGTTTCAAGGCCGACGGCCCCTACTATCGGGTCAGCCTACTGGAGGGCAATCGCGAGCGCAGTCTGACCCTGGAGGGCGATCTTTGGCAGCTGGATGCGCGGCTGCTGCAGTGGAAGGGCCTGGCGGCCCTGATCGGCCTGGAACCGGGTTATCGTCTGGAGAAGCTCTCGGGACGCTTTCTTTCCATCGAGCAGCAGTCTCTGGCTCAGCATGCACGGGTTGCCCTGGCGCACAGTCCCTATGGCATTGACCTGTGGCGCTGGCTGCGCCTGGGCCAGCGCGACCTGTTCGTCTTCGATCCGCAGGGGCTGCGGGTGACCTATCTGCCGATTGCCGACGACGCCGTCTACAGCATCAGCCTGACCCCGGCCGGCTTGCTCGCCAAACCGATGAATCAGGCCGCCAAGCAGGCCCTGCAGGACTGGCAATAACCGTCAGGCACAAATAGGGTGGCCGTCATGGATGGCTGGCACAAAAAAAGTGACCCGCAGGTCCCTTTCTCTTTATCCGCTTCAGCTCACTCAGGAGAGGAAGCCGCCGTCGACATTCAGCGATACGCCGGTGGTGTAGCTGGAGGCATCGCTGGCCAGATAGAGCACCGCGCCGGCCATCTCGCTCGGGTCGGCCACGCGCTTGAGCGGGATGCGCTGCAGGGCTAGGTTGAGGATGGCGTCGTTCTTGGTCAGGGCCGAGGCGAACTTGGTATCGGTCAGGCCTGGCAGCAGGGCGTTGCAGCGGATGCCGAACTGCGCGCACTCCTTGGCGAAGACCTTGGTCATGCTGATCACGGCAGCCTTGGTCACCGAATAGATGCCCTGGAACTCGCCCGGCGAGACGCCGTTGATCGAGGCGACGTTGATGATGCTGCCACCACCATTGGCCTTCATCAGCTTGCCGCCTTCGATGGACATAAAGTAATAGCCGCGGATATTCACATCGACGGTCTTCTGAAACGCACCCAGATCGGTGTCCAGCACGTTGCAGAACTGCGGGTTGGTGGCGGCGTTGTTGACCAGGATATCCAGGCGGCCGAACTGCTCCTTGATCTGTGCGAAGACGTTGCTGATCTGCTCCATCTCGCCGATATGGCACGCCACGGCGGTAGCCTGGCCGCCGTCGGCGATGATCGCGTCGGCAACTTTCTGGCAATCGTCGATCTTGCGGCTCGAGACGATCACGTGAGCGCCTTGCTGGGCCAGCAGTTTGGCGATGGCCTCACCGATGCCGCGGCTGGCACCGGAGACGAAAGCGATCTTGCCGTCGAGGTCGAACAGTTGGGTTTTGGACATGGGCTTTTCCTTTCCTGATTTGAGAGGCCTGTTCGGCCGTTTACAGCTGCGATTTATTGATGACCTGCAGGCTCATCTGCTCCAGCAGCTTGTTCATGTGAATGAACTGGGCGAAGCGTTTGTCCTGGGTCTGGCCATGGAAGTAGCGGTAGTAGATCTGCTGCACGATGCCAGCCAGGCGGAACAGGCCGTAGGTGTAGTAGAAGTCGATGCTCTTGATTTCGATGCCCGAGCGTTCGGCGTAGTAGTCGGCGAACTGCTGGCGGGTGAGCATGCCCGGCGCATTGCTCGGCTGGCGGCGCATCAGCTGCACCGGGGCCGGATCAGCGGCTTCGATCCAGTAGGCGAGGGTATTGCCCAGGTCCATCAGCGGGTCGCCGATGGTGGTCAGCTCCCAGTCCAGCACGCCGATGATCTGGCTAGGGTTCTGTGGATTGAGAATCACGTTATCGAAGCGGTAATCGTTGTGGACGATGGCCGGCTTGTGGTGATCGGCGGGCATCTTGTCCCTGAGCCAGGCCTTGACCGGTTCCCACAGCGGCGCGTCGGGGGTCAGGGCTTTGTCGTAGCGATCACTCCAGCCGCCGATCTGCCGTTGCACATAGCCTTCGGGCTTGCCCAGATCACCCAGACCGCAGGCCTGATAGTCGACGTTGTGCAGTTCGACCATCTTGTCGATAAAGCTCTTGCACAGCTCGCGGGTCTGCTCGGGGCTGAAGTTCAGTTCCGCCGGCATGTCGCTGCGCAGGATAATGCCGTTGACCCGTTCCATCACATAGAACTCGGCCCCGATCACCGACTCGTCGGTGCAGTGCACATAGGCCTTGGGGCAGTAGGGGAAGCCGGCGTTAAGCTGGTTGAGGATGCGGTACTCGCGGCCCATATCGTGGGCCGATTTGGCCTTGTGGCCAAAGGGCGGGCGACGCAGAACGAATTCCTGGTGCGGGTATTCGAGCAGGTAGGTCAGGTTCGAGGCACCACCGGGAAACTGGCTGATACGCGGTTCGCCAGTCAGGCCGGGGATATGTGCCTTGAGGTACTGGTCGATAACTGCGGCGTCGAGTTCTTCGCCTTCGCGGATACGGGTGGACTGGTCGGTAAGCGCCATGTTTATCCCTTCTACTTATGATGGGTGCCCAAGATTATTGGCTAATCTAATGCTGCTGCCTGTGGCTAACAAGCAATACGCGCCGTTATAGGCTGGCGTGTTGCCACACAATCAGGCTGCCTGATTGACCATTGAAGCCTAGTTTTCAGGCATAAAAAAATTGCCGGGAGCAACTTTTAACGTCGCGTAGCGACGGCCCGTAGGGTGGCCGCCATGGATGGCAGGGCACAAAAATGCCGGGAGCGGTTTTTGCGCTCAAGCCCCGAAGGGGTGAAGCACATAGATGTGCTGAACATAAAAAAACCGGAGTACGGGACCCCGGTTTTTTCTATTGTGCGTGTTGCCTTGCCGCTTAAACCGGGAACAGTTCGCCCAGTTTCATGGCCAGCATCATGTCGCCTTCGGCGCGCAGTTTGCCGGACATGAAGGCCTGCATGCCATCGGTCTCGCCGCTGGTGATGCCTTTCAGGGTTTCAGTGTCCATGATCAGGGTGACGCTGGCGTTGGGGTTGTCGCCTTGCTCAACGGCGCAGGTGCCATCCTTGACGATCAGGGCGTAGTTCTCGCCGTCTTCGATGTTGAACTGGAAGACCAGGTCCAGGCCTGCGGCGGCACCGGCGTTGAACTTGGACTGCATGGTGGTGACGATGTCTGCAACGCTCATGTTGTTTTCCTTTTCTCAGGTTTTTCTAGCGCCGCTATGGGCGCAGTGGGCCGGTACTCAACGGTAGGTGATGAGTTCCGGCGTCTTCAGCAGCTGTAAATGCACATGGCTGTTGAAGGAAGCCAGGCTCACCTGGCTGCCACGAAACTTCAGGCAGCTAAGTGAGGTGTTAACGATTTGCCAGTTCAGCTCGAAAGCCTGCGCCGGCGCAATACCGGTAATCAGATGGAGCAGGGCGGTGATGGTGCCGCCGGAGGTGAATACGGCAATGTTCTGCTTGCTCTCGGCCTGTTCGAGCAAACGCTCGAGGCCGCCGTTTACCTGCTCGACGAAACCTTGCCAGCTTTGCAGGCCGGGCTGGTCATGCTCGCCAGCGATCCAGCGGCCGATCAGCTTGGCGAACAGGCGCTGGAATTCGGCACGATTGCTTGGACCGTTGCGCAGGATATGCAGGGCTTCAGGTTCTTCGGCAAGCATGCCCGGGATCAGGGTGCGGACCACCGCGTCGGCATCGAATTCGTTGAAAGCTGCATCGACTTCCAGAGCGGGCGCGTCGATATTCGCTGCGCGCAGTTGCTCAAGGGTGGTATTGGCCGTGTGCTGCTGGCGGCGCAGATTGCCGCTCAGGCTGCGATCGAGACGCGTGCCGAGTTGCGCAAGGTGTGCGCCCAGCACTTCGGCCTGGCGAATTCCGACGGGCGATAGCACATCGTAGTCGTCTGCACCGAAGGAGGCCTGGCCATGTCGAATCAGGTAGATGCTGCCCACGTCCGCTAAGATCCCGGTACGTTGAAGTTTTCGCGAGGTTATGGGGAAGCCGGAGAGCTGTCAACGTAAAAACATACGCTTGTTTGAATTGCATCATTGCAATCAATGTCTGCTCCTGGCTCGCTGGTCGCCGGCCAGTGGCCTCGGTATGCTTGGCCGACATCGGCGTGCTGGCGAGTCGGCGCTGCTATCTGGATTAGGGGGAATACGTGGAGTTTATTGCGGAGTATGTGGGCTTTCTGGCCAAGACGGTGACCCTGGTGATGGCCATCCTGATCGTGCTGGTGGCGATTGCCGCGTTGCGCGGACGGGGGCGGCGCACTGTCGGGCAGTTGCAGGTCAATAAACTCAACGACTTCTACAAGCAGCTGCAGCAGCGTCTGGAGCAGGCAGTGCTGGACAAGGATCAGCTGAAAGCCGCGCACAAGGCCGAAGCCAAGGCGGCCAAGCAGGCGAAGAAAGCCGGCAGCCACAAGCCCCGGGTCTATGTGCTGGACTTCGATGGCGATATCAAGGCGTCGGCCACCGACAACCTGCGTCACGAGATCACGGCCTTGCTGAGTATGGCCACGTCCGAGGATGAAGTGGTGCTGCGCCTGGAAAGCGGCGGTGGCATGGTTCACAGCTACGGCCTGGCATCCTCGCAGCTGGCGCGTATCCGTCAGGCCGGTGTGCCCCTGACCATCTGCATCGACAAGGTCGCGGCTAGTGGTGGCTATATGATGGCCTGTATCGGCGAGAAGATCATTTCCGCGCCGTTCGCCATTCTCGGCTCCATTGGCGTGGTGGCGCAGTTGCCCAACGTGCATCGCCTGCTGAAGAAACACGACATCGACTTCGAGGTGCTTACCGCCGGCGAATACAAGCGCACCCTGACGGTATTTGGCGAGAACACCGAGAAGGGCCGGGAAAAATTCCAGGAAGACTTGGAAACCACCCATGCGCTGTTCAAGAATTTCGTGGCGCGCTACCGCCCGCAGCTGGACATCGACGATATCGCCACGGGCGAAGTCTGGCTGGGCCTCAGCGCCCTGGAAAAGCAGCTGGTCGATGAACTCAAGACCAGCGACGAGTACCTGGCAGAACGGGCGAAGAGCGCCGAGCTGTTTCATTTGCACTATGCCGAGAAGAAATCCTTGCAGGAGCGTGTGGGGCTGGCGGCCAGCGTGGCGCTGGATCGCTTTGCCCTGACCTGGCTGAGCCGTTTACAGCAGCGTTTCTGGTAATCCGTTTGCTACAGGGGAAGACGATGAGTGGGTTCAATGCATTGCAGGCTGTCGAGAACGCCGCCGGCCAGTTCGAGCAGGTGATGGTTCAGCGCGAGATCGATCAGTTGCCCGCTGGCGAGTTGCTGGTACGGGTCAAATATTCCTCGCTCAATTACAAGGATGCCCTGTCAGCCAGCGGCAACCGCGGCGTGACCAGAAGCTTCCCGCATACCCCGGGCATCGATGCTGCGGGAGTGGTGGAGGCGTCCTCAGTTGCCGAGTTTGGCGTGGGTGATGAGGTGATAGTCACCGGCTACGACCTGGGTATGAATACCTCCGGAGGCTTTGCCCAGTACATCCGCATTCCGGCGGCCTGGGCGCTGAAACGGCCCAAGGGCCTGTCCCTGCGCGAGGCCATGCTGCTGGGGACTGCGGGGCTGACCGCGGCGCTTTGTGTCGACAAGCTCGAGCAGGCAGGAATGACTCCGGATGCCGGCACCGTACTGGTGACGGGGGCCACGGGCGGTGTCGGCAGTATCGCCGTGGTGTTGCTCAATACCCTGGGTTATCGCGTGGCGGCCTCGACCGGCAAGGCCGAGCAGGCGGCTTATCTCAAGGGGCTGGGGGCGCAGGAGATCGTCTCGCGCGCTGAATTGCTGGAGGGCGTCGAACGGCCCATGCTCAAGGAGCGTTGGGGCGGCGCGGTGGATACGGTGGGCGGCGATATCCTGGTCAATGTGCTCAAGTCGTTGCGTTATGGCAGCAGCGCCGCCTGCTGCGGCCTGACTGCAGGCGTGGCTCTCAATGGCAGCGTGCTGCCGTTTATCCTGCGCGGAGTGAATCTGCTGGGCGTCGATTCGGTGGAGCTGCCGCTGGTGGTCAAGGCCTCGATGTGGGACCGGTTGTCGCTGCAGTGGAAGCTCGATCTGGAACCGCTGGTTACAGAGCTGGGCCTGGCCGAGTTGCCTCAGGCCATCGGCCGGATACTGGCGGGCCAGCAGGTTGGCCGCGTATTGGTCAACCTCGACTGAGCCGTTTCGGCTTCGATACACGATTCAGCGCCAGGGAGTGTTATGGCTCGCAGTACCCGTAAAGACGAGATTCTCCAGGCCGCCCTGGCGTGCGTGACCGAAGTGGGGGTGGATGCCACCACCATCGAGATGATTCGCGATCGATCAGGTGCCAGCATCGGCAGCCTGTATCACCATTTCGGCAACAAGGAACGCATCCTGGCGGCGCTCTATATGGCCGGCACCGCACAGTATGCCGAGCTGCTGGAGCAGGGCTTTGCCGGGGCCGATAGCGCCGAGGCCTGCGTCAAGCTGCTGGTCACCAGTTATATCGACTGGGTGGTGGCCAATCCGGATTGGGCGCGCTTTGTCCTGCACAGCCGGGGCCGGGTCGAGGCCAGTGAAATGGGTGAGCAACTGCGCGAAGCCAATCAGCAGCATTACGCGCGGATCCTCCAGGCCCTGGCGGCTTATCGGGAGCAGGGGTGTTTCAAGGCCATGCCGAGCGATTGTTTTGCCTCGGTGATCATCGGTCCGACCCATGACTTTGCCCGCAACTGGCTGGCCGGCCGGGTGCGTAGCGACCTGGCGCAATGCCGTGAGCTTTTTGCGCAAATCGCCTGGGACAGTGTGCGGGCTATCTGAGACCGATAAAAAAGCCCCGCCTATCCGATGAGGATAGGCGGGGCTTTTTGTTGCCCTTGATCAGGTGCGGCGGCGGAACAGCGGCAGCGGCTGGTCGCTGGAGGCCTGGTAGACCTCGCTGAACTCCTCGAAGGCTTTCAAGGCGTCCAGCGGGTCCTTGTCCTCACGCAGGGCGAAGGCATCGAAACCGACGCGCAGGTAGGAGAACAGCTGGTCGCGCAGCACGTCGCCGATGGCGCGCACTTCGCCCTTGTAACCGTAGCGGGTGCGCAGCAGGTAGGCGGTGGAGCAGTGGCGGCCATCGGTAAAGGCCGGGAAGTTCAGCGCGATGACCTGGAAGTTGTCCAGCTGATCGGCGATTTCCTCGATTTCCTCACCCGCGTCCAGCCACACACCCAGGCCGCCATCGCGGGCCTTGAGCGCCGTGCTGTGCTCGACCCACAGGGCCAGCGGCACGATCAGGTCGTCGCAGTTGGAGATGCCGTCCAGCGTGGCGTCCTTGGGCAGCAGATGCCAGCTTTCATCGATCAGCTGGCCATTCTTAATGATTCGCTGCATATACGCGCTCCTTGAACGGGTCGACACCGATACGGCGGAAGGTGTCGAGGAAACTCTCTTCTTCATCGCGGCGCTCAACATAGACTTTGACGATCTTGTCGATCACATCGGCCATGTCCGCTTCGGCGAAGGAGGGGCCGAGGATCTGCGCCAGGCTGGCGTCACGGCCGGCGCTGCCGCCGAGGGACACCTGATAGAACTCCTGCCCCTTCTTGTCCACCCCGAGGATGCCGATATGGCCAACGTGGTGGTGACCACAAGCGTTCATGCAGCCGGAGATATTCAGGTCGATATTGCCGATGTCGAACAGATAATCCAGGTCGTCGAAACGGCGCTGGATGGCTTCGGCAATCGGGATCGACTTGGCGTTGGCCAGGGAGCAGAAGTCGCCGCCCGGGCAGCAGATGATATCGGTCAGCAGGCCG
>C687J35021_10000602_pt1 | contig 28312 bp, 38 predicted proteins | sample RifCSPhighO2_12_FD_35021 | JGI IMG/M metagenome (IMG submission 35021) | reverse complement strand
ATATAACAATATTTAAGATCATATTTAATAACCAAACTACCAAAGTAATTTTCAACACAAATACACCTTAAAGCGTATCCGTTACGGTAAGAAAGTTTTGAGTATTCATTTAATTCTGATTTTACAGGTATTATTTCATATCCTTTATGTGACCAATAAACTTTCTTACCTTTATCAATAGCTTGCCATATTTGATTTATATTCATCGCTCACTCTAGGCCCAAAGGTATGCTTTGAAATTCAAATGGTAGATATTTTTCAACTTTTATCATTCTTTCTTTTCCAAAATATTTTAAGATATTTAAGCGCATAGGTTCTATATCTTCCCACTTTAAAAATATTCTAATACTGGTAGTCTTGCCTCTGCCTAAATATTCTGGAGTAGATACAAAACTTTGAACAAAATTGCGATAAATAAAATTAGAGTAATCCATTGCCGTCATTCCCATATCTTTTGGTTTTTTACCTAGCTGACATTGAATATAAGCTGGATAACCAGTGGGAGAAGTGTCATGTCTTACAAGTCTTAAAGTGTTACCGAACTGTTTAATTAGATCTTTGTCGTAGTTGCTCATTTTATACCTCTCTCAAATAATATTTCTTTTACAAACTTTGAAAGCCTAGGTGTACCTTTACAGTCATAACCAAGAAGGTCATCAAGTAAATTTTCTTTAATATACTTTTTAGAGCGTTTAACAATTTCAAGTCTTTTAATATTTGAAACATTAAAAATCTCACAACCTAAAGCTTTGTTTATTTTATCAGCGTTATGATTAATCATAAAAATAACTCCTTTTCATCTTGCTTAATTGCAAGTCTTTATATATTCATATTAGCATATATAAAGATCATGTCAACATTAAAATGTTCTCTTTTAAACTGGTATGTAATAATTACAAATGTAGAAATTTGTCTGGTTTACTAAAACTGAAAATTGGTAGATGGAGAAAAAAGGATACAATCAAACACAGCATTATATAGTACTATATTTGTACTAATATAAGTGAACATTATTGCGTAGAGTTACACAGTCCTGTGTTTATACTAATATAAGCAAAAACTTATTGTGCATAGTATTATATGGTACTACAATTGTGCCAATATGAGTCCCCCAAAGAAGTGTCAAAGTTTTGACACATTCGTAAGTAGTTGATTTTATTAGACCCACAACATTAGATACCTTTTGTTGTGACCACTGGTACACCACACAAGCCCCTTTAAAATCAATAACTTACAGCATTTACCCCGGGTTGTGCCCTGGGTCTTTCTTATTCATATTAACCACCTCATAAATTTTCCCAAAAAAAAATTGACTCTTCTTTCTTATCCGACAATAATTATAAATATTTATGACAAAGAACACCGAACTAGAAGAATTTGATGTGGATACTAAAAGGCTAATAAAACAGCTCGCTAAAAGAACTTGTATGCGTGGCAACAAATGGAAAGATGTTGTCCAAGCTCTTAGAACTGAGACATACATTTATGCCCTTGAATTAAATGACGGTAATACCCATGCTGCGTCGAGACAAATAGGTTTGCACTTTAATGCCATTAGGCAGTACTTTGAAATTAAAAATGGATCAAGGGATATTAGAAAGAAATATTACGAGAGTTGATTAATGTGGGAAAACCTCCAAGGATGGGAGAGAGTCGGTGTTATAATCCTTCTTTTAGGATCGATCGTAGATATTTACCAATTCACTTGGATAATCAAAAAGGCATGGTCATCTTATAGAGAATCTCTTTATAAAAAAATTCAAGACGAATTTCTCCTAGAACAAATAAAAAAAATAAATGCTGGAAAAGATCAAAAGAAAGATGAAACTTGACAAAGTTCGTCATTCTTGGTGGCAAAGGTCACAAAATATTTTGTTAAAATATAAACATGCCCAGATGCAATCAGAATTAGGAACACATGCTATCCATAGACAAAATCACCTAACAAGACTCTCGCCTTTTATGAAAGCATTTTTTAAACAAAGAGAAAAAGAAACAATCAGATCCAATATCAAACTTATAAAAGGATTAAAAAATGAAAATCGGGATAATGGGCCATAGGGGAGTTGTCGGGAGAGCTCTATTCAAAGTTTTTTCCAGAAAATTTTCTACTATCGGTTATGATATTAAAGAAAGGTCAAGTATTAATGACATAAAAAAAACTGATATATGTTTTCTTTGTTTACCCACTCCCACGGTTAATGGGAAGCAATCCTTAGTAGCAATCACTTCTACTCTTAAAAGCTTAAAAGATATGAATTATAAAGGGATTGTTGTTATCAAGAGTACAATTCTTCCTGGGACTACTGATTCATTATCAAGAGAATTTATAGGGTTAACAATTATAAATAACCCAGAATTCCTATCTCACAAAACCGCTGAGAGTGATCTTCTTAAGCAAAAGGATGTTATTATTGGCAGTGGGTATAAAATAGATATCAGTAAAGTCATTAAGCTTTATCACACACTTTTTGATTGCAATATTAAAATTTTACTACCAGTGGAAGCAGAAATGATTAAATATATGCACAACGTTTATTTTGCTTCAAAAATTTCTGTTCTTAATGAATTGCATTCTGTTTGCCAAAAATTTGAAGTTGATTATTCTAAATTGATAAAGGAAGTTTCTTCTATTACTGGATGGCTTAATTTAAAACATACTCAAGTCCCTGGGCCAGATGGAGAGTTTGGGTTTGGGGGGACGTGTTTTCCTAAAGACTTTGGAGCATTATTATCTGTGACTGAAGATTTAGAAATCCCTACTTTAAGAGCTGCGTTTGAGTCTAATAAAAAGAGAAGACATTCTCTCGCTAAAGGAGTGGCCGATGCAGCATGAAGAAGAGGATAACCCAAAACCTATTTTATTTGCTCGTGCTCCTTTTGCTAATGAGATATTAGTACAAGAAAATTTTGATAAATTTAATAATAGAGAGCCTTATCAAAGGCAGCTTATAAAAAAGCTTATTGAACATGGGAACTTAGAGAGGGCCATTTCTGAGTCTGGTATTTCAAAAGAGAAGAAGGATAGCATCACTATTCCTAATAAAGATTTAAAAGAATCTTTAAAAGATGAAGGGATAAGTTTTGCTACAATTGCTTCTCATTTAAAGGAATGCCTTAGTGCTCAAGAGCAAAAGGTTGATAAAAAGGGGACTGTGTATTCTGTAGTAGATTACAAGACAAAGCTTGCTGCTATTAAAACCATCATTGATATTTTCAGTGATAAGGGGTCTGGTGATAGTGAGCTTGAGAAGGCAAAAAAATTAACCGAATTATTCAAAGATGAGTGATTACCAAAACCAGGTAGAAAGGCTAAAAGATAAATCGAGAAATGATTCTTATTATTTTATTAAAAATGTTTTAAATTATAATAAATTACATCCCAACCCTCATCGGGATCTTTTAAATTTCATAGAAAAGTCAAAAAAGAGAACCAAACTAATCTTAATGCCTAGAGGTTCATACAAATCGTCCGTAGTGACAGTAGGGAAAACCCTCCATAAGATAACCAAAAATCCCAATCTAAGGGTCCTTATTGCTTCTGAAACTCAAAGAAATGCCATTCGTTTTGCCAAAGAGATAAAAACCCATTTTGAGGAGAATGTAAAATTTAGGACTATTTTTGGAGATTGGGTAAACAAGAACAATACATGGAAAGAAGGTGAATTCATCGTCTCTACTAGAAACCAAGTTAAAAAAGAGCCTACGATTATGGCATCTTCTTTAGAGAAAGGTACTATAGTAGGACTACATTTTGATTACATTATTTTAGATGACGTAGTAAGTCGGAACAACATCAACTCTCCTGAGCAAGTTGAAAAAACAATTGAATACTACAAGCTTCTTCTTTCTATTTTAGAGCCTGATGGAGAAATCATAGTTATTGGGACTCGTTGGGGATTTTATGAACTCTATTCATGGTTATTAGACCCTGATGGCCCAGAATTTGACAACGTTGATTCGTTTGTAAGACAAGCACAAGATGATAGTGGAAAACTTTTAATGCCAGAAGTTTTAACCAAAGATTTTTTAGAGCAGATGCGTAAGACGCAGGGCGAATATATTTTCAACTGCCAATACCTCAACAGAGCAGTTTCGTCGGATATGTGCACCTTTAAGGCCCTCGAAGTCAAATTTTTTGAAGAAATACCAAAAGGACTTATCTATTTTTTGACATTAGATCCTGCAATATCAATGAAATCCCGTGCAGATTTTTCAGGAATCATAGTTAATGGAGTTGACTATGATGGGAAATGGTATATCTGTGAGGCCATACAAAAAAGATGTGAGCCTTCAGAACTTATTGTACTCATTTTTGATCTTGTTAATAAATATTCACCCATGATGTGTGTTGCGATGGAAAAATTTGCTCTAGAAAAATTTTTGAAGCATTCACTCTTTGAGGAAATGGAAAAAAGAGACTTTTATTTCCCATTGAAAGAAGTAACGACTAATACTCGGATATCAAAAGGTACAAGGATTAGATCTTTACAGCCAATTTTCCATGAAGGCAGGATTTTTATCAAGAAAGAGCACACTGAGTTATACCATCAGATTACAACTCATCCCAATCTCCAGCATGATGATTTATTAGATGCCCTTAAAAGCCAAGTAGATATCGTTTTCCCTAGTGACATGAGGCCAGATAGTTCACTACAAGTTGTTTATGACAAGGGATTGACTCAAAATGAAATGAGGGTTTGGAAAGATTTAAAAAATTATGATAAAAAAAGAAAAATTAAACGTGTTTATGGAGATATTTAATGGAAACACTTATTGTTATTATTTTTTTGCTGTGTCTTATTGTTTTTATTGAAATTAAGAATTATATTTTAACTAAGGACTTAATTAATAGATTAATGTCCAGGAATTATCAGGAATATGCTCTCGCTGAGCTTGAGAATAAGTCACTTAAAAGCAAGCTTCCTTCCATAAAAGAAGAATTTCCATTATAATAACAATTATTCAAGGATGAATAGTGTTAGACAAAAAGAAACAAGTTAAAGTCCCTAAAAAAATACGCCAGGGGGATCTTCCTAAAACCAAAGAAGAATGGGGGATGTATGTTAATCGCCTCCATGACGATGGCATCCAAAGAAGGCTTAAATACGAATTTCAGTGGACAGTCAACCTGTCTTATTACCTTGGTTACCAGAATCTTTTATTTAATTATCGTACCAATCAAATAACTATCCCTAGTGATGGGACCAGACCCCTCACGATTAATAGAATTGGCTCTTTCATCGAATCTCGTCATGCCAAATTAACCAAAAATAGACCTGCTCCACGAGTTATTCCAAATGGGAACGATGAAATTGATAAAAACGCAGCCAAATCAGCAGATAAATCATTGGTTTATTTGTGGAGAAAAATTGATCTCGAAAATACCTATGACAAATATATTGTTTTGGGGCTTATTACTGGATCTTCTTTCATTAGAACCATATGGAACCCATTAGCAGGAGATTTTATCACTGTCCCCAAGTCTGAGAGTGGAGAAATTTTCACAAATAGTGAGGGGATTGAAACTGAGAAAATATTTTTAGGAGAAGTAGAATCAACCCCATTATCATCTTTTTCTATTATAAATGGTGACGACAATATTACAGAAATTAAAGACCAACCATGGTTAATTGAGAGATCGTTTAAAAGTGTATCAGAAATAGAATTAATGTATCCCCATTTGAAAGATAAAATAGATAAAGCATGTGGGGATGAAAGGACAGAGTATGAAAAAATCATCAGTAGGCTTTCTAGTCCTATATCTGCTCATCTTGGGAGTGCCGCTAACAGCGTTCGTGATTCAATTAATTCTGAAGTTTTGGTCAAAATTTTTTGGATGAGACCAAATTCTCAATATGAGAATGGGGTTGTTTGTGTTGTTGCAGGAGACCAAGTTGCTTATCTAGGAGAATTTCCCAATGATTACGGTGATAATATTTATCCTTATGCTAAATTTTCTGAAAGATCTGATGGATTTCATTTTTGGGGTCAGAGCACGATTGAAAGACTCACTTCTATTCAGCGAGCTTACAATAGATTAAGACAGAAAAAGCTTAAAAATATCTACCTTATGGCAAACGGAAAGTGGATGGTCCCAAAAGGGGCACAGCTACAAGAAGATGCCTTAAACGATGAAGAATCAGAAGTTGTAGAATATAATTCCGCAGTGACTGAACCCCATCAAGCGCAACTCGCTGCTCTCCCTAATTATGCTGTGCAAATGGCGCAAGAATTAATTTCTGATTTCAGGGATGTAGCAGGACAAAGAGAAGCGAGCGTTGCTCCTCCTCCAAACGTAACCGCTGGTGTCGCTTTACAAATTATAGCAGAACAATCTGATGAAATTTTAAACCCCATGATTAGAAAACTTGCCAGTGCAATGAGAGTTGTCGCCAACCAACAACTTTTGCTTATGGATCAAGAATACAATGAAAAAAGAAAGATCCAAATCCTGGGGGATAATGGGAAAGTGGGCTCAGAATGGATGAGTAATGCTGATTTTAGGCACCATACTGACGTCCATATTGAAGTTGAATCAATGTTCCCTGAATTTAAAGGTGGGAAACAGCAAAGATTACTAGATCTATGGGATAGAAGAATTATTTCTGACCCAACTACATTCCTTAATGCCTTTAGATTTGGGAATTTTGATGAGATCATTGAAAAAATTGAAAATGCTGATGACCAAGTATGGATGGACATAACAGAAATCAAAAAAGGGAAAGAACCACAAATTCTCCCGTATCAAGATCATATGGCATATTTTAGAGTCATGAGCGATTGGATTAAAACCCCTGAGTTTTTACGACTAGAAGAAGATCGGAAGCAATTGGCATTAGCAGTATTGCAGGCCCATATGCAATTTTTGGTACAATCTCTACCCAACAAAGGGAGGGCTACTGAACAACAAAATCAGAATGCAGTAGGAAGACCAGAAGGCCCAACAGTCCCAGAAGGGGCGATGGGTAATGTAGGCCCACAGGGTGCTTGATTTTTATAATGTTTTGCTAAATAATAAGTCATACATATCTTTTATAGATTTCATTCTATAATCAAAAGCAAACAAACAATCCTTACTATCGTCTCGTGAGAAACGACGTAAAAATACACGTTAACTTTAACAAAGGATATTTATGCCAGCAGGCCAAGCTCCAACAGAAAACCCAAATGATGCAAATGGAAATTCATCAACTCCAACAACAGAAGCAGTTGTAAAAACTGAATCAGAGTTTTCTGAAGATGATCTAAAGACTCTCGAAAATGCAAAAACAGTCCCTTACTCTAGGTTTAAAGAGGTGAACGAAAAACTGAAAATGCAACGAGATGAATTTGATGACATGAAAAAGGAATTTCAGTCTCATTTAGGTCAAATGACATTACAGTATGAGGCCAAATTAGCTGCACTAAATACCAAGAAGGATGATTACGGAATTGAATTTGAGGAAGATGCAACAACAAAGTTGCAAAAACAAATTGAATCTTTAAGTAGTGAATTAACTAGCATTAAAAAAGATCAAGCTTCCTACAGTGTTAATTCTGAAATCAAAGGATTGGAGGGGAAATATCCTGAAGCTGACACACTTGCTGTATTAGGTTGGAAACAGGCCAATCCAAGGTCTAATATTTCTGACTTGATGGAAAAATCTCATAATGAAAACATTGCGAGAGTTGAAAGAAAAATTCGAGCGATGGTAGAAGAGAAAAAGAAGAGAGCAGGTGCGACTATCCCAACTGGAAACAGTATTGGGATTAAGTTAACGGATGCTGAAAGACCTAAAAACCTCAGAGATGCTGCGAAAGGAATGCGAAAGTTTTTTGAAACAACTTTTTAATTTGAGGAGATTTTATGGTTCAAAATTTAACAAACTATGATCAAGCTTTAAAAGAGTTTTACGAGGGTGCCATCCGTGAAACTATTAACAACGAAGTTATGGCATTTAAGATGTTTGATGAATCTGACCGTATGTGGGCAGGCCGTCATGTTCGTTTTCCTGTTCATACAGCAAGAAACCCTGGGGTAGGGGCCAGAGCTGAAGGGGGGACACTCCCAACTGCTGGGAACCAAGCTTATCAAGAAGCAAGGGTAACTGCTACTTATCAGTATGGAAGAATTCAAGTTTCTGGGCCAGTAATTGAAGCAGGTAAAAATGCTTTTGCAATGGCGATGGAAACAGAGATGAAAGGTGTAACTTCAGATCTTATCAATGACCTTGGACGTCAAACATGGGGAACAGGAGATGGCCGTATTGCTCAAGTGGGAACTGCTGGCGCATCTAGTACCTCTATTGCAGTGTATAATAGATATGCTGAGCCGGGTCAACCTGGAGCACGTTACGTCTACCAATCTCAATTGCTCGATTTCGGGACTGTAGCTTCTCCTACTGCACTAGCTTCCAGTCAAACAGTTGTAAGTGTTGCTCTCTCAACAAACCCTGCAACAACTACTGATACAATTACAATTTCTGATTCAACTGTCTCAGTTTCTCAGTGTGAAACTTTTGTTTTCAACAGAGGTGCTGGTGGTAGTTCAATTGAGATGTTGGGACTTCAGGCATTGGTCGATGTTTATACTCAGGCCAATATGTGGGGTTCAAATGCATTTTTTGGATCTTCTGTTCAGAATATCAACAGAGCTTCTGTTTCCGCATGGAACGCTAATATTTTAGGGAACAGTGGTGTTGAAAGAATTGTTGATGGGAACTTAATGCAAACTGCGTTTGACACAATTTCTGCTCAATCTGGTGTTGAGCCTGATGTCATTTGGGGCCATCATGATACAATCAGAGCATTTTTAGAAAGCGTTGCAGCAGATCGACGTTACAACTCTCCAGAGTTCAATGCTGGGATGAGTTCTTTAACTTATAATGGGGTTCCATTGGTTAAAGATCGTCAAGCTCCTTATAACAGTTTGTTTGTTGGAAGAAGAGATGCAATAAAAATGTTTACTCTTTCTGATTTCAAATTTGCTGATGCTGATGGAGCAATTCTTTCTAGAGTTTCTAACCAGGATGCTTTTGAGGCATTTATTAGAGCATACAAAAATTTAGCTCTTAATGATAATCCTAAGAAGACATTAATGATTAGAGACATTAAAATTGATCTTTAATGATCTCTGAAGAGTAGGGACAAAAGGATTTGTTCCTACTCTTTAAAAATAGGAGAAGAAAATGATTGGAATTAAAAATATAAACTTCAGAAAAGAAGGAATGAAACGTCATGACGTTGTGCGTTTTCAGAACTTTTCAACGACATTAGCATTTCCTGTATGGATTGCTCCTGTTGCTTGTGTTTTAGAGAGAATTGATCTTGTCAGCACCACTGCTTTTACTAATACATCAACTGCGGTGTTGGGTGAGATTACAGTTTTTAAACAAACTGCGACGACTTCTCTCCTTGCTAATTTGAGTGGGACAGGAAATGTTGTTTCTGCTAACTCTAGGTTTAGAATTACGCCAAGTGCCAATAATTCGTTGACACAGGGTACAATTATAGGGATTGGGTTTAATCTGACTGGGACAACAAATATTTCTCAGGCAATTTTGGATTTTACTTATTCCCCTTTAAAGCATAGAGAGAACGAATAATGTGCATGACCCCCGATAGGAATATTGTTAATAAAATCCAAACTTACGATAAAGCTCTATATGTTAGCTGGAATAATAAGGGACAATATTTTGAACTTTGGCGTAAGATGGCAGTAGGGTCTACTCTTATTACGCCAATTACTCAATCCATTTATGATACATCAAAACCAAAAGAATTTGTTGGGTTAGATGAAAGAATTTTATGGTGGTTGTATGAAGCAGATTCCTGGAGAGACAAATCTGCCAAAGAAAATGCTCTAAAGCATGATCGTAGATGGAAAGAGTGGAAAATTGCACAATACAATAAGCGAGTGGGTGATTTTAAAGATAGAGCAAAAGATATGTGGCACGCTGTCCATAATCGCTATTTTACTAAGCATAAATCAGTTAATCGATCTGCTAAAGGGAAATACCCAACATTTAACAAGGCAAAGGAATTCAAAGAGAATTGGTCTAGACCCACTATAAAATCAACGACTGCAAAAAGGACTTATAGGGGATCTAAACTAAACGCATCTTTGACTAATTATCATAGATGACCTTAATAGAAGTCATTGATACTGCCAGACATTTGCTCTCAGAGCCATTGGATTCTACTAGAGTTTTCCCTGATAATTCTTCTGGATTTTGGGCAGATTCAGCATTTATTGAATATTTTAATATGATTCAAGAAGAGGTTCAGAACGAAATAATCCAAACCTATGAAGATTATTTTTTAACTCAATCTTTTCTTTCAATCACTAATGGTTGTGCTGGTTATATTCTTCCAAGTGCTGCAATAAAAATTAGAAGAGTTGAAGATACTAGGGCAAGTGGAAACCCTTTAGAAATATTCCCTGTTACAATAAATAATAGAGATGGGGTTGCAAATAATTATTTTGGATCATCAATTGTTAACAATGGCGGTTATTATTTAAGAGGGACAGAGATAGTTTTAACGACTACTCCTGCCTTTACTGATGCTTCTGCAATACAATTGCATTATGTAAAAAAAATGGCAAGAGTTTCTGCTTCTACTGGGACGAGTGAAATCCCTCCTGAGCATCATGGGACACTTGTTTGGGGAATAGTAAAAATGGCACAATATCAACAGCAAGCAGATTCAACTTTTGCTACTGCTGAATATGAGAAAAGAGTTAATAAATTAGTTAAATATGCAGAAAATAGACAAATACAAAGACCAAGAAGAGTCAAGTCAGTATATGGTGATACTGATTAAAGGAGTTTTATGAGTTATGTGACTGATGAGTATCCCATTCTGGCCATAACTGCTACGAGCATAAGAGTTGTGACTACTGCAATTGATTTAAGAAAATTTGAAAGATTTTCAATACTTTTTAAAAACAACAACACAGCGATAGCATTTACTGAATTGCAAGCACAGATTTCTATTAATGCAACAGTGCCAGATTCTGCTGCCGATGTTGCTCAAGATTGGATTGCTGCAAATTCATCAATTATCCCAACTCCATCTGCTTTAGCTGCGACTGCTTCAGTTTTAACTTCTGCAATTGATAACTCATATAGATGGATAAGATTTTTAGCAAGGACAGGGAGCACTGCTACGGCTGGCTCTGCAAGAATTGTTTTTGGTGGTTTTAGAAAATATTAACGGGGGTGTTTTATCGCAATAATTACTCGGGCCTACTCTGAAGCTGATGGGACTGTTGCTGAAGCAAGTTCAGTTAATAGAGTTGTTGATGATTTATACACTCTCCAGAATGGGAATATTAATTCTGCAAATATTATTGGTAGCGGTGTTGGTGCCGCAAATTTAGAGACTAGTTCAGTTATTACGAGAGCGATGAATAATGGTTCTATCACTGTAGAAAAAAATGATTATGGAACAATTGTAGCAATCCAGGAGATATTCTAATGGCATTATCAGTTGTGATCAGGAAATTAAGTGGTTCAACGGACATGTTACCTATAGCGATAACGGGGACGGTCACAGCACAAACAACCGATATCCATTCAACCGTAAGTGGCACAAATATTATGGATCAATTATTTGTTTATGCCTCTCATACTTCTAGTAATTCAATCACTGTTTTTACTGAATTTGGCCCTACTTCTAATACTTTGATTGATGAAGTTCCTGGGAGGGCAGTAATGTACCCATTATTTAACGGTAACATTATCCAGGGGCATACTGCTGCAACAGCGACAATTATTAAAATGTATGTTTCAACCACTAATATTCATATTTATGGCCATGTAAATAGGTCAACGGAGACTTAAAGTGTCTCTTAAGATTTCAAATCAAATATTAAAATATAGCGAATCAAACCAAAACTGGAAAAGTTTTGAGATGAGGATTGATAGTACTGGGACTGCTCCGACAAAAGGGACAACTACAGAAAAATCTTATTATAAACAAAGAGGAAATTTAATTGATATCACATACACATTAAGGACTACTGTCGCTGGGGCTGCTGGTACTGGGACTTATATTTTTAGATTTCCCAATAATTGGCATATAGATACTTCTTTTATTGATCCGACTATTAATAGATTTTATGTCGGGACTGTACACCATGTTTTTAGTAGCACCATTACTCTTGGCCATGCCTTTATTCATACTGGGGTTTTTTGTGGTGTATCTCTTCATACATTTTCTGGTGGTGTTAGTGGAGCATTAGTAGGACAGACTAACGCTAATCTTGATACAACTGCAAGAATCGATTTTTCGGTGACAGTCCCTATAAAAGAGTTCAGGAGTTATATTTAATGTCTCTAAAAGATATTAATTTTTTAAATAAATTTAATTTTAAATCAGGGAAATGGAGACCTTACCAATGTGGCATTACTGGAAGTATTGCTGACCCAACAAAAGGTGCCACTTCTATAGATAAAGGTTCTTATCGTATTTATAATGGCAGTGTTGAACTATTTTATCAATATCAGCAATCTGGTGCTGGTGCTAGTGGGACTGGAGACTATTTGTTTTCCACTCCTGGAGGGATTGTTGCAAATCAGAATTTTGTAATAATCTCTGGCTCAATAACAGATTATGGAGACGGTAGTGTTGTAGGGACTTGTAGCGCTGAGGTTGCAGGGAATGTTTATTATGGTTTTGTAACACTAAGGACGAACAATGGTTTAGTCTTGAATGTTACGCAGACTGGCCCAGTGGTCTCTGCTGGTGCAGCTCTTTTTGGATTAGCGAATGCTTCTGTAGGTTTTACTATTAGGGCAAATTTCCCTATTTACTGAGGGTTTATGTCGATACAAGTATTAAATTATATAAAAAAAATTAACTCCAAAAATACTGGTTGGAAAAATTTTAATATGGTTATTAGCGGTGACGGTACTAATAATCAAAACCCATCTAAGGGGTCTGTTCCTATTGCGGATGTCGCTTCTTATAGGTTTATTGGTGATTCTATGGAAATATTTTATTCATTTCGTAATGGCGGGCTTGCTGGTTCTGCTGGTAGTGGGAATTATATTTTTGGATTTCCCAATGGTATTTTTGCCGATCAATCAAAGTTGACGGTGGGGGTGAATAACACTGTTGGTGAGGCATATATTTTAAATAATTCTGCTACTGATTTAGTAGCGAATGGGAGAGTCGTTGTTGTTGGCCATAGTGGTGTCATGATAGAATATCATGGTGCTATTACACCATCCTATGTTGGGGCAGGGGTACAGCCTCTCTCTCTTACTAGTATTAGATATTATTTTCATGCTGTTGTTCCAGTTTTTGGTTATTCTAGTTATATATGAGGTTTAATCGATGGCACTTTTTTTACCTCCAGCAGTTACAATTAATAAATTCAAAGGTGGGTTTAAAAGCACTCCTGACTTCTCTGACTTAAACGATACCGAAACCAACAATTCTAGAAATGTTGTTTATAATCCAAATTCTGATATAGAAAAAAGAAAAGGTTCATTAAGACTTCTTAACACAAGACTGGCAAGCACTGGAGTTACAGCTGGTGCTGTAGTCACAGGCCATTATCATTTTGCAAAACTAGGGTCTTCTCAAACTTTTCACGTCGTCGCTGCTGGTGATTCTCTGTTTAATTATTCTTCTGCTACTGCTTCGGCCATAAGAACAGGTTTATCTGGTGCCTCTAATTCTTTTTGGAATTACGTTCAAATTCAAGACCCAAGGTCAGCTTCAGATGACATTGTTGTAATGTCTAATGGGGTAGATCCCATTCAGGTATGGAATGGTAGTGCAACAACAATAAATCTATCTTCTTTTACTTCTGCGACATCTGTTCCAATCGCAAAATATTTATTACAGCACAGGAATAGAATTTATGCTGCTAATATTACTGACACAGCGGAAGTGGATGCTGCTGTAAAAGTTTTTAGAAGTGAATTTGGTACTGATGGTGTCCCAAATCCTCATAGATTCACACAATTTTTTTATATCGGTGGTTCTTCAAAAGATGGTGCTATTCAAGGTCAAAAGACTTTGAATGATGACATTATTTATTATACTGAAAAATCAATATGGAAATTTACTCCAGGTCTTGGAGACGTCAATGATCTACAAAGAATAGTTGAGAACACAGGATTATTGGCACCGTTTAGTTTAGCAGATGTCGGGGGTATCCATATCTTTTTAAGTGAAAGAGGGGTGATGACCTTTGATGGTAACAATATAACTTCTCTTTCATCTAAGGTTGTTGATGATTTCTTATTGGACGATACTAATTTATCTGTTCTAAAATTTTCTAAGGCAATTTATGATGTTGAACTAAATCAATATAAACTTTATATACCTAAGTCTGGATCAAATAGAAATAATATTGGTCTTATCTATGATTTCAGAACACTTATTTGGCAACCACCCATAGAAGGGAGAGAGGTAAGTTTTTTATCTAGTTTTTTCGATTCAAATGATAAAACGAAAATAATATTTGGAGATTACAGAGGGTATCTTTATGAAGACGATAGAGGAAATTCTGAAGGCCTCGCCAGTGGTTACAATGACACCGCAGCAGCGGCCACAGCAAATACTTTAACTGCAAGCTCAGCTACTTTTTCAACTGCCAATAACGGATTATCTGGGTTTTTGTTAAAAATTGTATCAGGGGCAGGGGAAGGACAAGAAAGATATATAACGACAAATACATCTTCTGTTTTAACCTTAGAATCTGATTTTTCTATTATTCCCAACTCTGCTTCAAAATATACTGTTGGCGGTATTAATTCTTATTGGAGATCGAAGGATTATGATTTTGGGGGTGCAGATATTTCTAAATTATTTAAAAGCATAAATACAAGACTAAGAGAAGAAGGAAACTTTAACTTAAAACTCCATTATTTTATTGATTTCCATAAAATAGGTAGAGCAGGGCTTAAAAATATTTCCCTACTTGAAAGTGCCATGATTTGGGGTTTATCAAAATGGGGGGAGGCCTCTTGGGGAAGAGAAGATGTTATCTCCCCAAAAACCAAATTAACATCTATCAATAACCAAAGTATAATAGGGAGACATATAGCATTTAGATTTTCAAATCAATATGCTGATCAACCTTGGAGAATTAATGGCTTTGATGTTGAATTCAAAGCAATAGGAAAAAGATAATGGGATTATTTGATGATATTGGGAATGTTTTTGAAGGGGCAGTAAAATCAGTTGGGGATGTTTTAGAGACTGGTCAAGAATTTGTTGGTGGGACGCTGAAAAGAGCAAAAGATGATCCTTTTGGTGCCGCTCTTACTTTTGGGATTAAACCACAAGTTGAACAAGCTTTAGGCATGGCATTAGGTGGGAAAACTGAAGCACCTGGAGCACCCCCAGTTGATTTGTCTGGGTTACAAGAAGATGAAAAGAGAAGAGTAGAGGCCATTCAAAAAAGATTGGAAGGGAATATTGGTAAAGAAGAAGATTTAAGAAGGCAAGTTGAAACTCAACGCATGGCCAGGGAACAAGCATTAGAAAATGAATTACAAAGAAGAATGCAAGAGATTGGGATTGCTGGGCAAGAACAGAGACAAGATGTTGGAGAAGCGGCCTCGCAGAGAGGGATATTAAGATCTAGTTTTGCTCAAAGCCAATTTGAAAAACAAAGGCTAGGAGAGCAACAACAAACAGGGATTGCACGAGCGCAAGCTGCTACAGGGACAGAACAAGCAAGAGAGGCCCAAAGAAGAGTTGAACAACAAATTGGAGAAAGAAGAGAAAGACTTCAAGCACAGATAGAATTTGGAAGGTTACAAGATATAGAGAATGAATTATTAGCACTTGACTCAACAAGAATTCGCCAAAGTTTTGAATCTGAATTAGCACAATTAGAATTAGATACACAAAGAAGAGGGGCAATTCTTCAGGGAGTTGGGGGAATCGCTCAACTTGGTGCTTATTTAGCATTTGCATAGGAGTTTATTATGGCCATAACTGATTTTAATTTAGATAACCCAGAAGGGATTTCTGCAGATGATGTTATTGCAATAAGGAAAAATGAAAAAGCTCCATTGCCTGAGCAGATTGGGGCTCCTCCAGCAAGAGAGGTTGTTGGGAGTGAAAATTTAAAATATAAACAAGGATTGGAATCTGATTATCAAAGAATCGTTCAAGAATCACAAGACACTGCTAAAAATCTTGGGATTGTTCCATTAAAAGACGGGATAGAACCTAAAGCTGTGAGAGTTAGGGGGCAATTAATAGGGCAAAAAGAATTGCAAGATACTTCTAAAGCTTTGAATATGTATCTAGAAGATTTGATGGAAAGATCAGAATTTGTCAATGAGGGAGAATCTCAAAAAGAAAGAGCAAAACAATTACAAAAGAATAGAAATTTTCAAATAGCATTATTAAAACAAGGGATTGAGTTTGATAGACAAATATCTCAAGCAAAAGTAGATCAAGAAAGAAAGTTACAATTATTCTCTGCGCTTGCTGGAGTAGCACAAGGTGTTGGTTATGCGGTTGGCAGTGGTAGATCAAAAGGTATTAATGCTAAAAAAGTTGAGACTTCAGTGTCTCCACAATATTCATTTGATGAGAGACAGTCTTAACGGAGTTTTATATGGCAAAAGGTAGTGAAACAGCGATAGCAGCAATCCTTGGTGGTTTTGCCAGAGGAATGCAGCAAGGAATTAAAGATAGGAAAGATAAAGATTTTGAAGAGGAGAAATTAGGGCTTTCTTTGGCCGCAGAAGAAAGAAGGGCAAAAGGGGAAGCTGCTCGGACTGCTTTGGCAGAACAACGCTTAGGATTTGAAAAAGAAAGAGAAGCAAGATTTGTAAAACAATCAGGAGAAGAATCAAAAAGAAAAGAAAAAGAATTTGGCATTAAAGAAGCTGAACTTGGATTAAAAAAAGAAGAATTAGAATTAAAAAAACAAAAAGATATTCTTGATAAAACAAAAGAAAATGTTAAAGAGATTAACGAATTAAGGAAAGAAGTTTCTAGCTTGAAAGTCACAAAAGATTTAAATGAAGTTAGTACATCCTATAAAAAATTAGTTCAATCAGCAGCATCTAAATCCCCAGCAGGGGATCTTTCAGTTATTTTTTCTTATATGAAAATGTTAGATCCAGGATCAGTGGTAAGGGAGAGTGAATTTGCGACTGCCGCCAAGGCGAGATCATGGCTGAGTGAAACAGAGGACAAAGGGGTACCCGTCCCATCTTTTGTTAAACAGGCCATTCAAAAATTAAATACAGGGGAGTCATTATTGCCTGAACAGAGGAAGGATTTTGTTGATAATGCAAATAAATTAGTTGAATCACAAATTATGGGTTTTAGAGAGGCAACAAGAGCACACAGAGAGGCAACAAAAGAAAGAGGGCTACCAGAAAAGCAAATATTCCCAGAAACTCCCTCGACTGGTAAAGGTAGGGCCAAATCTATGAGCAGAGAAGAAAAAATTAAATTTCTAGAAGGTAAATAATGGCCATTAATTTTGATAAATTATCAGACGCTGAGCTTGATCGAATGGTTGAAAATAAAATGAAGCAATCTCAAACGGAAGTCAGCCTTGAATCATTGCCAGATGAAGAACTTGATAGAATGGTAGAGCAAAAAATGAAGGGTTCGGCACCACCAGCCCAAGCTCAAACAAACGTCCAGGGAGCTGCCCCTAGTAGAGCAGGAGAAGCGAGGCTTGCAGGGTTTGGTCAGATAGCAACTGGAGGTTATCTCCCACAATTGCAAGCAGGTGCTGAAAAAATAGCATCTAAACTTGGGTTTAGCCCCACTGATACTGTCGATCAAAAATTAAGGGCAATGGGTTTTAATATCCCAGAAGAGCAGACTTATGTCCAAATTAGAGATGAAAATATCAGAAGAATTCAAGAATTAGAAAGTAAAGAACCGAAAGGATTTTTACAGGGATCTATAGCTGGAGCAGTGGCCAGTGCTCCTCTTGTTAGTAAAGCAGTTGGGGCCGCAGGGATAGCACAAAAAGCCACGACATTATCACAAAGGCTTGGGACTGCACTAAAAACTGGTGGGGTTATTAGTTTTCTGCAAAATCCAGGGGATACTGAGGGGATTGTAGACCCAGTTCAGATAAGGGAAAGATTAGAAGGTGGGGCCAAAGGAGCTTTACTTTCAGTCCCTCTCCAGGGGGCAGGAGAAGTTGTTGGGGCAACATTTAGGGGGTTTACTAATATTCCTAAAAGATTGAAGAATTTGGCACAGGTTGAGGCATTAAAATCATCTGGGGCCATTGTTGGTGATTTAAAAAAGCAATTTGCTAAGGGGAAGGTTAATGATATTGGGAAAACGTTATTAGATCATGGGATTGTATCTGCTGGAGATAACATTGATGATATTGCCAGAAAAACAGCTTTGGCCAAAAATGCCATGGGTAGTAAAATTGGTAAAATATATGAAGACACTAATGATTTTTTACTTAATTTAAATGAAGAAAATTTACTCCCGAAAGAAAAGGCCCTACTTTCTTCTACTAAAATAAATGCCAGAAAACTTGCTAATGATATCTTTGAAGAATCGATTGGGAGCATAAGGACTATGGCCAATGGTGCCTCTGTTCAAAAAAGACTTGAGGATGCGTTGAAACCCCTGGCCTCCCTTGGGGATGATGCAAGGCTTATTGATATTAATGATTATAGAAAAAGTCTTGGTGACATTATTAATTTTGATAAGACAATAGCTGAAATGCCTGGGGTTGAAAAAATACTCACTAAATCAATGTTTAAAGTTCAAGAGGCTGCATTAAAAAGAATATCAGTGGTAGATAATATTTCTAAAACTAGCAATGCCAAAGAGTTAATATCCCTCAATAGATCGTTTAGTAACCTTTCTATTGTCAATAAACTTGCGATTAATGGGGTTGCGAGAGAAAATGCCTCCAAAGGGTTTGGTTTAAAAGAAACTATTGTTGGTGCTGCGGTTGGGGCTTCTTCAAAAGACCCATTCGCTGGAATTGCAACCGCCTATGCCGTGAATAAACTTTCCAAGTATGCAGGGCCAGTAACTGCGGTCGCTGCGAACAAAGCAGCAGGGCTGTTAGCGAGAACGCCTGAATCATTGGGTAAATATTCACAGCCACTTTTTGAAGCGGCTTCAAAATCGCCAAGAGATTTCACTATTATAGTTGAGCAATTTCTAAATGATCCAGAATTTAAAAAGAAAATAAAGTGACACTTAAAGTCCCATCCCAACTAAAGTCCTTAGACGCAAGCACAGTCCCTTCTGTTAATAAAAATTTTGAAAGATCATTCCAGGTAAAAGTAGAGAGTATCCATTCTTACCAACAATCTAGCACTGCGCATGTCCCATTCCTTTATCAATCAATGGAACATGGAGAAAACACTTATTCTGCTACTGGTAGTGCTACTATTACCAAAACATTTTCATTAAAAGAGAAACAAAATAAAATTATTTTTGTAAAAGCTCATGCACTTTCAACGCAAGTGTCTGCTCATGTAACCGATATTACCCAAACAGCAGTGACTATTGAATGTAGAACAATCTCTGGGACAGCGTTATTTAGTAGTGTGACCACTGCTTCAGTTAAAGTTTTCTGGGAAGTGATTGGAAGCAATCCTTAACTTTATCGCAAATAAATTGATCTGTTGATATTCTATCTTCAAATGACTGTCCCCCAACATGATTAGTTAATATTAAATTTCTAATATTCCGTCCATAAAGAATCGAATCATCCGAATCTATGGCTGCACCAGCAATAACATTATTTTCTAATGCTAGCTCAAGTGCATTTTCATCAATAAGACTAGGCCTGGCAGTATTGATGATGAAGGCAGTTTTTTTCATTGAATAAATATGCTCTCTAGTGATGAGGCCGATTGTATCTTTATTTTCTTCTAGGTGTATTGATAAAACATCAACATCCCTAATGATACTATTCATAAAATATTTGTTATGTTCGACATCAAATATTTTTACATCCATATCTAGTGACTTGCAGATTCTTGAAACTTGAGTGGCTACTCTCCCATAACCGCCAATTAGACCGATTGATTTTTTTGACAATTTGATCGGAGGATTTGAGACTTCTTTAAATAATTTAAACATTAAATGGATGGTATGTTCTGCTGCTGAAGTGATGCCATCAAGAAAATCACGTTCACCTTTTAGTGTTATTAATTTTATTTTATCATTATTAAATTTGAGATGAGTATGTCCTGTTGTTGCTGAAGCAATTACTTCAAGATTAGGGAATAGCATTAGGAAATCATCAGTGATGGATCTTCTAAAATCGACAACAAGAATTTTGATTTTTGCTAACTGTGATAACTGGGGGATATGCTTAAATACTTGACCAATAACCTCCCATCTTGAATAAAATTCGTTATCTCCTTGAGTTTTTTTCGCTATATTTAATATCATTTGACTTGCCTCATTTTATTTTTATATATTATTAAATTATTCGATCAAAAAGGATTTTGTTTGGACAAATACCAACAGTTTTCCGAATATGTAAATAAATTTTTCAATAATCTTCCCCCTGAAGATTTCATTACTGCTCAGTGTCCTTTTTGTAAAAATAACACAAATTCTAGAGAAATGTTCAAAAAAGAGACCATGAGAGTTATGCGTTGTTCCTGCGGAATGGTCTATAATGAAAGACAAGCAAAACCAGAAAGACTTTCAGAATTCTATGAGAAATCAATCGCTCTCTCTTTATGGTCAAAGATAAAAGAAACTGGTCATGAAATACAAAGGCAGAAAGAAAAATTTCAAAAAGCAGCAGATTTTATTATAGAGAACAAGTTATCGACGCTTGATATCGGGTGTGGGAATGGCCTCTTTTTATCTCTTGTTAACAACGAAGTGGAAACGCTAGGTATCGATGAATCTCATGTGGCCATTAGTGCATGTAAAAATAGAACGGTAAACGCAATATCTAGCGATATTGATTCTTTTATTAAGAGCAATAAACAGGAATGGGATTGCGTAACTATTTGGGGGGTTTTAGAACACCATCCAAACCCTAATCAGTTGTTGAAACAATGTAAAGATTTAATTAAAAAAAATGGTTTTATAATTGTTTGTGTCCCTAATGTTTATTCAAAGTTAGTAAAGCATTTAAAGAGTGAAAGCTTCACCTATTGCCCTCAACACTTATGGTATTTTAATTATGCAAGACTAAGTAAAATATTAGAAAATAATGGTTTTTTTGTTAATAATAACTGGTCAATAGAACCAGAATTAATGCCTATAAAAAGATGGCAAAATGGATTTAATCCCTATGATAAAACAATCACTAAAGAAGTTTTAGGAGAATCAACCTTTTGGCCATCTCCAGAATATCTAGAAAAAGAAATACTTCAATCGATGGAGGGGTATAAAATAGTTTTGGTTGGGGGGAGCGTTTGAATATAGCAATAATCCCTGCAAGAGCAGGAAGTAAATCTATCATTAACAAAAATCTTATTAAAATAAATAACAGAGAAAATATAACAGAAAGAGCTATTAGAATCTGTAAAGACAGTGGAGTTTTTGATAAAATAATTATTTCAACTGATATCCAATGTCTTTTAGACCAAGAGAATACGAGTAAAATAACTTATTTAAAAAGAAAGAAAAATTTAGCTTCTGATACTGCTCTAATGAAGGATGTTGTCACTGATGTTATAAATGAAACAGCTATAGATAAAGATAGTTGGGTGTGGTTAATCCAACCAACATCTCCATTCAGATCTATAAAAAACTTTCAAGAAATAAACCAGTTATTATATGAAAATAATATTAAAAGTTTAATTTCTGTTCGCAATACTTATGGGGATCACCAAAGGATTTATCATATTGGTTCAAAAGGTAATTTGAGACCTCTTAAAAGAACTAATTTCAAAAATAAACAAGATCTCCCTTCTGCCTATTTAAGAAATGGAGTTTTTTATGTTTTTAAGTGTGGAGAGTTTCTTAAATATGAATCTTTCTATATATGGCCATGTAAGGCCTATGTAATGGATGATTGGTCATCAATCAATATTGATAAACCCATTGATTATGAATTTGCCAAGGTGGTTGAGTTTGATAGAAAAAACAAAAACAATTAACGACATTTACAATAAAGATAAAAAGTTTTGTCTTTTTATATTTAACAGAGCTACTTATTCTCGTTGTTACTCTTTAATTAAAGAAATTTCTGAGCACCCTAATATGGAATTAACTTTGGTTTTATCTTCATCATTGCTTGAAGAAAAATTTGGGAAAGCAGAAGAATACATCAGAGAAGATTTTCGTCAATTAGAAATCGTTTCATTATTATTAGACAAGCAAGAAAATACAGAACTCGGTTCGGTTAAAATCGCTGCCATGATAACTCATAATGTTGGGGAGTTTTTATCTAAGAGATATTTTGATGCTGTCATTGTTGTGGCAGACAGATTCGAAACTCTCCCTACTGCGATGGCATGTGCATATATGAATGTCCCAATAATTCACCTACAAGGTGGTGAGGTCACTGGGAATATTGATGAAAAAGTAAGACATGCTGTCACCAAGCTTTCTGATTATCATTTTGTTTCAACTGATTGTAGTAAAAAATATGTGAAGAAGATGGGAGAAAATGGGGGAAGAGTATTCAATACTGGATGCCCTAGTCTTGATTTAATTAGAGAATGGAGAATAAAAAGAAGTACAATCAAAACATCAAATGTTACCCAAGAGAAATATCTTTTATGTATTTTCCATCCCGATACAGAGAGAATTCAAGAGCAGTATGAACAAACAAAAATAGTCCTTGAAGCAGTTATGGATTTTTGTCTTCAGAACAAAGTGAAATGTTATTGGTACTGGCCAAACCCTGATCCTGGTAGAGAAGAAATAATCAGACTTTTAGATGAATATAAAAGTAATTATGAAGAATTATTTGTAAAAGCAATAAATGAATCTCCTAAAAATTTCCTTACAAGATTAGCGAAGGCAAGGTTAGTAATTGGGAATTCAAGTGTGGGTATAAGAGAATGCTCTTACTTGGGAGTCCCTTCAATTAATCTTGGATTAAGACAAAACTTAAGAGAACGTTCATGGAATGTTATTGATATCCACAATATTAATAAATTAGATATTATTAAGGCGATGGAGTATCAGTTCATTGCTAAAAAATATGAGAGATCTTATCTATATGGAAAAGGGAAAGCTGCTCAATATATTGTAAACCATTTAAAAGATATTAATTTTACAAAAAAAGGGTCTTTAGTTTATCCAGCACTAATAGAAAATGCACACGATCATATAGGAGAATCAAGATTTGAAAAACACAGAAAAATTGAATCAAGAAAAATCGACAAAGACTTCAAACTACACCATCTTGCCTGAGTGCCCTGGCATTTATCAGGCAAATTTATTCCATATGGACGATGGGATGGAGCAGTTACTCAACCAATATCCAGAGGAACCTGTCCCAGTAGAAGAAACAGTTATTATAAAGGGGATAAAAAACCCCGTCTGTTGTGTCATCTTGGGGTTTTCCACTATTAAGGTTATAGAAGAGGTCCTAAAGTTAGATAAAAAAATATTGCATGTTATTGTTATTGAACCAAGTATCCCAATTTTCAAACAAACACTAAAACGACATTTTGTTGGGAAATATTTTAAAGATAAAAGATTTGATTTTATCCTCGGACAAAAAGGGCCAGAATTAAGAGCAGAGATTTACAAATTATTTGCTTATTCATCTCCAGAAGTAGGGGCAAGAGCATCTACCGCATTAGTACCTGAAATTATTGCCGATCCATTTGTTTATGGGGATGCCATTGAATCAAAGATACAAGAAAGGTCAGGGTTGATCCAAGATGTTATTGACGCCTCTAAACAATTATTTCTTTCTATGGGTTGTTCTAGTGATGGTTTCAATAGATGGGAACAAACTATTAGGAATAAATTTAATTTAATGAATTGTTACAAGGTTAATAATTTATGGGGCAAGTTTAAAAATTTTCCATCCCTTAATAGAGAAGAGATAGATAAAGCATATAATGGGAATGAATTTGAAAATTTAAAAAATTTACTTAATCAGACAAAGGATGTCCCTGCAATTGTTTTGGGTGCTGGCCCATCGATGGAAGATTTTATTATCCAGTGTAAACAGCATGATCTTACTAATAAAGCTATTGTTATTGCCTGTGATGCTGCTCTTAAAAGATTATTAAAAGAAGGGATAAGACCTCACATAGTAGTGAGATGCGAGAGGAAATTATCACATATATTTGAAGGTGTTGAACCCAAAGACACAGAAAATATCTTTTATGCTGCTTACCCATGGACCCCACCAGAGTTCTTTGACCTTTTTAAAGATTCTTTTATGCTTTTTAGAACTAATGGTGTTTGTATCCAAACAGGTCTAGAGCATGGATTGGTTAATGGTGGTGTCTCTAGTGCTAATGCTTGCCTGGAATTAGCATGGATGCTTGGTTGTAAAAAAATTATCCTTTCAGGAATTGATCTTATAATGATGGATGGGAAGTCTCACATGGATGGGACAGAAGTTGAATTTGATATTAACAAATCAAAAGAACAGGGGAAATGGTTTGATATTAAAACCAACGATGGGGGAATGGGGACCACTATCCCCGTATGGTATAGATGCTTGGGAGAATATGAGAGTTCTTTGAAAAAATATGCAGAAACAACTGGGAAAGATTATGTGTCAAATCCCACTGTATATAATACATCACTTAAAGGTGCTTTAATAAATGGTACAACTATTTCTGACTGGGATAGTTTGATCCCTTTATTTGATACTAATTTTGATGTCATAAATTTTATTAGATCAAATCTAAAGAAACATGATGAAAAAGATATTGAAAAAGTAGTGAAACAATCAGATCTAAATCTTGAACTTCTAAAAAATGCTAAAAAAGATCTTCAGAAATTATTTTTATTTGTTGATGATTCAATGATCAATTCCTTAAGAGAGGAAGAAAAAATGATTCAACAACTGAAAGCACATAATTCTCCAGAAGAATTTTTTAAGAATATTCATAATCTAAGATCATCTCTTGTCGAAGTTTTCACCCATTCCGTGAGAGAGATTGATAAGTTCAAATCTAGCTATTTAACAAATAAGGATTTTAATGATCTAATAGTTGATATGTGCCAGTTAGACCTATTCCAGGTTGAGAATAAATGCAATTCACTGGAAAATTTACAACCCACTAAACACGAAAGGCTAAAAACTTATATCGTTCTTTACTATAGTCTGTTTAAAACTTTTTATTATTACATCGATCAAATGATCTGTTTGATGGAAACAGGAAAGGCAAAAATGTGCGTGAACCAGGGATTATAGCATTCTTTAAATTTATAATATTTATCATAAAATCTATTTATAAATTTATCAGGAGATTATTTTGATCATATCTGAGCTATGCCAAAATCATGGAGGGGATCTCGAAACAGTTAAAGAAATGGTTAAGCTCTCCGCTGAAGCTGGTGCTTGGGGTGCAAAGATACAAACTTTTTTTGCTCGAGATTTATCAGAAGAATTCGAGAGTGATTATCAACGATTAAAAAAGCTAGAACTCACATGGAATGAGCACATAGAATTTTTCGATACATGCAAAAAATATGATTTAATTCCTATCACAACAATAAATAAAAAAGAATATCTCCCCATCCTCGCTAATATTGGTTTCAGATGGGTCAAAATAGCTTCTCCTCAGGCCACAGATACCGCACTAATCAAACTAGCAAAAGGGATTGGCTTTAATGTTATTGTGTCTACTGGTGGGTGGGACGTGAATGAAATAACTAGAGTAGAGCCGGTTGAATGTGTTATGCACTGCGTAAGTAAATACCCACACTCTCCCTATGAGGCAAACCTCCTCCGCATGATGGCCATAAAAAGCAAATGGAGGAAATCACCTGTAGGGTGGTCCGACCATACTGACCCACTTCATAAAGATTGGGATTTACCCACAAAATATGCCTCTGCTTTAGGTGCCGCTTTTATTGAAAAGCATTTTACAATAAAAAATAGAAATGAGACCAAGGATGGCCCTGTTTCTATTGACTTCAATCAATTGAAATCATTGTGCGATTTTGATCGGTTGCAACCAGAAGAAAAAATCAATAAACTTAATCTAGGGATAATGATTGCTCCAGAACCAATTGAAGGCAGGCAATTAATAGAAAAATATGCTAGAAGATGGACAAATTAAATTTTGAGTTCAAAAATAATGTTGCACTCACGGATTTACAAAAAATGAATCCAGCACTAATCATTGTTCTTGGCTATGCCTCTTATTTCTGTAATTTAAGCAATTTACCATGCCTAATAACTTCTATTTTTGATGAAGCAATTGGAAGACAAACAGACACTCACAGAGAAGGTAGAGCATTTGATATTTCAGTCAGGAATTGGGGCAAGGAAGATATCGAAGAATTTATTGATTTTATGAATAGAAGGGTTGGTTATTTAGGAGCTATTTCTAATTCTGATGGAAAACAAAGGGTAGTGGTGTATCATAAAGTAAAAGGTAATGAATACCATTTACACGCCCAAGTTAATAGGAACCCAAAAATATAACACGGAGGTTTTATGTCTGAAAGTATTAAAGAATCAATCGAAATTTTAGATGCACTAAAAGGTCTTGCTTCAGTCGTTTCAAAAATTGGGAAAGATGGCAAAGTTAGTTTCGCTGATCTTCCATATCTAGGAGAAGCAGTTAAAGCTATCTATGATGTCGTCTCTGAATCAAAAGATAAAGACCAAGCGTTAAAAGAACTAAAAGATTTAGATCAAGCTGAATTAATCTCTATTGTTGGAAAGGTCTATGAAATTATCGAGGCCGGGAAAGGTAAATAATGCCTTATAAATTAATATGGGAGATTATAAAAAACCTCCCATCAATTATTACTTTTTTAAAACAAATAAGAGAAATGACCTCTAAAAAGAAATGATGAGTGAGGGGAAAATAAATCTATTTAAGTTCTGGGCAGCAATGACAGTTGTTGCTTCTATTATTGGGATTACTTATGTCCATGGTTTTATCTATACTAGGGCAGAAGGGACCACTTTAGAGAACAGGGTTATTACTGTGGAAGATAATTTAATTTCGGCCCAGCAAAAACTAGGCGAGATTAGTGGGAAAATAGATACTGTAATTATGCTTTTGGAGAAGAAATGAAATACCTCCCAATCACTTATTTGAAACATCAAGTAGCTGCGAATACAGGAGGAGGGGACGCCGTCTCAGGAACGTGGGTGGCAAGGCCACTTAATACGATTGAAGGAGATACTGCGAGTGTATCATTGAATACTGCTACATTTGTATTCACTCTCCTTGCGGGGACTTATGATATTGAAGGGAGTGCTCCCTTCTTTGACGTTGACAGTTGTAGAATTAAAATCAGGAATATAACGAATTCTGCTGACGCAATAATCGGGGCGACATCATTTATAAATGATGCCGATGAGAGTCAGGTATATTCTCCAATCGCAGGGATAATAACTATAACGTCCTCCATGTCTTTTGAACTCCAATATCGTGTCACGCTCAGCCGTGTCACGTTTGGATTAGGATTGACTACGAGTGATTTTGGGGTTCCTGAAATTTACGCCCAAATTAAAATAACAAGGATTAGATAATGGCAAACGGACAAACTTCTCAAAGAAATGTTGCTTATAGGATGGCAGAAATAGCCGCAGGCCCAATTGATGTTGAATGGAATTATTGCAAGTCAGATATCTCCGGAACTAGCTCACAAATATTGACTTACACATTTAGATTCACAACAGCGACATCTAGTCTTTCAGCAGGGACTATAATGAAAACAGTCCCCCTTTCCTACGATACCAATTCAGAAGCTCTTGATGCTAGAGCAGGTTTTGTTGAAGTGTTTCTAAATAAGGGATCTGAAGAATGAGTTTTTCTTTTAATCCATTGTCTGGGAAATTTGATCACAGTGGTCCCCGAACAATTGGAGCAATCAGAAAAGGTAGTTTTACTACTGGCTCTATTTTATTTGCTGGAGCAACTTATATTGCAGAAGATAATGCTAATTTATTTTGGGATGATACTACCAACAGACTAGGGATAGGGATTAGTGCCCCCACAGTATCATTAGATATTCAAAAAGATCAAAATACTATAACTGGTTTAAGAATTTATAATGCAGGGGCAGGGACTTCGGTTAGATCACGTTTATCCCTCCAAATATCTTCTGGATCTGGCCTAATCCAAATGATTAGCGCCACGCATGCGACTCTTGCAGATATTCTTTATATTCAAAATTCAATAGCGACAACGGGGCACATTACATTTAATTCCAGTTCGGCTGAAGTGATGAGAATTACCGCTGGTAATGCTGTTGGTAT